>Ga0207677_10001819_pt1 | contig 11280 bp, 10 predicted proteins | sample KBSMisM42_FD_184311 | JGI IMG/M metagenome (GOLD analysis project Ga0207677, IMG submission 184311) | Miscanthus rhizosphere microbial communities from Kellogg Biological Station, Michigan, USA - KBS Miscanthus M4-2 (SPAdes) (version 2) | ecosystem: Host-associated > Plants > Roots >...
CCTCGCCGTCCCGACGCTGATCGTAGCCAGCCAGTGGGATCAGGAGGACAGCTACGGCGCCGCTGCCCTGTTCAATAGGCTGAAGCGCGACGGCAACGTGCGGTTCGTGCTCGGCCCGTGGTATCACGGCCAGGCCAATTATCCGGCGATGACCCTCGGCCCGCTGGACTGGGGGATCGACACGGCGCGCTGGTTTCGGCAGCGGCTGATGATCCCCTTCCTCGACCAATATCTGAAGGGCGAGGGCCCCGCGAACCTCGCGCGCGTGACCGCGTTCGAGGCCGGCACCAACCGCTGGTGGCGGCTGGACGACTGGCCGCTCGCCTGCGCCCGTTCCTGCCCGGCGAACCTCACGCCGCTGTACCTTGGCGCAGACCGGCGGCTCGGCTTCGAGCCGCCCGCATCATCGGCGGTAGCCTATGTCTCCGACCCGGCCCGTCCAGTCCCCTACCGCCAGCCGCCCATTCGCGCGCCGTTCGCACCACAATCGACCTGGCAGACCTGGCTGACCGACGACCAGCGGTTCGCCGAACGCCGCCGCGACGTCGCCACGTTCACGGCCGCGCCGCTGGACAAGCCGCTTCGGCTCGCCGGCACGCCGCTGGTCCATCTCGTCGCCGCGACCAGCGGCACAGACAGCGACTGGGTGGTCAAGCTGATCGACGTCTACCCGAGCCCCTTCCCGCGCAAGCCCGGCCTGAGCGGCTACGAGCTCCCGATCGCGATGGAGATCTTCCGCGGCCGCTATCGTACCGACCCGTCGCGGCCCGCGCCCATCGCGCCCAACACGCCGCTCACCTACGAATTCGCGCTGCCGACGGTCGATTATGTCGTCCAGCCCGGCCACCGGCTGATGGTCCAGGTCCAGTCGAGCTGGTTCCCTCTGTACGACCGCAACCCGCAGTGCTTCGTCCCGAACATCTTCTTCGCCCAGCGTCGCGATTATCGCGCCGCGACCCAGCGCGTCTTCACCGGCGCGAACGGCAGCTGGATCGGCCTGCCGGTCGTCAAGTGACCTTGCGCGTCAGGCCGGTGCTAGCTACCTGCCACCGCGGCCTAGGAGTGTAGCTCAGTTGGTAGAGCATCGGTCTCCAAAACCGAGGGCCGGGGGTTCGAGTCCCTCCACTCCTGCCATCCTGACCTTGAAGACTCGGTGGTGAGCCGCTAAGTCGCGTTCAGCTCCGCCAACCTCCGGGTTCGCGGAGCCTTTTTCTATCCAGAAGTGAGCAAGCAGGAAGTGGCCAAAGTCTCCCCCGGCGAATTCATCCGTCAGGTCCGCATCGAGACCGGCAAGGTCCACTGGCCGACGCGCAAGGAAACCGTCGCCACCGGCATCATGGTGATGATCATGACCCTGGTCCTCGCCTTCTTCTTCTTCGGCGTCGACGCGGTCTTCTCGACCGTCGTCAAATATCTGCTGAGCCTGCTGGGCTAGGCGCTTCGAGCATAAGAGATCAGACACATGTCCCGCTGGTACATCATCCACGCTTATTCCGGGTTCGAGAACAAGGTCCGCGACGCGATCATGAGCGAAGCGACGCGCATGGGCCTCACCCCCTTCGTCGAGCAGATCGAGGTCCCGACCGAGACCGTGACCGAGATCAAGCGCGGCAAGAAGGTCCAGACCGACCGCAAGTTCATGCCCGGCTACGTGCTCGCCAAGCTCGAGATGAACGACCAGGTCTATCACCTCGGCTTCCTCGGCCCCGGCGGCAAGCCGCAGCCGATCCCAGACGCGCAGGCCGCGCGCATGCTCGACACCAAGGAAGAGGCTGCGGCCCACGGCGCCAAGCAGAAGATCAATGTCGATTACGAGATCGGCGATGCGGTCAAGGTCCTGGACGGCCCCTTCGCGACCTTCAACGGCGTCGTCGAGGAGCTCGACTTCGACCGCGGCCGGGTGAAGGTCAGCGTCTCCATCTTCGGCCGCGCAACGCCGGTGGAACTCGAGTTCGAACAGGTCGAGCGCGTCAAATGATGAGCACCCCGGCGCGCCGGGGTTCCGACTCTACCTTGCTTCACTGAAACTGCGCTGACCTTCGCATCTAGCGCTTGCTTCTTGACAGAAAGTCACGCGCCGCGGTCTCGACCGTGGGGAAAAAGCGACTCTCGTCGAAGCGGCTTAGCAGACCGAAACGCCTCAACTTGTCCTTCACCGGGTCCTTAAGCTCGGCAAAGCACAGTCGGATATTGTGCGCGCCCAACGTCTCCTCGAGCGCGACGAGAGCGTCGGCAGCAGTCACGTCGACGCTCGTAATCGGCGCTGCGGCAACTACTACCTCGCGGACAGGAGTGGGCGAGGCCTCGACCGCGTCCAGCACGCGCTGGCTGAACAGCTCGGCGTTGGCAAAGAATAGCGGCGCGTCCCAGCGGAACAGCACCAGGTTCGGGATCCGGTGGGCTTTGGGATAGCGCGCGACGTCATGGAAGCCCTCGACTCCGTCGGGGTCGCCGAGCACCGCCCAGTGAGGTCTCCAGCCATCCCAAAGGAATTCGAGAACCGCGATTACGATGGCGATTCCGATGCCCGGAATGGCTCCGAACACTGCGACCCCGGCGGTGCAGACGATCGACAACCAGAATTCCCATTGCTGGATGCGATAAATGCGTGCGAGGTCGGCGAACTCAAACAGGCCGATTGCTGCTGCGATCACGACGGCAGCAAGGGCCGAATAGGGCAAGTCCTTGAACAGCGCAGGCAGGGCGACAATCACCAGCGCGACGATCGCGGCGCCAATGACTCCGGTCAGCTGGGTCTTCGCCCCAGCCGCCTCGGCCACCGGTGTCCGTGACGAGCTGCTGCTGATCGCAAAGCCTTGGAAGAAGCCCGCCGCGAGATTGGCGGCGCCCAGCCCGATCATCTCCTGGTTGGGATCGACCCGCTGACCCGCTCGAGCCGCGAAAGTCCTCGACAAGACACTGGTGTCGGCAAAGGCGACAATGGCGACGGCAACCCCGCCGGTGATGACCGGGATGAAATCGCTGGCGCGGAGCCATGGCAAAGCGAATTCCGGAAGGCCCTGCGGAACCGGGCCAAGCACCTTCACGCCATAAGCTTGCGGCAGGTCGAACCAGGCCGTCACCGCCGTTGCCACGATGACCGCGATGAGGATCGCGCCCATCCTCTTGTGCGCCTTCAGGACAAGGATCACGACGAGGGTTGCGACCCCAAGGATGGTGCCGGCCCAATTCGCCTGCCCGTCGCCGATCGCCTTTCCGATCGCCCACAGGTCGCGTAGCGGCCCGACGCCGTCGACCTTGAAGCCGAAAAGCTTCGGGAGCTGGCTGACGATCACTGCCAGCGCGATGCCATTCATGTAACCGTAGCGGATCGGCTTGGAGAGCAGCTCGGTCACGAAACCGAGACGGAACAGCCCTCCAAGGATGCACACGATACCCGCCACGACCGCCATCGCCGCGCCGACGGCGACCGCTCGTTCCGGATCTCCCGCGGACAACGGCAGGACCACGCCGAGGATGATCGGCGCGAGCGATGAATCGGGACCCAGAACGAGGATGCGGCTCGGCCCGAACACCGCGTAGGCGAGTAACGGAATGATGGTCGCATAGAGCCCGTTGATCGCGGGAACGCCGGACGCCACCGCATAGGCGATGCCGACCGGCACGAGCATGGTCGACAGCACGATGCCGGCGACGATGTCGTTGCGCAGCCAGGCGAGCTGGTATTCGCGCAGCATCCGCAATCCAGGCAACTTATCGAGTTTGGCCAGCGCCGCCATTTTTTGCGGCTTCAGTAACGCTCCCGCACCAGCTTCACCTGGTCAGCGGGCAGTTCGTCCTTGTAGCGGTTCTTGTCCGAGCGCTTCGGCAGCTTGACCTTGTCATTCTTGATCTTGTGGTACGGGATTAGCGACAGGATGTGAGCGATGGCGTTGAGCCGCGACCGCTTCTTGTCATCGCTGCGGATCACGTACCATGGCGCTGGCTTGTGGCTGGTCGCGGCGAACATCGCGTCTCGCGCCCGCGAATAATCGTACCATTTGGTATAGGACTTGAGGTCCATCGGGCTCAGCTTCCACTGCTTCAGCGGATCATCGATCCTCGCTTCCAGGCGCCGGTCCTGTTCCTTCTTGCTGACCTCGAGCCACAGCTTGATGAGGATGACGCCGCTCTCGACCAGCCAGCGCTCGAACTTCGGCACATCCTCGAGGAAACGCTCGACCTGCTTCTCCTTCGTGAAGCCCATGACCCGCTCGACGCCGGCCCGATTGTACCAGCTGCGATCGAAGATCACGATTTCGCCGCCGGCCGGAAAATGCTCGATATAGCGCTGGAGATAGAGCTTCGACCGGTCCCGTTCGCTCGGCGCGCTCAACGCCACGACGCGAAAGGTCCGCGGGCTGACCCGCTCCGTGATCCGCTTGATCAAGCCTCCCTTGCCTGCCGTGTCGCGCCCTTCCAGCACGATAACGACGCGGGCGCCGGTCTCGCGCACCCAGTCCTGCAAGTGGCAAAGCTTCACCTGGAGCTTTTCCATCTCTCTTTCGTAATCCTTGCGCGACAGCTTTTCGGGAGGCCCGGATTTCTCCTTGGGTCTGAGGACCCGAACTTTCCGGGCTGTTGGACTCTTGAGCGCTCGGAATGGCGCTTGCGCCTCGACATTCATGGCGTTTCTCCCATCTGAACATTCTGTGACGCCACCGCCGGGCACATGATGCCATCGGGAAATCCCTGATCTCGGACCGGACGTTGTCGGGAGGCGGCGCTATTGTCGCCCGTCGCTAATCGCCATCGTCGATGGTCATGCCGACGGAGAACATGGCGACATGATCCATCGAATCCTCGCCGCCGCGGACGAAGCTGTACTGGTTGAGATAGCCAAGCTCCCCGACGACATTCCTGGCAACCGGCGTGGAGACAGCGATCAGGTTGCGCATCCGGGTGTAGCCGCCGTCCGACTGAAAGCTCGTCCGGTTGAGGTTGACGAAGCTTTCGTGGCTGATGACCAGTGCCGTCTTTCCGCCTTCCGTAAAGGGCCGGATGTATCGAATGTAGGGGCGCAGCCGCCACCCGGTTCCCCCCTCACCTTCCCGCCAGCGTTCCTCCATCCGCAGCCGCGCATCGAAGGTCCCGCCGCCAAGCCGCGCGAGCTTCGCGAAAGAGGCCTGCTCGCGAGCGCGACGCTCCATCACGGTGAAATGGCCGTCCGAATATTGGGGATCATGGGTGTATCCGGCGGCCAAGGTGAGCCTGCCGTTCACCGCATATCCGAGCATCGTGTTGCTCTCGACTTCATAGAGGCCGTTCTTGTCCTTGCTGAAGCGCGTCATGATCTCTTCGGACAGGCTCCACCTGTCGAAGCGCACCTTGGCGTTGACGCTTGCCCAGAATTGGGAATCGTTGTGGACGGCGTGGGCGGGGGCAGGGACGCCGAGCGCAAGGGCAATGAAAAGGGTTGAGACTGCGTTTCGCATCGGCTGGCCAACGGGGTGGCTAGCGCATGGGCGAGACGTACAGCATCAGGCAGTGTCCCTAGCCGCCGGCAGGACTAAGATTTTCCTGTCCTACAGCCCCTTCAATGCCATAAGTGAGCCGCCTCCTTTTCCCCTTTTCGGAGGCACGATGGCATCTTCCCCAGTGACACGCGCAGAACTGCCGGGGGCAGTTCGAGCATGACGCTCCCCGTCAAGTTCAAGCCCGTCCCGCTCCGTTCCCGCCACGACGGCTGGACGGCGGAGAAGCAGATCGCCTTCATCGAGGCGCTGGCCGAGACCGCCTGCGCCGAGGAGGCGTGCCGCCGCGTCCGCGCCCCCTCATCCGCAGCCTCTAACTTCACACGAAATGACGCCGCACCTCGTGAACTTAGTGAAGTTAAACATGAGCGCCCGAGCACAGCGCAGCTGTGTCGAAGAGAGCGCGAACGCCGGACGACGACCCGCGAAGCGGTGTCGATCGACGTCACGGGGAATCAAAGATGAACGCAGGTCATCGCAGATGACCGGAGGACATTCACTCCCGTGACGGCTCAACTCCTGTTCAGCGTGCTACTTCGTCCGCGGATCGTCCGCCGGGTTGACGTAGGTGATCCCGAACGGGCCCTTGCCGTTGACCTGGACCACGGTTGCGGCAGGCGCATGAGCCCAGTGGTGCATGCCGGCCATCATGGTGACGTGATAGCCTTTCTCGAGCGTGCCCGAATTGCCCATGTCGAGCTTGTCGCCCATTCCGTAGTGCAGCGGGCCCCCGCTCACGACCCGGACCACCTCGTCGCCCGGGTGGCTGTGCGGCGGCACGGCGAAATCGGCGGGAAACTTCAGGCGGACGATGAAGTCGCCGGCCTTGCTCGGATCCCCCTTCACGACCGCGACCTGCGATCCCTTCGGAAGCCCTACGGCGGTGCCGTCCATCCACTTCATGCCCTTCGCCCCCGCGGGCGAAGCAATGATCAAAGCCGTGGCGGTTACGAGAAGAATGCTTTTCATGACGCGACCCCTATTCCGACACCTTCCCGGACGCGGCTGTTAGCACAGCCAAGCCACCGAGCGTAGCGAGAGAATTGCGAAGCGATTGTCGAGCAGCGCGTAGAGCTGGCGAGCGCCGGCCGACGACCGCCTCAGGCGTGTCGATCGACGTCATGGGATTCACTCCCATGACGGCCCCTTCACTTCCGGCAGCATCTGTTGTAGGGGCGCCGCCTCCAGCGAAATCTGGAACCCTTGTGGGAGGCGGTCCTGACGGCTCGCCGCTTGGACCACTAAGCTTCAACCCGGCAGGAAGCACCGCTTTCGGCCGAAGTCGAGAGTGAGACATGGCAAAGAAGATTACCGGCTATATCAAGCTGCAGGTGCCGGCCGGCACCGCCAACCCCGCCCCGCCGATCGGCCCCGCCCTCGGCCAGCGCGGCGTCAACATCATGGAATTCTGCAAGGCGTTCAACGCTGCGACGCAGGAGCTTGAGCGCGGCGCGCCGATCCCGACGGTGATTACCGTCTATGCGGACCGCTCGTTCAGCTTCACCACCAAGACTCCGCCGGCCTCGTTCCTCCTCAAGAAGGCGGCGCGGATCCAGAAGGGCTCGAGCGAGACCGGCAAGGTCACCGCCGGAACCATCCGCCGCTCGCAGCTGCGCGAGATCGCCGAGGTCAAGATGAAGGACTTGAACGCCAACGATCTCGACGCCGCGGCGAAGATCATCGAAGGCTCTGCCCGCGCGATGGGCCTCGAAGTGCGGGAGGGCTAAGACATGGCCAAGCTATCCAAGCGCCAGAAGGCGCTCACCGCGGTCGACCGCGAGAAGTTCTACGGCGTCGATGAGGCGCTCAGCCTCGTCAAGAGCAACGCCTCGGCCAAGTTCGACGAGACGGTCGAGGTCGCGCTGAACCTTGGCGTCGACCCGCGCCACGCCGACCAGATGGTCCGCGGCGTCGTCAACCTCCCCAAGGGCTCGGGCAAGACCGTGCGCGTCGCGGTGTTCGCCAAGGGCGCCAAGGCCGACGAGGCCAAGGCCGCGGGCGCCGACGTCGTCGGTGCCGAGGACCTGATGGAGACCATCCAGGGCGGCCAGATCGACTTCGACCGCGTGATCGCGACGCCGGACATGATGGGCGTCGTCGGGCGTCTCGGTAAGGTGCTCGGCCCCAAGGGGCTGATGCCGAACCCGAAGCTCGGCACCGTCACCATGGACGTGACCAAGGCGGTCAACGACGCCAAGTCGGGCCAGGTCGAGTTCCGCGTCGAGAAGGCGGGCATCGTCCACGCGGGCATCGGCAAGGCGAGCTTCTCCGAGGGCGACCTCAAGGAGAATTTCACCGCGTTCATCGACGCGATCATCCGCGCCAAGCCGAGCGGCGCCAAGGGCAAGTTCGTCAAGAAGCTGTCGGTCAGCTCGACGATGGGCCCTGGCGTCAAGGTCGATCTCGAAGAGATCGCCGGCGCCTAAAGCCAGCGTTTCGCCCCGCGGCGCATGTGCGTTCGCGGGGCGGTACCCCCCGCTTCGTCGAAACGCAGCTTCCCGGTGCCGCGCGCGTTGCTAGCCGCGGGCGGGACGAAGTGACCGAATCCGAGGGGAGTTGAATTGAAGTCCATTGCCTTGCTGCTGGCCTCCGCCGCCGGCCTGCTCGCCGCGCCCTCAGCCCTGCCTGCGCAGGCCGTCCAGCAAGCCGACACGGTCGATACCAACCTGCCGACGCAGCTGCCCCGGACCGCCGTTCCGCATCATTACGCAATCATCGTCACGCCGCATGCCGAGCGACTGACGTTCGACGGTACCGTGGCAATCGACCTCGATGTGGTTCAGCCCACGTCGAGCCTCGTCCTCAACGCCGTCGACATGACCTTCTCCTCGGCGCGGCTCGTTCCGGGCGCCGGTGGCGCACCGCTCGTCGGCCAGGCCAAGGCGGACAATGACGCCGAGACGGTGACGATCACCTTCCCCGCCGCGCTTTCGCCCGGCGCCTACCGCCTCGAGCTCGCTTACACCGGCAAGATCAACACCCAGGCGAACGGCCTGTTCGCGCTCGACTACAAGAACAAGGAAGGCGCCGAGGCACGATCGCTGTTCACCCAGTTCGAGGCCGCGGACGCGCGCCGCTTCGTGCCGAGCTGGGACGAGCCGGACTATAAGGCGACCTGGGACCTGACGGCCCGCGTTGCGACGGACCAGATGGCGGTGAGCAACCTGCCCGCCATCTCGACCCAGCCGATTGCCGGCGGGCTGAAGGAAGTCCGGTTCCAGACCAGCCCGACCATGTCCTCCTACCTGCTGTTCTTCGCGACCGGCGACTTCGACCGGGTGACGAAGACGTCAGCCGGACGCGAGGTGGGCATCGTGGTCTCGCGCGGGAATGGCCCGCTGGCGCTGACCGCCCTGGAGGATGAGGCGCAGATCCTCCCCTATTACAACGACTATTTTGGAACGCCCTATCCGCTGCCCAAGCTCGATAATGTGGCCGGGCCCGGCCAGTCGTTGTTCTTCTCAGCAATGGAGAATTGGGGAGCAATCTTCACCTTTGAATATCGTCTGCTGAACGATCCCGCGATCACCAGCGAAGGCGGACGTCACGAGATTTTCGGGACCGAAGCGCATGAAATGGCGCACCAATGGTTCGGAGACCTCGTCACCATGGGCTGGTGGGACGACCTCTGGCTGAATGAAGGCTTCGCCAGCTGGATGGCCAACAAGACGACGGTGCATTTCCATCCCGATTGGGACGCGGACGTCGACCGGGTCAGCGCTCGCGAGAACGCGATGGCCCTCGATTCCTTCGTGACCACACATCCGATCATCCAGCACGTTCGCACCGTCGAGCAGGCCAACCAGGCCTTCGATTCAATCACCTACCGCAAGGGCCAGTCGGTGATCGCGATGCTGGAGGGGTTCGCGAGCGCGGACACGTGGCAGCGCGGGCTCCAGGCCTACATGCGCCGCCACGCCTACCGGAACACGCGAACCTCCGACCTCTGGGTGGCGATCGAGGGTGCCGGTGCGACCGGCCTCACGACCATCGCGAACGACTTCACCACCCAGCCGGGGATTCCGCTGATCAAGGTCGGTCAGGCTCGCTGCGTTGGAGGAAGAACGGAAGCTACGCTCACACAGGCCCAGTTCTCCAACGATCGCCGGACGAGCGGCTCCTCGCTCAGCTGGCACGTTCCGGTGCGGGCATCGGCGGGGGGCGCGGTCACGCAGGTCATCACCCAGGGTCGATCAACCCCTCTCAGCGTCGAGGGCTGCGGGCCGCTGCTGATCAACGTGGGGCAGACCGGCTATTTCCGCACCCTGTATGCGCCCAGCGAAGGGGAAGCGCTTAGAGCCGCGTTCAAGACCCTCGCGCCTGTAGATCAATTCGGCACCATGCAGGATTCAATGGCCCTGTCGCGCGCCGGGTACCAGGCGATGAGCCCAACGCTCGCGTTGATGTCCGAAGTCGCGCCAACTGCCGACGGCAAGGTCGTGGAACGCGCGCTGCTGAACTGGTCCGCTCTTTATTCGGATCTCGAAGGCGACAAGGCATCGCAGGCAGCCGTTGCGGCGCGCATTCGCGGATTTGGCTCACGGCTGCAGGCGATCGGGCTGATGCCGCGCCAGGGCGAGGCTGCAGTGGATGCCTTGCTGAGGCCCACGCTGATCACCGAGCTCGGCCGCGTCGGCGACCCGACCGTCGTCGCCGAGGCCAACCGGCTGTTCGCGGCCTGGCTCAAGGACCGAAGCGCCATCCCGGGTTCGGTGAAGTCGGCATGGCTCGACGTCATCGCCCGGAACGCCACTCCGGCAACGTGGAATGCGCTTCACCAGGCGGCGCAGTCGACGAGCGGACAGACGGAGCGCTCGAATCTCTTCAAACTGCTGTCGAGCACGCGCGATGAGGCCCTGGCCCGCCAGGCGCTGAACCTCGCCATCTCCGCCGAGCCGGGAAAGACCATCAGTGCATCGATGATCACCGCCGTTGCCGAACAGCATCCGGAACTGGCGCTCGATTTCGTGCTGGCGCACCTGCGGCAGGTCAATCCGTTGATCGATTCCTCGGGACGCTCGCGGTTCGTCGCCGGCCTGGTCAGCGACAGCGGCAGCGAAGCGTTGATCAAGCGGCTCGAAGCCTATGGCACCGCGACCTTCTCGCCTGAGAATCGCAAGCCGATCCAGTCCGCCGTCTCCCGCATCCGCTGGCGGGCCGAGAACCTCGGCCGGGTACGCCGCGAGACCGCCACTTGGCTGAGGGCTCACCCACTGCCATCCGCAGCACTCCCGGTGCGCCCCCGCCACGGCGAAAGAGGTTGATCGGCGAGCGTTTTTCGCTATAGGCGCGCGCTCGCATCGCTTCGGCGATGCACTCGTCCGAGACAGCTGCTGGAGCTTGCTCCTTAATCTGCAGCCTAGACGGGGACAGGAATCATTCGGAGCGGTTCTCCGCTTCGTCGTGCGTTGCTTCGGGTGACGCCATCGATCCCCAACCCCACGGACATAAGCGCTCGGGGCTTGCCCCGGGCATTTGTTGAAGCTCGTTCGGGAGCAATCCCGGACGAAACATTGGAGTTGGCATGGATCGTTCGCAAAAAGCGGACCTGGTCGACGAGCTGAAGAACGTCTTCACCGAGACGAGCGTGATTGTGGTCACCCGCAATCATGGTCTGACGGTGGCGCAGTCCACGGACCTGCGCCTGAAGATGCGCGACGCCGGCGCCCAGTTCAAAGTTGCGAAGAACAGCCTTGCCCTGATTGCGCTCGAGGACACGCGCTACAAGCCGATCGGAGACCTGCTCAAGGGCCCGACCGCTTTGGCTACCTCCGTAGACCCCGTCGCGGCCGCCAAGATCGCGGTC
>Ga0207677_10001820_pt1 | contig 11272 bp, 14 predicted proteins | sample KBSMisM42_FD_184311 | JGI IMG/M metagenome (GOLD analysis project Ga0207677, IMG submission 184311) | Miscanthus rhizosphere microbial communities from Kellogg Biological Station, Michigan, USA - KBS Miscanthus M4-2 (SPAdes) (version 2) | ecosystem: Host-associated > Plants > Roots >...
CATACTTCCCGAATCATGTGGACAAGGCTCTAGACGAGGCCCGTAACGCTTGTGCGAGTGGTCCGCAAAGGTACTGTATCTAGTGACTGTATCGGTATGGGGGGTCGATGGAGCCCACCCTGGCAGCCAGGAGCGATAGCCATGACACAGGCAAATTGGTCGGACGACCGGGTTGAGCAGCTCAAGACTTTATGGACCGAAGGCCTCTCGGCCAGCCAGATCGCCCGTGCCCTGGGCGGCGTCACCCGCAATGCGGTGATCGGCAAGGTGCACCGGCTGGGCCTGGCGGGCCGCGCCAGCCCTTCGCGCAGCGACCGCCCCCGCCTGCCCATGGCGCCCAAGGCGCCCAGCGTGCGCAGCCATGTGCCGGCGGTTCCGGTGGTGGAGGAAGATCCCTTGCAGCTGGCGGACGGCAGCCACGCCACGGTCCTGACCATCAGCGACCGCATGTGCCGCTGGCCGATCGGCGATCCCGCCGCGTCTGAATTCCATTTCTGCGGCCATTCGCCCAAGCCCGGCTCGCCCTATTGCGAAGCCCATGCCCGCAAGGCCTATCAGCCCCAACAGGCGCGCCGCGAGAGCAAGGACGGCAAAGGGCGCATGGCAGGGTGACCTCGTCTTGACCTAGATTGCCCTCCTGCCTATCGGAGCGTGAGGAGCAACCTTGTCAGTCTACGACTTCACCGCCACCAGCCTGTCCGGCGAGCGTGTTTCGCTGGAAAAATGGCGCGGCCGCGTTCTTCTGATCGTCAACACCGCCAGCCAGTGCGGATTCACGCCGCAATATGCCGGGTTGCAGCGTCTCTATGAGCAGCTCGAGCCGCAAGGCTTCACCGTGCTCGGCTTCCCCTGTAACCAGTTCGGCGCGCAGGAGCCCGGCACCGAAGCCGAGATCGCGGTTTTTTGCCGGGAAAATTTCGGTCCCACCTTTCCCATGTTCGCCAAGATCCCGGTGAAAGGCCCAAAGTCGCATCCGCTCTATCGCTATCTGACGCACGAAAGGCCGGGGATATTGGGTATCCCTGCCATAAAGTGGAACTTCACAAAATTCCTGGTGGATCGCGGCGGCAAGCCCGTGGGCCGCTATGCGCCGCAGACGAAACCGGAAGAATTGGAAAAACCGATTCGGAAATTGCTCTGATTGTCATCCCCGGCCGAGCGCCGTGAAACGGCGCGAGGGGAAGGGGATGACAAGTGAGTCAAGCCGCCGTCGTCGTGCCGACGTTCGCCGCGTCCAGGGAATACCCCGCCGACCGAACCGTCCGAATAGGATCAGGCGCGCCTTCGATGTTGAGCGCCTTGCGCAGGCGGCCCACATGCACGTCCACAGTGCGGGCTTCGACATAGACATCGCTGCCCCACACCGCGTCCAGCAGCTGCTCGCGGCTGAACACCCGCCCCGGATGCTGGATCAAATGATCCAGCAGGCGGTATTCGGTGGGTCCCAAATGCACTTCGGTGCCGGCGCGGCGCACACGGTGGGCGGCGCGATCCATTTCGATATCGCCCACACTGACCACGTCTTCCGCCAGGCTGGGACGGATGCGGCGCAACACGGCCCGCAGGCGCGCCAGCAATTCGGTCATGGAGAAGGGCTTGGTGAGATAATCGTCGGCGCCGGTATCCAGGCCGCGGATGCGGTCGCTCTCCTCGCCCCGCGCGGTCAGCATGATGATGGGAACGTTGCGGGTCTCTTGCCGGCCACGCAGGCGGCGGCAGACTTCGATGCCCGAAAGCTGCGGCAGCATCCAGTCCAGCACCACCAGGTCGGGCTGTTCCTCGGCAGCGACCAGCAGCGCTTCCTCGCCGTCGCGGGCTTCCAGCACCCGGTAACCCTCGCGCTCCAGGTTGTATCGCAACAGGGTGACCAAAGCGCTTTCGTCTTCGGCAACCAGAACGGTGGGTTTGCTCATGCGTGTGTCTCGTAGGGAACAGAAGTTTCGCTGGTGATGTCCGCCTTGGGGCGGTTCGCGGCCAGGTGGCCGGCGCGCACCATGTGGTAGACGACTTCAGCTATGTTGGTGCAATGGTCGCCGCAGCGCTCGATATTCTTGGCGACGAACAACAGATGCGTGCACAACCCGATGGTACGCGGATCTTCCATCATGTAGGTGAGAAGCTCGCGGAACAGGCTGTTGTAAATCTCGTCGATCTCGCCGTCGCGATTCCACACCGCTTCGGCTTCCTCGGCATTGCGGCTGGTGAAGGCGTCCAGCACCTCTTTCAGCTGGTTCTGCGCCGCCTTGCCCATGCGCGCCAGGCTTTGGGTGAGGCGGATGGGCGGCTCGCGATTGAGCACCAAGGCGCGCTTGGCGATGTTCTTGGCGAGGTCGCCGATGCGTTCCAGTTCCGCCGCGGTCTTGATCGCGGCCAGGGTCTCGCGCAGATCCACCGCCATGGGCTGGCGCAACGCCAGCAGTTTCAAGGCGCGTTCCTCGATCTCCTGCTGCACCTCGTCGATGCGGGTGTCGCCGCCGACGGCGCGTTCCGCCGCCACGCTGTCGCGCCGCGCGATGGCTTCGATCGCCGCGGCGAACTGCGCCTCCGCAAGCCCGCCCATCTGCGCCACCAGCGCGGACAGGGCTTCGAGCTGTTCGCCGAAGGACTTGACGGTATGTTCTGTCATCGCACGGTTTTTCCCATCGAGGGCCCAGCGGGCGTCTACGTGAACGGCTTAAGCGGTTCACGCCACTCCTATGCGACTGTTTTATAACATTTCTGTGACAGGCTCGGGCAAAGCCGGCTTTGGCGCCATTTCCGGGCGGGCGGCGGGCAAAAAGACGGTGAAAGTGCTGCCTTCCCCCTGCCTGCTCTCGATGGCGAGGCGGCCTTGGTGGCGGCTGATGATGTGCTTGACGATGGCCAGGCCCAGGCCGGTCCCCCCCTTTTCGCGGCTGCGCTTCACGTCCACCCGGTAGAAGCGTTCGGTCAGCCGGGGGATGGCGTTGGGCGCAATACCCTCGCCGTCATCGCGGATGGCGGCGAAAACCTGGTTGTCGGAACTGCCGAGGGAGATCTCGACCTTGCCCTTTTCCCTTCCGTACTTGATGGCGTTGTGAACCAGGTTCTGGAACAGCTGCACCAATTCGTCATGGTCGCCGGCCACTTGCGGCATGACAGGATCGGCCTTCACCGTCACGGCGATGCCATCCTGCGCCGCCAGCGGCTTGAGCGCGGCCACGGCCTGGCGCACCACGCTCTCGATTCCGATGCGCCCTTCGGGACGGACATGCTCGTTCATCTCGATCCGGCTCAGCGACAGGAGGTCGTCGATCAGGCGGCGCATGCGCGCGGCCTCGATTCCCATTATTTCCAGGAACTGGTCGCGGGCCACTTCGTCCTCGCGGGCATGGCCGCGCAAAGTCTCGATAAAGCCCGACACCGCCGCCAGCGGCGTGCGCAATTCGTGGCTGGCATTGGCGATGAAATCGGCCCGCAACTGTTCACTGCGTTTCACCACGGTGAGATCGTGCAGCAGCAGCGCGGTCACCGAGGGCGACACGCTGATGCGGGCGGCATAGGCCTGGTAGTGCCGCTCGATCGGAACCGGCAGGCTGAAGGGCACATTGGTGGCAAAGCCGCGACGGGCTTCGGCGATGGCCCCCAGCACATGGGGATTGCGCAACACCGAGGAGGCGCGCTTGCGGTCCAGTCCCGGCCCCAGCACATCACGCATCGAACGGTTGACGAACAGCACGCGTTCGTCGTCGTCCAGCAGCATCACCGGAATAGGCAACTGGTCCATCAGCACTCTTGTCAGGGGGGGCAGCGCGGCCAGGGGATCGTCGTTTGCCTGTTCGGGCGCCCTGAGAATGGGTTCCTGGAACGAGACGAATTGGGCGATCAGGCCCGCGGCCAGGCCCATGGCCGCCAGGGCCCAAAACAGGCCGGGACCCGCGATCAACACCACCGCGCCACCGGCAATTGCGCCGACGATCAAGGGCCAGGCCAGGGCGCTCAGGCGCGCATACGATTCCCGCATCTCCCCATCATAGCCCCGAATGCGACGATTCGATAACGCGGCGAATGGCTTACGGGACGAGTGTCCAAGCCCCCGGTCCTGGATGGGCTTGGATAAGGTTCTTGCACGGCGAAAGGGGTGGCTGGAATGCAACAGCGCGTTCCGTTTGCCGGGACGGGACCGAATCCGCATAGTATTTCAAGCCAATAGGGCTGGAGTTGACGCAGGTAACGCGGGCAGAAATCGAACCTGTCCTGAGGGGGCCGATATCCATGAGTCAGGTGATTCTCGCCGAAGATGAGTCGCAGCTGCGCCGGCTGATCACCTCCATGCTGGCGGACCGGGGGGTGAGCGTGACCGAGGCGGCGGACGGCGCCCAGGCCTTGCAATGCCTGAAGGACGATCCCGGAGCCACGCTCCTGTTGTCCGACATCGTGATGCCCAACATGAACGGCTATGAGCTGGTGGAAGCGTCGCTCAAGCTGCGCCCCGAGCTCAAGATCCTGATGATGACCGCTTATGCCGCCGAGCGCCCGCCGCCAGCGGCCCTCAAGGCGCGCGAGATCCGCACCTTGATCAAGCCTTTCGATCCCGACCGGATGTGCGATCTGGTGGTGGACATGCTGGCGCGGCTTTAGTCGTCCGTCCTGCCGCGGCCGCGCTTGATTTCGGCGCGGCGCTTTTTGCTGTCCAACCGCTTTTGCTTGCTGGCCTTGGGCACCTTGGTGGCCCGTCGCGGAACCCTGGGGGTCGCCGCCTTTCGCAAAATTTCCACCAGCCGCGCCCGGGCATCGGCGCGGTTTCTTTCCTGCTCGCGAAAGCGTTGGGCGGTGATGACCAGCACGCCGTCCCGTGTCAGCCCGCCGCCCAGCAGAAGCGTCGAACGCGCAAGCTCGGTCAGGCTGGGCGAATGGCGCACGTCGAAGCGCAGCTGGACCGCGCTTGCCACCTTGTTGACATTCTGCCCGCCGGGCCCGGAACTGCGGATGAAGCGTTCCACCAGTTCGTCATCGGGGATGACGATGCGCGGCGTGACATGCAGGCTCATGCCAAAATCTCCGTGTCAAAGATTTCGCGCAATCCCGTCTTCACCAGCTTGCCTCCGTCATTGCGCGGCAGGGCCGTTCGCGAAACATGAATTTTGACCGGCACCTTGAACGCCGCCAAGCGCTGCGCGGCGAAATCTTGCAACGTCTTTTCGCTGAGCGCCATGCCTGGCCGCGCCTGGACCAGGGCGGCCGGTACTTCCCCCAACACGGGGTGCGGCAGGCCGACCAGCGCCGCATCCGCCACCGCGGGATGCTGTGCCAGGACATTCTCGACTTCCGGGCAATAGATGTTCTCGCCGCCCCGGATCAGCATGTCCTGCGCCCGGTCCAGGATGGTGCAAAAGCCCTCGCCATCCAGCATGGCGATATCGCCCGTCTTCACCCAGCCATCCCGAAAGACCCTTTCGCTGTCTTCAGGGCGGTTCCAATAGGCTTTCACCACATTGGGCCCGAACGCCCACAATTCGCCGGCCATGCCGGGCGGCTGTTCGATTCCGTCCTTCATGATCTTGATCCGGCTGACCGGCAAAGCAGGGCCGCAGCTGGTCGGCCGCTGGAGAAAGTCTTCCCCCGAATGGCTGGTGCAAGTGGCGGAGGTCTCTGTCATGCCCCAGCCCTGACCCGGCATGGCACCGAACCGCGCACGGATCCGCTGCGGCAAGGAAGAGGGCGATGGCGCTCCGCCATAGGTGACCAGCTGCAGGGACGACAGGTCCTGATCGCCGGCCGCTTCCAGGAGCGACAGCGCCACCGCCGGCACGCCGCCCGTCACCGTCACTCTTTCGCGCGCGATCAGGTCCAGCGCTTCGCGGGCCTCGAACTTGCGCATCAGCACCAGCTTGCCGCCGGCCACCATGCTGGGCAGCAGCACCGACAGGCTGCCGATGACATGAAATAACGGCACAGCGAGCAGGGTCGTTCTTTGCCCTTTCAAGCCTGCGTCTCCTCCGCGCAGAGCGTTTCGCGCATTGGAGAAAGGCATCGCGAAAATGTTGGTGGTGAGCGAACGATGCGTGCCCAGCGCGCCCTTGGTCGCGCCCGTGGTCCCTGAGGTGTAGAAGATGGTGGCATCGTCTTCCGGCAAGAGCGCCACACTCGGCATCGGATTGTCTGGCAGGCGCTGCCATTGGCTTGAGACGCCGATCACCTCTTCCAACGCCGCCACGCCCGGTGGCGGATGGGCAGTGCGGCTGGCATACACGCCTTCGACACCGTCCGGCAGGCGCTTCACGCGCGCCAGGCTTTCGGCATCGGCAAATAACAATCGCGCGCCACTATCGCGAAGGGCAAATTCCAGCTCCGGCCCGCTCCACCAGGCATTGAGCGGCACGGCAATGGCGCCCGCCAAAAGCGCGCCCATGAACACCACCGGCCATTCGGGCAGGTTGCGCATCGCCAGCGCCACCCGGTCACCTTTCTTGATCCCCTGCGCCAACAGCATCCGGGCAACCGCAAGACTGGCGCGGGAAAATCCTTCATAGCTGATCCGTTCGTCCCGATAGACCAGGAATTCGCGTTCGCCATGAAGCCTGGCCCGGACAAAGGCTTCCGCGGCCGTGGCCGGCACATGTTTCCACACATGCATGGGCACGCCGCGCACCATGACTTGGACGGTCTCGAATGCCGTGCCCGGCGCTGTCAGCTGGGCATGCGCTTGCGCCAGCGAGAGCGCGGGCCGGTTTTTATGCCTGTCATTCATAACGAGTCTTAGTATAACCGCGCCCATGACTGTGCCAGCCGGATTTTCCCAAGAGAGACTTGCGCGCATCCCGCGCTTCCTGCAGGGCCAGGTGGATCAAGACCAGTTGCCCGGCGCGCTCACATTGATCTGGCGGCGCGGCCAGCTTGCCTATTCAAGCCTGGTGGGCCAGATGGACCTGGGCCGCGCCACGCCCATGCGCGCCGACGCCATTTTCCGCCTCTATTCCATGACCAAGCCGATCACCGTGGTGGCGCTGCTAATGCTGATGGAAGAAGGCCGCATCGCTTTGGACGATCCGGTGACCCGTTTCATCCCCGGCTTTGCCCATCTGAAGGTCCGGACCGGTGAAGCACCGGCGCGCGCCATGACCGTGGTGGATCTTTTGCGCCATACTGCCGGCTTCACCTATGGTTTCCATAACCGCACGCCGATCGACGCCGCCTACCGGCGGCTGCGCATCGGAGAGTTCGACACCGAGGGCGGGCTTGCCGCGATGATCGCTCAACTGGAATCCCTGCCGCTGGAATATGCGCCGGGCGAGGCTTGGATCTATTCCGTCGCCATCGACGTCGCGGGCTATTTGGTCGAGCGCGTATCCGGCCAGTCCTTTGCCGCCTTCCTGCGCGAAAAAATCCTGCGCCCGTTGCAAATGACCGATACCGATTTTCAGGTCCCGATGGACAAGCGCGAACGGTTCGCGGCCTGCTACGCGCTCAAGGACGGCAAGCTCGATCTGTTCGACGATCCCGCAAATTCCACCTGGTTCGCGGCGCCCAAGCTGGAATCGGGCGGCGGCGGCCTGGCCGGCACCGCGAACGATTATCTGCGCTTTTGCCGGATGCTGCTGAACAAGGGCGAGCTGGACGGCGTGCGGCTCTTGTCGCCCAAGACCGTCGCGCTGATGACCCGCAATCACCTGCCTGGCGCCAGGGAGATTGCCGACCTGTCGCCGGTTTCCGACGCCTTCAATGAAAGCGGCTATCGCGGCATCGGTTTTGGCCTGGGGGTGGCCGTGACCTTGGACCCGGCGCGGGTGGGCATTCCCGGCACGGCAGGCGAGTTCACCTGGGGTGGCATGGCCTCGACCACCTTTTTCGTGGATCCCCAGGAAGACATGGCGGTGGTATTCATGACGCAGGTGATCACGGACACGGCGCGACGGGTGCGGTTGCGCCGCGACCTGCGCAGCCTGGTTTATGGTGCAATGACGGAAAGCCATGCTTGAGAGTTTGGCCTTGGACAGTTGGAAGGGCCCCTATGACCCGGGCCAGAAAGCGCGCGCGCTGTCGGCGCTGGAAAGCGGCGCGGTGCTGTTCTTCCCCAAACTGGCATTCCAATTGTCGGAGACTGAAAAGCCGTTCCTGGACGCAAGCGTCTCCGACGGCAAGGCCAAGAATATTTCCCTGGATCACGCCACCGGCAAGATGCAGGCAAGCTCGCTCACTGGCGACAAGGCCGCCGCGCTGGCGGCGATGATCGAGCGTTTCGGCAGCCAGGCCACGCAATTGGTGCAGGACCTTTTGCCCTACCGCAATGTCGAGCGTGCCCGCACCTCCTTCCGGCCGGTCGAAGTGAAAGGCCGGCACTATTCCAAGATCAGCGACGACCGGCTACTGCACATCGACGCCTTCCCCTCGCGGCCGATGCGGGGCCGGCGCATCCTGCGCTTTTTCGCCAATGTGGCGCCCGCCTCGTCGCGCCATTGGCATGTGGGCGAGCCCTTTGAGGATTTCGCCCGCGCCTTCCTGCCCAAGGTGGGGCCTCATCTGCCTGGAAAATCCTGGCTGTTCGACAAGCTGGGCGTCACGCGCGGCCGCCGCAGCCGGTATGACGAGGTGATGCTGTCGCTGCATGATGCCGGCAAGCTGGACTCCGGCTTCCAGCAGAACAGTCCGCACCAGGCCCTTACCTTTCCACCGGGCTGCTGCTGGCTGGTCTTCACGGACCAGGTGCTGCATGCCGCCTTGGGCGGAGAATTCGCCCTGGAGCAGACCTTTCACCTGGATGTCAGCGAGATGGCGGAGCCGGAACGCGCCCCGATCAGGGTGCTGGAACGGCTGAGTGGAAAGACGCTGGCTTAGCCAGGACCGCTCAACCGGCCTTCAGTTCGACCGCGCCATCCATGGGCGTGACGGCAAGCGCGGTATTGGCCGAGCGCGACAGCTTGTGGGTGAGGAAAGGCTGGACATGGCGCGCATCGACATTCTGCGTGTCACCGTTCAACGCCTGTGCGACCTCCTCCGTCACCCGGGCGTTGGTCCCCTGCGCGCGAATATGGAAAGACCGCGCGGCCGTTTCCGGTCCGGTTTCCACCGTCACCACACCGCCGCGCGGCAGGCAGTCGGCCGCCAGCAAAGTGGCGTTCATCAACAGCTTCGCCCAATCCTTGGGCCAATATTGACGCTGCGCATTCCAGACCAGCTGGACCTTGCCGCCCTTGACCAGTTCGCCGGTCAACCGGCCGATCTCGCCCAAATCGAGCTCCGCGCCGGCCGAGCCGGCGGCGCCGAAGGCGATGCGCATGAATTGAATGCGGGCGAGCGCCTGGTCGGCGCTCATGGTCACCAACTTGATCGCGTCGGCACGCATGGCGGGATCGCGCTCATCCTCGAGCACCTCCATCCCGTTGACCACGGCGCCCAAAGGCCCGACAAGGTCATGGCACACACGGCTGACCAGCAAAGCTGCGAATTCGATCTCTGTCATGCAGAACCCAATGCAGCCTGACTGGTTAGAAATCGGTTAACGGGCTGGCGGGTCTTAAGGAATTCTTAATATGAAGGCAACGCTTTCACCCCGGCTGGAAGCCCTGGTCCGGATCGCGCAAGCGGCGGGAGAGGTGGTCATGGGGCACTACCAGGCCGGATGCGATGCCCGCGTGAAACCGGACCGCTCGCCGGTCACCGACGCCGATGAGGAAGCTGAAAAGCTGATCCTGGCCGAACTGGCCTTGGCCTTTCCCGATGTGCCGGTGGTGGCGGAAGAGGAAGCCGCCGCCGGGCGCATCTCCCAAGTCGGGATGCGCTTCTTCCTGGTGGATCCGGTGGACGGAACCAAGGAATTCGTCAAGCGCGGGGGGGAGTTCACAGTCAATATCGGGGAAATCGTGAATGGCGAGCCCGCCAGCGGGGTGGTGCTGGCGCCTGCCATCGGCCGCCTGTTCCTGGGCGCGGCCGGCGAAGGCGCCTTTGAACTTTCCCGTGGCGCGATGCGCGACATAGCCTGCCGCGCGCCGGCGCCGGACGGGCTGGTCGCCGTGTCGAGCCGCTCGCATCCCGATGCCAAGACCGATGAACTTCTCAAAACCCTGCCCATCAAGGGCCATACCAATGCCGGATCGTCCCTGAAATTCTGCCTGGTGGCGGCGGGAGAAGCCGACATCTATCCCCGTGCGGGCGAAACCATGGAATGGGACACAGCCGCGGGCCATGCCGTGCTGCGCGCTGCCGGCGGAACCGTCACCAACTGGGATGGAACGCCGTTCCGCTATGGCAAGCCGAACTTCCGCAATGGGCCGTTTATTGCCCGTGGTCGCATCTAACAATTGCTAGCGGTCCATGTCGTGGCGCGACGAATAGAACACAAGTGCCATTAATCCGGCGCCCAGTCCGATCGTGACCACGATCCCCAGCACCAGGAACAGCCAACCCCAGCCGCTCATCTGCACCCCGGCCATCGAGGTCCAAACCTTTGCCGCATACCAGAGCGAGGCAAAGAAAAACGCCACTAGGATCGCCAGCGCGATCCAGCCGGCGGCGGATAGCGGCGTATTCCCGTCTTTTTCGGGGGCGTTCATCTTCAAAACCCGATCCTAGTCGCATTTCCCCTGCAAAAAAGCCCCAATCGGCGTAAAGATTCCAGGCGGTTGATTCGTTTCCCGAGAGAGTTGGGAAACGCCCCAAGAAGGGATGTCGCGAAATGGATCGCAAGAAATTTATCACCGGCCTGGTGGCATTGGGCGCGGTTCCCGCGGCTACCGGCAGTCTGTTGAACACCCTGCCCGCCAGCGCGGCCGACGCGCCGCCCGCGCGCGAACCATCGCACGACCTCCGATATACCGCCAACGAGATCACCCAGGCGGGATCGGATTTCTTCGGCATCACCACCGAGGCGATGGCCAAGGCTGTCCAGCGCATCTTCGGCGACCTGGGGGAGCCGGACGCTTACATCAAGGGCGAGGAAGGCTCCGGCGCCTTTGTGGTGGGGTTGCGCTATGGCTCGGGCTGGCTGATCCGCAAGACTCGTGAACCCCGGCAGGTTTATTGGAAGGGCCCCTCGGTTGGCTTCGATGTCGGGGCCGACGTCTCCAAATGTTTCACCCTGATCTACAACCTGAGGGAAGACCGTCGCCTGTTCCAGCGCATCCCCGGCGTGGAAGGCAGTTTTTATCTGGTGGCGGGATTGGGCGTGAACTACCAGCGCAGCGGCGGCGTGACCTTGGCGCCGATCCGCAATGGCGTGGGCCTGCGCGCCGGCGTGAATGCGCATTACCAGGTCTATAGCAACAAGCGCGACTGGTTCCCGCTGTAAGTGGCAGGGCGGTCTGCACCATCTCATTCG
>Ga0207677_10001821_pt1 | contig 11265 bp, 9 predicted proteins | sample KBSMisM42_FD_184311 | JGI IMG/M metagenome (GOLD analysis project Ga0207677, IMG submission 184311) | Miscanthus rhizosphere microbial communities from Kellogg Biological Station, Michigan, USA - KBS Miscanthus M4-2 (SPAdes) (version 2) | ecosystem: Host-associated > Plants > Roots > Rhizosphere...
GAGGAATGCATCCATGGCCGACATGCTCACCCCCCTGAACTGGGACATGCCCCGGACCAAGCGTCCGCCTGCCGACACCCCGACCGGCCGCCGACCCGCGGCCAACGTCGTCAAGGAAAAGGCCAGCCGCGAGCCCTTCAAGTGGCCGACGCCGCCCTTCGCCAGCTATCCGGCGCCGAGCGAGCAGACCGAGACCCTGCCTTGTCAGGTCCTCACCGGCGCCGAGCTCAAGGTCACCTCGGTGCGCCTGACCTTCTTCGTGCCCGAGAACGCGGTCGCCCATCTGCAGATGCCGTCGGCGCGCACCACCGTGCCGCTGCGCTTCGACCAGTTCAAGGCGCTGATCCTGACCACGCCGCTGCTGCCCCTGCCGCTGCCGCTCTCGGACCCGCACGCCGACCTTCTGCGCCACCGCCAGAGCAACCCGTACAAGGTGCAGCTCACCGGCGGCGGCGTCATGGAAGGCGAGACGGTCGGCCACGTCGAGAGCGAGATCGGCCTGTTCCTGTTCCCGCCCTGCGGCGACGACGGCAGCGTGAAGCGCAAGTTCGTCCCGCCTGGCGCCTACACGAGCTTCGAGGTCGGGCAGAAGATCGGCGAGCTGCTGGTCGAGCAGCAGCACGCGACCTGGGAGCAGGTCACCGATGCGATGGAACTGCAGGACGAGCTGCGCCACCAGAAGATCGGCGACATCCTGGTGATGAAGCAGATCGTCCTGCCGGAGCAGCTGCTCGAGGCGATCGAGGCGCAGCACCGGATGCCGCTGGTGCGCATCGGCGAGGCGCTGCTCTCGCTCGGCATGGTCACCCAGGCGCAGCTCAAGGAGGCGCTGGTCCAGCAGCGGCTCGACCGCAGCGTGCCGCTCGGCGAGGTCCTGGTGCGCATGGGCGTGGTCTCGCGCGACGACCTGCAGACCGCGCTCGCCAGGAAGATGGGCTATCCGCTCGTCAACCTCGACGCCTTCCCGGCCGAGCCCGAGGCGCTCCGAAAGCTCAACTACGGGGTCGCCGCGCGCCTCAGGGTGATGCCGCTCCTGATCCGCGACGGCCGGCTCGTCGTCGCCCTCGACGACCCCTCGCGCCGCGCCGCGCTCGACGAGATCGAGTTCAACGCCGACATGAAGGTCGTGCCGGTGCTCGCCCGCGGGCTCTCGATCGAGACCTCGCTGCGCACCGCCTACGAGAAGGTCGGCAGCGCCCTCACCGGCCGGAAAGCGGACGACCTGGCGCCGATCCAGTTCGACCTGACGCCGCTTCCCAGCACCACCGACCAGCTCGTGGAATCGCTCGAGAAGGAAGGCCTGGCGCGCAGCGCCGCCGCCGCCGACGAGGAAAGGCCGATCGAGCAGAGCGACAACTCGCTGGTGCGGCTGCTCAACAACATGATCATCGAGGCACACAAGGACAACGTCTCCGACATCCACATCGAGAGCTATCCGGGCAAGGAGAAGATCCGGGTGCGCTTTCGCAAGGACGGGACGCTGCGCACCTACCTCGAGCTGCCGTCGAACTACCGCAACGCGCTGATCGCCCGGGTCAAGATCATGTGCGACCTCGACATCGCCGAGCGGCGCAAGCCGCAGGACGGCAAGATCAACTTCGCCAAGTTCTCGCCGCAGCACAAGATCGAGCTGCGCGTCGCCACCATTCCCACCAACGGCGGCCTCGAGGACGTGGTGCTGCGCCTGCTCGCCTCGGCCAAGCCGATGCCAGTCGACAGCCTCGAGCTCGCGGACGACAACCTGAAGTCGTTGCTCGCCGCGGTCGAGCGGCCTTACGGCATGGTGCTCTGCGTCGGCCCCACCGGCTCGGGCAAGACCACCACGCTGCACTCGGTGCTCAGCCACATCAACGTTCCCGAGCGCAAGATCTGGACCGCGGAGGACCCGGTCGAGATCACCCAGCCGGGGCTGCGCCAGGTGCAGGTCAACCCGAAGATCGACTGGACCTTCGCCAAGGCGCTGCGCGCCTTCATGCGCGCCGATCCCGACGTGATCATGCTCGGCGAGATCCGCGACGTGGAGACGGCCAGGATGGCGGTCGAGTCCTCGCTCACCGGCCACCTGGTGCTCTCGACGCTGCACACCAACAGCGCCCCCGAGACCGTGACCCGGCTGCTCGACATGGGCATGGACCCGTTCAACTTCGCCGATTCGCTGCTCGCGGTGCTGGCGCAGCGACTGGTGCGGCGCAACTGCCCGTCGTGCCTGAGCAGCCGCCCGGCGACCGACGACGAGATCGAGGAGCTGCTCGGCGACTACATGAACGCCTTCGGCCCCGAGCCGCCGGTCGGCCGGGACGAGGTGCTCGCCGGCTGGACCCGTCGCCATGCCCGGGACGGCCGCCTGATGTTCCACGAGAGCCAGGGCTGCGAGCAGTGCGACCACTCGGGCCTGAAGGGCCGCGCCGGCATCCACGAGCTGATGGTGATCTCGCGCGAGCTGCGTCGCCTGATCCAGAACGGCTCCCGCGCCGAGGAGCTGCAGCGGCTGGCGATGAAGCAGGGCATGCGCACCCTGCGCCAGGACGGCATCGACAAGGTGCTAGGGGGCCTGTCGACGATCGAGGAAGTGCGCGCCAGCAGCAACGCCTGAGAGCGGAAGCGGTCGTCTGTCGATGGCCGCTGCCGGCCAGAAGCGGACGGTCATCAGCGGCCGCTTTTCGGCCCGCTGCTCTCGATTTCGCTCTCGTGGGTAACGGTACGTCTTTCGCCTTGCAGATCATCGGAGTTACCGCCAGAGCTTGCCAAACTGGCGACGCGCATCCATCCGGCTTATCCGCCGCGCAATCATGCGGATCCCGGCTTCAGTTTGCATTTCCTCGAGCGCTATATGCGATTCGGCGGTTGTCAAGACTTGCCCGCATCAGGGCCGTAGTAGAAGTTGGCCGTCGCCCCTCCATCGATCAGGAAGTCGCTGCCGGTTATGAACCCGCCTTCGGATCCCATGATCAGCGCTGCAAGCGCCGCGATCTCGTCAGGGGTGCCCGCTCGGCCGGCCGGCATCTTCTTCAACATCTGCTGATAAAAGTCGGCACGCTCGCCATGAAGCTCGTCGTGCGCGAGCGGTGTCACGATGATGCCCGGGCTGATCGCGTTGATCCGCGCGTTGCGCTTCGCCCACTTCACGGCCTCGCCGCGCACTCTCAGCGAATTGCAGCGTTTAGACATCTGATACGCATGGAGTGTGTCCTTGACGCCCTTGACGAAATCGAGGGATAGCAACTCCTCCGCCGACGCAGTGGCGAGCAGCGCATCCTACTCGGCGGTCAACGCAGGCATGCGGTATCCCGATTGCGACGAAATCACCACGCCTGAGCCGCCTGGCGCCATGACCTTGCCGAACTCTTCGAGCAGCATCGAGGTTCCGTAAAGATCCACTCGGAGGATCGCCTCGATGGGTGCCTGCGACGGCGACACGCCGGCTGCCTGAACCAGCGCCTTGATTGGCCCGAGTTCTTGCGCCTTGCGCACGACGGCCTGCACCATCGCGCGATCCGACACATCGGCTTGCATGGCGGTGGTTTCAAACCCGGCTCCCTCGTGGACCTTCGCGGCCGCATCAGCGGACTCCTGGCTGTGATTGGCCACGAGGATGTGGCGGCCACTGCTGATGCGGCGCGCGATGGCTTGGCCGATGCCGCCAGCGCCGACGACCACTGTCACGTCTGTCATTTAGTACTCCTCTTAGATCAGCGTTGGCACCGGTCGAGTGACTTGAGCCTGACCGCGTGCTTCCGGCGAATAGAGCCGGTGGCCAGCGGCAGATTTGGAGGTCTTAACCAGAGACTTCAGATATTCCAGCGCGTACGCGCTTGCTTCGCTACCGTGAATTGGCGGTCATGGCGTTCCTTGCGCGTATTGCTCGTCGCTGACCTTCTCCATCCACGGGGCGCGCTTGCTGTTTGTCGGGCCGGAGTTCTGCGGCGCAGTCGAGAAGTTGCGCGCTCACCTGCCGGCGGTCGAGCACGTGATCCGCGTCGGCGGCGCCGACGACGAGTACGAAGCGTGGCTGGCCGCGCACGACCCGGATCCGCACGCCCACCCCTGCGCGCCCGGCGATTGCTTCGTGCAGCTCTACACATCGGGCACGACCGGCTTCCCGAAGGGCGCGATGCTCACGCACCGCGGCATGCTGGCGCATGCGCGGAACGTGTCCAGGCACCAGCGGTTCAGCGCCGGATCGCGCGCGCAGATCGCGATGCCGCTCTTCCACGTCGGCGGCACGAGCTATGCGCTGATGGCGATCAGCGCCGGCGCGCACATCTACATGATGCGAACGCCGGACCCGGCGGCGGCGCTCGCGATGCTCGAGGCCGAGAGGATCACGCACACGTTCTACGTGCCGGCGCTCATGGCGGCGATGAACCAGGTGCCCGACGCCGCCGAGCGCGACTACTCGTCGCTCCAGACGCTTTGCTACGGCGCTTCGCCGATGCCGCTGCCCGTCATGCGCGCTTCGCTGAAGATCTTCCCGGGCATCCTTGAACAGGTCTACGGCATGACCGAGCAGAGTGGCGTCGTCAGCGTGCTTGGCGCGGCAGATCACGGCAACCCCGCGGTCGCGCACCGGCTCGTCTCGGCGGGCCGGGCGATCGACGGCGTCGAGATCGAGATCCGCGATCCGGCGACCGGCGATCGCGTCGCCACCGGCGAGCGCGGCGAGGTGTGGGTGCGCAGCGGGCAGGTCATGGGCGGCTACTGGGGCAAGCCGACGGACACCGCGGCGACGATCACGCCCGACGGCTGGTTGCGCTCCGGCGACGGCGGCTACCTGGACGGCGACGGCTATCTCTACATCACCGACCGCATCAAGGACATGATCATCAGCGGCGGCGAGAACATCTACCCGGCGGAGATCGAACGGGTCATGGCCGAGCACCCGCAGATCCAGGACGTCGCGGTGATCGGCGTTCCCGACGAGCGCTGGGGCGAGGTGCCCAAAGCCGTCGTCGTCGCCAAGCCCGGCGCGACGATCGACACCGAGCAGCTGCTGGCCTGGTGCCGCCAGCAGATCGCGTCGTTCAAGTGCCCCAAGACGGTCGACGTCGTCGCCGAGTTGCCGCGCAATCCGACCGGCAAGATCCTGAAGAAGGATCTTCGAAAGCCGTACTGGCAAGGGCGCGAGCGGCAGGTGATCTAACGCTTCCATCGAGCCGGCGGCGCAAGGGCCGCTTTGCGCCCTTTGCGCTGCCGCTCATTCGAACAGTTGCGAGTGTCGGGTCTGGAGTGGGCCAAGCTTCGGTATCGAACGGCTCCTCAGGGTCGAGTTTGTGTGAGAACGCCCAGCCGATCGCTCAGTTCGTGATGGGGCTGTTCGTCGTGCACCAAGCTTGCGTAGTCTCATCCAGCACGCCCATCTTGGGCTGCTCGGCCCTCCCACGCCGCCGATGGGCCTTGCTGGGGCGATTTGGGCGTTTCGCGAGTCTCTTGGGCTTACGCCCGGGCCATCTGCACCGCTTTCAGCCTTTTGGCGATGCCAAGCACGCTGATCAATCGCTTGAGGTTGTATGCGAGCGCATGCAGGCTCATTTCGGTCCCGACGTGCTCAAGGGTCTTCATGAGGAAGTGGGTTGAATCCATCGTTTCCATGGACAGATGGATACTGATCGACATGGGCGACAGCGGCGTGCACCCTCCCCGCCTTCGAATCCTCGTTCCTCCTCCTAGGGGGAACGGACGGGGGAACGTAGATAGTTCGAATTGAGGAATCAAAGATTTGTGCGGCCTGGAAGCCTTGATAGGAACATCGCCCTCCCGCCAGACGGCCCCTTGAGGCCCTTCATTTCGACCCCGTTTTTGCTCTCTGTGCGAGGTAAGGATGGGCCGTTGAAAGTCCAGAGATGTTCATTGATAGGACCCGTCTGGAAGAACCCTGAGGGGTAGATCTCCCCGCTTCGCAAAGATGGCGCTGTACGGCGGGTCTCCTCGCACGCGCGCCGCCCTGCAGCTGATCGCGTTGACCTTCGTGCGCACCAATGACGATATCGATCGGTCCATACTTGTCTGCGTGACGGCGCCGGACGCGCACCCGGCACGACTGCACGCCATCCGCTGCGCGCTGGAGGTCGATCATGCAAACCGTTCTGTCCAATCCTGTGTACGAGCGGCGCCGCTCGAAGCTGCTGCTCGATGTGCTGATCCGCGCGGGCCTGATCCTCGCGCTGGCGCTGCTGTGTTATCGGATCTTCTCGCCTTTTCTCGTGCTGATGGTCTGGGCGCTGATCCTGGCGATCACGCTGTATCCGTTGCACCGAGGGTTGGCTGCGAGACTGGGCGGGCGCAAGGGCTGGGCGGCGACGCTCATCACCGTGCTCGGCGTCGCGCTGATCGTCGCGCCGACGGCGGTACTGCTGAATTCACTGGGCGACTCGGTGCATCGCGTGATCTACGAAGTGCAGCAGAACACGCTGCAGATTCCACCGCCCAGCCCCGGGGTCGCCGAATGGCCGGTGGTCGGCACGAAGATTCACGCCTATTGGCAACTGGCGCACGACAACCTGCCCGCGCTGGTCCAGAGCCTGCAGCCGAAGATCGGTGAGTTGGCCAAGGAAGCGGTGGCGATGGTGGCCAGCATCGGCGGCGGCATCCTCGCGTTCGTCGCAGCGTTCATCATCGCCGGCATCATCATGGCCTTCGGCGAGGCCGGCGATCGCGCCAGCCGGGCGATCTTCGCGCGCGTCTTCGGCTTCGAGCGCGGCGAACAGTTCGCCATGCTATCGGTGGCGACGATCCGCGCCGTTGCCCAGGGCGTCATCGGCATCGCCTTCATCCAGGCCATTCTGGTTGGCCTGTGTCTGCTGCTCGCCGGCGTGCCGCTGGCCGGCTTGCTGGCGGTCGTGGTGCTCGTGCTCGGCATCGCGCAGGTGCCGGCGCTGGTTGTCACCTTGCCGGCAATCGCCTACCTCTGGATGAGCGGCGACTACGGTACCGGGGAGGCAGCGCTGTACTCGGTGGTGCTGTTTATCGCCGGCATGGCCGACAACGTGCTCAAGCCGTTGATGCTGGGCCGTGGCGTCGATGCGCCGATGCCGGTGATCCTGCTCGGCGCGCTCGGCGGCATGGCCGCTGCCGGCATCCTCGGCCTGTTTGCCGGTGCCGTGCTGCTCGCGCTGGGCTATCAGATCTTCATGGCCTGGGTGGACGCCAACCCCGAGGCGAGACCGCCCACGGGGGACAGCATCGCGATCGCCGCCGCCTGAATTCGCGCCGCCAATGACAAGCACGCGCTGGCTGGTGCACAGGGCGGTGCCCGCCGCCGCTGTGTTCCTGGGTGGGTGCTCGACACTCGGTCCGAATTTCAGTGCACCGCAGGTGCCCTGGCTGCAGGGCTGGCCCGGCGGCGCGTGGCGCACGCTGGCCGAAGAAGCACCGCCTCGCGCACAGCGCCGCGACGACGAATGGTGGCGCCAGTTCGATGACCCGGTGCTCGACCACTTGGTGGCCGAGGCGCAGCGAGTGAATTTGGGAGTGCGTACCGCCGGTCTGCGCATCATGGAGGCGCGGGCCCAACTCGGCATCGCCGGCAGCGGGCTGTATCCGCAACTGCAACAGGTCAACGCACAGGCGCTGCGCGTCCACAACCGCGGCAGCGACGGCCGCAGTAGCGCGTTCTGGTCCGGCAACCTGGCTTTCGACCTGGCCTGGGAGTTGGACTTCTGGGGCAAGTTCAAGCGGGGCATCGAGTCGGCCGATGCCGCCTACTTCGCCAGCATCGCGCAGTACGACGATGTGCAGGTGCTGGTCGCGGCGCAGGCGGCGAGCTTGTACGCGTCGATTCGCACCACCGAGCTGCGGCTGCGCATCGCCAACGAGAATGCCGCGATCCAGCAGCGCAGCCTGGAAATCACCGAAAAGCTGTTCCGCAGCGGCAACGAATCGGAGCTCGACGTCCAGCAGGCGCGTTCGCAGTACCTGGGCACGCTGGCAACGATCCCCGAGATCGAAAACAGTCTGCGGCAGACGCGCAACGCGCTGTGCGCGCTGCTCGCCCGACCGCCTGATGCATTGCCGGAGCTGCAAGGCGGAGGCGCGCAGATCCCGGAAGCGCGGCTCGAGGTGATCGTCGACATGCCGGCCGAGATGCTGCGGCGCCGGCCCGACGTGCGTGCCGCCGAGATGCAGCTGGCCGCGCAGTCGGCGCAGATCGGCATCAGCGAAGCGGCGTTGTATCCGTCGATCGCGCTCGCGGGGTCGGTAGGCCTGTCGGCGAGCAGCATCGGCTCGCCCAGCTCCACGTTGAGCTTGGGCTTCGGTCCGGCGCTCGTATGGAACGTGTTCGACCATGGGGTGCTGACGAACCAGGTGCTGGTACAGGACGCGCGCTTCCAACAGTTGTACGAGCAATACCAGGACGTGGTGCTGCGCGCCGCGCGTGAGCTAGACGATGCGGCCAGCGGCTTCGCCTACACCCGCTCGCAGGTCGGCATCCTGCGCGAAACGGTCAAGGCCGCACGGCGCTCGCTCGACATCGCGACGATCCAGTATCGCGAAGGCTTGGTCGACTTCCAGCGCGTGCTCGATTCGCAGCGGGCCCTGTTCAGTGCGCAGGAAAGCCTGGTCGCGAGCCAGGGCGGCGTGGTTCAGTACCTGATCGCGGTCTACAAGGCGATGGGTGGCGGCTGGCACGCCGGCCGCTCTCGGCCGGTGCTCGACGACGCCACGCAAGCGACGATGAGCGAGCGCAGCAACTGGAAGTCGCTGCTCCAGGCCCCCTTGCCGTCGCCTTCGGAAGAGTTCCTGCCTCCCCCCACGAGCGACAGGCCATGAGCCAGGACCCTGTCCCTCCGCACGAGGCCACGCCGAACCCGGACCCCGCCCCGGCACTGCCTCCGGCGACGGCCGCGCCTGCCGCTTCCACGGGCCGCGGAACGCGCGCCGGCGCCCTGGTCATCGCCGTGCTGATCGTCGCGAGCCTGATGCTGTACTTCATCGGCGACCGGCTCACGCCGAGCACCTCGCAGGCACGTGTGCAGGCCTTCGTCGTGCCCGTGGCGGCCGAAGTCGCCGGCAAGGTGCTGGCCGTGCACATCCGCAACAACGACGAGGTGCAGCCCGGCCAGCCGCTGTTCGATATCGACCCGCAGCCGTATCGCATTGCGCTGGCGAGTTCGCGCGCCGGCCTCGAGTCGGTGCGCAGTTCGGTCAAGGGTTCGGTGGCCGGCGTCGAGGCGGCGCGGGCCTCGCTCGCAGTGTCAGAGGCCGGCCGCGACATGGCCGAACGCGACGCCAGCCGGCAGGAAAAGCTGCACGAGGAAGATCCCGGCGCGATCTCGGTGCGCCGCCTGGAGATCGCGCAGTCCACGCGGGACGAGGCGCGCAGCAAGGTGCGCCGCGCCCAGGCCGACCTGCGCAAGGCGCAGGAAGCCGCCGGCGAATCGGGTGACGACAACGCGCAGCTGCGCAGCGCCGTGGCGGCGGTCGAGAAGGCCGAGCTCGACCTGGCGCGCACGCACGTCGTCGCCCCGGCAAACGGCACGGTCACCGATCTGCGCACCGACGTCGGCCAGTTCGCGCAGCCCGGCGCGCCGGTGATGACGCTGATCGCGATGCACGATCTGTGGATCAGCGCCGACCTGACCGAAAACAACATCGGCCATGTCAAGTCCGGCGATCCGGTGGCGATCGTGCTCGATGCGATGCCCGGCGAGGTGCTGAAGGGCCGCGTGCGCAGCATCGGCGGCGGCGTCGGCAGCGGCCAGTCGACGCCGCCGGGCACGCTGCCGGTGGTGCAGAACAATCGCGACTGGCTGCGCCAGGCGCAGCGAATTCCGGTGGCGGTGGAGTTCGACGCCGAGACGCTGCCGCGCCTGAAGGCCGTGCGCGTTGGCGGTCAGGCCGACGTGCTGGTCTATACCGGCGATCACCCGCTCATGAACCCGCTGGCCGCGCTGTACATGCGCGTCGTCAGTTGGTTGACCTACCTGTACTGAGCACGGCCATGGCGCGCGCCGACAAGGCGGCCCTTCGGCTCACGGTCGGCCTGGGACTGGCCGTGTTCGTTGCCTACGGACTGGGGCTGCAGGCGCCCTACGTCGTCTGCATCATGGCGCTGCTCGTGCTGTTCAAGCCCGGGCCGCCGTTGCCGATGGTCAAAGCGGCATTGATCGCGGGCGTGTTCGCGGCGCTGGTTGCCGCCGGCGTGATGATGGTGCCGCTGCTCGAGAACTACGCCGCCGCCGGCGTGATGCTGACGGCGGCGCTGCTGTTCGTGCTGTTCTACCTGGGGCAGTTGCGCGCCAACCCGTTGACCACGGTACTGGTGCTGGCCTTCACGCTGATCCCGGTGGCTGGCGTGCAGGAGCAGGCGTTGATCGGTGCGCTCGCCGGGACGCTGGCGGTCGGCGTGCTTGTCGGCGGAGCGGTCAGTGCGGCGTCGAACGCCCTCTTTCCGGATCCGCCCGCGCCTTCGGCCCGGGCGGATCGGGCCGGCGCGCTGCCCGATCGTGAGAACGCGCGCTGGGTCGCCTGGCGCGGCACGCTGATCGTGATGCCGGTCTTCGTGCTTGCGCTGACCAATCCCTCGTTCTATCTTGCGGCGATCATGAAGACGGTGGCGCTCGGCCAGCAGGCCGGCGACCTCGACACCCGCCATGCCGGGCGCGAGCTCGTCGGCTCGACCCTCATGGGCGCGCTGATCGCACTGGCGGTCTGGCTCGGCCTGTCGCTGTGGCCCAGCCTGTGGATGCTGGTGCTGTGGCTGATGGCCGCTGCGCTGTGGGCCGGCTCGGCGCTGTTCGGAGCGCGGCGCACGGGCTTGCGACCATCGTTCTGGAGCAACACGTTGATCACGTCGCTGATCCTGCTCGGCCCTGCGATCGAGGACAGCGCCAGCGGCAAGAGCGTGCTCGAAGGCGGCGTGATGCGCGTCAGCCTGTTCGTCGGCGTGGCGCTGTATGCCTGGGCGACCGTCTGGACGCTGGAGCGCTGGCGTGCGCGGCGGCCGCGGGCGACCGCCGTCGATGTCTTCTTGGAGGAGAGGCCATGACCTTCCTGAATTTCCTGATCGGCCTGCCGGCGATGCTGCTGTGCCTGATCGTGCAGACGGCGGTAGCCTTCTGGTGTGTGCGCCATTACGTCAGCCATTTGCCGCGGGTCGGCAGCGGCTTGGGCTTCCTGGCCGGCATGCGACCGCTGATCGTCGCCACGCTGGCGATGTTGGGCGGTACCCTGGTTCAGATCATGCTGTGGGGCTTACTGTTCTTGGGGCTCGGCGAGTTCGAGCACGCCTACGACGCGATCTACCACTCGGCCTTGAACTTCAGCTCG
>Ga0207677_10001825_pt1 | contig 11247 bp, 13 predicted proteins | sample KBSMisM42_FD_184311 | JGI IMG/M metagenome (GOLD analysis project Ga0207677, IMG submission 184311) | Miscanthus rhizosphere microbial communities from Kellogg Biological Station, Michigan, USA - KBS Miscanthus M4-2 (SPAdes) (version 2) | ecosystem: Host-associated > Plants > Roots >...
GAACGCCGTCGTGAATGGAAGCTGGACGAGCAGCGGAACCATGCGGCTGGAGGTCGTTGCCGGCCCAGCAGATTTTCCGAGGGCAGCAGACGTGCAGACTGCCCTTGGCCGACATTCACAGACGCCGCCGTGAGGCGGCCTCCTTACGTTCCTGGCTCTTCCACCCTAAGGGAAAATGTCCAGTCGTGAAGGGGCTGGGCGGGGGAAACGTGCCGCCATGAGAATTCTGTCGGCCTAACGGTCTAGAGGTTCACCCGCGAGAGGTAATCACGTGCGTGCGGGCAGAGCGGCACGCCGCTGGCCTGCATTTGAAGTGCGCGATGCGAGCGGCGTGACGCCGCGCGTCTTGGCGGAGTCGAGGCGGCTCGGCCGCCGGGCGCGGCATTCGGCCTCTCGTCGGGTGCTACCTCGAGTTAGGCCGCCGATTCGTGGCGTTATGGTTCTTCGTGTTCGCCACTACCGGACTGAGAATCAACGTCTCTAGTGCCTGTGCCGCCGGCGTGTGACGCTTCGATGCCCGGCAGGTCAAAGGCAAGCTCGCGACCACTCGCCTGCCGATGTGACCAGCAAGCTTGGCCGGCCGCATCGGCGAAGTCCATTTGCCAAGGTGGTTATTTTTGATTAGGCATCCAGCCGGCACCACAGCACTGACAAAGGACGGCCCGAAGGTTTCGATTGCCGAAGACAACCGGTGGCAGCCCTGCGCCTTCGCAGAGCGAACATGTTTCGGCGTCGATTGGTCGCTCCGGCATTAGCGGAAGAAGTTCTGGGTAGTGGTGAAGGCTTCTGAAAAGGCTCGTGCGACGCTCATCCGCTGATGCGACCCGGGGGGCGTTTCCGTTTTCCGTGTCGACGACCCACACGTCTCCTTCGCGATCGAGCACGACATCTGCGGTCCAGTCGCGCGCAAGCAACAGTTGCTCTTTTTCGGCGTACTCGCGCGCGGTCCGAGCGGCACGGGGCCACCGTTCGGCAGCTTCCGCCGGCTCCTCACGTGTGATGCGGATGAGGTAGTCGAGAAGTCGCCTATGCGCTGCTGAAATTGACACGATTTCGGTCCGCCTAACCCCATTAACAGACGCCATGATACGTGGGTTGGACTCTTGGGCGGGGATACGAGCAGGCGCCCACAGCTGGTCCGTCTAACGAAGTAAGATCGCTACGCTCCCCGTGCATTATGCGGTGGTCCAGATCAACATCGCCGCCGCAAGGCGACATCCTTTTCCGCCCGGCCTTGCAGTGTGAACGTCTACGTCGAATCAATGCGGATTGAGCGGGGAAACGAGCGGCCGTAGCGATGTGGCCGGCCTAAGGTCGACTTTGGCCTCAGGGTTGCGACGAACGTGGATGTTGTGCGCTGTTTCCACGGGCAAAGAGCGTGCAACCTGCCCCTGGCCAGTAATTAAAGATGGCGCCGTGAGACGGGCCTCCCGTCGTCCCTTTCGCCTTCACGGTTTGACACCGTGTCGTGTGGGTTCCGGGTGGGCGGGGGAAACGTGCGGCCGCAGGGATAGCGCCGGCCTAACGGATCAGACGCTAAGCTGCAAGCCGCACTGCCGCGCGAGCGGACGAGCGGCGCGCCGCTTGCCGCGAGGAAAGAAAGATTCTGACTGAGTGACCTGCAAGCGGCGTGACGCCGCCCGTCTCGCGCTGAACGAGCCGGCTCGGCCGGCGGGCGCGGCATTCGGCGGCTTGTCAGCTTCTGCGGCGAGTTAGGCCGCCGGCGGCGTTGAACGGTTTTTAGAGTGCAACAGAGCCAATGACGACAATGCCTATAGTTGAAAGCCATACGCCGGTCGGTAATAGCATTGACCATCCCCAAACAACAACTTTCAGAACGCCTAGAGTTCTCGGCAGATGATCATCGATGACGGCGAGTCCTGCCGGATATATTACGATCAGGCAAAGTCCGAGCCAGAAGGACATTTTTGCTTCGCGGACAACGCCCGCAATAGAGTCGTCAACCCCGAGGCGAGCCGCGGCAATTAGTAGAGCGTGCACTGCAGCTAAAAGTACCGGAATGAAAAGGAGTGGCCGCACAAAGTTAGGCACTGGAATTATATTCAACCAAGAACTTGCGATCGTCAGCGCGCATGGTAATAAGGAGGGCACGCCGAACGGCGTTCTCAGAAACATGCCCACAGCCTTTGCTGCCTCGAGCCACGTGTTCAGCTTGGCCTTAGTGTCTAGCGTAGACAAGGTCGATAACCCTTATTTCGTCGCAACCATTCGTTCGTCGTATCGTTATTCCGTTTTGCGATGCTCCGAGGGCGGCACCGACAAACAGTCTCGGCGGAGGACGATAGTACAGTCCGGCTTTTATTCCTCCAACCGCCGCACCAACAAATGCGCCGATAACCTCATTCAGAAACACGGCTCTTCGCAAGGAACGTCGGAAATCGGCGTCATCGATCGCGAGGTTCTCGCCCACGCGAACAACGTGATGTTCTATTGGGCTGGAATTTGCAAAAAAGCTCACTTCGATATCTTCCGCAGACGTGTTAAGTATCGTGAGTTGAGAGACGTCTCCCGCTTGGATGGCAATCAGAGTGACATTTAAGTCGAAGACTGATCCATCTAGAACAGGGTCACCCACCACAGAAAGCCAGCGCAAAGGACCATCTGACTGTGTCGCCGATATGAGTCCAGACTCGTGATCACCACGGTAAACTGTCGTGCTGAGGCGAACCGGATCAATGCCGTAGATAAGCGTATCCGATTCCGGTCGCGGACCGCCATAACAACACGAATAAACGGCAAGATGACTATCAATCAGAGTGTCTTTGATGTTGGCCATTGGCCACGTTACAATAGTTCGCTTCCGCACCAAAAGTTCGCGTTCGTAGCAGAATTGCTCAGATGTCTTTTGCCTCAGTGCTCGCGATGTCCACTGTATGACTGCGTCATTGCCTGTGTAATCATCCAATGATGTGCCAGTACACCGCGCGGCGGCAGCAAACAGTGATGGCGCTGAAATTCCCGCGACAACCAACATCATCAGGCGTGATGGCATGCCCGTAGTATTACATAGTCCGGACCTCAGGCGGCTTCAACCTAAGTGATCCGCTAGGAAGCGAAGAACTACTCTGGCATTGGAGGATGCGCCGCACGTGGACTGTAGCCGTGCTGGCCACCATCGGCCGGTAATTATCGTTGCGCCGTGAGTCGGCCTCCTAACGCCCTCCGCCCGCTCACTTGAATGTGGGATGGAGTGATGGGAAGGGGAAGCGTGCGGCGAGGATGTTGCCTCCTAACGATTTCGACGGCGGACTGGTGACATATGTGATCTGTGCGCTTTCGCCTTCGGCCAAGAATGACAGTTGCCGCCGTGACGCGGCGTCCTCGCGTCCTTCGCCATTTCGCTCAACGGATCAGGGAATTATGTGCAGGGCTGGGTGGAGGAAACGCGCGGCCGCAGCGATGTGCCGGCCTAACGGATCAGAGGTTCACCCGCGAGAGGTAATCACGTGCCTGCGGGCAGAGCGGCACGCCGCTGGCCTGCATTTGAAGTGCGCGATGCGAGCGGCGTGACGCCATGCGTCTTGGAGAGGTCGAGGCGGCTCGGCCGCCGGGCGCGGCATCCGGCCTCTCGTCGGGTGCTACCTCGAGTTGGGCGGCTGCACGGAAGCCGTCTTCAGCAGTTCAACCCAGTCTGCAAGTCGTTGATAATCGCGAAGTTCTAATTGCCAACGATACTCGCCTGCGAGTTGCCATGCACCCGCTGTGAAGGTAGATGTTGTAGCAAGGCACGCCTTCGTAGCTCTATAGTGCTCTCGGAGAAATAATAATTCTCTTACAGGCTCAATGCCCACACGCGCTGACCACCGTTTAGCCTGAAGCAGGTATCTATGCGGCCCGAAGATCGCGTCGCGTTTGAGCGCCAGGACATCTATCCCACCATCCTTGGTACCTTGCTGCAATTCAATTTCGCAACCCAGTGCTTCCACGATGGACGCCAATAGTCGTTCAAACGTCCGCCAGTCAACGGCGGATGCCAACCTCTGATCGCGAAGCAACGCTTCAAGAAGTTGTAGGTCAAATAAATCAAAGGCAACGATATGCCCGACGGCATGAGAGGATTGTTTCTCAAGCCATGTGCGCGCGGCCACCCACTGTTCAGCAACCTGATCTAGCGGCACGCCATCGCGTTTCGCGATCTCGCGCAATGACCATCCGCCGATAACTCGCAGGGTGAGAAGTCGTACGATATCTCGGTGGCTCTGAGGCAATACTTCAATGATATCTGCGAATTCCGGCATCGTCAGACTGACGTCCGGTGGCTCCTGCTCTGGCTTCTCGTCGAATGGCCTGACGTACGGTTCATAAAGTACATTTGGCACATCTGAACGAACAACATCTCGCCATAGTGGCCCGAATGACGACGGCGGCGACACGGATCGGACAATTGGCATTCGAGGCACAGCGTGCTCAAGATCGTAACACCTCGCTGATAAGCGGCCCAATGCCCACGAGAAGAATATTACAATGCTGCCAAAAGGCTTATTGCCGGCAGCCAGGCGCGCATTTAATTCGGCGATGATAAAATTAAGGTATCCTTCGGCGGAATGAGAAAGGTCCACGCTGCTAATCATCGATAGTAACTCGGGCGAGAGTGATGTGGTAAGGTCGACAGCTGACATTTCGCCGCTATCCCACTGCTTCACAATTAGCTGTTGAGCGCCCACCTCCGCTTTGAATAACGGAAACTGAATCATAAGAACACGACGTGTAGCGCTCGTAATCTCTGTCGGAGATGGTGGCTTTAACCAAGCCTCCTTGTTCAGCGAATGGACCGCTCTAGCAAGTATTGCCGTAACATCGGCCTCGAGTTCGCCCAGGCGCACCAACGTCCCTCGCGTATCCGCGAAGTAATCGACTAATGCGGAAACCAGGGCATCATCCGTCATCTCGCCGGAGTGCCAAGCGGCGATGGTCGCAGTGCGGGCTTCGTGCTCCAGCATTGCGACAAATGTTAGCCCATCCTCGTCGGGGTGGTGCCCGTTAACGACCATTCGGGCGCCGGAACGGTCCGGCAGGCAGACAAGCAACGCACGAGAAGTGCTGCGCAGACCGGGCTGGGCGGGGGAATGGTGAGGCCGCCGCAATGTCGGTCCGCCCAACGGATCAGAGGTTAACCCGCGCGGCCAGGGCCCGCGTACCGAAGCCGACGCGGCGCACGGCGTGCACGCATGTGAGTCGCGCGATGCAGGCCGCGCGCCGCCGTGCAGATTTTGACTTCACGAGCCGGCTCGGCCGGCGGACCGAAGCCGGGCCGCGCCGGGTTCTACCTCGAGTTAGGCCGCTGAGTAGCTGAAACTGGAGGGTGTCCAGCACTTAACCATGCGCTGGTATATTGTGTACCCATGTCAGCATGGACGAAGGCGTATAGCAAAGTTTTAGCAACGGTCTCAGCCAGCGACGCCCCGACGCTTTACTATCGAGGACACGCGAACGCTAAGTGGCAATTGTTGCCTGGGCTGGCCCGTATTGATCCCTCGATCATTGCGTCCTGCTCGCCGCCAACAGTGAGAAGACTTGAGGAGGATCTTTATTCCGAATTTCTCACGCAAGCGGGAGGCCTGCTACCGCGCGCGAACGGCGATTGGGACAACGTGTTTGCGATGCAACATCATGGAATGCCGACGCGCCTTCTCGATTGGACGGAGACGTTCGCAATCGCACTGTTTTTCGCGCTGCGTGGCGCGAGTGAGACTGCGTGTGTCTGGATTCTAGATCCCTTTGAATTGAACAGATCGAGTATCGGACGACCCGAAACCTTCGATTGCAGTGAACTCGGCACGAGTTACCGCGATGCATTTTTCGGAAATGCCACGTTTCTTCACGATGGCGCGGCGGCGATTTCCGTCATCAGGCATCTTCCCCGCATCTCGAGTCAACGCGCGACGTTTACGCTCCATGGTAATTTACATGTCTCGCTCGAAAAACTATACCCAACCGTCGTAACGAAGATTCCCTTACCCGTGACAGCACATGCCGAAGCTCGAGAATACCTTGCGTTGGCAGGCGTTTCTGAGTTCAGCCTATTTCCCGATCTTGACGGCCTCGCTCGCGAGATGAGAGAGAAATCTGGTCTTTAATGGTTTGAGTTCCCCCACATGATGCTTGGGCGGCTTGCATACACGATTTTCCTCGTGTTGCTCGCGAGGTTTTGAGATTGTGCGGCGTGCATCAGCCTTGGCCGCGATCATCGTTTCCGCCGTGGGACGGCCTCCTTACGACCTTCGCCCTTGCCAGCTACTCAGAACCGCCAGCAATGCCTCACGGTGTGGCAGCCAGCGGTCGGATTGTTGGTCAGCCTTAACGGGCAGTTGCGGCAGCGCCACGGTGAGACGAAGATAGTCGGCGCGATACGCCTACGTGGCTGTGATCATACAAAGTGGCGTCGTGTGAGTGAGGAAACGAGCGGCCGACGGGATCTGTGGTCGGCCTAACGGCTCAGAGGTTAACCCGCGCGGCCAAGGCCCACGCGCCGAAGCCGACGCGGCGCTCGGCGTGCACGCATGTGAGTCGCGCGATGCAGGCCGCGCGCCGCCGTCGAGTTTTGGTTCTAACGAGCCGGCTCGGCCGGCGGGCCGAAACCGGGCCGCGCCGGGTTCTACCTCGAGTTAGGCGGCGTATTGGCCCAATGGATATTCTACGCGGGCGGCTTCTCCACCGAACGCAGGGGAAGCCAATCGGCCACAAAATACAGGTTCTGTCCTGCGTTGGCATTCGGCTTGGCACCATCGATTCCGATAATGGCCACTACGCCAATCCATCTGTTGCGGTCCGCCTGCGCGAGCAGCGGCATGGTGTACTCGGCTTCGGCGCCCGACGCGAGCGATTTTGTTAGTCCCCCGCCAATCTGGAAGTAGGACTTGCTTCGCAAGGCGGCCATCGTACCCATAAAGTGCGAGTTCCGATAAATATAGCCGTGGTGACCACAATTGGTCCACTGAACTGGTCCTCTCTCAATCACCTCTAGTTCCAGTTTGGGCGGCGCATTGACTTCCACGACTGTTAGGTTGGCCAACTGTTCAGGTAGTTGACCCAAGTACCATTCGTAGGCCGCCCACGATACTTCGACGCTGGTTTGGGTCGTGTTCGTGATGTGAACATTGAAGTACGCCTCGTACAAATCCTGGCGACCCGCGACGCTCTCGACGGAGAGCTCATGCGAGATGGTTATCCTAGGCAACGTGGCCTCACCGACGGCCGAGCGTTTGAGTTGATTTTCCAGCCCAAGGTTTTCCGCTGTTAGCTTGGAACGAGCGACCTCTGACTGACCCGCCTCGGCAGCGTATCGGACAGCAAGCCTCAATTGTTCGTTCGTCAGCGTCTGTTGCGACCGGCCAGATGACCAGTATAGCCACAGCGTCCACGCTGCCACGACCAGCGCCGACAAAGCGGTAATAGCCGTTGGATCGACTGCGATACGGGACAGCCGCCTATCCGGGATTCGCATCGCACGTTTGCGGCGGTATGACCAAAGCGTGATGTGCTGTCTCATGGCCGCCGTTGGTCACCCGCAGTGTGGCTATTTTTTCCTACTTGGCTTTTTAGCGGTCTTTTTCAAACCGCCTCCACCTGTTTGCGTACCGTGGGGCTTCTTTGTGGCCATGAATAAACCTCCCAAGCAAGTCTGCGCGAGGTGCACTGCGTAACCGCTGATTCTGGCTATCATAGGAGAGGCAAAATACGAGACAATCCCTACCCTCACTTCCAAAATTGTCGCAAAACAACCGAGAGCGCCACGGCGAAAGCTTCGAAGACCTGAAATTCCATGTTGAGAGTCGCCCCGAAAGGCAGCCTTCCTTTCCGCTCCGCCTGACAGAACGATCCATGGCGAATTACCTACAAATGGTGAAGCCCCGGTAGACATGCACTCAAAAGGCGTCGTTGGGTGGGCGGGGAAAGGTGTATTCGCCGGAATCGATGTCCGCCTAACGGATCAGACGCTAAGCTGCGCGGCCAGGGCCCGCGTGCCGAAGCCGACGCGGCGCTCGGCGTGCACGCATGTGAGTCGCGCGATGCAGGCCGCGCGCCGCAGTGCAGTTTTTGACTTCACGAGCCGGCTCGGCCGGCGGACCGAAGCCGGGCCGCGCCAGCTTCTGCGGCGAGTTAGGCGGCACACGATTCTTGAGAGTCTTCGTTTGTCTTCCTGGCCACGATATATGCACCGATGTGCAATAGCGCCGTCACGAAACCCAACAGGATTGCCGCTGACGCGACATCGGCAGCCGTGTGAAAACCCAGAAACACGATCAAAAAGAGATATGCCAGCCAAACACCCCCGATCACCGGCCTCCAGATCGGGCGCATTGCCAGCGACACAGCCAAGGCGGTAGCGAACGCTGTATGGGTGCTGTAGTCGCCTCCATACCGCTGCCACACCAACCAACCTCGGTCGATTCCTTGCACCAGGTAGACACATCCAACTGCAAGCATCGTGGGCACGCCGAAACGAACCAAGGCCGCTGCTCTCCGAGCTCGCAGATCAAAAGCGACCACACTGATGGCCATGAGCGCGAGCCCTGGATCGACGGCGTCGGCTATGTGTTTCAAAACGCGGTGAACATTCACGTCGACAAGAGCATAACGCGCCGCCAGCTTCTACGGCGAGCTAGGCGGCGGAGCGCAGCACGCGGCAGCGGAGGACGTAGTCAGCGTTGCCTCCATCATGGTTCCAAGCGTCGGACCTCGAAACTGACACGAATGATCGGTCGCCTACGCGGCGCTTCTGGACACGACCGCTAAACTCCCAGGGCGTAGTTTCGAGCAGGATTTCGTCGATCATGAAATCGTAGTACAAGTTCGGCATGCCCGGAACATCGCGAAGGTATTCCGTATAAAAAAAGGGATCGATACCGATGTGAACTCTGCCAGCGAACAACGCTCCGATTGATCCTTGCTTGGGCGGTCTCTCCTCCCGATATACGAGGATACCAAAATCCAGGACCCACACTTCGGGCGCTACAAAAACAGCTCGACCCACCGCGCTGTACGTATCGAGCTCCAACTCATGTAGGCTCGGATCACCGACATCCTTACGGTTCAATCCTTCTGGCGCATAGAATTCGAGCGCAAACCGGCGCGCCTCGCCGACGACGAAATCTTCGTAGTTACCATCCTGTATGATCCACGAGCTCAAACCTATGTCGATTCGTTCCACGACCGAGAATGTAGCATGAGATGCTAAGAGCTGAGCTGCTCCCAAACGCGGGAAACTATGTCCAGAACAATGCAGAACTTCTGACGTCGGGCATGGACAACGAGCACCCCGGATGCCGCGACGTCTTCAGCGAACGGGCGGGCATGCTCGGGCGGGGCGGGCGGCTTCTGCGCCGCGAAGAAGGTCCGCCTAACGGCGCAGACGCTAAGCCGCAAGCCGCACACGCCCGCGAGCGGACGAGCGGCGCGCCGCTTGCCGCGAGGAAAGAAAGGTTCTGCCTGAGCGACCTGCAAGCGGCGTGACGCCGTCCGGCTCGCGGGGAACGAGCCGGCTCGGCCGGCGGGCGCGGCATTCGGCGGCTTGTCGGCTTCTGCGGCGAGTTAGGCCGCCGGGCAGTTTACTGCACCGCAGCAGGTAAGAAATGCCCTATTGGAATGTTGGTGAAGCAGTGTCGCAGATGCTTCTCACGCCGATATTACAGGGATCGGCTCTCGTGTTTTTCCAGTAACATCCGTGACGATGTCTTAGAAGGCCGCGGCACCGGCGTCGTACTTTTTCAATTTGAACTTTGCTGCTGCACGCTTGTCGATCGTGCAGATCTGATCCAACAGAAACTGCGCGTGATCGCCTGCCTGTTGGTGACTCATCGGGATTGCGCGACCGAGGCTGTTCTGAAATGGTGGATATTTACGAGCTGACACGCGGTTGACGATTCCATGATTATGGACGACCACATTACGAATTTCGATCAGCTCTCGAGCCCGCTCGAAATGGTTTTCATTCGTAAACAGGTCGAACCCAAGCTGCTCATGCACGGATTTCGTCAGATCCTGGAGACTCAGATACGATAGTCGCTCCAGACGTTTTTCGATGATGGCATGTATCAGCGATGGCATGTCCGCGTGCTGCAGAATAAAATCCAGTCTTTCTTGCTCCGAGGACCGAAGCGCCTCCGGCCGCTCTGCGTAGATGAGTCCGAGCAAATCGACGAGGTATGAGACGAAACTATCAGCCGTACGAGTTATGACGAGCTCCGCCAAGAGCTGATCGTGCTCTCGCCAGCCGACCCAGAGCTGCTGCTCATCCTCATCGTCCGGGTGCTCTTCGACATAGGCATTCTCTATAACCGAAAGTTTTCCAAGCGCCGTGAAGAAGTAGCTCATGAACAGCACTACACGACGAAAGTCATTGAGGGCAGCAAAGCCAGCGCTGGTATGAAACTCGAATTTGGGTTGTTCATTCATGGATGTTCTGCACTAACGTAGCACGACTTTCGGAATAGGTGAGTTTGTTGCGCCCAAACGCGTTCCCCGGCCGAGGCCGCGGCTGAAACCGACGTGCCACACGGCCCGCGGCATCGGAAATGACGCGGGTGGGCGGGGGAAGCGTGTGGCCACTGAAATGGTGGGTCGGCATAACGGTTTCACGGACGCCGCCGTGAGGCGGCCGCCTTGAGTCCCTCGCTCTTTCACCTTAGGAGTCACGTCCGGTCGACGGGGGTTGGGTGGGGGAAACGAGCGGCCGTAGGGATGTGGCCGGCCTAACGGATCAGACGCTAAGCTGCGCGGCCAAGGCCCACGTGCCGAAGCCGACGCGGCGCTCGGCGTGCACGCATGTGAGTCGCGCGATGCAGGCCGCGCGCCGCCGTGATGGTTTTGACTTCACAAGGCGGCTCGGCCGCCGAACCGAAGCCGGGCCGCGCCAGCTTCTGCGGCGAGTTAGGCGGCGGACACGTATGGGTGTACACTAAGAGCGTGAAGCGCCGCGACCTGGAAAAGCGCCTCGCCGAATGTGGCTGGTACTTCCTACGGAGTGGCGGACGACACGACGTGTGGACCGACGGCAGCCGGGAAGAGGCCATTCCTCGGCATCGGGAAGTTAACGAACGACTTGCGCAGGCCATTTTAAGGCGCGCATGTGAGAACTGATATGCGATTCGAGGGCAAAGTCGTACGCGACGGTAAGTTCTGGCTCGCCGAGATCCCGCTGCTGGATGCGATGACTCAAGGCAGAACCCGAAAGGAAGCGCTACAAATGGCGGCTGATTGGCTGGAGACGATGGTAAATCGTACCGG
>Ga0207677_10001826_pt1 | contig 11242 bp, 8 predicted proteins | sample KBSMisM42_FD_184311 | JGI IMG/M metagenome (GOLD analysis project Ga0207677, IMG submission 184311) | Miscanthus rhizosphere microbial communities from Kellogg Biological Station, Michigan, USA - KBS Miscanthus M4-2 (SPAdes) (version 2) | ecosystem: Host-associated > Plants > Roots > Rhizosphere...
GCAAGCTATTGATGCAGGCGTCGCGCAATGGCTACTTTTTTGTGCTCGACCGGACCAACGGCAAGAACTTGCTCACGGCGCCCTTTGCAACGGTGAATTGGGCGAAGGGAATCGATAGGAGCGGTCGCCCGATTCCGGATCCGGCCAAAGAGCCTGCCAGAGACGGAGTCCTCATCGCGCCGAATGAGAGCGGCGCGACTAACTATCGCTCGCCGAGCTTCGATCCCAAAACTGGTTTGCTGGTCGTGAGTGTCCAGGATGGCTATGGCATTTATTTCTTTAAACCCGAACATGGAGCTTATGGCTGGGCCGGCGCGGACTACGGGGTTGCGGGAAAAGCCTTCCTTCGGGCCATCGATTACAAGACCGGAAAGGTTGTTTGGAACCATCCCATCGGCGACGGCGCCGGCGCGGCGGGCGTGCTGACGACCGAAACCGGTGTGACGTTTAGCGGCGACGTTCCCGGCAACGTTATCGCATTCCGGACCAGTGACGGGACGACCCTCTGGCACCAAGCCATCGGCAAAGTAGGGAACGGCCCGATTACATATCAGCTTGACGGCAAGCAGTATCTGCTGGTCGGTGGCGGCAGCTCGCTATATGCATTCGCGCTCCCCTAAAAATTCTCCGCTTTGAAATTAAAAACTTTGCGCCAAGTCTTATCGAAAGATAGGTATGTGCACTTATGCCCGGCGTTTATACTAGCGGACACAGAAGGCCTATTCTCTGGAAACTGCGCAGAAAGGCACGGGGATAATGCAGTCGGTACGGGTGCTCTTATTACCTATCTAAAGCTAGTAACTGGCGGCGTGAAGCAACACTTATGCTTGGCGAACCAAGCCGCGACTGAATCCGTGACTCTATGCGGTTGCGTGGTAACGCGTCTGCAAAGCTGGAAGCAGATTAATAGCCTTGAAGGAGATGAGTGCCCTAACTGCGCGGCTCTAGCATTTGGCGGCGCCCGAAAAACTGAGGTCCGTTCAAGCGGCGATTGATATCGTAGCCGCGCTCTCGGCACTCCGCTCGCTCCTACCGCCCCGCAATATGGTCGCCAGGCGGCGAAATTCCAGAAGCATGCGGAACGTGCTGGAATAGAAGCCATGGGCCGACTTTCACTGGTGTTCCTAATCGCGGGTCTATCTCTCGCTCAGACCGGTTGGGAGCGCGCGACCACACTCCCAGGCGTGGATCTCAGTGGTCTATCCGCCCCCCAACGCGAACTCGCGCTCCAGACCATGCGCGCCGAAAGCTGTACCTGCGGTTGTGGGATGAAGATCGCCCAATGCCGGATAGGTGATCCGTCTTGCGCCAGCAGCAGGCGTCTTGCGCATTTCGTCGTTACCGCGGCCTCCTCCGGTAAATCCAAAGAAGCGCTCCGCAAGGATTTGTTGAAGTTCGCGGCCGCTCCCGAAAATTTGCTGGACGATCCGATCAGAATCGCCACGGACGGAGATCCTGTTCGGGGATCCGCGAGCGCCAAGGTGACTATCGTAGAGTTTTCCGATTTTCAGTGCCCATACTGTGCCAAGGCAACCGGCGAAGTGAAGCAGATCCTAAACAAGTATCCCCAAGACGTCCGTTTTATCTTCAAACAATTTCCACTTGACATCCATTCGCAAGCGGCCGTGGCAGCTGAGGCGTCGCTTGCGGCGCAAGCACAGGGCAAGTTCTGGGAGATGCATGACAAACTCTACGAAAATTTCCGCAGCATTAGCCGCGTTCGCATTCTTGCGTGGGCGAAGGAGTTGGGTCTAGATGTGACCCGTTTCACAAAGGATTTGGATTCGCACAAGTATCTGGCTCGCGTCACGGCGGAGGAAAAGCAGGGTGAGGATGCTGGAGTGGCAGGAACTCCTACGTTCTACATCAACGGAAAGAAGCTGAATTCTTCTTTTGAATTCGCGACTGTCGATCCTGTAATTCAGGCGGAGATGAAAAAGAAGTAAAGCCTCAGTGTTTCTTGAGAGGACGACTAAATTTAGAGTGATGAACGCCACTCAGTCTGCGGGTCTCATTGCCCTTGCCGTCGTGCTTCGACTTCACGCTGCGACGCCGGTAACGTTCCACAAGGATGTCGAACCGATCCTGCAAAAACGCTGTCAGGGCTGCCATCATCCGGGCGACATCGGTCCGATGCCGCTGATGAGCTACCAGCAGGCGCGCCCTTGGGCCAAAGCGATTCGCTCTGCGGTCCTCCAAAAGAAAATGCCGCCGTGGTATGCCGATCCGGCGCACGGAACCTTCCGGAACGACCGCTCCCTGACCCAATCTGAGATCGACACGATAACGTCCTGGGCTGACAACGGCGCACCCGAAGGTAGTTCCCCCGAGGGTAATTCCAAAGATGCGCCCGCGACGCTCGCTCTCACCGATGGCTGGCACATCGGCAAGCCTGACGTCGTAATTCGAATTCCGCAGGCGTTCCATATTCCGGCAAGTGGCGCGGTGCCTTACCAGTACATCGTAGTGCCGACGAACTTCAACGAAGACAAATGGGTTCAATCGGTAGAAATTCGCCCGGGTAACCGGAAAGTACTCCACCACATCAATCTCTCCGCCGTTCCTGCGTCGGCCGGCGGAGTGGCACGGCCCCCCGGATTCTTTACTTCCGACGCCGAGCGCCACATGCTCGATAATCTGAAACCCGGCCAGGAACCTCCCCAATTTGCGGCGGGGCGCGAGGGCGAACTTCTCGAGACCTTCGTACCGGGAGGCCTGCCGCCGGAACTGGAACCCGGGCAGGCGAAGTTGGTCAAAGCCGGGTCCTCGCTCACATTCCAGCTTCACTACACGACGACTGGAAAACCGGAAGAGGATCAAACCAGCGTCGGCTTCATCTTCGCCAAACAGCCGCCGCGCGAGCGCATCAAATCCATACTGGTGTATAACCGCACTTTCACGATTCCCGCGGGAGATGGCAACTCACTGGTCGGCGCGCGGGCCGAAGTCTTGCACGACGCGAAGCTAGTCTCGATCCTGCCGCACATGCATTTTCGAGGCAAAGATTTTCAGGTTCGCGCGATTTATCCCTCGGAAGAAAGTGAAATTCTGCTGCGCGTGCCGAAGTATGACTTCCGCTGGCAGATTAACTACTATCTGGCCACGCCGAAATTGCTACCGAAAGGCACGATGATCGAAGTGACCGGGCACTTCGACAATTCTGTCAACAACGCTTTCAATCCGGATGCGACCGTGGACGTGAACTACGGCGAGCAAACCTGGCAGGAGATGTTGCACGGCTTCATGGAGGTCGCAATCGAGCCGACCACCGATACTCCCGAATTGCTCGGGCCTGGTCCCGGCCCACTACTACCTCCCTACACGACAACCAGTGTAGCTTCGCAATAAGACAGGGGCTCTCGCGGCGGCCCGCGAGTGACGATCACCGTTCGACCTCTTTGGTTCTCCACCGGCCTGTTCTTAGATCCTCCGATCTAGATTGGCAGTGTTTTCGTCTGCTAGGATTTTAGTGCCACTCCGGATCGAGAGCGCCAAAGGGGAGGAAGATTGATACCGCCACCATCTGCAAATTTCCCTAAGCAAAGCCTGCGAGATACCACCGGCATTCCTGGTCTCGACAGCGTTCTGGGCGGCGGATTGCCAGCTCACCGGCTGTACGTGGTGGAGGGAGACCCTGGGAGCGGCAAGACGACATTCGCGCTGCAGTTTTTGCGCGAGGGCGTCCGCTTGGGACAGCGTGTCCTATATGTCACGCTTTCCGAGACGTTAGAAGAATTGAACGATGTCGCGGTTTCGCACAATTGGACGTTGGACGGCATCAATCTGCTAGAGCTGAATTCGCTCTCGGAGCGCCTTGATCAAGAAGCCGACTACACGGTCTATCACCCGTCCGATGTTGAGCTTGGGGATACGGTCCAGCGCATACGAGCGGAGGTCGAACGCCTGAATCCGGAACGGGTGGCCTTGGATTCCGTCTCGGAACTGAAGATTCTGTCGCAAACCAGCGTGCGTTATCGGCGGGAAATATTGGGGCTGAAACAGTTTTTCGCAGGCAGAAAATGCACCGTACTTGTGCTCGACGATCTTACAACCCGGGAAGATGAGCAACAGCTACAGAGCATTGCGCACGGTGTGGTTCGTATGGAGCGCGATAGCCGTGAATACGGAACCACCCGCCGTCAAATACACGTGGTTAAGATGCGCGGAGTCCGCTTCCAGGACGGGCGTCACGATTTCGTACTGAAGACCGGCGGCCTGGAACTTTATCCGCGATTGACGGCGGCTGGCGCCTCTATACACAAGCGTGAGGGCTACGCGGTGAGTGGTAGCCCGCAGATGGATATGCTGCTTGGTGGCGGACTGAACCGTGGTTCCAGTACACTTCTCATCGGGCCGGCAGGTTGTGGCAAGACAACCTTGTGCTCGCACTACCTGCTGGCCGCGCTCCGGCGAGGCGAAACCGTCGCCTGCTTTCAGTTCGAGGAAAGCCAAGAAACATTTCTTGCGCGTTCCAGGGGCTACGGAATGGACTTCGAGCCTTATATCGATTCCGGAAAATTTGCGTTAACTCAAGTTGATATCGCCGACCTATCGCCTGGCGAGTTCGCCTCACGAGTGCAGCGGGCTGTAGAAGAAAAAAATTGTAGCTTGATTGTCATCGACAGCCTAAACGGCTATCTGAACGGCATGCCAAGCGAACGCTTTCTCATGATCCACATGCATGAATTGCTGAATTATTTGGGCCAGAAAGGAATCGTAACGCTACTCACCGTTTCACAGCATGGCATGATGGGTCCGTCGATGAGTTCCCCTATTGACGTCAGCTTCCTTGCGGATTCCGTGATTCTCTTGCGTTTTTTCGAGGCGTCAGGCAGGGTTCGACAGGCCATCTCGGTAGTCAAAAAACGGCGCGGAGCCCATGAACGCACACTGCGGGAGATGAAGATCGGATCTGCAGGTATGCAGGTAGGCGAGGTGCTCGAGGAGTTTGAAGGCGTTCTCACTGGTGTTCCCCATTATCGTGGCAAAGATGCCCAATTGCTCCGTGACCCCAAGAAAATTTAGATGTTTCGTCGAAGCGCGCTGGAAATGCGAGTTGTTATTCTCGCGCCTGTGGGCCGGGATGCAACGCTGCTTGCGCGCACATTGTCCGCCTTAGACATAGACACAACGGTCGCCAGGGATGCGAGCTCCCTTATGGAGATGCTCGCTGAAGGCGCCGGCGCGGCTATTATCGCGGACGAAGCCCTCACAGCGGCCGCGCTTAACGTTTTAAAACTGTGGTTATCGGCGCAGCCTCCCTGGTCCGACATGCCGTTTATTGTTCTGACATCCGGCGGCGTGCCCACGCGGGAGAGCCATCTGAGGGCGCGCGAGCTGCGGGCCCTCGGTAACTTTACGTTGATCGAACGCCCCGTGCGGCCCGACACAGTGGAGAGCTCTATACTTGCCGCCCTTCGCGCCCGCATGCGTCAGTATGAGATCCGCAGCCGCCAGGAAGCCTTAGTTCAGGCGAATGCGGACCTGGAACAATTTGCACATTCCGCCAGTCACGACCTCAGGGAGCCGCTAAGAACCATAGGCATTTATAGCGACTTGCTGGCCCGTGATTATGGAAGCGAACTGGATGAACGGGGAAAGGAGTTTCTGAGTCTCATCGGCAGAAGCGTTTCCCGGATGGATGCTCTACTCGGTGATCTATTGAGCTACTCGCATGCGTCGAGCATTTCGGGAGAAGAAGTAGAACCCATCCCTTCGAATCGCGCATTGGAAGTTGCCTTAAACAACTTGGACGCGTCAATCCTGGAGAGCGACGCGAAAATCTCGATCGCCGAAATGCCAACAGTCCGGATGCGTGAGAGTCATCTGTCGCAGATTTTTCAGAACCTGTTAGGGAACGCAATCAAGTATCGGAAAGAGGGGGAAACGCCTGTAATTGAAGTCTCCACGCAGAGAGAGGAAGGCAATTGGATCTTTACGATTGCAGATAACGGCATTGGAGTTCCAGCCGCTTACAAGGATTCCATATTCGGAATCTTCCAACGCCTGCATACAGCCAACAAATACTCCGGCACCGGTATGGGGCTGGCGATCTGTAAACGCATCGTTGAGCGTTACCGCGGACAAATTTGGGTGGAATCTGAATTTGGGGAGGGCGCCCGGTTTTCATTTAGCGTCCCCAGTGGAGAACCCGAAGCGGAATATTCGATTACTTCTTAATGCTGTTTCAGCGGTTGGACTAGCAATCACGGGGGGTGAGCACAGTCCGGTTTTAAATCAGGACCATCCTGACCCTGGCTGTTAAGAAGCAAATATTTGAAGGTTTATGGTGCGCCCGGCACTACTCGAACGTGCGACCTTCTGGTTCGTAGTTGTACGGTACCCGTTCCACGGCTTCCATGGGTTTCTATTATCAGCACTTTAACGGGTCGGTAAAGGGGAAACCGTCCAAGATTTCCACCGATTTCCATCGCCGTGGCTCCCTCGGTGGCTCCCCTCTGGCGGGACTATTTCACACTGCGGAGTCGGCGCCTCGACAACCGCTGCGGATTGCTAGTGCGAAGGGCTGTTCTCGACAGGAATTGACGGAAGTCACCGCACACCATAGGGTAGGAATCGCTCGGCTCAATCATACTCTAGGATCGTTTGACGGTGCTTCGGGAATCGGATAACCTCTCTAGTCCTCTGACAAGATTCGTTCTAATCAACGCTCGTTATGCCCCCTGCTGCGCCGTGAACCGTGCAACTCAGGGCCATGGCTGAGGATCTCCGGCGGAAGCACTGAATAGCCGAACGCGTATACGAAATCACGCTGAAGTACAGTCTTCCGATCGCCGGAGCCTTTCGGCAACGAGCCAGCGAGCCCATCGGCGAACCTCAGGGTCGACCGCCACGAACTGCTCGCCTTGTAGCGCTCGCGCACAAGCTAGAAGAACTGGTGCGCTCAGGCTCTGTCCAAAGCTACGGAGAACTTGCTCGGCTGGGTTATATCTCACCGGCCCGGCTTTCCCAGATTATGATCCTCGCGCAGCTCGCACCGGTGATTCAAGAATATGTCCTCTTCCTCTCCGAACATGAGGACGGAGTAATAACAGAACTCGATCTGCGCAAAATCGCTCGCGAGCCGCTCTGCAGCCAACAACGCGCGCTCTTTGAGAAACATTTAAAGAGGTTCGGAAGATCAGCCAAGTAAGTACGCTTCCATTTCAGAAATCCACTTGCTTTCGGGCTCGATCGCTGCGACTCCTCGGCTAGTTCCAGCCCATGTCATCGAATACCTAGGCTAATGCGAACGCCGACCCTGTTAACCAGGCGGTTGCGAGTTCGATTACTTTGCGAGGAGCCAAATTCCCAAATACCGCTCAGACCCCTTGTTGTAGTTTTCTTTTCGAGAGTTTTCGCGGTTCGAATGCCGCAGAATCTCGAATGGTTCGAACTGGCTCGTTCGGTCGGACACAGATGCCCGGTTGATCGCGGCCCCAAGCGTCGTAAACTCGCTGGGACGCGACGATCAGTTCCGGCCAGCTTCTTTTTTTCGGGCCGATCTCGGGCGATCCGGGGGCGCGCGTGGCGCTGCGCTAATTTCGCGCCTTCCGCCACGCCGCCGCTAATGGTGCCAATCCCAACCCGCAAAGTAGGAGCAAACCTGATGAGGGTTCCGGCGTGGAGACGGCAACCACGCGCCCTTTTTCTTTTGACTGAGCAAGTATATTTTCGGTGTGATGGTGTCGGGCTTCAGGCTAGGGGGTTGGTCGCAAGTCTATTTCCGTTGCCGGATCTGCCCGGAGTTATACCTGGGCAACCCGCCTGAGAAATGGCCAAATTTACGTTTAGGGGAGCGCGCATACCATCTTCATTTTGCCAACGCGGGTAGCGTCGTATAGGTGTGGGCCGAACCAGCGGGAATGCGGATCCCCAACGCGCCAATCTGGCCATTCGCAGGCTTATCGAACTCGATCGTGCCGCGTATATTGGCGGTCCCCGGATACTTGTCGGTCACTAGCGTAAACTGCGTGTGTCCATTCGGGCTCAATGCGATGGTATCGGTTGCGATTTGCGTTCCCGCATCATTGCGCACCACTACTGGAACATTCACCGGCTGCGTAGACACGGCGTTGAGTGCGATACCGGTGGCTGTGCTATTCGTGTTATCGAATGCGATGACGTACCCGTTGGCGTTGCGGTTTTCCAGGGGCACTACCGCTTCTTGTCCGTTGTGCCGGAAAATCACAAAACCGCCAATGTTTCCGCTGGTTGTAAGTTGTGCAGACCCGGTGAGGAGTTGCGCCGCCCCGTTACTCACGATCAACAGCGTCGCTCGAGCTGCAATTTGCGCGGTATACGAGGGGGCCGTCATGGTGGTGCCAGCCCCGGATTGCGGAAATGAAAGGGGCAAAGACAAGGGAGCTCCCGTTTGATCGGCGAAGAAGCTGAGCGTCATTTGGGCGCTGCTGTTGCCGGTGTTGACCAGAACGAAAGTCGTTTGCCAACCGTCACCGCCCGATGCTAAATGCGCGATGCTTCCGCCCCCGGTTCCCACGTTAGCAAGAGCCGGAATAGTAGTAAGAGCGTTGTTCGGCGGCGTAAAGCGAATCCCTAAAACGTTTATCCGCCCTCCAGCAGGAGTATCGAATTCGATCGTGCCGCGTATGTTCGCGGTGACTGGGAATCCTGCAACGGGATCGGACAATACGAACGAGGTGTGGCCGTTGGCCCCCAGCGAAACCGTCGTCCCTGGTGCGCTAATGACAACACCCGAATCGTCGCGGATGATCACGGGAATAACGGCGTTTTGCGCTGAGAGGTTCGCCACTGCCACGCCCAGCACCAGGTTACTCGTATTATCAAAGGCCAGCAGGTACGAACTCGCGTTACGCGTCTCGAGTGCCACCACCGCTTCCTGCGTTGTCACGTTTTGATGGAAAATCGCGAAACCGTCCACAGGGCCCGTGGCGGACAATTGCGCCGAACCTACGAGCACCGGCGGGGTCTGGGGACCCGCAGAGGAGGCGATTAACGAAGCGTTCGCGGCCAGCGCTTGATCGAAGGAAGTGCCCAAAAGAGGTCCGGACAATCCTGTTTGTTGCGGAAATGCCAACGGAATCGTGAGAGGGCCGTTTCCGGTCGGGTCGCCGCCATCGCCGAACAGACTTAGCCGGGCGGTCGCCGAGTTAGCACTTTTATTGACGAGGGTAAACGTGGTGGTCCAATTTTCCTCGGCTGCCAAGTGTGCCATGGATCCGATAAAATTCAAACCTGGAATCGAGCCTGCCTGCTGCTGGATGACGAAAGAGTAGCCTGCGATCGTGATCGCGCCGGAACGGCTACCACCGGAGTTCGCGGTCACTTGGTAATTCAGTGCGCTGCTGCCGGCTCCGGACGCGGCCCCCGTGAGAATGATCCAATTCGCGTTAGACGTCGCCGTCCATAAAAAACCTGCCGGGAAGGTGAGAGTAATTGCACCGCTGCCGCCACTCGCCGGCAGGACTTGTCCTCCCGCTGACAATGGATTAGTCAGGCCCCCTGCGGGATTGATCGTTAAGGAGAGGCTGGTGCTGGTGGTGGCGTTGCTGCTGTCCTTGACGGTAAATTGTGGATTGAAGGCGCCGGCGACGGAAGGCGTTCCTCCCAACGCGCCAGTCGACGCATTGATGCTCATGCCTGCCGGTAGGCCGCTCGCCGACCAGACATAGCCAGCTCCTGTCCCAGCGGTGGCCGTGAACGTGACCGGACCATACGCAACCCCGGCGGTCCCAGCGGATAATGACCCGGGGCCTGTGATACTCAGTGCGGGTGGCGGAGTGATCGTCAACGTACGTGTGGTCAGCACAACCGGAATCGGACCCGAACTCTGTATCGAGATCTGCACCGTATAGGTGCCTGGGCTAACCGGCGTGCCGCTTAAGACTCCAGCAGAACTCAATGTCATGCCCGATGGCAGTCCCGACGTAGCAGCCCAAGTAAAGGGTGCAGCGCCTCCGGAGATCGGTCCTGGAGGATTCTCAGCCTGGCCCGGAGTTGTCACTCCGGTCAATGTGAACGGCGTGTAGGGGGCGCCCGCGACACCTGAAGGTAAACCTCCAGCTGGAAGCGCAACAGGTACATTGGTTTCCAGAAACGCAATCATACTGGACACCTGCGCTGGAGTCCAAATGACCGGCACCGGACTCATCGCCGCATTTTCTTGCATTTTAACGACGAGGGGAGACCATCCACACTGGCTAAGTCCGGTTTGACCTCCGTAATTGCAGTTATAGGCGTTTCCGGCGGTCATACTTTGTATGAACGTCGAAGTGTGGCACTGGAAGCATAGCGCCAGTTGAGCGTAAGCGGGAGCCGCGAGGATGCAGTAAAGAACAACGAAAGATAGCGCAACAAAGAATCTGCGGTTCATAATTCGCCGCCTCAACATCTAGAACGCGTACGAAACGCCGAACAACGGCGAGAGATTCGCGCGTAATCCGCTATCGTTCAACTTGATCAGGAGATTCGCAGTCGCCAGGAAGTTGCCGCCGAGATTCACTTTTATGCCAGCGGAGCCATTGATGGCGTCGTAGGACTGGTGGACCACCGTCACGTTTGGAAGTGTCTGAGAGGTTGTGAACAGGGTAGAAGGATTGGTCGCGAATGTAGACGCGACCAGGCGGGGTGCATCGAATACCCGCTGTCCAAGAATATCCAATGCGAGCGTGAGGCGCTTCAACACTCTCGCGTCGGCGCCTACAGTCCAAATGAACTGGTCCGGCAGGGACGCCTTGGAATCAGTGTTAATATCACCCGCAAGTATGGAACTGCCATTCTTCTGGTAACCGATATTCACGTGTGGCGATACCGGCCCCTTCCTCAAAGAGGCGATCACGAAAGGCTTAAACCCGATCGCTCCGGAACCAAGATAGTTGGACGCGTCGCCGGTTGGGAGACGCAAATCGACAGCCAGTGCGACCGCGAGCACACTGTTTTTCCAAACCGTTCCTTTCGCCCGCAAGGTTACATCGCCTATTCCGGTTGCCGATGATGAATTCATGAATGTCTTCCGCAGGCCAGTCGCGGTATTCGCTGGATCGAAATAATTCGTCAGAGAGTTGGAAACCCGGAAGATCGTCGCGTTCGAAGTCGCCGTCATGCTCACGTTTTCAATGGGAACCGCCACCGACACATCCAGCCAATCGGTCGCTCCATAGGTTCCGAATAAGGTGGACTGATTGATTTTCAAATCTACGCCGGTCCCGGTCGTCACCACATCATTGGACGGCGCGAAATTGGTGGCAGTCTGGGACAACAC
>Ga0207677_10001831_pt1 | contig 11231 bp, 10 predicted proteins | sample KBSMisM42_FD_184311 | JGI IMG/M metagenome (GOLD analysis project Ga0207677, IMG submission 184311) | Miscanthus rhizosphere microbial communities from Kellogg Biological Station, Michigan, USA - KBS Miscanthus M4-2 (SPAdes) (version 2) | ecosystem: Host-associated > Plants > Roots >...
CGGATGAACTGGCGCCGCTCGAGCTTGAGCTCGTCGTTCGAGAAGCGCGTCGTCGGTTTGCCGGGCGAAGGATCGTCGAGGCCGACCCAGTAGTTCGGACCGGCGTCGATGACGAGCACCTTCTGCCCGAAGCGCGCGAGCACCTCGGCGACGGAAGAACCGCCGGCGCCGCTGCCGATGATCATGACGTCGAACTTCGAGAGCGACGCGTTGCCGACGATCGCGTCGAGCTCCGTCATGCGACCCTGCCGTTCAAGAGGTGCGTGTAGAGCGTGAGCTGGGCGATCGTGTCGTCATCCATCGGATCGAGATCGGGGCCCGGATCAGCCGTGGAGACCGGCCTTCGCTCCACGTACGCGTTCGTCGTGGTGTCCCAGATCGTGTAGCCGAGTGGCGCGCTGTCACCGCCCCAGTGCACGAGCGCCCAGCCTTGGAGCTCCGTGTTGCCGCCGTACTCGGGGATCGCGAGCGCGGCCTCGACGACGAGCGCGGCGAACGTCTTCTGGAACGTCGGATCGAGCTGCGAGAAGATCGCCAGGTCGATTTTGTCCTTCGCGAGCGCGATGGCCTGATCGACGCCGTTCTTCACGATGTCGCGCAGGCCGACGACCGGCCCGAAGAGAGCGTCGTTCGGCCCGCCGCCCTGCACGCCGGACGAGCCGAGGATGCGAAGCCGCCACGCGCGATCCGCGACGCGCGAGAGCGGAAGGAAAGTCTTCATGTCGTTCGGCGGGAAATTCTGAGACGCGCCGCCCGTCGCCGGATCTTGGAACGGCTGCCGGCCCGAAAATGGCCCACCCGCGTGAATGAGCGGCGGATCGAAATCGAACGCGCGAAGGAGCAGGTCGATGTACGTCGCGGCGCCGAGCCCCGATCCGCCAGGCGTGGCGTCGGGCGGCAAGACGACGTCGGCGAGAGCGTTCACCGCGCGCCACTCTTCGTCCGTGAAGATGCTCCCCGCGGGCGCTTTCTCGGGCGAGCCACACCCCGGCAGAGCGGACACGACGACGCCTGCTCCGACGAGGCGAAGAAATACGCGGCGAGTGATCACGCGGCCGCATGCATACCACTATCCGTGACGTGCTAGAATTCATGGCTGTATATGGGGCTTTCACCCAAGGCGACGACCTACGACGAGGACCTCGGCCTCCGAGCCACGCTCGGACGCGAGACGGTAGACGCGCTCGCCGACACTTCGCCTTCTTCGCTGGACCCCCCAGCTCCGGCGACGTCCGAGCCGCGCATCAACGCGACGATCGCGGCGCGCACGACGGTCTTGCCGCGACGAAAACGAGCGGAGAGCCCCGACGTGCAGGTCGAGGAGCGCCCGCGCTTCGAGATGGTCGAGGTCATCGGTCGCGGCGGGATGGGCGAGGTCGCCCTCGTGAAGGACAACGACATCCGCCGTACCGTCGCGGTGAAGCGCCTCCTGCCGGAGAACTCGAGCGGCGACGCGCGGCTTCGCTTCGCGGACGAGATCCGCGCCGTCGGGCAGCTCGAGCACCCGGGCATCGTCCCGATCTACGACGTCGGTCTCGACGATCGCGGCCAGCACTACCTCGTGATGAAGCACGTGCAGGGCGAGACGCTCGAGTCCGTCATCGACAAGCTCAAGGCGGGCGATCGCGAGTACCGCGAGCGCTTCACGCACGAGCACCGCGCGCGCATCTTCCTCGAGATCCTCCACGCGATTCGCTTCGCGCATGATCGCGGCATCATCCACCGCGACATCAAGCCTGCGAACGTGATGATCGGCCCGTTCGGCGAGGTCACCGTGATGGACTGGGGTGTCGCGAAGAAGATCGACCGCGCGAAAGCGAGTGGAAAGCCCGAGCTCAAGGCGGAGGTGAAGACGTCCGGCGGCGGGAAGCTCCTTGCGACCGGGTACGGCGCGCTCGTCGGCACGCCGCTGTACATGTCGCCCGAGCAAGCCGCGGGAAAGAACGACGAGCTCGACGAGCGCAGTGACATCTACGCGCTCTGCCTCCTCTTCTACGAGATGCTCACGCTCGAGCACCCGCTCGGCAACATCAAGTCGCTCCAGGATTTGCTCGCGACGACGATCGCGAAGGATCTCGACATCGTGTCGCTCGCCAAGCGCGTCTTGGATCTCGGCGCCCCCGTCGAGTACTTCCAGTTCCTCGAGCACGGCCTCGCGCGCGATCGCGACGAGCGTTACGCCTCGGTCACGGTGATGGAGCAGAAGCTCTCGCGCGTCCTCGCCGGTTTCATCCCGGTCGCGTGCCACATCAGCCTCACGAAGAAGGTGACGCACGACTTCCTGCACTGGGTGGACGCGCACCCGCGCGTTTACACGTCGCTCCTGTTCTTGTCGGCGCTGGGACTTCTCGGGACGATCGTCTGGCTTGTCTTCTCGCTGGTGCGCTGAGATCAGAACTCGCCGGTGATCTCGACGCCCGACGCCATCGACCACGTGTCCGTGTCGGTGGCGTAGACGGGCTCGAGCGGCACGAGGCCGAGCCAGAGACCGGCGTTGCGAAACGGGCGGAAGCGCGCGGCGAGCTGCGGCACGATGTGGGCGCGCGTCTGATCGAACGCGACGCTCGCGCCGACGGCGAGCGCGAACCAGTGCGCGGCGGGTGACTCGCCGTGGAGCATCGCGCCGAAGACGGCGTACGCCTTCGACGAAAGCGCGTTTGACTCGACACGCACGCCGCCCGTGAGCTCGAAGATGTCGAGCAAGCGCACGCCGACGCGCCCGCCCGAGACGATGCAGTCGCCTTGTGAGCCGGACCCCGGCCAGCACGCGCCGCCATCGAGACGCGCGAGCGCGCGGATGTTCGCTCGACGTCGTGCGCCGCGCGCGAAGAGGGGAGTCGCCGTGGTGCTCTCCTCTTCGTCGGTCACGCCCACGGTGACGCCGGGCCCGCGCGATGTGCTCGAGACGGCTTCGAGCGTGCGGAACGCCACCTCGGTGAAGCGCGGATCCGCAATGACCGGCGATGGATTCGGCGCCGATCCATGCGTGGATGGAGCCCGAGCGCCGCCACCTCCGCCGCTGCCGCCTTTTCCGCCACCACCGCTGCTTCCGCTCGGCGCTCCGCCCTTCAGCAGCGCGGCGAGCGCGACGACGATGATCGCGACCGTCGCCGTGACGGCCACCGTGGCGGCGCCGTCGAGCTGCTCGACGCGGATCGATCGAATGTCGTCCCAGCGCGCGATCGTCTCGCCGGTCTTTCGAAAGAGACCCCACTCGCTCCAGTAGAGATCTCCGGCCGTCACCACCTCGTCGTCGATGTAGAACGTCGCGCTCGGCCCGACCTCGACGAAGCCGCCCGAGACGGTGGGCAGCTTGATGAAATCGCCGGTCGTCGTCTGCGCGAGCGCGAAGCGCGCCGCCGTCGGCATCGTCTCCTTGCTCGTGCACGCCGTGGTGGCGAGCGAGACGGAGAGAAACAGCGGAAGGAGCGCGCGAGCTTTCAATCGACGACGGTGAAGATCAAGGGGTAGACGACCGTGGCGAATCCATCGGCGCCAGCGGCGTTTGCCGTGTTGCCCATCGCCGTATCGAGGACGCACTTGCTGAACGCGGGATTCGTGAAGTCGCTCTTGTCGATCGACCCGTTGCGCGGCAGCTGATCAAAAATCTTGAACGCGAGCGTCACCGTCCCGTGCGGCAGCGACGTCGCGCTCGAGAACTGCTTCTCGTAGCAGCGCAGGTACTCCCAAGGCTGCCAGTCGATCGCGTCCCTCACGACGTTCGCTGGCACATTGCCCGAAACCTGAACATTCCCAGGCACGACCTTGATCGTATGCCCCGCCACCTTCCAAGTCCGCCGCTTCGTCAGCCCATCGCCATAGGCATCGTTCGTCCCATGCGATACGTCCGTCACGTTCGGCCGAATGCGAACCCCCGTCGTGCTCGTGCTCGTGCTCGTGCTCGTGCTCGTACTCGTACTCAGCGAAGTCGCCGTCGCCATCGCCACAGAAGTCCCCGAAGCGACTGGCGTCACCTCTTGTGTCACTCCCGTAGACGCTGCAGAAGGCGCCGTGCTCGCCACGGTCGGAGCCCCATAAGCCACGGTGGCAGTCGCCACGACTTGCGGACCAGCATCCCTCGGCGTCGAGCGAGCACGCAGAACGAACCAAGTCATCGCCGCGATCGCACCCACGAGCACGATCGACGACGCGAAGATCCAAGGCCCGACCGAGCCCGGTCGCGCCATCGTATTCGCGAGCGCGGGCGCGGTGTGAATCGGCGGCGACGCCGGCATCGCCGGCGACATCGGCATCGGCGACATCGGCATGGGCGACATCGGCATCGGCGTCAGAGGAGGCGCCGAATGCGGCAGTTGCGACGAGTGCGGGCGCATCCCGGACGAAGGCACCGCGACCATCGTCGCGCCCGTCGAATCGAGCAGGCCCGTCAGCGCGTTCCACAGAGCCGTCGCGTCCTTGAAGCGCACGTTCGGATCGCGCGCCACCGCTTGCGCGAAGAACCGGTCGAAGCCCGGCGGAAGCCGCTCGAGCATCCCGGTCTCGTTCGCGCGGATCGTCGCGGCAGGGATCGGCTCGAGCACGATCTCGCGGAGCACTTGCGCGACCGTCGTCTGCGGATCGCGCGCGGCGCGCCAGAAGACCTCACCCGTCAGCGCGAAATAGGCCATCAGGCCGAGTGCCCAGACGTCCGCAGCAGCGGTGATCTGCCCGCGCTCGGTCTGCTCCGGCGCCATCCACAGCGGCGAGCCCATCGCGCCCGTCGTCCCGCGCGTGCCTGCTTCCGCCGCGAGCTTCGCGATGCCGAAGTCGAGGACCTTCACCACAAACGGCGCTCCGCCCGCGCGACGATTGAGCGCGAGGAAGACGTTCTCCGGCTTCAGGTCGCGATGGATGATGCCGGCCGAGTGCGCCGCCATCATCGCGTGACAAAGCTGCTGATACACGAGGAGGAGCTCGCTCGGCGGCAAGTACGCGCGCCGCTTCACGTACGAATGGAGCGTCTCGCCTTCGAGGAGCTCCATCGCGATGTACGGAAGTCGCGTCTCGTCGTCGAAGCCCGCGGCCGTCACCTCGACGACGTGCTCGCTCGCGATGCGCGACCCGACTTGGGCCTCGCGCACGAAGCGATCGCGATGCTCCGCCTCGCTGACGAGCGTCGGGTGCATCAGCTTGAGCGCGCGCTTCTTGCCCGTCGAGACTTGCTCGGCAACGTAGAGCGTGCCCATCCCGCCCTGTCCGAGCGGCGCCACGATGCGGTAGTCGCGCGCGAAAACCGAGCCCGGGGCCAGCGCAGCGCCACTCACGACCAACCAGGTTAGCTGAGGTATTCTGCCGCGCCATGAAACCCGTGCGCATCGCGCTACTAGGTTGCGGAACGGTCGGCGGAGGCGTGGTGCGCCTTTTGTGCGACAACGCGCGTTACCTCGCGGAGCGCGTCGGCGCGCCGCTCGAAATCGCGCGTGTCCTCGTTCGCGATGCGTCCAAGGCGCGTACGGCCGAGCTGGATCCAAAGCTCGTGACCACCGACGCGGAGCTCGTCCTCGGCGACGATTCGATCGATTTGTATGTCGAGACGATGGGCGGGCTCGATCCGGCGCGCGCCTACGTCGAGCGAGCGATCGAGAAGAAGCGCGGCGTCGTCACGGCGAACAAAGCATTGCTCGCGGCGTCGGGCGGCGATCTCGTCGAGCGCGCGACGGCGGCCGGCGTGGATCTCGCCTTCGAAGCTTCCGTCGGTGGTGGCATTCCAATCATCCGCACGCTTCGCGAGGCGCTCGCGAGCGACTGGGTCACGTCTCTCGCCGGCATCGTGAACGGCACGTGCAACTTCGTTTTGACGCGCATGCGCGAGAATGGCGACTCGTTCGACGCCGCTGTGAAGACCGCGCAGGAGCTCGGCTACGCGGAGGCCGACCCCGAGCTGGACGTCGGTGGTCACGACGCCGCGCACAAGCTCGTCGTCCTCGCGATGCTCGCGTTCGGCGCGCGCGTGGATTCGAAGGACGTGCCGACCGAAGGCATTCGCGCGCTCGAGCCGATCGATCACCGCTTCGCGAAGCGCTTCGGTTACGTCATCAAGCACCTCGCGATCGGTCGCGATCGAGACGACTGCGTCGAGCTTCGCGTCCATCCGGCGCTCGTCGAAGAGGGCTCGCCGCTCGCGAGCGTCTCGGGCGTGCTCAACGCGATCGAGATCGAAGGGCGCGCGCTCGGCCCGGCGCTCTTGATGGGACGCGGCGCGGGCGCCATGCCGACGGCCGTGAGCGTCGTCGCAGACGTGGTGGACGTAGCGCGCGCCCTTCGAGGCAACGCCGCAGGCCTGTCGACGCGCGGCATCCAGCTCCGGCGACGTCGCGTCGCTCCGATCGCGGAGCTGCGGTCGCGCCACTACATCCGCTTCAAAGTGCGTAACGCGCCTGGAACGCTCGCCCGCATCGCGCTCGCGCTTGGAGACGCGGACGTGGTCGTCGAGCAGATGGTGCAGGAAGAAGAAGAGGGCGTCGCGACGGTCGTCATGACGACGCACGAGGCCGCCGAGGCGAACGTCTCGCGCGCGCTGGACGCGATCGCCGCGCAGCCGTTCTCGATGGGGCGAGCGCGCACGATCCGCATCGCGTAGTGGGACGCGCACGCAACTTTACGGACGCGCGAGTGGCGGAAATCACCACGCGCGGACATCAACGAGTGTGCACAAATGGTGGGAGCGCTTCGTCGGTGTCGAGCGGCCGTTTTCGGTGCGGCTCGGCGTCGCGATCGGCATCGCGCTCACCGGCTTCGTCCTGACGTCGGCGGCCTACCGCGCGACCGGCTTCTACTTCACGTCGATCGTCGTCGTGACCGTCATTCTCGTCGCGCTCTTCGCCGGGACGCGCCTCGCGATCGTGCACGCCGTCGCGATCAGCCTCGCCGCGGACTACTTCTTCATCCCACCGCTCGGCATGGTGCTCACGTCGGCCGCGAGCTGGGAGCACTTCGCGATCATTCTCGCGATCGCGCTCTCCGTCGCGATGGCGGCGTCGTCGATGCGCAACGCCTTCCGCGAGACGATCGCCAGCCGGCAGCACGCCGAGCGCATGCTCGCGATCGTGTCGCACGATGTTCGAAACCCGCTCGGTACGGTCCGCCTCGCGGTCGAGCTGTCCGCGGACGCGCCCGAGCCGCGGCAGAGAGAGCTTCGCGCGATGATGCTCCGCAACCTCACGCACGCCGACCAGATGATCCAGTCCCTGCTCGACATAGCAAGCATCCGCGCGGGGAAGACACTGCCGCTCGCGTTCCGGCCGTGCGATCTCGCCGTGGAGGTGCGCGCGATGGTCGCCGAGAGCCAGATCGGGTCGCGGGTCGAGATCGACGCAAAGGAGCCGATCCTCGGTCGCTGGTCGGTGCTCGGCATCCGTCGCGCGCTCGACAACCTGATCGCGAACGCGGTGAAGTACGGGGCGCCGGACGGTCCCATCGAAGTGCGCCTCGAGCGACGCGGAGAGCACGCGCGGCTCTCCGTGCACAACGACGGCGCACCCATCCCGGAGTCGAGCCGCGCGAAAATCTTCGAGCCGTTCGAGCGCGTGCACGCGCCGGAAGACATCGCCGGCTGGGGCCTCGGTCTATCGCTCGTGCGTGCGATCGCCGAAGCTCACGGCGGAACGATCTCGCTCGAGAGCGCGCCGCAGAGGGGCACGACGTTCACGCTCGACTTGCCGATCTCGCTCTCGACCTCATAGGTCGACTTGCTCGACGTCACGCGCGTCCTCGCCGAGGAAGCGCCGCGCCACGTCCGAGAACGACTTCGGCAGATCGGTGACCGCGAGCGAGAGCTTCCCCGGTTTGCCGCTCGTGTTGGCGAGCGATCGCGCATGCAAGAACGCGTGCGCTTCTTGAGCGACCGCGCTCGCGCTGTCGACGACCTTCACGTGTTTGCCCATGAGCGCTTCGGCCTCGGCTTCGATGACCTCGCGAAGGAGCGGGTAGTGCGTGCAACCGAGGACGACGACGTCGACGTTCTCCCGCGCGAGCGGCTCGAGATAACGGCGCGCCGCGAGCCTCGGGACCTCGCCGTCGGTCCAGCCTTCTTCGGCGAGCGGAACGAGGAGCGGCGCGGCTTGGCCGAAGACCTCGCACCGCGTCGACATCGTCGAGACGGCACGTGCGTACGCGCCCGATGTGGTGGTGGCGGCCGTCGCGAGCACGCCGACGCGTCCCGTCTTGGTCGCGGCGACGGCAGCGCGCGCGCCCGGCTCGATGACGCTCAGCACCGGCAAATCGAGCTCGACGCGGAGCCGCTCGGGCGCGACCGCGCTCACCGTGTTGCACGCGATGATGATGGCCTTCACCTCGTGCGCGACGAGCCACTTCGCGCACGCCGTCGCGTACTTGACGACCGTCGCCGGTGCTCGTGTTCCGTACGGCACGCGCGCCGTGTCGCCGAGATAGACGATGTCCTCGTGGGGCAACACACGGCGCAGCTCGCGCACGACGGTGAGCCCGCCGAGGCCGGAGTCGAAGACGCCGAGGGGTGCCGCGCTGGTGGTCACGCGCGGACATCCTATCTCGATGGGGGCTCCGCCCCCAAACCCCGTGGAGACTCAGCCCGCTGAGCTTCGCTCCGCGGTCTTCGATCATGCGGTCGAACGATTCGGCACGTAGCGAACGGCGCCGTGTTTCGTGACGTCGAGGCGACCGTCCCACGTGCGCGCCGCGCGAAGGAGGTGCTGCGCCGTCGTGCCGACCGGAGCCACGAGGATCGCGCCAGGAAGGAGCGCGTCGAGCCACTCTTTCGGGAGCTCTTTCACCGCGAAGGCCACGACGATCTTGTTGCACTGACCGAAGAACGCGGTCGCGTGCGTGGCGTCGCCGTGGAGCGCGCGCACGTTCGCGAGCGGCGAGAGGAGATCTCGCGCACGCGCCGAGAGCGCCGCGTCGATCTCGATCGTGATCACGCGCCCTGTAGGCCCGACGATCTGCGCGCCGAGGGCGGCGCCATAGCCGGTCCCCGATCCGAGCTCGAGCAGTCGATCGCCCGCGCGAAGGTCGACCAAGCGATACGAGAGCAGATACGCATGGGGCGCGCTGATCGTCGCGTGCCCGGTGTCGTCGAGCGGGAGCGGCGCGTCCACCTCTGCGTTTTCGAGGTCGTCCGTACGCACGAAACGATCGCGCGGCACCACCTCGAGCGCGCGCAGATGCTCTGCCGAGAAGGGACCGAGGGAAGCCTCTACGCTTCGCGCCAGCTCGGCGCGCCGCAGAGCTCTTTCGTCAGAATTGTGTCGTCCCGTTTGCACAGAAATTCTCGGTGGCTTGTCCGTAGTGGGCCTTCGCGAACGCTTCGAGCGAAGCGAGGTCCACACAGTCGGCATTGTAAGTCCACCCCCACGCCGATGCTGCGACGGGATGATCGATCAGCGGGTCAGGCGTGAGGACGAAACGCACGCGAACGCCCGCTTCGACATCGCACAGCGGATCCGTGGGCATCGAGGCGACGGCCTGCCTGAGCTGATCGACCATCGCGCTGCACGGATCACCTGCGTCACCCGCGTCGCCTGCGTCGCTCGCGCCCGCGTCGCTCGGATCGCACTTGTAGAGGAAGTCGATCGCGCCGTGCTCGAGGTCGTGGACGTAGTAGCCGCGCGGAACGGCTGCGTCGTACTCCTGATACGCAGCCCATATCGGATAGTGATCGCCGCTCGACGGCGGATTCGAATTCCACGTCGTGATTTGGTCGAGCCCGCCATCGTCGTTGTAGATGGGGACGTGATTGCCCGGCAGCAGAGGCGGGCTGTCGATGCGGACGAAGCACGACGCTTCCGGAAAGTACGGACCGTCGAGCCGTGGCGCAGCGTCCACGATGCTCGAGTCAGGACCTCCGGTGATCGTCTGACCACAGCCGAACAGCGCAAGCGCAGACCCAAGCCCAAGAGCGAAGCGACGCACTACGGACTTAAACACTAGCACGTGTTGGACGTAGCAAACTCTCCCACACATTTTCGTCGCGTCGCATTTCGGGGCGTGCGTTTGCGACACACTTCAATCACAGTCGTAGTGAGATGCCGCAGGCTCACGGCGTCCCAGCAGTACACACATGAACCATACGCGCCTCGCGACATTCGCATCCGCAGCTCTGTTGTCGATCCTCTCCACCACATGCGCGCGCCCTGCGCCGCAGACCGCCAAAGCCACGTACGACGCGGCTCGCGGGGTCGTCGCCATCGCGACGCGCCATCCTGACGATGGCTCGCTCACGCTCTGTAGCGGAGCGCTCGTCGCGCCGAACTTGATCCTGACGGCTCGCCATTGCGTGTCGCGCTCGATCACGGCGACACCCGCGTGCGATACGCGCGGCGCTTCGCACAACGGCGATCATCTCGGCGCGGATGAAGACCCCGCGTCGATCGCCGTGTACGTCGGCAACCATGTCGACGTCGCGGTGGATGCGCCGCGCGCCTACGCGACGAAGACGATCCACCCGACGACGAAGGTGCTCTGTGACGCCGACGTCGCGTTCGTCGTCCTCGATCGTCCGCTCGAAGGAATCCAACAGCTCTCGATGCGTCTCGACGCGCCGGTGCAAGAAGGCGACTTCATCGTCCCCGTCGGCTTCGGTGGCGGCGTGGTGAACGACATCGGCACGCGCGTCCCGCGCGACGCGACGCAAGTCCTCGCGGTTGGCCCCGCGCACAACTCGTCGACGGGCGCCGTCCTCGGCCCGCGCGAGTTCGAGGTCGACGAAGCCACGTGCCGCGGCGACTCCGGCGGCCCCGCGCTCGACGTCCGCTCCGGCGAAATCGTCGGCGTCGTCTCTCGCGGCCGCAGCTGCTTCACCGAAGGCAACCACGTCTACACGCGCATCGACGCGTACGCCTCGCTCGCGCGCCAAGCCTTCGCCGAAGCCCGCAAGACCGAGCACGACGAAAACGTCGCCGCCGTCACGCCGATCAGCACCGCCCGCCGCCTCCGATAGTTGGCCTCGGGACCGGTCCCTGGCCTGGCCCGGCCACCCTCGTTCGGCGACTTTCTCGACGAATCCGCTCGGCACACCTTTCGCTGAGGTCACCTTTGGCTGCGCAGCCAAAGATTTCACTCACCGACTGGCTGCCCATCTTCATCGGAGCCCGAACGTCACCGGACGCCCTTGGGGTGAAAAACCCGCAGTCATGCGAGTGTGGCGCGGCGGAGGGATGCGGGACCGCTCGCGACCCGAACCGGGGAACCGCCTCACCAAACAAATTGCTCGTAGCTCGCGGGCATTTCTCTTTCCCAAGTCACGAAGAAAATCC
>Ga0207677_10001842_pt1 | contig 11201 bp, 13 predicted proteins | sample KBSMisM42_FD_184311 | JGI IMG/M metagenome (GOLD analysis project Ga0207677, IMG submission 184311) | Miscanthus rhizosphere microbial communities from Kellogg Biological Station, Michigan, USA - KBS Miscanthus M4-2 (SPAdes) (version 2) | ecosystem: Host-associated > Plants > Roots >...
AGATCGCCGATCTGCAAATCCGCTTTCGTTCCGTGGTAGAAGGGACCGCGGTCAGATGGCGCACGATCGGACGAGATGGCCAGGTCGTGATTCGTCTTCGCGTTGGCGTGGTCGCCTAAGGCTTCCTGGCACTCGGCAATGCTCGCATAGAGGGATGGAAACGCCGCAGCGACACTGTTGTCGTTGACCTTCAGCGCAAACTGCAGGGCCATTTGGAACCATTGCAATTTGTCGGCGAGATTCGCCTGATGTCGAGCAACGAAATGCGCAGCAATGAATCGTTCGAAGTCGTTAGTCGCTTCGCTCCAGGCCTGAAGAAACAGTCCGTTCGCTTCTTCAGGCTTGGCATTGCTTTGCCTGTCCATGCCCTGCATACAGAGCCGAACGACGTGATTGTTGGGATTGAAATCCATCAGTGGTAGAGCTGCACGTTGTCGGCCAGCTCACTATCAGATGAATACGTAGCGCCAGCAACCGGCGGCGGGCACGAAACGACGCGCGGATTTGCACGCCCCGCCGCAACGCCGTGCTGCACGGCCGTATCATGATCCGATGACGATTCTTCCGCTGTTCTTCGTCGCGGCGACTCTTCTTGGGTTTGGCGAGCGTCCGGTGTCCGATCTGCGACTCGTTCCGATGGCGGTGTATCCGCAGGTTGCGTCGAACGGACGCGGGTTCGTCGCGGCCTGGACAGGCACGCCCAACAACGAGGGATTTCTTTTCCGCGCTTCGATCGACGGCGCGGGGAACGTCGTCGACAGCCGGCCGATCGCGCGGACGTCGCGGTACGACCGCAGCCACATCGCCAGCGATGGCGATCGTTATCTCGTCGCCCTCGGATATTCGCGCAAGGGCGTACTGCTCGACGAGCGCGGGGACGTCATTCGCGAGGTCGCGTTGCCGCAGTGCGACGCGCTGGCGTCGAACGGCTCGGGGTACGCCGCGGTCGTTTCGCACAACACGATTCAGCGTCTCGATCGCGAAGGGCAGCCGGTCGGCGAGCCGGTCGCCGCCGGGTGGATCGTGGCCATCGCGGGCTCGGGCTCCGGCTACATCGTCCTCACGCACGACGGCCGTCACCTGTGGGTGCGCACGCTATCGCGCAGCGGCACGCTCTCGCCGCCGAAGGATGCGGGCTACTTTCCCACGCTGAACGGCGACGTCGGCGTTGTGTTCGATGCGGCGGTCGCTTCGAATGGTCCCGAGTCGCTGATCGTCGTTCGCCTGGCCGACAGCGTGAGCATCGTTCCGATTCACGGCAACGTCGTCGGACCGGCGAAACTCATCGCACGCGATGACGACGACTACGCCAGGTACGACGTGCTCTGGACCGGGAACGAATTCATCGTCTCCCATCCCGGCTCGAGCGGCACCACGCTCAGGCACGTGTCGCATGACGGCACGGCGGTGTCGCAGCCGGTCACCATCGATCCCGAATCCGGTTCGCTCGCCTGGAACGGATGGCGTCTCCTCTTCGCCGACAGCACTACCGCGCGCCTTCATGCCGCCTCCGCGACCTTTCCGGCTGACGGTGACGCGCACCCGCTCGCGCTTTACGCGACGGCGCAGACGGGGCCGCGCATCGCGACCGATGGTGAATCGGCGCTGGTGATGTGGATGGAGTCGCGGGAATTGCGCCTTTCGCGCATTGCACCCGACGGCACGCACGCCGACGGCGCAGGGATCAGCATCGACCTTCCGGACGCCAGCGAGACCGGCGCGGTGGCGTGGGACGGCAACGAATGGGTGATCGCGTATCCGTCGCGCGCCGGAGTGCGGCTGCGGACGATGACACGCGCCGGAGTCCTGTCGCCCGAGACGCTCCTTCCGTCGAGCGGCGCGTTGGAGGTACACATCGCCTCGGATGGCGGCGGTCACTTCGCCGTGGTCTGGGAGGAGCTCAACCCGCTGGCGAATCCCGACTCCGGACTGATCCACGTCTCGATCGACGGCGCGTCACCGGTCGAGCTCACGCATCAGATCAACGCCTATCCCGACGTCACGTGGGATGGCGGCGTCTTTCGCATGGTCTGGATGAACTACGAGTGGAGAACGGGCGCAGGGTATGGGCTTGTGGAGCGGCACACCGTGCCGGTGGGGCTGACGTTCGCAACGATCAACCGCAGCGGCTATGCCTCCATCACCGGCTCGATGCTGACGGACAACGATCAGCGCCCGCGCGTGGCGGGTGAGTTCACGATGTTCGTGAACGACGGCGTGATCGTGCGCCGCGGCACCGACGACATCGCGCTGAACGCGGCCGTCTCGCCGTCGGCGCCGCCGGCGTTCGCGGTCGATGACGACGGACATGCGTTGCTCGTATCGCCGGGAGGACGCGCGACGCTGATCGGCGCGGGCGAACCGCGGTCGTTCGATGCTGCACCCGATGCCGCAGCGCCGGACGTCGTCTGGACGCGCAACGGCTGGATGCTCGTCTACACGCGCGTGGTCGACGAAGCGCCGTACTTTCACGTGCCGCGCGTTTTCATCCGGACGCTCGACACGACGCCGGCGCGGCGGCACACGTCACGATAGCGAGATCGTGTAGCGGCCGCCGTTCTCGTCCATCGTCAGCGTGCCGCGGCGGACGTACGTATCGATGATCGTCTCGAGCAGTTCGTCCGGGATGTCGGCGCCGGCCAGCACGTCCTCGAGGAAGCGGCGCGTCACGGCGTTGATGTCCTCGAGCGTGATCGGGCTGCGCGAGCGCAGCAGCTCGACGAGCTGCGCATCCTCCTCGGGCGAGAGCGCGAGCGAGTCGTCGAGCTCGAAGCCGATCAGCGTCGACACCTCGTCGCGCAGCATGTAGCTCCCTTCGCGCGGATCGAGCCAGGCGCGGATGCCGCGCGCGATCGCGTCGCGGTGCGAGGCCGGGAGGCGAGGGGCGTTCGGCAGCGTGTCGATCGCCGCGCGCACGTCGCTCTCCGCGATGAGACCGCGGCCATGACGGCTGTGCAGGATCGCAAGGACGGCGATGACCTGAGGCGGGGGAGTCATGTTGGTGGGGGCAGAGCGCCCCCACGGGAAAGGACGCTTTACTTCGCGGCCGCGCGCTTGGCGGCGGCGCTCAGACGAGCCTTGTAGCGATTGGCGGTGTTGACCTTGATCACACCCTTCTTCGCTGCCTTGTCGATCTCCGAGAAGCCGGTCGAGATCGTCTTGTCATCCACGGTTCCGTCGACCACCGCCGTACGGGCCTTCTTCAGCGCCGAGCGCAGGCGCGACTTCCCAGCGCGGTTGCGCTCTTTGTGTTTTTCGGCCTGGCGTCTCTGTTTCTCGGCCGAGCGAATGTTCGCCATGAATCAATGCTCCTGTCGTGTCGTTCGTTGAAAGCCGGTCATTCTACTGCGTTTCGACCCCGAGGCGCTTCAGTTCTTCGCGAGCCTTGGCGGCCTCGGGTGATTTCGGATGCTCGTGCACCACGTACTGCAGTTGCACGATCCCCATGTTCTTCTCGTTGAGCTGGATGTACGCGTACCCCTTCTTCAGGAGCGCGCTGGCCACCTTGTCGGACTTCGGATAGGTGGTAACGACGCTGTCAAACTGTGCAATTGCCTCCCGATATTTCTTCTGCGAGTAAAGGCTTTCGCCGATCCAGTACGCCGCGTTGTCCGCCAGGTCCGATTTCGGGTACTTCGTGACCACCTCCCGGAAGCCCGCGATGGCCAGGTCGTAGTTGCCCCGGCCGTAGTCGCGATACGCGCCCTGGTAGGTCTCGACCGCCGTCTCCGTCGACGTCACGGGCGGCTGCACCGTCACCTCGCTCACCGACGGATTGCCCGTCGCCGGTGCCGTACCGGGCGCGGGCGTCGTCGCGGCGGCTGCAGCGGCCGCTGCCTTGAGGTTCTCGACGTCGTGCTGCGTCTGCGTGACCTGCTGCACGAGGCGGTCGACGCGATAGTTCGTCTGCTCCACCGACCCCTGCGCGTTGTTCAGCCGGTCCTCGATCGAGTCGACTTTCGTCACCAGCGTCGCGTTCGACTTGAGCAGCATCTGCGTCTGCTCGGCGATCTTCGTGTTGACGTTCTGCACTTCCTCTTTGCTCGACGCGGTGCGCTTGAGCGCGGCGATCTGTTCCTGCAGGTCGGAGATCTGGCTCTGCAGCTTCTCCATGTCGGAGGAGGTGGCGCACGCCGTCGTGAGGAGCGCGACGGCGGCGGCCGTGATGAGCTTGCGGATCTTCATGTTCATTTCCCGACGAGCACGAGATGGGCGCGGCGATTCTTCGCCCACGCCGCCTCGTCATGACCCGGATCGAACGGCCGCTCTTCGCCGTAGCTGACGGTGCGGATGCGCGACGCGTCGACGCCGAGGGTGGCGAGATACTCCTTCGCGATGTTCGCGCGCTTGTCGCCGAGGGCCAGGTTGTACTGCTCGGTGCCGCGCTCGTCGCAGTGGCCTTCGACGAGGAGGTTGTAGCCCTTGCCGTCGCCCTTCAGCCAGTTGGCCGAGCCGGTGAGCGCGGCCTGCGCGTCGGCCGAGAGCTGCGATTCGTCGTAGCCGAAGAAGGCATCCTGGATGTAGCCGTGCGCCTGCACGTAGCGATTCAGTTCCTCGATGTCGGCCGGCAGCGTCTCCTGCACGATCGGCTTTTCCTGCACGAAGTCCTTGTTCTCGACCTTCGTGTCGACGGGAGGATTGTTCGGCGGGATCGTCACCGTCGGCGGAGGCGTCGTGTCGACGACCGCCGGATGCGTCTCGACTTTCGGTTTCTTCGGACATGCCATCGCGAACAGCCCCAGCACGACCACACACAATGTCCAGGCGAAAGCTCTCGAAGTATTTCTCATGCTGAACTCCTTAGTTTTGATCATAGCGCTTCGTCACTCGCTCTTCTTGCTCCAGTCCGGATCCTTGTTCTCACCATTGAACGTGAGCTGTTCGATGTCCGTCCCGTCGATTCTCATCCTGTAGATCTGCCATTTGCCCGATCGATTCGATTGAAACGCGATCCATTTGCCGTCGGGCGACCAGGTCGGCTGCTCGTTAGACCCTTCACCGGCCAGAATGCGACTCTCGCCCGTGCTCAGGTTCGCCACGCGGATCTGAAAACGTCCGCTGACGCGCGACGTGTACGCGATCTGCTCGCCGTCGGGCGACCACGTCGCGTCGTCGTTCCAGTCGCCGTCGAACGAGATGCGCCGCACGTTCGTCCCCTCGGCGTCCATCACGTAGATCTGCGGTGTGCCGCTGCGGCCCGAGGTGAACGAGATCTGCCGTCCGCTCGGGCTCCACTCCGGCGTCGATTCGATCGTCGGTGAATTCGTCAGGCGGCGACGATTCGAGCCGTCGTCCTTGATCACGTAGATGTCGGGATTGCCGTTGATCGAGCCGACGAACGCGATGTCGTTCGACACCGGCGAGAACGTCGCGGAGGTGTTGAGGTTCAGTCCCGTGGCGACGCGGATGCGGCCGCCGCCGCGGCGGTTGATGATGTACATGTCGCTCGTGCCGCGCGCGAACGAGGTGTAGACCATCCGCTCGCCGTCCGGCGACCAGCTCGGAAGGATCGACAGCGCGCCGTGATGCGTGATGGCGTGCTGGTTGCCGCCGTCCCAATCCATCAGCCAGATTTCCCAATGGCCATCGCGATCGGAGGCGAAGCCGATCTGCGACTGGAACGGCCCCGGCTTGCCGTTCAGCGTGCGGACGAGATCCGACGCGAGCAGGTGCGCGAGCCGCGTGAGCGCCGCGGCGGGACCGCGATAGCGCTTGCCGAATTGCGGCTGTCCCGTCGTGTCGCTGAGCCGCGCCTCGACGACGAAGTCCTCGCCCTCGGTGTGCACGCTCAGTTTCAGCAGCAGCTGCGCGTTGATGCGCTGCAGCACTTCGGTAGTGATCGGAACGTTCGGCGGCAGCGGCGCGATGGCGAAGATGCCGGACATCGAGATGTCGCGCGTGAGCGGCTTGAAGAGCGGCTCGTTGATCGCGTCGAACGTCGTGCCGGTGACCTCGGGCGCAGGGATGGCGATGCGCAGCACGCTCGCGGCCCTGGTCGGATCGATCGTGGTCTGGATCTGCGTCTGCGCGAAGAGCGGCAGCGCGGCGAACAACAGAAATAGATGTCTCATCGGAATGTCAGGTGTACTCCCAGGAATGTCCCACCGTAGCCGAAGGGCAGCGGAGGGAGCGGTGTCGATTCGAGAACAGCGCGCAACGCGGCGCGGTCGAACGTCGGGTTCGGGCTCGGCGTCTCCACCTTCGCATCACGGATCGTGCCGTCGCGGTCGATGATGAAGTAAATGATCGTCGTGACGTTGCTGATCTGCGGCCGCAGCCACTTCTGGCCGATCAGCGTGTGCATCCGTTCGATGTAGAGCGGATAGGGGAAGTCGCCCCCTTCCAGTCCGGTGACGCCGCTGCCGCCGGCGGGGACGGGAGGCGGTCCGGCGGGCGGCGTGACGACCGGGTTCTCCGCCCCTTTTTTCGGCGACTTGCCGAACGGGGAGAGCGGCACCGCGTTCGGCACCGGCTTCGACGTCGCGGCCGGCTTCACGTCTTCCACGCGCGGCTTCGGCGCTTCGATGCGTTGCTCGGGAGGCTTCGGTTTCGCGGCCGGCGGCGCGGGGGGCGTCATCGGCTTCATGGCCACGGGGCCGGGCATGGGGGCGAACTGGATGTTCAGCACGGACACCTGCTTGGGGATGGTCGCGTGCAGCGCGCTCCAGACCGCAAGTGCGGAGATCCCGCCATGCATCAGGAGGGAGATGAGGATGGCCGGCGCGCGGCCGGCGTCGAGCGTGGCGCGTTTGGCGAGGATGTCACCGACGCGATCGTCCATCACCCTCCCTCGGCTGAGTGACCATCCCCAGCTGCTCCACCCCGGCGCGGTTCATGACATCGAGCACGGCCACCACGCGTCCGTACGGCACACTCTTGTCGGCTTCGAGCAGCGCGCGCTTGACGCGGCGCGCGCGCAGCATCGTGCCGAGGGTCTGCTCCAGGTTCGAGGAGCCGACGGGCGTGTCGTCGATGTACACCGCGCCGCTCGTGGCGATCGTGATCTTCGCCGGATTGTTCGACGCGAGCTCGAGGCTGCGTCCCTCGGCCGTCGGCAGCGCAACGGTGAGCCCCTGGGTCAGCATCGGCGCCGTGACCATGAAGATGATGAGCAGCACGAGCATCACGTCGACCAGCGGCGTGACGTTGATCTCCGCGAGATCGGTCATGTCGTCGCTGTCGTTCGATCGGAACATTGCTCGTTATTAGACGCGCTCAGGTGAAATTGCGTTCCGTCAGATTGAGAAACTCCAGCGTGAAGTCTTCCATCTGGCCTCGCGCGCCGCGCAGCCGCTGCACGAAGAGGTTGTATGCAAGAAGCGCGGGAATCGCGGCGAAGAGGCCGGCGGCGGTGTTGATCAGAGCCTCGCTGATGCCGGGAGCGACCGCGGTGATCGAGGTCGTTCCCATCGAGCCGATCGTCGTGAACGCCTCCATGATTCCCCACACCGTGCCGAAGAGTCCGATGAACGGTGTCGCCGCGGCGGTGGTGGCGAGGAACGGGACGAAGCGCTGCAGCCGCGCCGATTCGATGCGGGTGGCGCGGATGAGCGAGCGCTCGACGGAATCGAGCGACTTCACTTTCGTCTCGCCGTGCGCGATCTGCGCTTCGATCTCGGCGTAGCCGGCCTTGAAGAGACCGACGAGCGAGGAGTGGGCGAGCGGTCCGCTGGCGGCCTGCACGTCGGCAAGGCGCTTGGCTTTACGGAAAACCGCGGTGAAGCGGCGCGACGCTTTGTCCGATCGGCGGAAGCGCTGCGCGACGACGATCATCGTCGCCCACGACAACACGGAAAAGAGGAGGAGGATGGCCAGGACGCTCTTCCCCACCACACCCGTATGCAGAAACGCCGTCCAGAGCTGCACGGGGAGGAGCGTAGCACACGTGTTTCATGTGGGGCGGGTTCTCCAACCCGCCCGCTTCTCTCTCGCCCCGGGGGCACGCGGGTTGGAGAACCCGCGCCACATGAGAGGCGGTTGCCGGGTTGCCGGGTCGCTTGCGCTGGGGTGCGGGGTCCAGTCCGCAGGGGACGCAAGTCAGTGGCTCAGCAACTCGGCAACCGCCTCTCACTCATATTTCTTCACGCCGCGCGTTGCATCAGCAGCGCGTGCGTCTCGAGATAGAAATCGACGTCGACCGCCGTCAGCGGATAGAGCATCCGGCCGTCGCCGCGCGCGCGGGCGCTGAGGAAGCCGCTGCCGTCGCTCGTGATGATCAGCACGTCGCCGTGGAACTCCGCCGGCAGGTGGGCCAGCAGGTGCAGGCTCTCCGCGGCCGTCGCGCCGCGGTCGACGATGACGCGCTCGACGTCGCGATCGAGCTCGCTGAGCGCGTGCTCGAGGATGGCCACGGTGCGGACCATGATGATCCGCGTCGCGGCGCCCAGCGAGCAGTCCCACTCGCGCGAGGCCAGCGGCGGGAGATTGACCAGCGTGATGCGTCTCGGGTCGCGCATGTCACACCAGATGAATCGTCGAGAGCACCACGGCGATCACGAACGCCGGGATCGACATCGACACGATCACCCGCCAGCTCTGGCGGCCACCACGGATGTCCTGAGCGGTATGCACGATGAAGTCAGTCATGGTCTTCTCCTTTGATCAGTTGCTCTTCGGAAGAGGGATGGTGCGCATGCCGAAGTTGTCCTTCGGCCAGAGGTTGAGCGGAAGCGAGCGGCCGTTGACCTCGTACTTCTCGGCGCGCGTGGAGACGAGCTCGATCGAGCCGCTCTGCGGGACCCGGTACGAGTCGCCGTCGTAACGGAACTCCGTCCCCGGCTCGCCGACGAAGCGGTACGAGACCGTGTCGATGTTACAAGTCAGGCTCTTCACCTGCGGCGCAGGGTGATAACGCTGTTGGATCAGACCGATCAGGTCGATCTTGATGGTGAGGGCCGCGGCGGTGAAGATCGTGAGCAGCATTTGTCGTTTCTCCTGGCTCTCCCTTAGGTCAAGGGCTGGACCAGGTGTTCGAAAAGCGACAAAGCTAAGCTGTTCAGTGATTTAGCTATTCAGGCGCATTCGGGATGGCGTTCGGAAACTGGACGGGCGTATGATTTTCACCAAATGAGCGAAGAGCTGCGTGACCGCATCCTGATCATTGATGATGAAGCGTCGATCGTCGCCGGCCTCGAGGCGCTCCTGAGCGACGAGTGGGACGTCCGCACCGCGGGCGACGGACGCGAGGCGCGCCGCGTCTTCGCGGAGTTCTCGCCCGACGTCGTGCTGCTCGACGTGCAGCTCCCCGACGTCAACGGCATCGACCTGCTGCACGAGTTCAAGATGTACGCGGAGACGACCGCCATCATCATGATGTCGGCACACGGCACCTTCGAGCGCGTGGTCGACTCCATGCGCCTCGGCGCCGAGACCTTCCTCACCAAGCCGTTCGAGTACGAGACGCTGCAACTGACGCTGCAGCAGGTCAAGCGGATGATCGCCACCCAGCGCGAGCTGATCGCGCTCCGCCGCAGCGAGCCGAAGGACGTCGAGCGGCTGCCCGGCATCTCGCCCGGCGTCACGCAGCTCAACCAGATCATCGGCCAGATCTCCCGCGCGCCGTCGCCGGTGCTGATCGAAGGGGAGTCGGGCACCGGCAAAGGCGTGCTCGCGCGGATGATCCACAACCGCTCGCCGCGAGCGCGCGCGCCGTTCGTCGACCTGAATTGCGCCGGACTGTCGAAGGAGCTGCTCGAGTCGGAGCTCTTCGGCCACGAGCGCGGCGCGTTCACGAACGCGATGCAGACGAAGCCGGGACTCTTCGAGATCGCCGCCGACGGCACGCTCTTCCTCGATGAGATCGGCGAGATGGAGCTCACCGTCCAGGCGCGCCTGCTCAAGGCGCTGGAGGACAAACGCTTCCGGCGCGTCGGCGGCATCCGCGACCTGCGCGCCGACTTCCGCCTCGTCGCCGCGACCAATCGCGACCTGCTGTCCGAAGTGAGCGAAGGACGGTTTCGCGGCGATCTTTACTATCGATTGAATGTCGTCCGCATCCGGATGCCGCCGCTGCGCGAGCGGCTCGAGGATGTGCCGATCCTCGTGCAGGCGATGATGCCGGCGCTGGCGAAAGAGATCGGGCGTCCGATGCCGAAGGTCAGCGGCCGCGCGATGAAGAAGCTGTCGAGCTATGCGTGGCCGGGCAACGTGCGCGAGCTGCGCAACGTGCTCGAGCGCGCGCTGCTCACGCTGCCGGGCGATGAGCTGCGCAGCGAAGACCTCGTGCTGGAGACGGCCGTGTCATCGACGCTGGCGAGTTCGGGCGGCGGGATGCCGAACGAAGAGTGGGAGATCCGTCCGCTCGACGACGTCATCGCCGACTACGTCAGCGCCTCGGTTTCCGCGGCCGGCGGAAACGTGCGCAAAGCAGCGCGGCAGCTGAAGATCAGCCCGTCGACACTTTATGCGCGCATGAAGACGAAGAATTGACGTCAATATTGCCATCCGGCACGATGTGAGAATATACTTACGTCGCATTTTCGTGCGACGCCCACCTGTCACAGATGCCTTGATTGCAGCGACACCCGGCGGCGAAATTGTCTTCTGGAGCCGCGGCGCGCAGCAGACCTTCGGCTACTCCTCGGCCGACATGCTCGGCAAACCGCTGTCGACGATCGTCCGCCTGCCGCGCCTTCGTTCCGGCGGCACGTTCCGCGTCGACGCCACGCGCAAGGGCGGCGAGACGTTCCGCGCCGGCGTCGTGGTCGAGCCGTATGACGACGTGATGTCGATCGTGATCCGCGACGAGTCGCGCTGGAGCGTGCTCGCCGATTTCGCCGACGTCGTTTCGCAGCATGCCAGCTTCGCCGCCGCCGCGCCGCGCGTCGCCGAGTTGATCGGACGCGCGTACGGCGCCGATGCGATGGCCACCTGGAGCACGATGCTCGACGACGCCGGCCGCGGCCTGCGGCCCTCGCGGAATCCCGAAGGCCGCTACGAGCAGTCGGTTCACGATGAGCTCACGCGTCTCGCCGAGCTGGCCGGCCGCTTCATCCGCCGCGAGCGCTTCAGCGCCGCGCACGAGCTGTCGAACGCGGGCGTCTTCGAAGGGACGCATGCCTCGGACAATCTCTATCGCATCCTCGGCCTCGAGCCGCAGTCGCGCCCGATCACGCTGCGCTACTTCCTCGGCCGCGTCGTCGAATCCGACCGCCAGCGTCTGCGCGATGCCATCGACGTGGCGCGCCGGAACGGCTCGCTCG
>Ga0207677_10001844_pt1 | contig 11193 bp, 10 predicted proteins | sample KBSMisM42_FD_184311 | JGI IMG/M metagenome (GOLD analysis project Ga0207677, IMG submission 184311) | Miscanthus rhizosphere microbial communities from Kellogg Biological Station, Michigan, USA - KBS Miscanthus M4-2 (SPAdes) (version 2) | ecosystem: Host-associated > Plants > Roots >...
ACGGTCTCGACCATGGCGAGCAATCGCTTCAACATGGCCAGGTTGAGGGGGACAGTAAGGATGCCGAGCGCGGCGATTGCGCGGATTCCGACCACCAGCGCCGGGTTCTCGGATGGCGAGCTGAGGTGCAATGCCCGCATCAAGAAAGGCTCGTTGATGAAGGAATAGCTGAGCAGCGCAAGAAGGCACGCGCCGTAGATCCAGTTTAGGACGATTAAGATGCGCAGCACGACATAGGCGATGGGTAACGTGGCGGAGAGAATGCGGGCCATGAACTGCCTCCAACGAATCACTTATCGATAAACGATAATAGACTTATCGTTATTCGGCAAGTCCCCTGCTGGCGAGCTCTCGCGTTTCGGGGTCGCTCGACCTAGAAGGATCCAAGGGGGAGAGCCAATGCCGACCGAGATTCACATTGCCGCGCTGGGCGCGCTGCTGCTGTTCATCCACATCTTCGTCGCGACGCGGTTCAAGACCGCGCAATATGGCCGCAGCTGGAACGTCGGCGCTCGCGACGAGGCGCTTCCCGAGGCCAGTCCGTTGACCGGCCGGACGATGCGCGCGCAGGCCAATTTCCAGGAGACCTTTCCGATCGCCATCGTCGCGCTGCTCGGCGTCGTATTGGCCAACAAGTCCGGCACGACGACGGCGCTAGGCGGATGGATCTGGCTCGGCGCGCGCGCCGTCTACCTGCCGCTGTACGCCAGCGGCATCCGCGTGGTTCGGACGGTCGTGTGGACCGTCAGCATGATCGGCCTCGCGATGGTGCTCTGGCCGCTGCTCGCCGGCTAGCGGCTCGAGCACCCGAGTCGCGAATTTCGTCCGTCAGGCAATCGCCTCACGGACCGTGTGACCGATGTGGTGCGCCTCGCCGACGAACACGACACTCCACAATCCGCGGAACACGAAGCTGATGCCGACATAGTAGCCGAGGAACGAAAATGCCTGCTTCGGCTCCATGAACAGCAGGAGTGCGCCGAGCGCGATGTCGACGATACCGACGAGGACGAGCCAGCCCCGCCCGAACGGCGTCGAGAAGGCGGTAGCGAACTCGAACACGCCGCCGATCAGCAGCCAGGCACCGATCATCCAGACGAGCGTCACGGCGCCCGCAGTCGGATTGTACATGAAGGCGATGCCGACGATCAGGCTAAGGAGCCCGAGCAGCGCCGCGAGCCAGGCGCCGCCGCGCTTGATGTGCGACAGGCCGCCCACGAACGCGAAGGCTCCGGCAACCACCAGCATCGCGCCGACGTAGATGCCGGTCGCCAGGCTGGTTATCGGCGCCATCATGATCGCGAGTACGCCAATCACGATAAAAGCGATGCCCGGCAGGTAATCCCAGCCCGACCAGTCGGCGAGGGATCTTTTCGAAGTAATTGAATTGGTCATTGGTCCTCTCCTGTGAGCCGGGCGGCGCTGCTGTCCGGCGCCGCCCGGTCAGGTACCGAAAGCTCAGGCCAGGGTAGGCGTTGGCTCGATCTGTTCGGCACGGTTTTCCGCCTCGGCGCGAGCGGAGATCGCATCGAGCGTCTGGAGCTCGGCCATCTTGGTCGCAGCGACGGCATAGTCGATTGCGGCGATCGCATCGGCTTCCTTGTCGCTGGCATAATTCTCGGCCTGCCAGGCCTCGAATTTCCGCTTCTTCTCGCCGGCGTCCGTCTTGATTTGCTCGAAGTCCGCGTTGACCTTGGCATGCAGCGCCTCGAGCCGCGTGCGAGAGTCGCCCTGGGCTTCCTGGAACCGCTTTTTGACTTGCGCGAGTGCCTGCTCCGCTTCGGCACGGGCCTCCTGGCGACGCCGTTCGATCTGATCGCTCAGTTCGCCTTGCGCCTGGTTGACTCGATCCTCGGTCGCTTTCGCCTGAACCGAGAGCTCCGCGAGTTTCTTTGAAAGGGGTTTCATGTCGATTCTCCTGGGGCGCGGGCTGCGCGGGGCTGCCGGGAGGGAGGAACGCCAACGAGCAGAGTCGCGGGCCGCGCCGCGAGCCCGCCTTAGTCCCCACCGACCGTGGGCGAATTGACAATGGTCAAAGTCTACCGGCCAGTGGCCACAGCGGCCGCAGGGGTCTAAAAGCCGACCATGGCCCGCGAGCGCCTCCAATGCGATCTTTGCTCAGTTCGCAACGAGGGCGCATGCGCCGCGCTCGATGAAAGCGAACGCAGGGCGCTGGCCAGGTTCGGACATCAGCGCAACCTCGCTCGCGGTGAGACTTTGTTCGCTGCAGGTGACGACAACGATATGTGCGCGACGCTGACCAGCGGCGTGCTGAAAGTCGCCAGCTTCGACGAAAACGGCACCGAACACATCCTTTCGCTGATCCATCCCGCAGGTTTCGCCGGCGAACTGTTCGAGCAGCACGCGCATCATGACATCGTTGCGCTCACCGACTGCGAGCTCTGCCTGTTCCCGAGGGCCGAATATGAGCGGGCGCTCGAGCGCTACCCGAAGCTTGGCCAGGCCCTTCTCCGCCGGTCGTGGACCGACCTGATCGACGCTCGTTCGCTCCTCGCCGCCATCGCGGGGAAAAGCGCGATGCAACGCGTCGCCGGATTCGTCCTCGCGATGGGCCGCTCGGCAAATGATGCAAAATGCCATCCGGCAATCGAGTTCGACATGGTGTTGACGCGCGGCGAGATCGCGTCACTGCTCGGCCTGACGATCGAGACCGTGAGCCGGCAGCTGACCCGGCTCGAGACTGACGGCATCATTCGCCGCAAGGGCGCGCGCGGCATCCTTCTACTGCATGCCGGGCGGTTGGAGGCGCTGACCGCCTAACGGACGAGCGCATGGATGGTCGCGACCGCGACGGCCCACATCATGATCAGGAATGGGAGCAGGAGCACGAGCACCGTCGCTTCGGTAGCCGGCGTGCGGCCGGTCATTGTGTCGATGCCCTTCTCCGCGAACTCGTTCCAGCGGAGCGAGCGGCTGCGGTTCTCCTGCGGCTTCATGCGCGTCCACAGCGCGGGGACGCCGAAAAAGGCGACAATGAAAATTACGAAGATCGCATAGGGAACCATCAATCCCGGCGTCGCGAAGGTCGCGCAGAGGATGCTGACGAAGCCGATGAACAGACCCGCCATCGCGACATGAAGCGCCGGCGGAAGCTCGAACGTCCGATCGTCGCACGCCCTGGCTGGGGAAGGTGGAGCGGCGACGATCTGCTTGCTTGCTGCCAGCTGCTGATGATCGAGACGGCGGGTCATCTGAAACTCCTGCTTGACCCCGGCCTCGTATCAGGCCGCTGTGCTCGGCTGCTTTGACCGTCGTCAAACGCTTGCCGCACGCGTGCTGTGACGCGCGAGCAGGACCGGGAAGGCAGGCCTTCATCAGGAGAATCCCCGATTCATGAAGCTGACCGCTTGTAGTATGGTGGGTGATCCTTGCTGTTCAACAAACCGGGAGGTTTGCTGTGCGAGACGACAGCTCAGACGAGGACTTGCGATACGTCCTCGAGTTGTTCGAAGCTCTGGCTGAACATTTTGATCAGACGCTGACCCTGAACGCGGCCGACGGCGCCGATCCCGAAATTGCGGCCAGGCTGGGCACCGCCAGGGCGCTCGCGGTCAGGGGATCCGCGAAGGTTCGCGAACATTTGGACCCGAATCCGGCAACAGAGCGCCGTGCGGCCGGTAAGTAGTTTGGAAATCGAACTAAATTAATGTAAAATGAACAGCGCACGCATTTTGGCGTGCAAGGAATAGATCGTGCCAAGCTCGCTTGGAGGCAAAGGGCGAGAGGGATCGCCGACCTACCAGTCCTCGGATGGGGCCGGCGAAGGGGGTACGCAACTCCTGATCGACATCGAGAAAGAGCTGACCAGGCTGCGGGCGTCGGGGTCCCCGTGGACCGCCAAGACTCTCGAAGAACTCGAGCAAATTGTCACAGAACTTCGCGCGGAGATGCAGGCCATTCGAAAAACCGGCCTGAACGCCCCCTCATAGCAGTCGGCTTTAATCCCTCCGCCACCCTGCTAAACCCGGCGCTTCATGTCCGATACCGAAACCGCCGAAGCCCCCGCGCCCGCGGCTGAGAAGCCTGCGGCGACGCCCCATCTCTATCTGGTCGATGGGTCGAGTTACATCTTCCGCGCCTATCATCGGCTGCCGCCGCTCACCAACCGGCACGGGGCGCCAGCGGGCGCGGTCTATGGCTATACGACCATGCTGTGGAAGCTCGCCGGCGAGCTCTCACGCGCCGATGGGCCGACGCACATGGCGGTCATCCTCGATGCCAGCGAGCACACCCACCGCAACGAGATGTACGACCAGTACAAGGCGCATCGGCCGCCGCCGCCCGAGGATTTGGTCCCGCAATTCCCGCTGATCCGGGTCGCCACGCGCGCCTTCTCGATCCCGTGTATCGAGGAAGCGGGGCTGGAGGCCGACGACATCATCGCCTGCTACGTCACCGCGGCGAAGAAGGCCGGGTGGCGCGTGACCATCGTCAGCTCCGACAAGGACCTGATGCAGCTGGTCGAGGACGGGCAGGTCGACATGCTCGACACGATGAACGACCGGCGGATCGACGAGGCCGCGGTGGTCGAAAAGTTCGGCGTCGGGCCCGAAAAGGTCGGCGACGTGCTCGCGCTGATGGGCGACAGCGTCGACAATGTGCCCGGCGTTCCCGGCATCGGCCCGAAGACCGCGACCCAGCTGATCCAGGCGTTCGGCGACCTCGAGACCGTGCTCGCCTCGACCGACCAGATTTCCAAGCCCAAGCTGAAGCAGTCGCTGATCGACCATGCCGACAATGCGCGCCTCAGCCGCGAGCTGGTGCGGCTGGTGTGCGAAGCACCCCTTCCGGAGCCGCTCGACACGCTGGAGCTCAAGAAGATTCCCGAGGAACCGCTGCGCGAGTTCCTCGAGGACCAGGGTTTCAAGGCGCTGCTCAACCGCTTGAACACCGGCGGCGCCCTCGCGCCTACGGGCCGAAGCAGCAGCGGCGGTGGCATCAATGCCGCCATGACGTCACTCGACAAGAAGCCCGCGGCGCCGCCGCCCGCCGAGCAGATCACAGTCGACCGGTCGAAATATGAGACGGTGACCGATGAAGCCGCGCTCGACCGCTGGATCGCGGAAGCGGCGAGCCAGGGCTATGTCGCGATCGACACCGAAACCGACTGCATCGACTGCATGATCGCACGGCTCGCCGGCGTGAGCCTCGCAACCGCGCCCAACAAGGCCTGTTACATCCCTGTCGGGCACAGCGGCGCCGACCTCTATTCCGACGCCCCAAACCAGCTGCCGCAGGAGCTGGTGCTCAGGAAGCTGAAGCCGCTGCTCGAGGACCCCGCGGTGCTGAAGGTGGGCCACAACCTCAAGTACGACTGGGTGATGTTCGACCGGCTGGGGATCGATGTCGCGCCGATCGACGATACGATGGTGATGAGCTTCGACCTCGACGCCGGGCGGTCGTTCGGCCACGGCCTCGACGAACTCGCCAAGCTGCACTTCGAGCACGACACCATCCCCTACAAGCAATTGTGCGGGTCGGGATCGAAGCAGATCACCTTCGACAAGGTGCCACTGGGGCCGGCAACCGAATATGCCGCCGAGGATGCCGACATCGCGCTTCGCCTGTGGCTGCGGCTGAAGCCTCGGCTGGCGCAGGAGAATGTCACGCGCGTCTACGACCGGGTCGACCGCCCGCTGGTGCCCGTGCTGGCGCGGATGGAGCAGCGCGGGATCAAGGTCGACCGCGACTATCTCGCGCGCCTCAGCCGCGAGTTCGGCGAGGAGACGGCGCGGCTCGAGCAGCGGATCTACGAGGCGGCCTGCGGGCCCTTCACCATCGGCTCACCCCAGCAACTCGGCGAGGTGCTGTACGGACGGCTCGGGCTGAAGGGCGGGCGCAAAGGCAAGAGCGGCCAATATTCGACCGACGTCAACGAGCTCGAGCGGCTGGCCGCGGAGGGCGTCGAGTGCGCGACCCTGGTCCTCGAATGGCGACAGCTGACCAAGCTTCGCTCGACCTACACCGACGCGCTGCAGGCGCAGATCAACCCGGAGACAGGGCGGGTCCACACCAGCTTCTCGCTGACCGGGGCCCAGACGGGTCGGCTGTCGTCGAACGATCCCAATCTTCAGAATATCCCGATCCGGACCGAGATCGGGCGCAAGATCCGCGACGCGTTCGTGGCCGCAGATGGGTACAAGCTGTTGAGCGCCGACTACAGCCAGATCGAGCTTCGCCTCGCCGCCCACATGGCGGACGTGCCGCAACTGAAGGAAGCGTTCCGCGCCGGCGCCGACATCCACAGCCTAACCGCCGAGGAGCTGTTCGGCCGCGTCGATCGCGACACGCGCAACCAGGCGAAAACGATCAATTTCGCGATCCTCTACGGCAGCTCGGCCTGGGGCATCGCCGGCCGGCTCGGCGTGCCCAAGGACGAAGGCAAGGCGATCATCGACCGCTATTACGAGCGCTTCCCCGGAATCCGCGCATTCACCCACTCCACCCTGGCCTTTGCGCGCGAGCACGGCTTCACCAAGACCCTCTTCGGGCGAAAGACGCACTTCGAGCCCAACATCCGCTCTCCCAACCCGTCGATCCGTGCCGGCGCCGAGCGAGCGGCGATCAACGCCCCGATCCAGGGCACGAGCGCCGACCTCATCAAGCGCGCGATGGCGCGGATGGACGAGGCCCTGCGCGATGCCGGCCTAAGCGACGTGCGCATGCTGCTGCAGGTCCACGACGAGCTGGTGTTCGAAGTTCCCGACGGTCGCGAGGAGGAGGCAGCCGCGGTAATCAAGCAAGCGATGGCCAATGCCGCCGAGCCGGCCCTGAAGCTCGATGTCCCGCTCGACGTCGAAGTCGGCTGGGGCGAGCATTGGGGCGCCGCGCATTGAGCGACACGCAGCGGCCCACGACGACGAAATACGAGGCTCCCGATGCCGACATGGCGACCTTGGCGCGCGGCGGCCGGCTCAACATCTTCGGCTTCGGCCTGCGGCTGGTCGCGCGAATCCCGTTCTTGTTCATTGCCGGCCGGATATACGGCGCCTCGGCGCTGGGGCGCTTCGCCTATGCTGTCCTGATCGTCGAGTTCGGTGCGCAGATCGCCGCACTCGGCCTGAGGCGCGGCCTCGCCCAGCTCCTGACCGACGCCAAGAAGCCGCAGTCCTGCGTGGTAGCCGACGCGTTGCTCATTGCCGCCATCGGATCGACGGTCGGCATGGCGATCCTCTTCGCCTTTCCCAAGGCGATGTACCCGACCACGCCGGTCGGCGGCCTCGACCGGATGCTCGCCATCACGGTCCTTGCCGTGTCCTGGACCGATATCGCGCTTGCGGCGCTCGCCTACCATCACGACGTCGGCGCGACGGTCCGTGCCCGGTCGATCGTCGAGCCGTGGACGATCACCATCGCCGCCTTCGCGCTCTCCTACGTGCCGATCATGGTCAGCCGCGGCGATGGGCTGATCATCGCGTACGTGATCTCGATGGTCGCGGCGCTGGTCGCCGCGCTGATCCCGTTGGTGAAATGCTACGGCATCCCGCACGGCTGGAAACCCGACCTGCCGACGGCCTGGCGCACGGCCTGGAAGAATGTGCCGCTGGCCGCGGCCGACATCGTCGAATGGGCTTCGCGGCGCATCGACCTCGCCATGCTCGGCGCATTCCTGCCGGCAAGCTTCGTCGGCATCTATTATGCCGCTCAGCAGGTCGCGACGCTGCCGGCGAAGCTGAAGACCAGCTTCGAACCGGTGCTCGGCCCAGCGATCGTCCGGAAGATCGCGGCCAACGACCGCGCCGGGATCGCAGCGCAGATAAGGCAGGTGACTTACTGGATCGTCGCCGCCCAGCTTGGCATCGCGCTGGCCCTCGGAATTCCCGGGCGCGCAGTCATGGCGTTGGTAGGGTCGGAATTCACCGGCGGTACCGCGATGCTCGGCTTCCTGCTTGCCGCGGAAGTGATCGCTGCCGCGGCGGTCGTCGCCGAATCCGCGCTGATCTACGTGTCCCGCACGCGCAACATGGTGATCAGCCTCATCATGCTCGCGCTGGAGGCGGTGCTGGCCGTCAGTCTGATCCTGATCATGCGCAGGGAAGGCCTGCCGCTGGCGTACCAGGCGACCGGCCCGGCGATCGGCCTGTGCCTGGCACTGGCGTTCGCCTCCATCGCCAAGTCGCGTCTGCTGTCGAAGACGCTAGGAGCTCCAGTCTCGGGCTGGCGCTGGGATCTCGCGTGGATGGCGGCGGCGGGCATCGCGGTCGGCGCCGCGGTCCGATACTTGCTGCCCGAGTCGCTTCAGCTCGTGATCGGGCTGCCGGCGATCCTTGCCGCGACCGGCGCGGTGCTGTGGACCAAGGGCTTCACGCCCGAGGATCGCGATCTGTTCACGATGCGGAAGGACGAGGTACGCGAGCTGCGCGAGGCGGAGGCAGCCGCCGCGGCGCGAGACCAGGTGGGCGACGATCTCGTCTAGTGCCTGAAGTGCCGCATGCCGGTGAACACCATCGCCAGCCCGGCTTCGTCGGCTGCGGCAATCACCTCATCGTCCCGGATTGAACCGCCCGGCTGGATGACCGCGGTTGCGCCCGCCTCGACCGCCGCGAGCAGGCCGTCGGCGAAGGGAAAGAAGGCGTCGGAGGCCACTGCCGAGCCGATCGTGCGGGGCTCGGGCCAGCCGTGCGTCTCGGCCGCCTCGCGCGCCTTGGCGGCGGCGATCCGCGCGCTGTCGCGACGGTTCATTTGGCCGGCGCCGACGCCGGTCGTGACCCGGTCTTTCGCATAGACGATCGCGTTGGACTTGACGTGCTTGGCAACGGTCCAGGCGAACAGGCAGTCGAGCAGCTCCTGCTCCGACGGCGGGCGCTTAGTCACGATCTTCAAGTCTTCGGGCCGCACGAAGCCATTGTCGCGATCCTGGACCAGCAAGCCGCCGGCGATCAGCGTCAGGCTGGTCCCGCCGCGCGCCGGATCGGGCAGGGTGCCGGTGAGCAACAGGCGAAGGTTCTTCTTCCTGGCGAAGATCGCCTTGGCTTCCTCGTCGGCGTCGGGCGCGACCACCACCTCGGTGAAAATCTGCGTGATCGCCTCGGCTGTGGCGGCGTCGAGCGCGCGGTTGGTCGCGACGATCCCGCCGAAGGCCGACACGCTGTCGCAGGCGAGCGCTTCGGCCCACGCATCGGCGAGGCTGGCGCGGGTCGCGACTCCGCACGGGTTGGCGTGCTTGACGATGACCACCGTCGGGTCTGCCTCGCGGAACTCGGCCGCGAGTTCGAGCGCCGCATTGGCGTCATTGAGATTGTTGTAACTGAGCTCCTTGCCCTGGACCTGGGTGGCCTGGGCGACGCCGTGCGCTGCCGGCCCGGCGGGGAGATAGAGCGCGGCCGACTGATGCGGGTTCTCGCCGTAGCGGAGCGGCATCTTCAGGGTCGACGCGAAGGTCCAGCTGGCCGGCCAGCGCTGCTGCTGGTCGGCCAAGGCGAACCATTGCGCGATGGTCGAATCATATTCGGCGGTGAGCGCATAGGCCTTGGCGGCAAGGCGGCGGCGCAAGGCGAGCGAGGTCGCGCCGTCATTCGAGTCGAGCTCGGCCAGCAGTTCGGCATAATCGGCGGGGTCCGTGACGATTGCCACGTGTGCGTGGTTCTTCGCCGCGGAGCGCACCATCGACGGGCCGCCGATGTCGATATTCTCGATCACCGTGTCGCGGTCGGCGCCGCTCATTACCGTGCTGAGGAAGGGATAGAGATTGACCACGACGAGGTCGATCGGCGCGATCTTGTGCTGCTCCATCGCCGCGACATGCTCGGGATTGTCTCGCACGCCGAGGAGGCCGCCGTGGACCTTGGGGTGAAGCGTCTTGACCCGGCCGTCCATCATCTCCGGAAAGCCCGTAAGTTCACTAATTTCACGAGGTTCGACGCCAAAAGTGCGAAGTTTAGCCGCCGTGCCGCCGGTCGAGACAATCTCGACCCCGTGCCGGGCAAGCCCGGCGGCAAGATCCTCGAGCCCGGTCTTGTCCGAAAGCGAGATCAATGCCCGGCGAACGGGAACAAGGTCGGTCATGCAATTCCTCTGGTCTAGCTGGCGCGGCGGAAGGTCCAGCCGATGTCGCCGCCCAATGCCGAAACTTCGCCCACGATGACAAGCTGGATGATGTTGTGGGGGTGGCCGCGGCCGTCAATCCAGATGCTTTCCTCGAGCGCGAGATTGCCGCCGCGGCAGCGGAAGTTCCACGGCGGCGCTCCCCTGGAGCGAAGAATCGCACCCATGCCGTCGGCGGTGATAGTCGGCTCGACTCCCGGCGCGAGGTGGAAGCGAACGGCATAAGGCGCCGCGTCGCGGATCTTCTTGCGGCCCCTTGCGATCAGCTGGTCGGCGCCGCGCAGCTCCTTGCCGTCATTGCCGAGCATCAGGCTGCGCTTGTGGACCAGTCCGAACGCGCGAACGTAACCGTCGTGGCTCGCTTCGAGCCGGCTCGCGTCATTGTCGTCGCTGCGCTCGATGGTGACGTCCTCGACGCCCTTGCCGAGCGTCCCGTCGGCGAGGATGTTGGTCGAGTTGGTGTCGGCAAGCACCAGCGTGCTGTGCGCGGCGGTGGTGCGCAGGCCCTCGACCAACTGATCGGGTAAGTCGGTCGGAAGGGGTCCGGGCCCACCGCAATTGACGACGAGGCGTTGCGACCCGTCGGACAGCTCGAACGCCAAGGTCGAAGCCGAGCCTTGTTCGGTCATCTTCTGCGGCGGCGGCGGAGCCGCGTCGAGAACCAGGATCGTGCCCAGCGCCGACATGCGCTGATAGCCCCAGCCGCGCGCCAGTCTGAGCGGCCGGGCGCGAAGTCCGCAGCCGTCGATGATGCCTGTCAGGCGCGCGGGCTCGCCAGGGCCGCAGCCCTGCCAGCTCGACAGAGCGCCGTCGCCCATCATGATGCCGTGCAGCGCGGCCAGTGAGGCTTGCGCAGCCGCCTCAATCCCTTCGGGCATGACCTGCTTGGCCGCGAGATAGCAGCTCCGCAGAAGGCCGAATCGGTCGACCAGCAGGACTTGTTCGTAAGGCGAGCGGCTGATCAACCCGCCGTCGTCGAATTGCGCGGAGGCGAGGGCGCGCGCGAGGCCCGCTTCGCCGCGGGCGACCCGCGGCACCCCGCCCTGCACCAGCAGGCCGGCGGCAACCACGCCGCACCAGGCGGTCACCCGGTCGAGGCCGGCGGCAGCCTTGTCGGCAGTCGAATCG
>Ga0207677_10001846_pt1 | contig 11192 bp, 7 predicted proteins | sample KBSMisM42_FD_184311 | JGI IMG/M metagenome (GOLD analysis project Ga0207677, IMG submission 184311) | Miscanthus rhizosphere microbial communities from Kellogg Biological Station, Michigan, USA - KBS Miscanthus M4-2 (SPAdes) (version 2) | ecosystem: Host-associated > Plants > Roots > Rhizosphere...
TTCCGTTACCGGTAAAGCTTCAATTTCTTTCTTATAGTTCTCTATCTGTTGCACAATCTGTTCCATACCGGCAAAGATAAGTTTAATGGAGTAAAAAGCTGGAAGGTGGCGGGTGGAAGGTTAGGATTGTTAGGTCAATATTCTACAACTGGCCGCATATTCGCATATTATTTCTTTACCTTTTTACCACAGAGGCGTTTATCCTGTCAACGAGGTTTCACAAAGGCACACAGAGCCATCGCCTCCTTTTCCTTTGTGAAAAAAAACCTCTGTGAACTCTGTGGTAAAACCTACATCTTCCGCAACCCTAAAAAGCAAATTCCTTTTTGTAGAAAGAAAAGCCGTCGTTTAACAATTGGCCGATGGCTTTTTCCTGCGCATCATCAATCTTTTTAAAATTGAAGCAACTTTTGCCTTTCAGGTTTTTTTGGATAGCTGTGGGAATAGTGAAATTGTTGGGATGGGAATAGATGGGGAAAAAATAAAATGCCACCATTGTTTTTTGTATCACAATACCGCCAAAATAAACTTCCTTAAACGTCCGGCCGGCAAGTTCAACCTCCTTTACAATGTACAGGTGAAAAACGCCTGGCTTGTCAACCCGCGTATCCATTTTCCTGCCGTACGGAAGCAATTGTTTTTTTATGCGTGCAAATATGCCCGGGAAATCGGTTGTTTCCATCAGAGCATTTTTTTAAGCACGTCTATCATTTCCGATTTGGTGATGGGCACACCCATGATTTTGTTATATCCTTTGGCGTCTACAAAATAAACATCGCGGATAATTTTTATCAGTTGCCCGTTGTTGATCTCAGGAATTAGAATCTGTTCAAAATTTTTCATCAGGTCGCCCAGGTTCTTTGGAAATGGGCGCATATAACGGATATGCGCATGGCTTACTGCATGCCCCTCGGCCTGCAACTCAGCCAGCGCGCTTTTAATCGCACCATAAGTAGAACCCCAGCCCAATACCAGTACTTTGCCTTTGTCCGGACCGCTGTCCAGTTTTTGTTCGGGTATATAGTCGGCAATCTTATCTACTTTTTCCTGCCTGATTTTTATCATCAACTGGTGGTTCTCCGGCTCGTAGTTAACATTACCGGTAATATTCTGCTTTTCCAGTCCGCCTACCCGGTGCTCCAATGCTTTGGTGCCAGGTACCGCCCACGGACGAACCAACTTTTCATCACGCAGGTAGGGTTGAAATTTTTCTTCGCCATCACCCAGTTCGGTTTTAAATTTCACTTCTATCGGCGGTAGATCATCCGCCTTCGGAAATTTCCAGGGTTCTGCGCCGTTGGCAATATATCCATCGCTTAAAAAAATAACCGGTGTCATATGCTGTACTGAAATACGCGCTGCTTCATAGATCATTTCAAAACAATCACTCGGTGTAGAAGAAGCAATCACGGGCATGGGGCATTCGCCATTTCTACCATAGTAAGCCTGCAATAAATCACTTTGTTCTGTTTTGGTAGGTAAGCCGGTAGAAGGTCCGCCCCGTTGTACATCTATAATCAGCAAGGGGATCTCCATCATAACGGCAAGGCCCATGGCTTCTGCTTTTAATGCCATACCCGGGCCCGAAGTAGTAGTAACGGCCAGGCTACCTCCATAAGACGCACCAATCGCCGCACTAATGGCCGCAATTTCATCTTCTGCCTGGAATGTTTTTACTCCAAATGCTTTGTGCCGGCTGAGCTCATGTAAGATATCGGAGGCAGGTGTAATAGGGTATGAACCGAGAAACAATGGCAAGCCACTTTTTTGCGAGGCAGCAATCAATCCATACGCCAATGCCTGGTTACCCATAATACTCCGGTATACACCGGGCTGCATTTTTGCTTTTTCTACTTTATAGGTAGTGGTGAAAGTATCCGTAGTATCACCAAAAAAATAACCCGCCTGCAATGCTTTTACATTGCTTTCATAGATCTCCGGCTTTTTACCAAACTTATCTTTGAAAAACTGGATGGTGTTTTCCATTTCGCGGTTATACATCCAGTATAGAAAACCCAGCACAAACATATTTTTTGCGCGATCCTTTTCCTTCATACCCATGGAAATATCCTTCAGGGCCTCGCGTGTCATCTTGGTAACATCTATCTTAAACACCGTATACGCGTCCAGGCTATTATCTTCCAGCGGATTTACACCTTCAGGATAGTTTGCCAGCCGTAGGTTTTTACTATCAAACCCGTCTGTATTGGCTATGATCTTACCGCCTTTCTTCAGGCCACGCAGATTGGCTTTCAGGGCGGCGGCATTCATGGCTACCAGCACATCACATTCATCGCCGGGAGTAAACACACGATCGCTGCTGAAACGCAATTGATAACCACTCACACCGGGTAAAGTGCCCTGCGGGGCGCGGATTTCAGCCGGAAAATCGGGGAAAGTGGCCAGGTCAATACCCAGCATCGCTGTATTATTGGTAAACTGGCTACCCGTTAACTGCATACCATCACCGCTATCGCCTGCAAACTTGATGACTACATCGTTCAGGACTTCCTGTTGTTTGATCATATAGGAAAGAAATTATTGCAAGGTAAGATAGTTTTTATTTTGTGGAACAGGCTTTTTTGCTTTGTTCGGCTGCTGTGGCCCGCCAGAATGTTCATCGGGCTGGCGCCGCACACTTGTACGGCAACCATAGCCCGGCCTGGGGCCGCAGCGCTGACAGCGGCATTCAACCAAAGCAAATATGTTCTTTGCGCCGGTTACCTTTGCTGCATGACAGACGAACATTTTATGCGACTGGCACTCAAAGAAGCACAGCAGGCTTTCGACGAAGGGGAAGTACCGGTGGGCGCTGTTATTACCATCAACAATAAGATTATTGCACGTGGATATAACCAGGTTGAAAAACTAAACGATTGCACCGCGCATGCAGAAATCATTGCGCTTACGTCTGCCTTTAATTTTCTTGGCAATAAATATTTACCAGATGCTACTTTATATGTAACTGTAGAACCCTGCCTGATGTGTACAGGTGCTATGTACTGGAGTAAGATCGCGCGCATTGTATGGGGCGCTGCCGATGAAAAAAACGGTCACAAACATATTACCGATCCGCATTGGCCTTTTCATCCAAAAACGGTTATTGAAAACGGCGTACTGCAACAGGAATGCGCCCAACTGATGAAAGATTTTTTTAAAGCAAAACGATAATATTGATATCTTTTCCAAAGTTTAGAACTTTGGAAAGATTAATCAAAAACCCGGCGCGAAGCCGGGTTTTTTTACATATACCAACCTAACTGCTATCTTCTTTGGTTCCGTTGGTTCGCCATAAAATCTTTACATAATAGGAAAGATCATTTACCAGTGATGGTTTTCATTACCAGTTAGGACTTTGTTTTAATGTAGGTGTATTGATGATTTCACTTTGCAGCAATGGCCAGTAATAATTTTTGGAAGTAAATACCCGGTCTTCCAGTTTAAACCTTTGCATTTTATATTTAACACCATCGATTACCATGGTTCCGGTGGGATCTGCTATCGGTCGCATGCCGTGTGCAGCCCTTTGCGTGCGCGCGTACGGCCAAACTAAATCAGGCGTGGGAGACGCTTTGGCAGCCGCCTCCTGTGCAAGCTCAGGTGCAGAATCCGGCTCCAGGTTCCAGCGTGCATAGAAATAGCGTTTGTTTTCATAAAATAATTCTACCCTGCGTTCGCGCTGAATGTATTTGTGCAATGCATCCGCATCCAGGCCCGGTGGAACAGGCGCCATAAATGATCTTGCTCGTAAAGCATTCAGAATGCTGTAAATCTCTGCGCTGGGGCCACTGTATTTATTCATAGCCTCGCAATAAATCAATTGAATTTCCGGCAGGCGTATCATAGGGAAATGCAGTTGCCAGCCGCCACTTCTTTTCCAGTCTTCATGATAAAATTTCCGGAGGTAATAGCCCGTAGAACTGGCATTGCTGGCACCAATTTTATCGGCGCCCGTGGCCGTGTTAATGGTTTTTGTTTGATAAACGGCTCCATGATACATCACATCAGAGTAAAAACGTGGGTCGCGGTTTTCGTATGGCTTGCTTTCGTCCCAGCCTTTTGCTGCTGCCTGAGGATCATAAGTCGCATATCCATACCCGTCATTACCAATAAACTCATATTCGTCTACCTGTTCCTGCAGGGGCTGCAGGCGCGAGCCACCTCCAAAAGAAGGTGGTATATGATCACCCTGCCAGGATTCTGCCTTGCAGTTGGGCATTACCAGCATCCATTCATTTAATATAGCAGCCTGGTTAATATAAATTTGTTTGATCCTAGCATATACTTTGTTATTGCTTTCTGCCTGCCAATCACTTCCATTGCCTGTATAAAGACTATACCTGGATGCTCCATTATTGGTAAGTGTCATGGCCGCTTTGGCTGCATCGGCCGCCAGTTTCCATTTTTCTTTGTCGTATGCAGCATAGGTTTCCTTGCCGGCACGCGTATCATTTCCCGGAAATTTGCCACCATTGTACATAGGGCTGGCATTCATATATAAAATAATTGCCTTCAACGCCATGGCAGCGCCTTTATCAATTCTGCCAAACTCAATATCCTGGTGACGGGCGGGCAATTGCGCAATGGCGAAATCCAGGTCTTCCATAAATTTTTTCAGCACTTCGGGCCAGGGCTGCCTGACAAATTTCTCGTTTGCTGCTAAATCGGTCACATGATCCATATAAACGATATCACCATACCAGCGCGCAGCAAGAAAATGAAAATAGGCGCGCAGAAAATGTGCTTCAGCAACCCGGTTCTTAAGATCGCCGGGCTGCAGGGGGTTATCGGGCGATTTGTATTTCTCAACACCTTCCAGGAAAACATTTGCTTTGCGAACAGCACCATAAAAATCACCCCAATAAATACCGGATGGTTTGCTGGGCATACCGATGGAGGGGCCGAAGCTCCCGAAATTGAATTGATCAGGTGTGGCTGTTTCTACCTGTGTGGCTTTACATTCATCCGTAATACCTGAGATCGAAAAATCCTGCAGGCCCACAATACCTTTATCGTGATCGCGCATTTCACGATATAATTTATTTGCTTCACCGTTTACCCTATCCCATTTGCTAAAAACCGTGGCTTCATCCAGTTGATTGTCCGGCGAACGATCGAGGAATTTTGCGCAGGAAGAAACCAGTAATAAAAAAGATATAGCTATTGGTAAAGAATATTTTTTCTGTTTCATAAAGAAATAAATTAAAATGTAATGTAAACGCCCACATTTATTACCTTCTGAATAGGGTACCAGTCACCCGCTTCTTTTGATTCGGGGTCAACGTCCCATTTCTTCAATTTATCCCAGGTAAGCAGGTTAAGGGCCTGTGCATAGAACCGCGTTTTGGTAAATCCAAATTTTTTCAACAGTGTAGCTGGAATGGTATAGCCGAATTCCATTGTCTTTATCCTGATGTACGAAGCATCTGCCAGGAACAATGAACTATATGGATTTTTGTTATTGAGATAAGTGCCATAGTGTAGAGCCGGGTAGTTAGCAGTAGCTGCGGTGGCAGGTGTCCAGCGGTTCAGGTGAACAGGCCTCACTCTTCCGATGATATCCTGGCCATAGGTAGGGAAATCCCAGGCGGCTGCATCTGTTAGTTGCATACTGGTAAGGGTTGCGCCCTGGAAAAGCACACTGATATCAAATCCCTTGTAAGACGCACCCAGCGGAATACCAAATTGTATTTCCGGATTGCGCGGGTTACCCATCAGCACACGGTCTTCCTGATCGGTGATCTGACCATCGCCGTTTTGATCTTTGTATACCGCATCGCCGGGCACGAGCTTACCCCATTTTTGATAAACAGCTGCATTCAATTGATCGGCTTCGGCCTGGTTGGCCACGAAATGATCTACCTGGTAGTCGAAATGATCGTTGATACGTCTTCCTGTCCTGGCAGCATACGAAACAGATTTACCATTGGGTGCAACACGGTCAACTTCGTTCATGTACACAATCCTGTTGCGGGCAAAAGAAAAGTTCGGGCGAATATAATAACTAAAGTTTTTGCCGATATTATCCGTCCAGCCTAATTCCAAATCAATTCCGTGGTTATCTACTATTCCCAAATTAATTTGAGGTGCAGTTTGTCCAACTACCGCCGAGAGACTTCTGATAGTAACTCCGTCGGGCTGCGTAAGAATATCATAGCGGTGTTCAAAAAATACGTCGGCTGTAAGACTTAACCTGTTTTTAAGCGTTCGCAGGTCAAAGCCAATATTGGTTTTTCTCGACTTCTCCCAGGTAAGCAGCGGGTTGGCCAGCGGTCCTTCGTATACATTTGCCGGTACACCAGAATTAAGATCGGTACCAAAATTATATGTATCGCCATTCACATTAAAAAACTGCAGGTACCCAAAACGAACGCCAGGCAACTGATCGTTTCCAACCAATCCGTAAGAACCTCTAATTTTCAGGTAGTCTATAAATGATCTCGCCTTCATAAAAGATTCATTGCTGATTATCCAGCCCGCTGCCACTGCGGGAAACAATCCATACCGGCGGCCCTTGGCAAAACTTTCCGATCCATTATAGCCCGCGTTTACTTCAAAAAGATACCGGTCGGCATAATTGTAAGTAGCGCGGAAAGCGAGGCCCTGACTGGCATAAGGCACATCGTTCTGGTAAGTACGTTTGGTTTGCTGGCCCAGCAATAAACCGGTAACATTATGCAGGCCAAATGAATGCGAATAGTTCAGCGAGGCCTGTATATTATTTTTTCGTTGGGGTGGTGGTGTGGCAAAATTGATACCGTTGTTCATGGTATTGTTCTCCGTGCGCCGGGGCGATGTGTAAACACCCGCATAATGACCACCGTTCATATATATATCTACGCCGTCTTTTGGATAGAAGGTTGCATAACCACCGTATTCACGGTATCCTTCTGTTTCATGCGGAATGGTTCTGTCTACCGTATTGCCTGATTGAACATCGTAAGAAAACTGCACATCAACGGTTAACCCTTTTGTGATGAAATCAAGTTTATGACCAAGGGCAAAGCTTCCGTCCATAAACGTTTTGTACTCATTAATGAAACCAGAATAAGCCAGCTCTCCCAGCATATTGTAGCGGTACAACTGGCTCCCGAACAATAATCCTTCCGGATGTTTGGATATGTATAATTTGTTGGCAGGATTATCATTGTTTTCCATCACTACAGGGTAAATAGAGGGCTGTGTATTGGCAATGGTTAGTACACGCGAGGCGGTGGTGCCTGGCGCAATCCTGTTTTGGATACGGCCATCCAAATTCAATTTTGCATAGAAGTTGTCGGTAATATTAATATCAATATTTGATCTGAAATTATACCGTTTGAAAACAGCATTTGTGTTATTCCCGCTTTCATGGGTATGCTTATAATTGCCGTTCTGGTTCATATAACCGGCCAGTACAAAATACCGTACTGTTTTTGTTCCGCCCTGTATGTTGAGGCTGTAATCCTGCTGCATGCTGGGCTTAAAAGCATAATCAAAAAGATTGAGGTTGTATCCCAGGCCATCCGAATTATCACCTTTTGCCTTGCGGTAATTTTCTATTTGTGCAGGTGTAAAGAGAGCAGAGGAAGTATTGGGATTATCGTTTAACCGGGCTTCATTGTAAAGCGTCGCGTAATCAGCAGAACCAAGATACCTCGGATACTTAATAGCAGAAGATACGCCGGTTGCTGCTTTTAAGGTTACACTCGCTTTATCCATCACCTTGCCTCTGCGGGTGGTTACCAGTATAACGCCATTGGCACCACGCACACCATAAACTGCGGTGGCAGAGGCATCCTTTAAAATAGTGAAGGTTTCTACTTCTTCCGGATTCAGGTATTGAAAATCCCTTTCAACGCCATCTACCAGCACAATGGGACGCTGCGCATTGTTGGCAGTATTGTAGGTGCCAATGCCCCGCACATACAAATCACTCTGGTCAACACCGGGCTCGCCGCCCAAAAATTGATTTGCCATCAACCCCGCCACGCGGCCTGCCACTGCATTCGACAGGTTAGTAGTGGGGCTTTGTCGCAGTTCAGCGGTGCCAATAGAGGTAATAGCGCCTACAACCGATATCTTCTTTTGCGTACCATAACCTACTACTACTACATCATTTAACGAAGCTACCTCAGCTACCATGGTAATATCAATAGTGGTGACACCCTTAACCGGCATGGTAACTGTTCTGAAACCAACATAGCTAAAGCTCAATTCGCCGTCATCACGTACGCTAACAGCATAATTGCCGTCAGCATCCGTTGTAACACCTGTTTTCTGGCCGGCAACGGAGACCGATACGCCAGGCAATGGTTTCCCTTTTTCATCTTTTACTTTTCCCCTTACGGTAACCGGTGGGGGCAAATTTGTTTCCGGTGTTTTAACCTCCCCTTTCCGTTTTACAATGATGGTCTTCTCTGTGATGGTAAAATTGAGTGGCTGATCCCTGAAACATATTTCCAGCACCTGTTCAATGGATGCGTCTTTTACATTTATGCTGAATCTCTTTGCTTCCCGCATTAATTCGTCCTGGTAGAAAAACTGGTAGCCCGCTTTTTTATGTATTTCCTTAAAAACCTTTTCCAGTGAAGTGTTGCGTTGTGAAATAGAGATGGTCTGTGCAATTCCCCCGGCACTTACCTGCAGGCATATCAACACCCAGATAACAGTGGTTACCGGTGTAAGCAGCCATCTTCTCCCGGGTGTTACAGCTCCTGTGGCCACGGCCGGAAATGAACCTGATCTTTTCATACTTTAAGCAGTTTGGTTAAACGTTAGGCAATCATTTCTTTGTTTATGTTTATTCTTTAGCTGTTCGCTGTTCTGCAACGGTTGAATGTCTATTACAGGGCTCGATCAATGGCGATCTGTAAAGACGACTATTTTTCTTCCCTCAATTCTAAAACCTACTCCGCCCCCTTCCATAATTTTTAACACCTGTGAAATGTTGTTGGATCGGTTAACCATTCCGGAAAAATGACCGGTTGGAATTTCACCTTCATAAACAACCTCCACGTCGTACCATCTTGAAATCTGGCGCATAATAGTTTCGATGCTGTAGCCATTAAACTGAAACAAGCCATCTTTCCAGGCAGTTGCTTCTTCTACATCGGCTGCGGCAATTTCTATCTGGCCTGTTTTATCCACCCTGGATTGCTGGCCGGGGACAAGCATTTTATGCACTGCACCGCTGGATATTTTCACTGAACCTTCCAGCAGCGTTGTGTTAATAGCGTTTTCATCATTATAAGCCATCACATCAAAATGTGTCCCTAATACCTGTACGGTCATATCCCTGGCCGTTACTGTAAAAGGCATGGCCGCATTTTTTGCTACTTCAAAATAAGCTTCGCCGGTAATGGTTACATTTCTTTCGCTGCCTTTAAATACAGAGGGAAAATGAATAGAGGAAGATGCGTTCAGCCAAACCTTTGTGCCATCCGACAGTAATAATTGGTATTGGCCGCCGCCCGGCGTGGAAAGTGTGTTATAGACTGTTTGCAGATCTTTTGCATTGGCTGCGTTGTACGACAATGTAGTCCCGTTTAGGTTGATTACTCGTGCGTTGCCCTGGCTGGTCAGCATACCCTGCCGTGTTGAATCGAGCGCAATTGCGGATCCGTCCGATAGGGTAAGTATGGCTTTGTTACTGCCCGGAACAATTGCTACCGTCAGTGGGTTGCCTTTTATTTTTGAAATAGCTGCTTCCTGATGTTGTCTTCCTTCAGTCCACAAAAAATAAGCGCCTGCAATTGCGCAAAAAACAACGGCGGCCGCAGCAACACGTTGCCAGACAAACATTTTTTTCCGGGACTTTATTACCGGTAAAGATTCGGCATTTTTCCCCTGTTCCAATATGCCGGAAAGCATCGCTTCCGTCTTTGCATCGCTGAATACCTGGCTATTGATACCCTGCTGTTCCCATGTTTTTGCCAATATATCCCGTATCTGCTCATCGTTTTCAGCACGATCCAGCAATATCATTAATTCGTTACGTTCATCCGGCGTGGCGGTCTTATTAAAATATGCCCTGAATAAAAATTCCAGCCTTGATTCGCTCATAAAATAAATTCACGCCGTTTACATGAAACTGGTTTCACCGTACGCATAAGGCATAAGACAACAAGAATCGCAAAAAGAGGTAATGGGAAACAAAAAAATTATTCCTGGAAAAAACCAGCTATAACAAGGAGAAAGAAACTGGAGTTGGTGCGGAGATGATTTTTAAGAAATCTCAACGCGAGCACCATATGTTTCTTTACCGTTTCAAGAGAGATATTAAGTTGAGTGGCTATTTCTTCCTGCTTCAGACCTTCTTTCCGGCTCATCAGGTATACTTTTTTTTGCCGGGGAGGAAGCAACTCAATGGCTTCGTCAATCAGTTTGCCATGATCGGCAATGGCATCTTGTTCAGGATTATTTACTGCGAGATTAAGTACGTTATTCACCCATTCGCGCTTCCTGTTTGTTTCGCGTGCAATCTGTTTTAAACAATTAAACGCATGATTCCTGGCGACGGTGAAAAGATAGGCATCAAAACAGGCAATACCCGGCAAAACGCTGCGGTTAACCCATATTTTCAAAAATACATCCTGCACAATTTCCTGTGTTAGCTGCTCCGATTCGGTGAGACGTATTATAAAATGGCTTAACCGGTTGCTATATGTTTTAAAAAGATGCCCAAAGGCATTCTCGTCAGCTTCAGACACTTTTAAAAGCAATAATGGCAGATCATATAGTGAATAGTCCCGCAAGCAATTGGTTTGAAATGGTTATAACTAAATTAAAGATTTTCATTCAAAAAAATTATTTCAAATCTGATTTCCGCGTTATCATTTTTTATTCCTCACATAACAGACATCATTATTATTGTATAATTATTTTTTTGCAATCGGTTGTATACCTGAACCTGCGTTGCGATTGCTCGTCAATAAAAAAGCCCGGCAGGCCGGGCTCAAAAAAGATTCATAATTTTATTTACAATTTCTTAATCTTAATATTCTTAAACCAGATACCACCTCCATGATCCTGCAAACCAATATGGCCCTGGCTGTTCTCACCCCAGCCTTTGATCGCTTTCCATTTACTTTTTTCTTTTAATGCGTGCCATTCCGGTGTACCAATTTCATAATCGGTTACTTTAATGCCGTTCAGCCAGTGCTCAATATGTTTTCCTTTAGCCTTAATAAGACTGTGATTGTATTTACCCG
>Ga0207677_10001851_pt1 | contig 11187 bp, 10 predicted proteins | sample KBSMisM42_FD_184311 | JGI IMG/M metagenome (GOLD analysis project Ga0207677, IMG submission 184311) | Miscanthus rhizosphere microbial communities from Kellogg Biological Station, Michigan, USA - KBS Miscanthus M4-2 (SPAdes) (version 2) | ecosystem: Host-associated > Plants > Roots >...
GCTTCCTCGACGAGCTTCAAGTGCTCTTCGAGCGCTTCCTTCGAAGGGAAGGCGGTGCCGTAGATGCGCTGGAGCATCGGGTTGCGCTCGTCGCCGCGCCAGTACGCGCCTGCGACGGAGGTGAGCTTCACCGCTTTGAGAAAACCCGTGCGCGGAACGTGCGGCCCCTCACAAACGTCGATCCACTCTTGGCCAGCGGCGCCGTGTTTGTAGATCGAGACCTCTTCGTCGGGCGGGATGGCGTTGATGATCTCGACCTTGAAGGTCTCTCCCATCTTGGTGAACTGATCGAGCGCGCCTTGCCGAGTGACGACCTCGCGACGAAAGGGCGAGTCGCCTTTGATGATCTCGATCATCTGCTTCTCGATCTTCGCGAGATCTTCTTCGCTGAAGGTGCCGCCGCCGGCTTTCTCGAAGTCGTAATAAAAGCCGTCCTCGATGGCGGGGCCGATCGTGACCTTGGTGCCCGGAAAGAGGCGCTGCACCGCGTCCGCCATGACGTGCGCCGTCGAGTGGCGAATCACACGCAGGCCCGCGGGATCTTTCGCGCGAATCGGCTCCATCGGCGTCGACGGATCCACCGGCGTGAGGAGGTCGACCGTGCGACCCATCGCGTTGACCGCGATGACGTCTTTGTCGAGCTGGCCACGTTCCTGGAGGATTTCGCGAGGAGTTTTTCGATCCATGACTGGGGGCTTCTGTGTAGCAGACGTCGGCCTACATGAGTGACTGACTGCTGGTCACTGCAGGTGCCATTGGCAGCCCCAGCGAGCTGTGACATCACGGATAGGGATGCGGCTGAAGGTCCTCGTCATCGACCGTGATGCATCGACCGCGGCGCGGCGCGCGAGCGAGCTCACCGAAAGCGGCTACGACGCCGTCGGTGTGGCTGCGTCCGGCGCTGCCGAGGCGCTCATGCGCGAGTCGGTCGATTCGATCGTCTGCTCCGAGGGCGTGAGAGCGGAGATCGAGCGCATCTACGGCGCGCTCATCCCGGTCGTCCCCGGCGAAGGGCAACCGACGGCGCAAATCGCGAAGGCGCTCGCTCGCCTCGCACGCCGGAGCATGAGCCCGACCGCGCAGCTCTCGCTCGCGTCTCAGCTCGACGACGCGCTCGCGAACGCCACGCTCGCGCTCGAGCCGATCGTCCACGTGAAGACGGGCGCGATCTTCGCGCATCGCGCCGCGCTCCTTCCCGCGAGCCTCTCCCTCCAAGACATGGAGCACATCGCCGGCGAGCTCGGTCGCGTGCGCGAGCTGCGTCGGGCGATGCGTTCGCTCGCTTTCGAGGCCGCCGAGCGCGGCGCGCGCCTCTTCGTCGACTGCACGCTCGAAGACTTGATGGACCCGCTCCTCTACGAAGAAGCGAAGAACGCGAAGTCGATGACGCTCGCGATCGCCGAACGCGACGTGCTCGTCCTCGCCGAGAAGGACGCGCGCGAGCGGCTTCGCGTCTTGCGCGCGCTCGGCTTCGAGCTCGTCGTGCGCATCGGGACGGACATCGCGGGCCTCACGAGCGTCGGCGTCGTCGTGCCTTCGTTCGCGATGATCGATCTCTCCGACTTCGGCGAATCCGGCCCCGTCGTCACGCGCGTCGTTGCATCCGTCGTCGCTGCGTGTCGCGAGGTCAACGTCTCCGTCATCGCGGGCGTCACCACGCCCGAGCACGCCACGTGCGCGCGACAGACGGGCTGCGTCCTCGCCGTCGGCCCCGCGGTGCGTGTCGGCCCGAGCGCGTAGCTCACGTAAACGTCACGCTCTTCACCATCTTCTTCGCGCGTGCTCGTTCGGCTTTGTCCTTCACGAGCGGGTTCTTCCCGAGGTCGAGATCCGTGAGGCGCAGCTCGTCGATGACGTCCGGCACCGTCTCGAATCGATTGCTCTCGAGGTAGAGATTCCGCAGCGCCGAAAGCTTCTTCATCGAATCCGGCAAGCCGCGGAGAGCGTTCTCCGCGACGCGGAGGTACCGGAGCTTCTTCAGCGCGCCGATGCCATCGGGCAGGGCCTCGAGTCGATTGCCCGCGAGATCGAGCATGTAGATGTTCTTCGCGTGGAGGACGAACGCCGGCACCTCGCGCAGGCCGCACGCGACGAGCTCGAGGCGTTCGAGCTTGTTCATCTCGAGCCCCGCCGGTACGCGCACCGGCTTCTTCGGCGAGCGCACCGACAGGCTCTGCATGATGTTCAGCTCCTCGAGACGCGGGAGCTTCCCGAGCACCTTCGGGATCGTCACGAGCTTGCACTCGAAGAGCTCGACGGAGGTGAGCTTCTTCAGCGCCGCGAAGCTCTTCGGGAGATCTCCGATCGAGTACCCGCGCAGCACGAGCGACTCGAGGTTCGTGAAGCGCGCGATCACTTCGAGATTCGGCGCCTTCGGCTGCGACCCCCAGCTCTCGAGCTCCAAGATGCGAACGCCCAGCGGATCGAGCTCCGCTTCTTCCATCGACTCCGACACGCGATTGTCGATCGGCGGCGGCTTCTTCGCTTTCGTGCGTTTCTTTATTTTCGACAGACGCGGCGCGAACGTCCGCGCGAGGAGCGGCCGATCGAGCGCCTCGTACGCCGCGATCGCGAGGAGCACCGCGCGGTCTTGCTTCTCGGTGCCGAGGACGGCGAGCGCGTCGCGCGCGATGTGGAGGGCGCTTCCCGGTTTGCTTTCGGCGATCAGCTCATGACCGCGGTCGATCCACTTCTCGACTTTCTTCGCGCGTAGATCCTTCACGACCTTCTTCGCGTCGACGCGCGCGTACGTCGAAGGCGGCACGCGCAAGCCGAGCCCGTCGAGCGTCGCCGTCTTCTCTTTCGGCGCCTTGAAGCGGCGGCCGCGCTTCTCTTTTCGCAGCGCGGCTTCTAGCTTCTTCAATCGCGCGATGTCGCGCGCGAGCTCACGATCGTCCTCGCCAACCTTCTGGATCTCGGCGAGCTCGTCCTCCATCTCGCCGCGCACGGCTCGAACGTGATCGAAGATCGCGGCGCCGATCGTCGCTCCCGCCGGTGTGATGGGATAGCCCTCGCGCGCGTAGAACGACGCGACGTACCCGGGCTTGCCGGGCTCGTGAAAGACGTAGCCCCAGTGAAGTCCGTCGGTGTCGCCTTCGCACACGGTGAAGAATTCGGGAGGATCGCCGCCGTATCGATCGAGATCCTTCGCAGCTCCGAACGGACCGACGAGGTGTAGCCCGGCGGCGAAGAGCGCGTCGCCGTGCTTGCGCGCGATCTCGTCGAAGCGATCGAGATCGGGTGGAAACGCGAACCCGTACGCCCGAACGATCGCTCTCTTGTTCACATGTGCATGTTACACGTGACGTTTTTGTCACTGCACACACTGTCAGTATGACGGACACATTGGGGCCCAATGTGGGTGTGGACGAACGACCCATGTGTCTCTCGTCCACGACTCGAAGGGCACGATTTGGGCTGTTTCCAACGGCATATCGATTGCTCGGGAGTCGCCGTGCCCATCCCCGCGACCGACACAACGACCGTGAGGTTCCGTGTATCGCCCCGATGCGTCGTCATCGTCCGCGACGACGATCGGCGCTGGCAGCCGCTCGCCGACGTGCTCATGTCGACGTTCGTCGTCAGGCTCGCTGCGAACGAGTCGGAGCTCAAGGCGCACCTCGTCCCGATCGAGCGTGTCGCGTGCGTGTGCGTCGTGACGGACGGCCATCGCCTGCGTGACGTGCACGAGACGTTCGTCCGCGCGGGCGGCGCACCGGAGCGGCTCGTGTTCGTCAGCGAGCACGACACCGCGTCGGCCGAGTCGCTGGACGCGATGTCGCGCGTGGTTCGCAGGCTCGCGTCGCTCTGATTCAAGCGCGCACGACGCGAGGAATCACGAACGTGAACGTGGTGCGACCGCCGCACGATGACGCGTGGATGTGCCCGCCATGCGCGCGAATGCTCTCGTGCGCGATGTACAAGCCGAGGCCGACGTTCCCGTTCTCTCGGTGCGCCATCGGATCGAGCTGCCGGAACGGCTCGAAGAGCGAGTGGATGACGTCCGCGGGGATGGCGTTGCCCTCGTTCGTGATGTCCGCCGTCACGACGTCGTGATCGCCTTCGAGGACGATCTCGAGCGGCGTATCCGGAAAAGCGTGCTCGGCTGCGTTCGCCAGGACGTTCGCGAAGGCCGCGCTGATCCGCCCCGGATCCCACTCGCCGTCGAGCATTCCCGCTTCGTGCACGATGATCGTTCGCCCCGTCACGATGCGAAGCTCGTCGACGACGCGAAGCACGACGGTCGGAAGATGCAGCCTCATCGGGGCGATCGGGAACCCGCCGCCGAGCCGCGCCCGCGTGAAATCGAGCAGCTGCGCGATGATGTGCTTCATGCGCTTGCCGCTGTTGACGAAGCTGCGCACGACCTCGCGCTCGGCGTCGTTCAGGTTCTTCGAGGACGCGAGCAAGTTCGCGCCGATCATCATCGCGTTCAGTGGATTGCGCAGGTCATGGCCCACGATGCCCATGAGCCTCTCGCGAAACACACCGACTTCTCGCAGATTGCGCTCGCGTCGCTCGGCCGCTGCTTGCGCTTGCTCGGCCAAAACGAGGGCTTCCAAGAGCCGTTCGTTCGCGTCCACCATTTCTGCGGTCGGCAGCAGGGCACGCGGACGGATCCCGGAATCCCTCGGGCCCTGTTCGCGTTTCATCTGCTTCGCTGTGTTCATTTCCCCTCCCGTTTGGTTGGCGTTGGCTTTTTTCCTATGGGGCTCGGCACGTGTGCAAAAGGTGTGCGAGGCCTAGGGCTACATGGTGGAGAACCGACGCACGAGAAATCGGGCAGTGGTCGGACGCATGTTCAGTCCACGTGCCACGTGGATGGATGACGCATGTGTTCGTACGCGACAGATCTCGTCGCGAGACCTACGTCGCGCGCGCTTTGCGAGGCAGCTCGAACGTGAACGTCGTCCGCCGGCCGCTCGACGACGCGCGAATGGTCCCTCCATGCGCGGCGATGATCTCGCGCGCGATGTAAAGACCGAGCCCGACGTTGCCGTGGTCACGATGCGCGAGCGGATCGACCTGACGAAACGGTTCGAACAGCGACTGGATGACGTCCGGCGGAATCGCGTTTCCCTGGTTCGTCACGCGACAGGTGACCTTGTCCCCGGCGCCGGCGAGCGCGATCTCGATGGGCGTGCCCTCGAAGGCGTGCTCCGCGGCGTTGCCGAGCACGTTGGAGAACGCTGCGCCGAGGCGCTCGGGATCCCACTCGCCTTCGAGGTCACCGCTCGCGTGGACGATGATGGTCCGCGCCGTCACGACGCGGAGCTCGTCGGCGACGCGCGCGACGACGCCCGTGAGGTGCAAGCGCGTCGGCACGATCTGGAATCCGCCGCCGAGACGCGCGCGCGTGAAGTCGAGGAGCTGGGCGATGATCGCGCGCATCCGGTTGCCGCTGCTGATGATGCTGCGCACGATCTCGCGCTCGCTCGGGTCGAGGTTGTTCGAGTTGGCGAGGAAGGTCGCGCCGATCATCATCGCGTGGAGCGGATTGCGCAGGTCGTGACTCACGATCGCGAGGAGGCGTTCGCGAAAATCGCCCATCTCGCGGAGCTCACACTCGCGTCGCGCGAGGTCTTCTTGCGCCTGGTGCGCTTCGAGGAGCGCCATGACGAGATGCTCGTTGGCTTCCACGACCTCGGGCGCCTGCGGAGGAAGCGTTCGCGGGCGAACACCGGACTCCGTCGGCCCTTGCACGTGCTTCGGCGACTTCGCGGATTTCACGAGCCTCTCCGCGTGCGATGACCGATGCGTTTTGACACGTTCGCGCTGGTGCAACCAAGGTGCCACACGGAACTTCAATGAAAACGTGGCGAAATCCACCCAACACAGAGGACCGTCCGCGCACATCTGCCACGAACGTGGAAAAATGAGACGGCTTGCTACGCGGCGCGTGGCAGATCGAGCGTGAAGACGCAGCCCCGTCCGGGCAGATCGCGGACGGTCAGGTCGCCGCCATTCACGATCGCGGCTTTGCGACTGATCGACAGACCGAGGCCGACGCCGCTGCGATCGCCGCCGCGCTGGGCGAACGGCTCGAAGAGCTCGGCGGCTTTTCCGGGCGGGAGACCGCCGCACTGATCCTCCACCTCGACGAGCACGTGATCGCCGCTCGCGCGCGCACGCAGCGAGACGTTCGTGTGCGGGCGCGTGAACTTGAACGCGTTCTGCAGGAGATTCGAGATGGCGCCGGCGAGGATCTGCCGGTCGCCTTCGACGGCGATCGCCGGGTCGACGGGCTCGACGGCGAGGTGAACGCCGCGCGCTTCGGCCTGGAGCATCGCGCCGATCTCGACCTCTTCGATGAGGCTCGCGACGCCGATGCGATCGTGGCGGTCGATTCTGGCGTCGAGCCGCACGTCCGCGAGAGAGCGATCGACGAGGTCGCGCAGGTTCGCGAGGCTGCGGCCGAGGACGAGCGCGGTGCTGCCGGCCGGCGCGACGATGCCCTGCTTGATGCTCGTGTACGCGAGCGTCGCCACGTTGAGCACGTTGCGCAGCTCGTGGGCGAGCGCGCCGAGGCGCTCGGTTCCTGCATCCGTGATCGTGCGCTCTCGCTGGCGCGCGAATTCGGTCACCGCCTCGGCGATCGCGTCGTCGAGGCAGAGGTTCAGCGTGCGAAACTCTTCGCCGGAAATCGGCGCGCGCTGCTCGACGGCGAGCTCCGTCACCACCTGGCAGACGTCGCCGTAGTCGTGCACGACCTGTCCGATCGTCAGCCCCATGGCGAGCAGATCGTGACCGTGGCGGCGCGCGCTCGCGCCGATCGCCTCGTGCTCGATGGACCTGCTCGTGCGCGCGAGCCGCAGCGCGTTGTTGAGCTGATCGAGAAAGATCGGGATCCCGTTGATCAGCTCGCCGTCGGTCGGCTTCGGCGCGGTTCGCGCCGCGACGCGCTCGCGGGTGCGTTCGATGATCGCGTCGCGATTCCGAGCGATGAACGCGTCGAGCATGTACGACCTTGACGCGCGCGGCGGGTCAAATCAACGAAGCAAAAAGCCACCCGATCACAACGTGACGACGCCCGCTTCGATGACGTTCGCGTCTGCGCGGATCGACTCCATCACCTCCGCAGAAGGTGCGGACGACGTGTGGATGCGCGCAACGGCCGCGTGCGCGCCGTCGAAGACGATGTTCTCGGTCTCTTGCACGTTGATCCCCGCGCGCTTCAGGCCGTCGAACACGGCAGCGAGGACCCCGACGCGGTCGTAGTGGCGGATGACGAGGACGTGCGTCGCGGGAGATTTGCGCGCGAGGTTGACGACGTTGGGCGCGCGCCCCGTCTCCTTGTAGACGCGCACGATGCGAACGGTCTCGTCGGCGATCGCCTCTTGCGCCTGGTCGGTCGACGCCCCGATGTGGTGCGTCCCGATGACGCCGGGGAGCTCCAACAGCGAGGACTTCACGGTGCCGCTGCCGCCTTCGGGCTCTTCGGCGAAGACGTCGACCGCCGCGCGGATGTGGCCGCCCGACACGGCACGCTCGAGCGAGTGCTGATCGACGATCTCGGCGCGCGCCGTGTTCACGAGGAGCGCGCCCGGACGCATCGCCGAGAGGAACGCCTCGTCCACGAGCCGCTTCGTCTCCGGGCGCATCGCGAGGTGAATCGAGATCACGTCCGAAGATTTCGCGACCTCGATGGGCGAAGACTTCTTTTCGACGCCGATCTCCGCCGCGCCTTCTTCGTCGAAGAGCGGGCTCCAGCCGCAGACGTGCATCCCGAACGCCATCGCGCGCAACGCGACCTCGCGCCCGATGTTGCCGCAGCCGAGGAGGCCGAGCGTGCGCCCGAAGACGCCGCGCGCCTTGCTGTACTCCTTCTTGTTCCACGTCCCGGCGCGAAGGTCCGTCGCGCCTTCGACGATGCGGCGGTCTTGCGCGAGGATGAGCCCCATCGCGAGCTCGGCGACCGCGATCGCGTTCTTGCCTGGGCAGTTCGAGACCCAAATGCCGCGCTGCGAAGCGGCCTCGACGTCGATCGTGTTGAAGCCCGCGCCTGCACGCACGACGAGCGAGAGGCGCCCCTTCTCGAGCGTGGCGCGACCGACCTGCGTCGAGCGAACGACGAGCACGTCGGCCTGCGTCCTCGCGACGGCCTCGGTGAGCGCGTCGCCGTTCAAATCGGGCTCGTAGACGACCTCGCACCCCGCGTCTTGAAGACCTTTGCGACCAGACGATTCGAACTTGTCGGCGACGAGCACCCGCATGGTGCGCGTAGGTTAGCGTAACCTGCGGCGGATGAGCTCCAACAAGAAGAAGGTCGCGTTGGCGATCGCTGCAGTTTTCGTCGTCGGGCTCGCCGCGCGGCACTTCACGCAGCGCGACGAAGTCGAGATCGAGGCGCGCGACCCGCGTCAAATTCTCGGGCGCGTCTGGTTCGATCACTTGCCCAAGAATCGCGGCGACGACGTCACGATCGCGGTGTTCTTCGGCGGCGGCATCGGGCTCTACGACAAAGGGTCCGCCTGGCGATCGACGATCGACATCTTCGACTTCGAGCGCCGCAAGGACGTCCTCGACATGACGTTCCTCCACGACAAGAAGAGCGCCTCCACGAAGTTCGAGATCAAAGCGTGCGACGACAAGCCTCCGTTCGACGTGTGCGTGACGTTCGACGACGCGCCGCGCGGGCCGAAGACGCTGTACGGCTTCGCGTACGACGACGAGATGGAGCGCGCCGTGCCGTGGTCACGAGACATCCTCGCGGCGGAGAAGCAACGCGCCGCGCTCGGCCGTTCGCGCGATTAGTCTCCAGCGAGCCACGCGTCGATGAGGCGACGGGCGATGCTGATCGGCGGAGGCAACATCGGCAGGGGCTCGTCACGTCGAAAGAAGCGAGCTTCGGCGATCTCCGTCTCGTCGACGCGGATGTCACCCGAGATCCAGTCCGCGACGTAACCGATCATGAGCGAGTCGGGGAACGGCCAGGGCTGGCTGCCGAAGTAGCGCGCGTTACCGACCGTCACGCCGACCTCTTCCTTCACTTCGCGCACGAGCGTCTCCTCGAGCGACTCGCCGATCTCGGAGAAGCCTGCGAGCGTCGAGTAGAACGGCATCGGAAAACGCGCGTTGCGCGCGAGGAGCGCCTCTTCGCCGCGACGCACGAGGACGATGATCGCGGGGGAGATGCGCGGGTACAGCGCGAGCTCGCACTTGGGGCACTTCATCGCGCGCTCGTCGGGGACGCGCTCGGTCGGCGTGGCGCAGCGGCTGCAGAAGCGCGACGTCTCCGCCCAACGAACGACGTGCATCGCGCTGCCGATCGCGGCGAGATCTTCGGGCGGAAGGACGCCGAAGAGCGATCGAACGCCGCGCACCGAATAGCCGGGCACGTCGCGATCGACCGCGATCGCTTTCATCGTCGCTCCGGTGCGAAGATCGTGTGCCGCCGAGACGTCGACCCCCGCGGCCTCGAGCTCGGCGCGCGTGGGGAACGCGACGCCGTCGCCTTCGCCGCGAACGAGGAGGGCGCCGTCTCGAACCGCGATGAGCTTTTCGGTCATCCGCGCTTTTTAGGGACGCTTCACGGCGAAGTACACCGTCATCGCGCAGCCGATCACGATCACGATCCAACGGACGCGCTTCGGGTCGATGCGCTGCGCGAGGAACGCGCCGCCATAGCCGCCGATCGCCGCGCCGGCCGTCATCAAGAGCGCCTCGGGCCAGACGACCTTGCGCGCCACGATGAACGTCACGACCGCGACGCCGTTCGCGAGCGTCGCGAGGAGGCTCTTGAACGCGTTCATCGCGTGGATGTTCTTCATCCCCATCAGCGAGAAGAGCGCGAGCATGAGGATGCCGGCGCCCGCGCCGAAGTAACCGATGTAGATCGCGACGACGAGCTGGAGCAGCGTGCCGACGAACGGCGAGCGCGCGACCTTTACGATGTCGCGGAGCTTTGGGCCAAACGCGAAGACGAGCGTCGCCACGCCAAGCAAGATCGGGATGAGCCCGACGAACGTCTTCTCCGGCGTCTTCAAGAGAAGGATCGCGCCCGCGATCGATCCGACGAACGTCACGACGAAGAGCGGGCCGAGCATCTTCCACGTCGCGCGGTCCTTCATCTCTTTGCGATAGGCGAACGCCGACGCGACCGTGCCCGGCCACAAGGCGACCGTGTTCGTCGCGTTCGCGGCGATCGCGTTCATCCCGGTGAAGAGCAGGGCAGGGAACGCGAGGAAGCTCCCGCCGCCTGCGACCGAGTTGAGCGCGCCCGCGGCCAATGCCGCAAAAAAGAGGAGCGCTGCATGATCGATGTGCACGCGAGACCTCGTATATGGCACATACTCGGTCGCTCCTCGCATGCGAATCGGCATCTTCGGCGCGGGCGCGATCGGTTGCTACGTCGGCGGGCGGCTCGCCGCGTTCGGCGAAGACGTCGTGCTCGTCGGCAGGCGACCGATGCATGGACTCGTCACGGTCGATCTGGACGGCACCCAGAAGCGCGCCGACGTGAATGTCGGAACCGATCCGAGCGCGCTCGCCGCATGCGATGTCGTCCTCGTGTGCGTGAAGAGCGCCCAATCGGCAGAGGCTGGAGAGACGCTCTCGAAGATCGTTTCGCCGAAGGCGATCGTCGTCAGCATGCAGAACGGCGTGCGCAACGCGGATGTTCTACGCGAGCACTTGCCGAACGTGCTCGGCGGGATCGTCGGCTTCAACGTCGTGTCGAAAGACGACGGCACGTTCCGCCGCGCCACGTCTGGCCCGCTCGTCGTCGAACACCAAGAAGGCGCGCGCGCGATCGTGGAGGCGTTCGCACGCGCGGGCTTCGAGGCGATCGCCGAGCCGGACATCGCATCGATGCAGTGGTCGAAGCTCGTCATGAACCTCAACAACGCGGTGAGCGCGCTCTCGAACGCGCCCACGCGCGAGATCGTCCTCACGCCGGGTTATCGAAAATGCGTCGCGGCGATCGTCTCCGAAGCGCTCGGCGTGATGCGCGCGGCAGGCATCCGTCCGAAGCGCATCGGCCCGCTCCCCGTCGCCGTGTTTCCCTATGCGTTGCGGCTTCCGACGCCGCTCATCCAAGTCGTCGCGCGCGCGCAATTGAAGATCGATCCGGAAGCGCGCTCCTCGATGTGGGAAGACCTCGCGCGAAAACGCCACACCGAGGTCGACTTCTTGAACGGCGAGATCGTGCGCCTCGCGAAATCGATTGGAAAAACCGCGCCCATCAAC
>Ga0207677_10001856_pt1 | contig 11166 bp, 8 predicted proteins | sample KBSMisM42_FD_184311 | JGI IMG/M metagenome (GOLD analysis project Ga0207677, IMG submission 184311) | Miscanthus rhizosphere microbial communities from Kellogg Biological Station, Michigan, USA - KBS Miscanthus M4-2 (SPAdes) (version 2) | ecosystem: Host-associated > Plants > Roots > Rhizosphere...
TGCGCGTAAAGGTCTTGCCGATACGGCCCTGAAAACAGCCGATGCGGGTTACCTGACCCGTCGTCTGGTTGACGTGGCGCAGGATGTGGTTATTAAGGAAGAAGACTGCGGAACCCTTCGCGGTATTGCGACAACAGCACTGAAAGACAACGAAGATATCGTAGAGCCGCTCTACGACCGTATCCTGGGCCGCGTTTCCCTGCATGATATTTATGATCCGCTGACGGATCAGATCATCGCGAAGGGCGGAGTGGAAATCACGGAAGAAGTGGCAAAGAAAATTGAAGAAGCAGGAATTGAAACGGTAGAGATCCGTTCCGTACTGACCTGCGAAAGCAAGCGCGGAGTGTGCGTCAAATGTTATGGAAAGAACCTGGCTACCGGTTATACCGCACAGAAAGGCGACGCAGTGGGCATCATTGCGGCGCAGTCAATCGGTGAACCTGGAACACAGCTTACCCTCCGTACTTTCCATGTGGGTGGTGTGGCAGGATCTGCATCAGTGGAATCTTCTCTGGCCGCAAAATTTGATGGTACCGTGCAGTTCGACGGACTGAGAACGGTTATTACAGAAAATCCCGATGGCAACAAGGCCCCGGTGGTTATCGGCCGTACAGGTGAAGTGAGGATTATGGACGTGAAGAACGACCGCCTCCTGATCACCAGCAATGTGCCTTATGGTGCCAGTCTGACGGTGAAAGACGGTCAGAAGGTAAGTAAGGGTGATGTGATCTGCACATGGGATCCTTTCAACAACGTAGTAATCAGTGAAATTACAGGTAAACTGAAATTTGAAAATGTAATTGAAGGTATCACCTACCGCGAAGAAGCCGACGAACAAACCGGCCACCGCGAAAAAGTGGTTATCGATACAAAAGACAAGACCAAGATTCCGGGTATCGTCGTGGAATCGGGTAAGGAAACCAAGAACTACAATCTTCCTGTCGGAAGCCATATCATTATGGAAGAAGGCGACGATGTTCGTGCGGGACAGGTAATTGTGAAGATCCCGCGTGTACTTGGAAAACTGAGGGACATTACCGGCGGTCTTCCCCGTGTAACTGAATTGTTTGAAGCAAGAAACCCGGGCAATCCTGCCGTGGTTTCAGAAATAGACGGCGTGGTGGCTTTTGGTAATATAAAAAGAGGAAACCGTGAGATCGTGGTGGAAGCCAAGGATGGTATTGTAAAAAAATACCTGGTTCCCCTGACCCGCCAGATCCTTGCACAGGACGGAGACTTTATCAAGGCAGGTGCGCAGTTGTCCGACGGACAGGTTGCCCCGGCTGATATACTCGCCATCAAGGGACCTTTTGCCGTTCAGGAATATGTGGTGAATGAAATCCAGGAAGTGTACCGTCTGCAGGGCGTTAAGATCAATGATAAACACATTGAAGTGATCGTTCGCCAGATGATGCGGAAGCTGAATATCGTGGATCCGGGAGACACCCGCTTCCTTGAAGACGAAACCGTCGACAAAATCGAGTTCCTCGATGAGAACGACTGGATCTTCGACAAGAAGGTTGTTACGGAAGCAGGCGATTCAACTAAACTGAAACCCGGACAGATTGTAAGTCTGCGCGAAGTGAGGGAAGAAAATTCCATTTTGCGCCGCAACGACAAAAAGCTGGCAGAATACCGTGATGCACATTCCGCCACTTCGGCGCCGATGCTGCTGGGTATTACCAAGGCTTCGCTGGGAACACAGAGCTGGATTTCCGCTGCGTCCTTCCAGGAAACGACCAAGGTATTGTCGTCTGCCGCCATCCAGGGCAAGACAGACGATATGATGGGTCTGAAAGAAAATGTCATCACGGGTCATCCGATCCCGGCTGGTACCGGTCTTCGTGAGTTTGAAAACATGATCGTGGGCAGCAAGGAAGAATATGAATTGCTGCAGAATACGCGCGAAGCCATGCAGTTTGATGAAGAAGAATAGTCGTAAAATTTAAGAATTAATAAGCAGTAGGAAGCAGAAATGCTTCCTACTTTTATGTCCGGTCATTCCTGTTTTTACCATATCTGAAACCTTTGTAAGAGAAAAAAAATTACAACATCTGTCATGAGAAATATCGCTGTCGTTCCGGGTTTGCTCGCACTGATACTTACCGGTGTTCTTTTTTATATGCAGTTTCATAAAACACCGGCAACACATGAACCTGCGGCTGCCCAGGTGTCCGGTACGGTTCCTCCGTCCGGCAATTTCCGCGTCGCTTATTTTAATATGGATTCCGTGGAAACTCGTTACCAGTATTTCAAAGACGTGGTGGACCAGCTGAAAAGCAGGGAAAATGAAATGAATGCCGAGCTCAGCAGTATGGAAAAAGGTTATCAGAAGAAGATATCTGAATGGCAGAAAAAAGCGCCCACGATGACACAGACGGAAGGGGAACAGGCCCAGCAGGAATATGCGCAGATGCAGCAGAATTTCCAGATGCGTAAGCAGAGTCTTCAGGAAGCCCTGCTCAAACACAACGAAGACATGAAGACCGACATCCGGAAAAAAATCGAGGATTTTCTTAAAAAATTCAACAAGGACAAGGGATATAACTACATCATCTCTTACGAAGCCAATTCATCCGTTTATTATAAGGACAGCACCAACAACATTACGGATGAACTGATCGCGGGACTTAACGCGGACTACAAGGGCAAGACGAAAAAGTAGCCACCGGGCCTTCCGGGCTTTTGAAACGGTTTTACTATCTTCCGGTCTAAATCATCTTATGTCCGGAGAAAGCCAGTCATTTAAACCCACCCTGGGACTGACCGACGCAACCATGATTGTTGCCGGCTCTATGATCGGTTCAGGAATTTTTCTCGTCAGTGCAGACATTGTCAGGAATGTAGGAGGATCGGGCTGGCTTATACTTGTCTGGGCCATTACAGGTTTCATGACCCTGACGGCCGCCGTTAGTTATGGCGAGCTCAGCGGCATGTTTCCAAGAGCAGGGGGGCAATATGTTTATCTCAAAGAAGCTTATAATCCGCTTACCGCTTTCCTGTATGGATGGAGTTTTTTTGCGGTCATACAAACCGGCACCATCGCAGCAGTAGGTGTCGCATTTTCAAAATACGCGGCCTACCTGATCCCGGCGCTTAGCGAAGACAATCTGATCTTCAGGCTTCGTACGGGCACCAACGCCTGTGGTGCGGCTACTTATTTCTCAGTCAGTGCGGCCCAGCTTGTTTCCATCGGAATTATTTGCTTTCTCACCTACACCAATACCCGCGGGGTAAAGGGCAGCAAGTGGATCCAGAATATTTTTACATCTACGAAACTGCTCGCGCTTTTTGGATTAATCATCGCAGGATTTCTTGTATTTCATCCTGAAATCTGGCATGCCAACTGGGCAGCTGCCTGGCAGGCTACAAGGTCCACGCTGAAGGATGCCTGTAATCCTTCCCTTGGGTTTAATATAAGTCCGATCGCGGGAGCGGCTTTATTCGGCGGCATCGCGGCGGCCATGGTGGGCTCCGTATTCAGCAGCGACGCTTGGAACAATGTCACCTTCATTGCGGGCGAGATCAAGAATCCCCAGCGTAATATCGGCGCTTCCCTTTTCCTGGGGACGCTGGTGGTTACCATCATTTATATTTCAGCCAACCTCATGTATCTCGCTGTGCTGCCCATGAATGAAATCGCCCATGCGGAAAAAGACCGCATTGCGGTCGTGGCGGCCCAGGTGATCTTCGGTCATTCGGGAACGAAGATCATCGCCCTTCTCATTATGGTTTCCACCTTCGGTTGTAACAACGGACTTATCCTGGCGGGCGCCCGTGTGTACTATACTATGGCAAAAGACAGGCTTTTTTTCCGCCAGGCAGGCAGGCTGAACCGACAGGCCGTACCGCAGTGGGCCCTTTGGGCGCAGTGTGTAGTGGCTTCCGTCCTCTGCCTCAGCGGGAAGTACGGGGACCTGCTCGACATGATTTCTTTTGTGGTCGTAATTTTTTATGTTCTCACGATAGGGGGTATTTTTATACTCAGAAAGAAACGACCCGATATCCCGAGACCCTATAAAGCCTTCGGTTATCCCGTTCTTCCAGCTTTATACATCCTGATGGGCAGCAGCTTTTGCATTCTGCTCATTATTTATAAACCGGAATTCACCTGGCCTGGACTGATCATCGCCCTGCTGGGGATTCCCCTTTACTATATAGCGCGTTCGGGACACCGCGATAAAGCATCCGCATAATATGGCTTCTGTTGATTTTAAAAAGCTGTTTAATTCATTCCCCGATATCCGGATCGGCGTGATCGGTGATGTTATGCTGGATACCTATTGGTGGGGGTCTGTGGAAAGGATCTCCCCTGAAGCACCGGTACCCGTGGTTACGGTTAACAGGAAAGAGCTCAGGATTGGCGGAGCGGGGAATGTCGCCCTGAATCTGGCCGCCCTGGGAACGCCCGTGTCCCTGTTTTCCGTTCTCGGAAAGGACGAGGACGGTGAGGCCCTCAGGTCACTGCTGGAAAAAAACCGGATCTCCACCGGATACCTCATGCATTCGGAACAGCGCATCACCACCAACAAAATGAGAGTGATCAGCAGAAACCAGCAGATGATGCGGCTGGATTCGGAGACCGTGCAGGAACTTTCAGCAGATGCAGAAGCCGGTTTGCTTTCCCGTATCGGGCAATTCATCCTGGATGAAAAACCCGCAGCCCTGATTTTTGAAGACTACAACAAAGGAGTGCTAACCCCCCGGGTGATCCGGGCCGCCATTGATCTATGCAGGAAGCATTCTGTCGTGACGGCCGTTGATCCCAAGAGAAAACATTTTTTTGATTATTCCGGGGTGGACATTTTCAAACCCAACCTGAAAGAGGCCCGGGAAGCATTGAATCTTCTGGTAGAAGACGTTTCCCAAAAAACCCTCGATTCGATCGACCATCAGCTGAGGTCGCAACTGCACCACGCCATTTCCCTGATCACCCTTTCTGAAAAGGGCGTCTATGTTAAAGATGAGCGGACTTCGGCCATCGTTCCTTCGCATATACGGGATATCGCCGATGTATCCGGTGCGGGAGATACTGTTATTGCTGTAGCCACGCTGATATTTGCCGTTACAAAAAATACGCGTCTTATGGCCGAGATCGCCAACCTCGCCGGCGGCCTGGTTTGCGAATCGGTTGGGACGGTAGCCATTGAACGAAATACCCTCTTGGAAGAGTGTGAGAGAATATTAGACCATGTATAAATACGCCGTCATAGTTGCAGGCGGAATGGGGACCCGCATGGGTAGCGCCCTTCCCAAGCAGTTTCTCCCCGTTCATCAGAAGCCCATCCTCTGGTACACGCTGAATAGTTTTGTAAAATCCTTCCGGGACATCCGGATCATCCTTGTCCTTCCCTCCGAATACCTTGATGCCGGCCGATCCGTTGCAGAGGAATTTCATAGCGGCCATTTGCTGGAGATCATACAGGGAGGACATACGCGGTTTCATTCAGTGCAGGCAGGACTTTCCCTTGTACATGAAGAATCCGTCGTCTTCATACATGATGCGGTACGTTGCTTCCTTCAGCCTTCGCTTATCCATCACTGTTATGAAGAGGCGCTGGTACACGGATCAGCGATTCCATGCGTGGAACCGCAGGACAGTATCAGGATCCTGGAAGGCGACGGCAGCCGTTCAGTGAAACGGACCGGCGTGCGACTGGTACAAACCCCCCAAACTTTTCTCAGTCGTATTATCCTGCCCGCTTACCAGCAGGATTTCCGGGATGAATTTACCGACGACGCTTCGGTGGCCGAAGCTTCCGGGAACAGGATACACCTGGTGGAAGGTGATCCCGGGAATATTAAAGTCACTACGCCCGTTGATCTTTCCCTTGCTGCGGAACTACTGACCCCGCCTCACACATCCTGACAGGTTTCAGCGTCTATTTCTTTTGCCAGAGTATTCTCCCGAGCGGATCACGAAATGCGACAGAATAGTTTTCCCGGAGAAAATCCTGCCAGAGACGAAAGGCGTCCGGATCCTTCATGTCATTTCTTGCCACGGAACAATCCAACACCCAGCGTGTTTTATGCCGAAGCAGATCATCTTTGATCGAATTCAACTCCCGGTGATCCGAATCCCAGGTGTTGCTCCAGTTCCATAAATATGTATAGATCCAGCGCGAGGGTGAAAGAATTTTGTAGTGATTGTAGAAATAAATCAGGTTGGAGTCGTCGAACACATAAAGGTCATAGTCCGAAAGCTTGCTGCTGTCAAGCTTTTGCGTAAGCGCTTCCACTGCCCAGGGATTCTTCTGTATTTTAAAGCTGGACACATACCGGAGAAATCCCAGGGAAAGATTAAGACAAAGCAGGGTTCCGAATACCATCTGCGCCGATCTCTCCTGCATAAACGTTCCCTGCGTTTCCGTGAAAACGAGGTAAACCAGAATAGGAACGGAGGCGGCCAGTGGCAGGAGGTAATAAATAAATCCGCCCTGCTGATCAGTGAGCCTGCCCGTGAGCAGCTGGTCTGAAAAAGAAAGTATGACGGTTAAAAGGCCCATGAGGACAAGGCCTTTCCGGTTCGTTTTCAGGAAGATGGCGCAAATTCCGAGCACGAGAGAAATATAAAAAGCCATCTCGTATTCACCCTGGTGGAGGTAGTGTTTGACAGATTTTATTCTTTCCAGGAATCCGGCCTGGGGGCCAGGCGGGTGGATATTGAAAAGAAAAGCGTCTTTCCACATTGCCATGAGGGCGTGGTGATTTCTGAAGTATATCAAAATGGGAAGGGTTACTGTAAGAAACCCCGCCATGCCGGACAGAATTTTTTGCCCCGGACCAAATGAATTGTCAGGATCCTGCCGGACCAGGGCGTAAATACCCAGGGGCGCCATGGTCAGCAGAGCATCCTGCTGAAGCCAGAAGCTAAGCCCTGTGAGAAATCCGATTATATAATATTTATACCGGGCGTTGCCCTGTATGACGCAAAAAAAGATCAGCATGAAAACGGCGGTATATTCCCTTGTCATGCCGTTTCCGAAGCAGACGAGGCTGTCCCGAAGCATGAGGTTAAACAATACCGGCAGGAACCATGGCCAGGACATTTTATTTTTTCTGCACAGCCAGTAGAAAAGGAGGGTGGCAAAAACCACCAGCAGGGTATCGAATATCCAGAATACCCACGGGCTTGTCCAGAAATCCACTGCATTAAAAAAATAGATCAGGGGAGGTTTATGATCGAAAAAATCGAGATAGGGCACGGCCCCCTTGCAGATGGCCATTCCGGCATACTGGAAGATTTCCTTGTCGTCGAAATAAATTTTAAAAGGAGGCGCATACAGTACATTCAGGAGGATCGACCCCAGGATGAGAAACAGAACCGGATATTGTCTTTTCTTCAACATATATACTATTTGAACAATCGAAACGGAAATGGCAGATGATTCATGACCAGGTGCGGATAGGACATTTTTTCGGGGCCGAAAAGCGCATCAAAAAAAGAAACACCGGGAATATCCGACCCTTCAAACCGGAACACCCTGCCTGAACCGGCGTGCCGGCGTATGATGGCGTCGGTCAGAAAATAGAAAGCCCCCAGTGTCTTCCCCTCTTCCGTACTGCCGCCCAGCAGCGAATAAATAAATCGTTCATCTTTCAGTACCAGGTAGTAGGCCGCGATACGGCCGTCGGAGGTAAGGGTCACCCAGGCTTCCGCTTCATTGTTCGCCATGGCCGCTTCCGACGCGCGGATCAGTTTTTCATATACCGCACCGGTAATTCGGGGATGCCTTGCAGCATATCCCTTTCTGTACAAACTGATTATCTGTGAGGGATCGGCCTCCCTCGAAACCACCAGCTGACTTTCAGTTGCTTTTCTCATCATCCGGGCGGCCAGTCTTTTGTATTGACGGGCCAGTGTTTCATAATTTTTGCCGAGGGGTAAAAAATAATTGGTCCGGCCGTACTGGCACAGCTTCAGCTCCCTGTCTGCATGGGATACGAAATTGCATTCATTCAAATCTATATCCCAATAAATATACCGGTCCGGGATTTTGTGGAGAAATGCGGAAATTTCAAAGGGCTGGTCCGTGGGCCCGAATACACCCAGTGATTTTATAAAATAAGGCTGGTACAGATAATAAAACCCATATTTTCTTTTCCATGGCAGTGGCATAACTCTTTCGTAGTCGCCTTCTATGAGCGCGGACCAGTTTTCCGCCATCATGTCCAGCCACCCTGTCTTCGCATAGATAAGACCGTGAGGAGAGGTTTCAATGCGGTGATCCCATCGCTGCGGATCGATCTCGTTCCGCCAGGCAAATCGTATGTCCGGATGAGGGTTACTCATACATGGCTGCTTTGCGAATCATTTTTTTATAAGGGATGTTTCCGATATCGATACTGAATGTAATTTTTTTCCAAAAATCCAGGCCCCGCATGGCATCGTTAAAGTCACTGCTGTAGAACAACGGTGCATACACGTTTAGTACATTATGAAAAAGGCAGAGCTGTACGCCGCCCGTATAAAGAAACCGGCTGGTAGGCGGGTTATTCTCCCAGGCTTCGGCATAGGTCCCGAAGTCAAAGAAAAGACGGACCGGGAGCGGGAAAGGAAACAATCCGTTCGGCAGGGTCGTATTAAAATTCATGGCAGTCACCCAGCTGCCCGACCTTCCCTGTACGTAGTCAAAAGCATCAGACCGGAGTTTCAGTCCTCCGTCGCGGTTCATGATCTGTTGAGCGGGAAAGCCGCCGTTGGGCACAGATGCATTTTCCAGAGCGTAGGAGGCCGACCGGCCGATAAAATAGTCCTCATAGAGATAGTCTTCATCACCGTTCACTCCGAGCAGTTTCGGCTGGTAGCGGAAAACTCGGTCTGCATCATCAGGATGCCAGACGCCGAACAACGCCGCGAAAAAACGGGTTGTCAGGCCGCCGCCTCCGGGGTAATTGAGGAAATAATCAGCGTGCAGGTTGATCCGGTAAAAAAGTTCTGACTGTTGCAGTTCAACCCGGAAGCCGTAAGGATAGAGTGCCCTGTCGTCCCGCAGGTTATAGCTAAGCTGGTTCACGTAACGGTAACGGGTGCTCAGTGCATTGGGGTGAATGAGCGAATCGGTGGATGATACGGCAAAATCTTCAAAAGAAGTTTCGCTGATTCCATAGAATTTAAAATCCAGCCATTGCCGGATGCTGCTCCTTGCTGAAGAAGGGCGCAGGTCGATGCGCAGGTAGGGCACAACCTTAGCCCAGGTTTCAAAAATGTTTTTGCCCAGGCTGTCGGTAGCATGGTTACTGGAAAAAGTGGATCCGTTAATTCCCGCGGTAATTTTTCCAATGCCTGTTCCCGGCATCCAGGAATAAGATATCCGTCCCAGGCCACCCAGCCTTCGGGACTGAAATCCATAAAGCGGAGCCAGCAGGAACTGAAATCTGTTCTCCGGTACACTGAAATTGTGGATCAGGCCGCCCAGCATGAACCCGTCGTACCGGTTATATCCGGGGAGCGGAGAGAGGCCGATATAATTATACTTTGCCGAGTTTGCGGCTGAAAAAAGAAATACGGGTTTGAGGACCTTTTCCCCTGGCGGTGGCAAAAAGGAAGATCCATTCTGCATAGCTGCAATGAAGGGACTAAGCTGTGATGATCCGCTACTCATCAGCGCAAAAAAATCGTCAGGATATGGATGCCCTGACTGCCAGACGGAAAAATATTCCCTCATCCTGTCGTCAAAACGTTTTTCTCCCAGCGAATCTCTCATTGAGACCAGGAAAAGAGAGGCAGCCTGACCGGCTATCAGTGAATCATTGGCCACAGAGAATTCGGGTGCGGGTGTGGGAATGGGCTGGGCGGTCTTATTCTGGTATGCATTCCTAAGCCAGAGGTTGTTCTTCATATACAGGGAATGACCTCTTTCCTGAAAATCTGCTCCCAGCGAAAAACGCCTTTCATAATACTCCGTAAAGCCCTTTGAAAACCAGGGTTCATTTCGCTGGTCAGTATTCATGCGGGTTTCAAACCACTGGGCAGCAATCGCCCTGCGCAGATCGGAAGCCCACGTTTTTACTGAGGGCTGAAAAGAAATTAGACCGCTGAACTCCTGGTTCGGCATAGGCGTGGATTCAACCAGGGTGAGAGACTCCCATGGATAAGGGCCAAGCCATGCCGATAGTTGTACCAGTTCCTGCTTTACCATGTTCAGGAGAGCAGTTGAGCCGGTAAAATTTTTTCGGTGAAATAACCGGACGGCGATGGATTTTCCGGAACCGATCTCCATCGTGGCAGCAGCTATTTCAAACCTGCCTGCCACCCAGGCCAGGCTGTTTGCCTGGCGAAGCGAAACGTGAAGTGTATTCTGTGAAGAGGTATTTTTGGCTGTGTCAGGAATGGCCCCGGCAGCCACTTTGTAGGAAGAAGGGATTTGAAGATCCATACTGAAATCCGACGGCTCGTGATAAGCGCCGCCCTGCAACAGAAAGGGCATCGGATGCCATCCCTTTTCATCATAAACCGCCGGTTCAGGATACCAGTTCCGAAGCTCCATTTGTTTTTGTCCGTAACCAAAACCATCGAAGTCAAAGGGGAGTTTCAGGTGAAAGGAAGTGGATATGTTTATGCTTCTGCCAGGTGGCAGCGGCTGCGGAAGATTCAGTTTCACCACGTCGAGGAATTCGGGATGATCGGTTGTGGTACTTAGCACACCGTTTACGCGAAATTCCAGGCGGTTGAGATAGCCTTTCTGTTCCCTTGATGAAAAATAGAAACGCAGGTCGCCGTTTTCGAGCTGTTGTTCGGTGTAAAGCGTCCGGTCGTTTCGATAAGCGTTTGGCCAGAGTTGAAACCAAATGAAGCCGAGGGTGTCGGGGGAATTATTGGTATAATCCAGTTTCATGATTGCCTGCAGGGATTTCTGCGCGCTGTCGAAAACAACATGAAAATCATATCGCAGGTTCTGTTTCCAGCGGGGTTGGGCCAGTCCTGCGAGGGAAAACAGCAGCAGCGGGATGATCAGCAGTTTTTTCAATTGGAGGATTTATACTCAGCGACCCTTGCCTTTCAGGATCGTGAGCAGGGTAAACATCATGATCTTGAAATCCAGTGCCAGGGAAATATTCTCGATATAGATCAGGTCGTATTTCATTCTTTCAACCATCTCTTCAACGTTTTCTGCGTAACCGAATTGTACCATTCCCCAGGAAGTCAGTCCCGGTTACGCA
>Ga0207677_10001863_pt1 | contig 11148 bp, 8 predicted proteins | sample KBSMisM42_FD_184311 | JGI IMG/M metagenome (GOLD analysis project Ga0207677, IMG submission 184311) | Miscanthus rhizosphere microbial communities from Kellogg Biological Station, Michigan, USA - KBS Miscanthus M4-2 (SPAdes) (version 2) | ecosystem: Host-associated > Plants > Roots > Rhizosphere...
CTGCGGGTCGTTCCCCACATGTTCTCGCGCGTCGATCGCGACATCGATCGCGGCGCGGAGGGCTCGGAGAGGCTCGGACAACGTGACTTCGAGTCGGTCGGTGATCTGTGTTGGCAGTGCAAGCTTTGTTACATCAAGTGCCCGTACACGCCGGACGAAGGGCACGCGTGGCAAGTCGACATTCCGCGCATGCTGACGCGCGAGAAAGTGCAGCGCACGGCCCGTGAAGGGCTTTCGCTGCAAGACCGCGCGCTCGGCGAGCCGGGCTTGCTCGGCAAGATGACCGCAGGCCGCATGGCGCCGATCGCGAACATCGTGAACGCCAATCGGCTCGTGCGAAAGAGCATGGAGAAGACGGCTGGGATCTCTTCGGAGTTTCCGCTGCCGACGTTCGCTACGACGACGTTCGCGAAATGGCTGGACGCGCACGAGCCGCTGAAAGAAGCGGGCAGGCGCGGCACCATCGCGATCTTCGCGACGTGCCAGGGCGACTACAACTTCCCCACGACGCCTGCGAACGCGGTGCGCGTGCTCGAAAAGAACGGTTTTTCCGTCGTGCGCCCGGCGCAGGTGTGCTGCGGCATTCCGAACATCGACGGCGGCGATCTCGACGCGGCGCGCGCCAAGGCGCGAACGAACGTGGCGTCGCTCCTCGCCGAAATCGAGCAGGGCCGCGACGTGGTCGTGCCCGGTCCTTCGTGCAGCTACACGATCCGCAAGGAGTACCCGCGCCTGCTCGGCACGGAGGACGCGGCGAAGGTGGCGGCGCACACGTTCGACGTCATGGAGCTCCTCGAGAAGCTTCGAAAAGACAAGACGCTCGACAGGACGTTCGAGAAGTCGCTCGGAAAGATCGCGTACCACGCGCCGTGTCACCTGCGCGCGCAGAAGATCGGGTTCCCCGCGGCGCGCATCCTCGGCCTCGTGGAAGACACCGAGGTCGAGATCATCCAGGAGTGCTCCGCCGTCGACGGGACGTGGGGAATGAAGGCGCAGCACTACGAGATGGGGCGCCGCTACGCGCAGAAGCTCGTGCGCAAGGTCGACGAGGTGGAGGCGAGCCACGTCGTGACGGACTGTCCGCTCGCGGGCTTGCGCATCGCGAAGGAAAACGCGGTGAAAGTGCGCCACCCGGTGGAGGCGCTCGCCGAGGCGTACGGCATCGAAGTCGGAGTGGAGTGATGATGAGCCATCGCGGCTCCGGAGCGACGAGATGAAGCCGATCGAACGCGGAGAGATCCTTTCGCTCGCGGACTACGAGACGATTCGCCCGCGCTTTCGAACGCGCGTCATCGAGGAGAAGAAGCGGCGGCGCGTGAAGCTCGGACCGATGGCGAGCGTGCTGTTCGAAAATCGCGACAGCGTGCTCATGCAGATCCAGGAGATGCTGCGGACCGAGCGCATCACGCGCGAGGCGGCCATCAAGCACGAGATCGACACGTACAACGAGTTCATCCCGGGCGATCGCGAGCTGTCGATCACCGTGATGCTCGAGATCGACGACAAGGACGAGCGCGAGAAGTTCCTCGTGGACGCGCGCGGCATCGAGTCGGCGTTCGCCGTCGTCGTGGGCTCGGAGCGCGCGCAAGGAAGGACGACGCCCGATCGGATCCTGCCGGATCGCGCTTCCGCCGTGATTTACCTGAAGTTCGCGCTCAGCGAGGGCGCGATGAAGGCCTTCGCGAGCGGCGCGGCGCTCGAGGTCGATCATCCGGCGTACAAGGCCAAAGTCGATTTGCCGCGTGAAGTGATCGCGGCGATCGTCGAGGACTTCGAAGGATGACGTTCGTCTACGAGCGCGCCGTCCGCTTCGAAGAGGTCGACGCCGCGCGCATCGTGTTCTTCGCGCGGTTCCTCAACTACGCGCACGAGGCGATGGAAGCGCTGCTCGGCGGGCTCGACGGCGGGTACGTGCGCCTCGTGAACGAGCGGCGCATCGGGATGCCCGCGGTGCACGTGTCGTGCGATTTCCGCTCGCCCCTTCGGTTCGGCGACGTGGCACGCATCGAGACGCGCGCGGCGCGCATCGGCAACAAATCGGTGACGTACCGCTACGACTTCTACCGGAAGAACGACGGCGTCCACGTCGCGACGGTCGAGCACATTTGTGCGGTGACCGACCTCGACGCGATGCGCGCGATCCCTGTTCCGGACGACGTGCGCGAGCTGCTAGAGAAGAACAAATGAGGAAGGCGGGCGGGATGCTCGCGATGCTGTACGTCGCTTGCTCGCCAGCAGCGCCGGTGACGCACGTAACGGAGCACCCGGTGGTGCCTCCGCCGAAGCCGCCCGCGACGCTCGGCGACGTCGAGGTGATGCACCTGCCGACGGGCGCCGACCTCACCCCGCGCGCCGCGCCGGGCTCGATCGTCCTCGAGCTCGACCCACACGTGTCGGGGCACCCGGAGATGCGCGCCGGGTACGCCGTCTCGCTCGCGCTCTCGCCCGATGGGTCCGTGCTCGCCCTGCTCACGTCGGGGTACAACCAGCTCGAGAACGAGAAGGGCGTCCCCATCGAAGGGACGCGTGCAGAATACATCTTTTTCTACGACGTGCTCAAGGGAGCGCCGGCGGAGAAGCAGGTGGTGGCGCTGCCGAACGCGTTCGTGGGGCTGGCGTTCGGCGCGGACGGGCTCGTTTATGCGAGCGGCGGGCCGGACGATGCGGTCGTGGTCGTCGAGCGACAGAACGGCGTCTGGGGCGTGACGCGCTCGATCAAGCTCGGGCACAAGACGGGGCTCGGCGTGTCGCAAGGACCGCTCGCGGCGGGGATCGCGGTGAGCGCGGACGGCGCGCGGATGGTCGTGGCGAACCACGAGAACGACACGCTCTCCGTCGTCGACGTGCGCTCGGCCGCGGTGAGCGAGATCGCGCTCCGTCCGGGAGCGGGCGTGGCGGGCGGCGAGTTCCCGATGGGCGTCACGATCGTCGGGACGATGGCGTACGTCGCGGCGCAACGCGATCGCGAGATCGTCGAGGTCGATCTCGAGGCGAAGAAGGTCGCGCGGCGCGTGGCCGTCGGAGGGCAGCCGGTGCGTGTCGTCGCGAGGCGTGACGGGACGAAGCTCTACGTCGCGAACGCGAACACGGACGACGTGGCGATCGTGGATCGGGCGCATTTCACGGTCGATGCGCGCGTGCCCGTGGGAGGTCCGAAAGGAACGCTCGCGGCTTCGCTTCGTGGCGCGTCGCCCAACGCGATCGCGCTCTCGCCGGACGAGAAGGCTCTGTACGTGACGCTCGGAGGCGCGAACACCATCGCGATCGTCGCGCTCGATGGAGAGGCGCGGCTCGCGGCGCTCGTGCCGACGGGCTTCTACCCGAACGACGTCGCCGTCTCGCGCGACGGGTCGATGATTTACTGCGCGTATGGAAAGAGCCCGACAGGCGCGAACCCGAAGGGTCCGTGGTTCGACGACGCGCGCGTGCACGAGAAACCTTTTCAGAGCGCGGGAGGCAACCAGTTCAGCCTTCAGCTCCACCACGGCGGCCTCCACGCGTTTCCGAAGCCGAACGAGGAGATCGCGGCGCTGCTCACGACGCGCGCGCTCGACAACGAGCACGTCGGCTCTCCGGCTGTAGTGCCGCCGATCTTCGCGGCGCTGCGCGGCAAGGTGAAGCACATCGTCTACGTCATCGGCGAGAACCGCACGTTCGATCAGATCCTCGGGGACGTCCCGGGGCTCGACGGGGATCCGAAGCTCGTGCACTGGAACGCGGCCATCACGCCGAACCAGCACGCGCTCGCGACGCAGTTCGTCGGCTTCGACAGGTTCTTCGACTCGGGTGGCGTCTCGGGTGACGGTTGGCAATGGTCGACGGCCGGACGAGCGACCGACGTGGCAGAGAAAGAGATCCCGCTCATGTACGCGGGGCGCGGCGCGCACACGTACGACTGGGAAGGAAAGAACCGCGGCGTGAACGTCTCCGTCGAGACGACGGCGCAGCGGCGCGCGGAGAATCCGTCGACGCCGGACGACGACGATCTGATGCCGGGCGCTGCAGACGTGGCCGCTCCGGATCGCCCGCGCGAAGGCGGCACCGGGTACCTCTGGGACGCCGCAAAAGCCGCCGGATTGCGCGTCCGGAACTACGGCTTCTTCATCGACGACGCGCGCTACGGCTTGCCGAAGTCGAACGCGTCGGCGATCGGGCCCGTCCGCGAGCCGTTCAAGACGAAGACGCGCGTCGCCTACGCGACCGCTCTCGGCCTCGCCGCGGACACCGATCCGTACTTTCGAGGCTACGACGCGGCGTTCGCCGATTTCTGGCGCGAGCGCGAGTGGCAGCGCGAGCTCGCCGAGTTCGATCAGAAGGGCGACATGCCAGAGCTCGTCCTCGTACGGCTGCCGCACGATCACATCGGCGCTTTCGCGCGATCGCTCGACGGCGTCGACACGCCGGACACGCAGATCGCCGACCACGACTACGCGCTCGGTCTCATGATCGAAGCGCTCTCGCGATCGAAGCTCTGGAAGGATACGGTCGTCGTCGCGCTCGAGGACGACGCGCAAGACGGTGCCGACCACGTCGACGCGCATCGGAGCGTTCTCTACATGGCGGGCGGGCACGTGAAGCGAAACGCCGTCTCGCACGCGACGTACACGACGCCTTCGGTGCTTCGGACGATCGAGCTCCTCCTCGGGCTACAACCACTCGGGCGACGCGACGCGGTGGCGTCGCCGATCGCGGACGCGCTCACGGAGTCGCTCGACGAGACCGCGTTCGCCGCCGCGGTGCCTGATGTCTTGCGATCGACGAAGCTCCCTTTGCCGCCTCCAAAAAAGAACGAGCACGCGACCATGCCGCGCGGGGATTCGGCGACCTGGGAGCGCGCCACAGCCGGGATGCGGTTCGATCGCGAGGATGTGGCGCCGGCGGCCGCGCTGAACGCCGTGCTCTACTGCGGCCTCGTCAACCCTTCTTGCGCAAGACGCTGAAGAGCGCCTTCGGCTCCGGGTCGAGCTGACCTTCGTACGTCGTGTCGTCGACGCTGACGACCTCGAAGTCGTCGCTGAAGACGTCCTTGATCTGCTCTTTGGTGAAACGGTGCGGGCCTTCGGTGCCCGGCTGGTCGGAGCTGAACGTCTTCAAGAAGAGCCGGCCATCTTTCGACAGGAGCTTCTTCACCGTCTCGACGTAGCCGTCGCGCTTGTCGGGCGCAAAGACGTGGAAGCAGCCTCGATCGAAGATGAAATCGAACGGACCTTCGAGCTTCGTGTCCAGCACGTCGTCGACGACGAACGTGACCTCTGCCTCTTCTTTTTCGGCGCGCTTCTTCGCGAACGCGATCGCGGCAGGCGAAATGTCACTCCCCGTCACCTCGAAGCCGCGCTTCGCGAGCGCGATGGCTTGCGTGCCAGGTCCCGTGCCTTGGTCGAGCGCTTTGCCCGTCTTCATCTCGAGCTTGTCGAGCGCGGCGGCGAGATCTTTGTCGAGCTTCTCGGAGAACCACGGGAGCTTCTCGACGTCGCCCTTTTCGTAGAGCGCCTTCCAATCGGGGGAACCATCCGCTCCGACCGGGAACGGCGGCTTCTCTTCCGGCTTCGCTTCCGCCGCCTCGTCTTCGTCCTCGTCTTCGTCGTCTTCTTCTTCCTCGGCGGCTTCTTTCTCGGCGGCCTTCGCTTCGAGCTTCTTGCGCGCGATCACCTCTTCACCGCTCGGCGTGCCGGCGAGGACGAGCGACGCGGGGTCGAAGCCGCGGGCGCGATTTCGGAACATCACGACGAGCATGGCGAGGCCGAACGCGGTGAGCGCGAGGCAGCACCACTGCGCCGGCGTGAAGCCGCTGTAGCGCGGATCGGCGTTCACGCCCTCGGTGATGCGCAGGTAATCCATCACGAAGCGCACCGGACCGTACGTGAGCGCCGTCGCCGCGATGTACGTGCCGACGCGGACCTTCCTCTGCCACGTGAGCGCGAGGAGCGACGCGAGGACGACCGCGAAGAGCATCTCGAGAAGGCCGAGGTCGTAGCGCGCCGTCTCGCCGTGGAGGAACTCGATGAAGCCGTAGCTCGAACGCGCGCCGTGGAACGACTTCGCGACGTACTCGGGGCTCGCATCTGCCGGGAAACCCGCCGGATATTCGACGGAGAGGAACGCGCCCTTCACCGCGAGCGCGCCGGGGTGATCGTGCACCGACGAGCAGCCCATGCGGCCGAAGACCCAGGAGACGGGAAAGACGCTCAAGATCAAATCGGCGAACGGCAAGATCGGCTGCACGTTCGTCCGCTTGCGGATGCGCCCAATCCAACTGAGCCAAGGGTGCCCCGGGAACTTCGAGTCGAACCAGTAATACTTCCAGAGAACGATGCCGATGAACGCGCCGATGAAGCCGCCGAAGCTCGAGAGGCTCTTCCACAGCATCAAGAGCGAGAGCGGATCTTCGGCGACCTCGTGGGGGTGGTAGAACAGCTCGTCGAGCACGTGGCCGCCGATGAAGCCGCACACGAGCATCCACGTGATGAACGAGTTCAAGCGATCGACGTCGTAGCCGAGCGAGCGCGCGCGTTTGGTCGCGAGCCAGATGCCGATGAGCACGCCCGTCGCGACGAGGAGCCCGAACGGGTGGATGAACCCGGGATCGCTGACGTGGACGTACGGAATCATCCTTGGGGCAGGTAGATAGTCTATTTTTTCGCGAACGTGACCAGATTGTTGGACAGCGAAACGTCCACACGGCCCTGAGCGAGCGTGGTCACGGCATCGCGCACGAAGTGCTCGGCTTCACTCGCGGAAACCTCGCGTACGAGCGTGGCCTCTGCCCAGCGTTGGAAGAGATCGGGGCCGTCGATCACGGCGCCCGTGACCTGGACGTCGCTGCTCCGCGTGAGCGTGACCGTGAATTCGAGCGTGCGCACGACGGGGCCGGTTTTGGAAGGGATCGTGAAAGAGAGCACGCGTGTCCGTTTTGTCGGTGTGCGGCCGAAGTTCAGGCCACCGAGCATGAAGCGCGCGAGCTCGGGCGATTGTTCCACGGGCCTGCCGTAATTGATTGGATCGACGAGGACGCGCGCGGCTTCGAGAGCGGCGTCCTTCGCGTCTTGCCGCTCCTGCGCGAGGCGCTCGAGGCGCTTCTCGTTCTCCTCGGCGGATTTGAGCATGCGCGCTTCTTCGGTCTCGGCCACGGGCTCGTCGAAGCTCCGCACGAGCGCGAAGGCGGCCTCGGCGTGCGGCCCGCGAGGGAGCCACGCGAGGTAGTCGATCGCCGCGGCGCGGCTCTTCGTCGAGGCGCGATAGAACGCGGGCTCCTCGGCGTCGAACGCGACGCGAAACTCGCCTGCCCATTCGCCGTTCGGACGGTGTTCGAGATATTTTCCCATGCGCGAGAGGCGATCGCCTTCGGCGTGCGCGAGCTTCACTTGGCGCGCCTCTACGAGATCGCCGTTGCTCGCGACGATCGGGCGCATGACGGCGCACGACGCGAGGAGTAGCGGCAAGAGAAGGCGTTTCACTGCTCGCCTCCCTCGACGGGGCCGCGACAGAACTGGCACTCCGTCGGGACGAGCTTCTCGGTGTCGCTCATGAAGAGCGCGTAGTCGTCGCACGACGACGCGAGGAGCGCGCGCAGGCAGACGAGGCCGTCTTGATAGAGCGGCGCGCAGAGCGGCGGGAACGTCTCCGTCGATGCAGCGTCGGCGCAAGCTTGGACGCAGCGCTGCGTCGTCAGGCTGCACTCGGTGCACTTTTGGCAGTCGACCGATTTTCTCGCGGCGGAGAACGTCGCCGCGTCGAGCTCGGCGGGATCTTTTCCGCAGCTCCCGATGTCGCCGACGGTGGCGCCGATCCCGAAGACGAGCGCGACGACCGAAACAACCGCGAGCTTCTCGCGGGGGAGCTTCTCGCGGGGGAGCTCGAGGGGGGCTCGCGTCGAGTCCCCCTCGCCGAGGCGCGCAGCGCCGAGGGGGGAGCTCGAGGGGCGAACGCCCCTCGAACGATGGAGACTCATGGGATCACCTCCCACGCGACCGTGAGGCCGATCTGGCCTGACAAGACCGGATAGGCAGCCGCAGAGACCTCGCGCGTTCCCGCGCCGTAGAAGAGATCGCCGACGATCTCGGCGACGAGGCCGATGCCGCCGCGCACGAACCAGATGCCGCCGAGGGCGCCTTCCATGCCCCACGTCGTCTCCGGCGTCGCGACGATCGAGAAACCCGCGCGCGCGTACGCGGCGAGATCGCGAAAGCGACGATAGACGACGAACGTGGGCGCGACGGCCGTCTGCTGGACGCCTTCGAGCGCGAGGCTCACGTGGAGCGAGAAGCCCGGCTGGAACTTGCGCGGATCGCCCAACGTGATCGACGCCGCGAGATCGACGTACGACGACGTTCGCGAGACCTCTTCTGCGGATGATCCAAGGACGGTCGCGAGTCGAAACGGATCGTTGAAGCGGAGGCCGTCCCCGAAGAACGCTGCAGCGTGAACGGTCAGCGGCAAGCCGTGCTTGGGCGCGGGCTCTTCTGTCTTCTCGGTGTGTGGCGGCGACGCCAACGCAGGGCTCGCGACGAGTACTGCGCCGAGAAGAACGAGCGTGGGTCTCACGCGCGCTGGACTCTGACTTTCGGTTTCGCGCCGAGGAGCGCGAGCTGACCGCACGCAGCAGCGACGTCGTCTCCGCGACGGCGGCGGATGAAGCAGGAATACCCGTCGTCCGTGAGCACCTTCTGGAACGCGAGCACGCCCGAAAGATCGGGAGGACCCAGCGTGGCGGCTTCGATCGGATTCATCGGGATGAGGTTGATCTTCACGGGGAGGCCGAAGAGCAGCTTCGAGAGCTTGCGCGCGTCCTCCACCGTATCGTTCTTCGTGGCGACGAGCGTGTACTCGATCGTGATTCGGCGCCTTCGCGGGAGCGGGTAGCGCCGCAGCGCCTCCATGAGCTTCGCGAGCGGGTACTTCTTGTTGATCGGCATGAGGCGCGTGCGCGCTTCGTCGTCCGCGGCGTGGAGCGAAATCGCGAGGCCGATGTTTCCGCCGAAGTCTTCGCCGAGGCGCGCGATCTCCGGAATGAGCCCGCTCGTCGAGACGGTGACGCGACGCGCGGACAGGCCGATGCCGTCGGGGTGCGTGAGCAGGCGCAGCGAACGAACGGTGGCGTCGTAGTTCGCGAGCGGCTCGCCCATGCCCATGTAGACGACGTTGCGGAGTCTCTCGTTTTCGCCGAGGCGCGTGCGGCCGATCAGGATCTGCGCGATGATCTCGTCGGCGCCGAGGTTTCGTTTCAGGCCCGCGACACCCGAGGCGCAGAAGACGCAGCCCATCGCGCAACCGACCTGGGTCGAGATGCACTGCGAGACGCGGATGTACTCGGGCCCGGCGGGCTCGACTTCTTCTTCGTCATCGACCGCAGCCGACGCGTCGGCGTCTTCCTCGACTGGGTTTGGCAGCTCGCCTTTCGGGCCGGTGACGCCCGGGATGAGCACCGTCTCGATCGTCGCGTTGTCGTGGAGCGTGAGCAGGAGCTTGCGCGTGCCGTCGGTCGCGACGCGCTCTTGGGCGATTTGCATCTTCGCGCCGGCACCGAGGTCGACGAGCGACTCGCGTAGCTTCGCGGGGAGATCCGTCATCTGCGAAGCGTCGAGCACGCCGCGCGCCTGGATCCACTTGAAGACCTGCTTGCCGTGGAACGGACGACCGCCCATGCCGGCAACGGCCGAGCTCCACTCCTCAGGCGTGCGCGCGAGCGGCGGGAACATGACGGCCCATTATAGCTACGACGGGCGCGTGATGCGCATGCTCGCGGCGCGGAGGCGGCGCACGACGACGCGAAGGACGCGCTCCTGGATCTGGGGCCGCCTGGCCATGAGCTCGCGGAAATCGGCGCCGTTCAGGCGCGCGAGCGAGCTGTCCTCTGCTGCGACCGCGTCCGCGCTTCGGGGCTCGTTGTCGAGGAGCGCGAGCTCGCCGAAGAAGTCGCCGCCTTTCGCGATGGAGAGCTCGACCGTGCCGTCCTTGATGGCGACCGCGCCGCGCCGCACGATGTAGAGCGCGTCGCCCGGGTTGCCCTTCTTGAAGATCACCTCGTTGGCGGCGACCTCGACGCCCGTCAGCATTTCGGCGACACGGCGGAGCTCCTGGCCGGGCATCTCCTCGAAGATCGGGACGGTGCGCAGGAAGGCCATGCGCTCGAAGAGCGGAATCAAGTGGCTGTTCTCCTCCCAGATGCGCGGATAGCGCTCGCGGAAGCGGTCCTTGTATACCAGCATCGCGCGCCCGGTGATCGAAGCGTCGTTGAGCTCGATGATCGCCGAGAGTGGATCGCGCTCGATTTGAGAAACCCCGTCGGCGAAAAGGCGCGCAGCGGCCGCACGCTCGCGCAATGAAAGATGCTCGAACAGCGGAACGACACGCGCGGCGAGATCGCGCTCGAGCGTGGCGTCGACGAGCTCGGCGATCTTCGCGTCGACCTCCGCGCTCTTCTTTCGGAGGCCCGCTTGCACGGCGCTCGCGAGGCTCGTCTTTCCGGTGAGCGCGAGGAGGTTCAAGACGCGCTCGCGCACCGAGCCGATCTCGTTTTCGATCTCGGCGCCGAGGGCGTCGAACGGCGCGTCGATCTTCCAGTCGGGAATGCCGTCGTCCTTCGCGAGGCCCGCGAGGATCGCGTACATCTTGTACGCCGAGACGAGCTCGCGCGAAAGCATCGGGGCGATCTCCGCGTCGGCCGGGCGCGGCATCGTCCCGCGCGAGACGGCGTACGACATCGAGCGCACTGCGCGGTCGCGCACCTCGGCGTCGGGATGCCCGAGGAGGCGATGAAGGAGCGGACCGCCTGCTTCACCGGAGAGAGCGGTCGCGACATGACGGACGCTCTCGGCGCTCGCGCTGTCGACTTGATCTTGGATGTACGCGAGGGCTTCTTCACCCCAATCGACGATGCGCGTCGCGACCTCCGGGCCGAGGCTGGTCGGAAGGAGCTGGAGCACATCCGGCAAGAGCTCCGACGCCTTGATGCGCGCCGCCGCGCTCACCGCTGCGAGCCGCGCGCTGTCCGTCCCGCGACGCAAGCGACGTCGCATCTGCCGCTGCAGCGCCGCCGGATCTTCGGGGGCCTTCGTCACGAGCGTGTCGAGGACGATCGCGGCCGAGTCGTCGTCGAACGTCGCGAGCAAGTCGGCCGGATCGCTGTCGCCGCCGAGCACCTTGAGCGCG
>Ga0207677_10001869_pt1 | contig 11127 bp, 6 predicted proteins | sample KBSMisM42_FD_184311 | JGI IMG/M metagenome (GOLD analysis project Ga0207677, IMG submission 184311) | Miscanthus rhizosphere microbial communities from Kellogg Biological Station, Michigan, USA - KBS Miscanthus M4-2 (SPAdes) (version 2) | ecosystem: Host-associated > Plants > Roots > Rhizosphere...
ACTAAGGTCAGGCTCCGAATGCGTTCGGGATGCTTTGCGGTAAGAAACATCGCGGTCGCGCCGCCATATGAGCTACCCACCAAATCGCAGGAGGTGATCCCGTTGATATCGAGAAACGTCAGGAGCCGCTCAGCTGCGGCGGGCAGACGCGGATCAAGCGAGGCAGAACACTCGGAGAAACCCGACCCGGGCATGTCCAGAGCGTAAACCTCTCTCTCGGCGCCGAACCGGTCGAGGACGTGTCTCCAACTGAAGGAGTATCCCAGCAGCCCATGGATAAGAACCAGAGCAGGGCCGTGCCCGCTCCGCTGAAAATGAACGGTGAGTCCGGCAAGTTGCCGGTTCTCTGAAACTGGAGTCAAATCGATTCCTCTCGTCTCGATTGAACAGCAATCCTACGTCCGCAAACTACCCCCCGATCCAAAGTTTTCGAACAAAAGCTGACGCCGGACAACTTTTCTACAAGCCATTGATTTCTATGTATGCAGATATCGCCTCTGTCGCTTCTGTAAAGGGGAGCTTCGGCTCCCCTCTTTTTTCAACCCTCTTGGAAGGAATATCGACGTGTAACCAGAAGCGCAGCATAGACTTACTGAATATCAGAGATATCTTCCAAAAAACATAACTGATCGGCAGCCTGGATTCTATAATTTGATAAACGATTCTCCGCGTGAGACTTATAGTGCGGCCAAGGGAGAGCGCGTTGGCACCCAAAGTGCATTGATGTCGGTGGGCAAGTCTATCGCGGCAGCCACTCGATTTTTCGATGAACCGAGATTTTCAAATCCGATTCACCGCAGGGTTCCTGGTACTACTGACGGCTGCTGCTGCGACCCTGGGATGGATCAACTTCCGCAAAGAGCAACAGTTCGTTGCTCCTTACGACGGTGTGTGGTGGATTGAGCGCGAAGGCAGCATCGTTGCCGCGCGGGTTGATGCAAGGGGACCCGGAGCCCAGGCAGGCATTAAACCGGGTGACCGCGTGGCCGCCATCGACTCACGCCCCGTGACCTCGGTCGCCGTCCTCGTCTCTCAGATGTACCACGACGGCGTGTGGTCGAAACCGAACTACACGTTGCAGCGCGGCCAGTTTACCTTCGATGCCACGCCGATTTTATCCCCCAGCGACAGGAGCTCGAACGCATGGTTGCGGCTGATCGCGTTGATTTATCTTGCCATCGGACTCTACGTTCTCTTCCGCCGCTGGACCGCGCCGGGCTCCACGCATTTCTACATCTTCTGCGTAACGTCGTTTGTGTTGTACGCCTTCCATTACACCGGCAAGCTGAACGCGTTTGATTGGACGATCTTGTGGGGCAACGTCGCGGCTTCGCTGCTGCAGCCCGCGATTTTCCTGCATTTTGCGCTGACCTTCCCCGAAGAGCATGTGATCCTGAAGAAACGGCGATGGCTGCTGCCACTGGTCTACCTGCCGGGCGTAGCGCTGCTAGGTTTCCATATCGTCGCGAAACTGTTTTCGCAGGCGAGTGAGACTCTGCTCTGGCGGATGGACAGCCTGGATGTGGTGTATTTCGTGATTTACTTCACGGCCGCCGCCGTCGTGTTTTTGTACAGTTACCGCCACGCCGATCGACCGATCCTGCGGCAACAGTTGAAGTGGGTTACCCGTGGAACGATTCTTGCCATCGCTCCCTACACGCTGTTCTATGCCATTCCCTATGCTTTAGGCTTGAGCGGCATAAAGAGTTCTGTTCTCTTCCTCGGCGTCTTGCCGCTAACGTTCGGCTATGCCATCGTGCGCTACCGCTTGATGGACGTTGACCTGATTTTCAAGCGAGGGATGGCGTACGCGCTGGCCGCCGCCACCATCGCGTGCGCCTACTTCACCATCGTCGCTCTGATTGGTGTGTTCGTGAATACGCGCGTGCCGGGCGCGGGTACGACCGCTGGACTGGTGCTTGCCATTGCGGTGACGGCACTATTGTTCGAGCCGCTCCGCAACTGGATCCAAGGTCGCATGGATCGCTTGTTCTACCGCCAGCGCTATGACTATCGCCACACGCTCATTGAGTTTGGCCGCGAGCTGAACGCCGAAACCGATCTCGACAAGATGTTGACCGCTGTGGTTGATCAACTGTCGCGCACGCTGCTGGTGGATCGCATGGCAATTTTTCTTGCCCACGAGCAGGAAAGTTTTGTCCTGGCGAAGTCATTTGGGATTCAGCAGACCGGACAGCTTGACTTGGGCTTCTTGGGTGCACCCCGGCCGGAGAACGCCGAAGGCCACCTGTTCTTCGAGAACACCCACAATGTTCCGCGGGAGAGCTCTGGCGCACAGGAAACCATCGCCCGACTCGATCTCAACTACTACATCCCTTGCCGGGCGCAAAAGCATACGGTCGCCGTTCTAGCTCTCGGCAAGACGATTGAAGGCGACTTCCTTTCCAGCGAAGACGTTGAACTGCTCGAAACCCTCGCCGGATATCTTGCCATCGCAATTCAGAATGCACGGCTCTACGCGTCGCTGGAACAAAAGATTGCACAATACGAACGCCTGAAGGATTTCAACGAGAACATCGTCGAATCGATCAACGTCGGAGTGCTGGCCGTCGATTTAGAAGACCGCATTGAGTCCTGGAACTCGCAGATGGAGGTAATGTATGCGCTGCCACGCTGGCAGGCGCTGACCCGTCCGCTGGGAGAAGTTCTGTCCGGAGGGTTCGCGCAGGAGTTCTATCGCCTGCGGCAAAGCCCGGGAATTCACAACCTCTACAAGTTCCGGCTGGCAACCCCGACGGGCGAGACGCGGATCGTGAACGTTGCCATTGCCCCCCTGGTCACAAAAAAGTTTAGCGTGGTCGGCCGTCTCATCATCATGGATGACATTACCGAACGAGTGGAACTGGAGGCGCAACTCTCGCAGTCCGACAAGCTGTCATCTATCGGCCTGCTGGCCGCGGGAGTGGCGCACGAGGTCAACACTCCCTTAGCGGTGATTTCTTCCTATGCGCAACTGCTGTCCAAGCAGCTTCAGGGGGACGAGCAGAAAAGCGCGCTGCTCGACAAGATTACGCGACAGACCTTCCGCGCCTCGGAGATCGTGAACAACCTGCTGAATTTCTCGCGTACCAGCGCCGCCGAGTTTACGGAAGTGGACATCAACAAAGTCATCCTCGATACGCTGAATCTCCTGGAGCACCAGTTCAAGACGACAAAGATCAGAGTGCAGGACGAATTGACGCCGCAATTGCCGACGATCCAGGGCAACGCCGGGCGGCTTCAGCAGGTGTTTCTCAACCTCTTCCTGAATGCCAAAGATGCGATGCCCGGGGGAGGAACGCTGAAGATTGCAACCTACAATGGCGATGGCATCAGCGTTGTGGTCTCCGATAGTGGAAGCGGGATCGCGCAAGAGCATATTCAGCGCATTTACGATCCTTTCTTCACGACCAAGGCTTCTGCCCAAGATGGCGAGCGGCGGGGGACCGGTCTGGGATTGTCAGTTACGTACGGAATTATCCAGGAGCATGCCGGTAAGATTCGGGTGGAGAGCGCTCCTGAGGAAGGGACTACCTTCTATCTTCAATTTCCATTGGTCCGGAAGGCTGTGAATGTCTGAGGCGGCTGTCATTTCTCGGGGCGCGAGCACCGGCTTTATGTCGGGACAGGGAAGTGTGCTCATTATCGATGATGAGGCGGCAATCCGCGAGTCGCTGCAGACGCTGCTGGAACTGGAAGGCTACGACGTAGGCGTCGCGGCGAGCGGGGAAGAGGGCTTGGCCAGGCTCGGGGACCGACCCTTCGATCTAGTCCTCCTGGATTTGGCGCTGCCCGACCGCAATGGAATCGACTTATTGCCGGAAATTCGCGCTATTGATCCCCAGCTTTCCATCATCATGATCACCGCGTATGGCACTGTGGAAGACGCAGTGCGGGCGATGCAGTCGGGTGCAACCAATTTTCTGCAGAAGCCGTGGGACAACGAGAAGCTACTGGCGGACGTGCGAGCGGCGGTTGCTCGGCGCAAGGCAGAAGAAGAAAACATACAGCTGAAGCGCGCACTCAAGCAGCGCTACAACTTCGAGAGCATCGTGGGCAAAAGCGAGCCGATGCTCAAGATTTTCGATCTCGTGGGCCAGGTGGCGCAGAGCCGCTCGACGGTGTTGCTGCAGGGTGAGAGCGGTACGGGAAAAGAACTGATCGCGAAGGCGCTGCACCTGAACTCGCCAAGGCGTGACCGCCCCTTCGTCCCGGTGAACACCGGTTCGATGCCCGCAGACCTGCTCGAATCCACGCTCTTCGGCCACGTAAAAGGCGCCTTCACCAGTGCGATCGCGTCGAAGAAGGGGTTGTTTGAAATCGCGGATCGCGGCACGTTGTTTCTGGACGAAATTGGCAGCATGGGGTTGGAAACCCAGACGAAGATCCTGCGCGTGCTGCAGGACCGCAAGTTCATGCACCTCGGCGGAGTGCATGAGATCCAGGTGGATGTCCGTATCATTGCCGCGACCAACGTGGATCTACGACAATTGGTGCGCGAGGGGAAATTCCGTGAGGATCTTTTCTATCGGCTGAACGTTATTACCATTGACTTGCCAGCGCTGCGGCAGAGGAAAGAAGACATCCCGCTGTTGGTGGACTTCTTCTTGCGCAAATATGCAGAGGAGAACCAACAAGCACAACGGCGGATCACGCCGGAAGCGCTGCGTCCGCTCATGAATTATTCCTGGCCAGGAAATGTCCGTGAATTGGAGAACGTGATGGAGCGCGCTGTTGTGCTCTCGTCCTCTACCGATATCGGACAAGATCTCTTGCCCGACCACATCGCGGGCCGCGGCACGACTTTGCCGATCATGGAAACTCGCGCCGACGCATCGCTCTTCGAGGTAATCGAAGAGTGCGAGCGCCAGATCATTGTTGCCATGCTCGAGAAGTGCGGGTGGAATCAAACCGAGGCCGCAGATCGTTTTCACATCCCTCTTTCTACCCTCAACCAGAAGATCAAGCGGCTGAACATCGAGATCAAGAAGAAGGGGAAAGACTAGGAACCGAGAGCCGAGTGCGCGCAAACTCGGGCAAGGTCCATGTCTAAGGTTCCGCGGGTCTGGCCTTCCTTCTGGTTGATTACTCCGCCGCTCATCGCGTGCTGCTCTCTGCTATATTCCCTCTGATGGACATCGAGCTCATTTCCCCCAGCGACTGGCTGAAGCAGCAGATCAAGTCTGTTCAAGACTACACACTGATCGCGGTCCGCTCGATTACAAACTTGTTTACCGCGCCCCGCTACCTTGCGGATACTACGCAACAAGCGGACCTGATTGGCTGGGGGTCGCTGCCCATCATCGCGCTGACTGGCTTCTTTACGGGAGCCGCGCTCGCGCAGAACAGCGGCAGCACACTTCAGCGCTTCGGCTCGGTTACCTTGATTGGTCAACTCGTCTCGCTCGGAATGGTGCGGGAATTGGGCCCGGTGATCACAGGCCTGATGGTTGCCGGCAGGAACGCGTCCGGCATGGCCAGTGAACTTGGGTCGATGGTGGTGACCGAGCAGATCGACGCTATGCGCGCCTTGGGTACCGATCCGATGAGGAAGCTGGTGACACCGCGTGTGGTTTCGACCGTCACCATGCTGTTTTTCTTGACGATCATCGCCGATGCCTTGGGCCTCGCCGGGGGCGGAGTGGCGTCATCCCTGTTTTTTGGCGTGGATTCCCACCAGTACTGGAGCACAGCGTGGCAGATCCTGGTTTTCCAGGACGTTTTTATGGGTCTGGCCAAGCCGGTGCTCTTTGGTTTCATAATCGCCACCGTCGGCTGCTATTACGGCATAACTGCCCGTGGTGGAACGCAGGGGGTCGGCAGGGCCACAACCCAGGCAGTGGTCGCCTCATCCATCCTTATTATTACGGTAGACTTTTTCGTAACCCGGCTTTCCATGACCCTCTTCGGACAATAAACCTCCCATGTCAACGCCTCCATCCGCGCTTGAGAAGCGCATTCACGATAAACCGACTGGCGAAATCACGGTTAAGTTCGAGGATGTCTCGATTGCATTCGAAGATAAAGTCGTTCTCGATAGGATCTCGTTTGAACTAGTTCACGGGGAGACTAAAGCGATCTTCGGCGTTGCTGGCTCGGGCAAAAGCACGCTGTTGAAGCTGGCTTTGGGATTGTTGCGTCCGGACTCAGGCCGGATCTTTGTTCTCGGCGAGGAAGTCACCGCAATGACCGAAGACCAATTGTTTGAGCTTCGCCGTCGCGTTGGCATTGTGTTTCAGGAGAGTGCGTTGTTCGATTCTCTGACGGTGCGCGAGAACGTGGCTTTCCGATTGTACGAAGAAGGCAAAGTGTCGGAAGAAGAAATCGACGAGCGCGTCCGCGAGGCGTTGAGCTTCGTGGAACTAGAACATACGGTAGATTTGTATCCTTCCGAATTATCAGGGGGCATGCGGCGCCGTGTTTCGATCGCGCGAACCATCATCACCCATCCGGAGGTGCTCCTTTACGATTCGCCGACCGGAGGTCTCGATCCGGTTACTTCGAACACGATCATCGAACTGGTGGTGAAGCAGCGCGACATGTATAAGATCAGCGCACTACTGGTGACCCATCGCCTGCAGGACGCGTTCACCATGGCGACCCACTATTTTGATCGCGCAGAGAACAAAATGACGCCTCTCCCGCCGCATGCGCGCACAGAAGTACCCTTCAGCTTCCTCATTCTTCGCGATGCCCACATCATCTTCGACGGCGATCTTCAGGAGATACGCGAAACCAGGGACGAGTACATCCGGGAGTACATCTCCTGACAAAACTGCCGCCGTTAGGATCGCAGCGACAGGCAATGCTTCGATCTGGTCCCGATATCAGGCCTTGGCCGCGCGTGCCCGCATGGATTCGGCTCGTTTTGCCATCATCTGCATACGTTCTTGGCCAGCCTTGGTTCGGGTAGCTAGCTTTTCAATCCGAGCGTAAAGAAGAGGGGAGTTTGCTTTTTCACGAACTTCCTTAAGAAAGGGCTGCAGCTTCGCGAACGTGAACCACATTTCCGTGCCGCTGTCGACGAAGAGGTCCTCGTTCAGTGCGCCCCGCAGGGCAAAGGACGCCGCCATGTCCCAGTAGCCGCTCACTTGACGGAACCATGCGTTCTCCTGAGTTCCTCCACCCTGAACCACCTTTAATATTTCCTCCGCACTGTTAGGCCACCACCCTGCGAACCATGCGCGTGCCTTACGCATTTCGGCCTCACGGCGGAGATCATAGAGTTGCATGATGAGTTGTGCGTCTTGTGCGGTAGGTTTCTTGGGCATCGCGTTTCTCCTAGTCTTTTCCCGAGTGTCATTCCGCGCTAAGCCGTTTTCGAAAGCGCGTTGCCGACTCGAGGAAGTTGCTGGTTCACCCGAAAAGTGGCTTTCTCAGCACTCAAACGGTGAGGCGACAACCTCAAAGAGAATGAGTACTTACGAAACGGCTGCGGGCTGCGGCACATTCTCATTGGGCCGCTCGTACTCGCATTCCTTGTTTGGACACGCGATCACCGGCCCTGACTTCAGATATTTTTCAACCAGGTACTCGCTGCCACAGGTCGGGCACTTCTCAGGAATGGGCTTGTTGGCCGAGGTAAATTTGCACTTCGGATAATTGCTGCATCCGTAGAAGGTGTTGCCCTTGCGCGCTTTTTTCTCGACGAGATCGCCGTCCTTGCACAGCGGGCACTTCACGCCGATGTAGTTCTGCTTTACGTACTTGCATTCCGGATATCCGCTGCACGAGGTGAACTCGCCGTAGCGGCCGTGGCGGATCACCATGTTGCGTCCGCACTTCGGGCACGTCTCTTCCAGAGGAATATCGGGAACCCTCTTTCCCTGATCGAGCCGACGGGTGGTCTTGCAGTCCGGATACCCGGTGCAGGCCATGAATTGCCCAAATCGACCACGCTTGAGTACCATCACGCGGCCGCAGTTCTCACAATATTCTTCCTGCGTAGTCTCCTGCATGTCCGCCGAATCGAGGTCCGGCAGATTGATGGGATTCTCTTTCGTAAAAGTGCAGCTGTTCGGATCCTCTTTGTCATACGCACTGCAGGCATAGAAAGATCCGTGTTTACCCCACTTGATGACCAGGGGAGAGCCGCATCGTTCACACTTCTCGTCGGTGGGCTTCTCCATCCGCTTGATGTTCTCCATGTGCTTCTGGGCATAGCGGAGGTCTTTTTCGAATTTTTTGTAGAAGTCCGCAAGCGCTTGCGTCCAGCCTTCCTTGCCTTCCTCAATCTCGTCGAGTTCTTCTTCCAAGCGCGCGGTGTACTGGACATCAAAAATGTCGCTGAAGTTTTCTACCAGAAGATCAGTAACGACCAGTCCGATTTCGGTAGGTACGAACTTCCCGCCGAGTTTCTGGACATACTGCCGCTCTTGAATGGTGCTGAGAATCGCGGAATAGGTTGATGGACGCCCGATTCCGCGTTCTTCGAGCTCTTTGACCAGAGAGGCTTCGTTGTAGCGTGGCGGAGGCTCGGTGAAATGTTGTTCCGGTTTCAGAGAGCGCATCGTGAGCTTCTGGCCTGCTTCGAGTGCAGGAAGCTTGTGTTTCAGCTCCTCGTCTTCTTCGTCCTTGCCCTCCTTGGACTCTTTGTAAACCTTCAGAAAACCGTCAAACTTTTCGACCGATCCCGTGACCCGGAACCAGAACGTGTCATTCGCGGTTTTGGCGTCGATGTCGATCGTTGTCTGATCGAAAACCGCTGGAGTCATCTGTGAGGCGATGAACCTTTGCCAGATCAGCGTGTAAACCTTGTACTCATCTTCTTTCAAATACTGCTTGATCTGATCGGGGTGGCGGGTCGCCGAGGTCGGGCGAATGGCCTCGTGGGCCGCCTGTGCTTCCTTCTTTTCTTTATATGTATTGGGAGATTGGGGCAGGTAGCTGGGACCATAGTTCGAACCAATGTACTCGCGAACCTCGGTCAGAGCCTCGGGAGCGACCCGGGTTGAGTCGGTACGCATATAAGTGATGAGGCCGACCAGACCTTCTTCGCCGAGTTCCACGCCCTCATAGAGGCGCTGGGCGATCATCATCGCGCGCTTCACGCTGAAACGCAGCTTGCGGGATGCGTCTTGCTGCAGTTTGCTGGTTGTAAATGGAGGAGTAGCATTGCGCCGGCGCTCTTTCTTCTCAACCGAACGAACCAGCCAATCCGCCTTTTCCAGCGTTGAAGTGATCGTCTTCGATTCCTCTTCGTTCGGAATCGCAATCTTTTCTTCGCCTTTGCCAAGGAATCGGGCATCAAACGCCGGCGGTTTGGGCCCCGCGAGGTGCGCGTCGATCGTCCAGTATTCCTGCTTTTCGAACGCCTTGACTTCGCGCTCGCGCTCTACGATCAGGCGCAGAGCTACCGTCTGCACCCGACCCGCAGAAAGCCCGCGCCGAACCTTGTCCCAAAGCAATGGGGAAACTTGATAGCCGACGATGCGGTCGAGCACACGGCGTGCCTGCTGGGCATCGACCAGGTGTCGATCGATGTCACGTGGCCTCTCAAAAGCTTCTTTCACCGCGCGTTGGGTAATTTCGTTGAAGGTCACGCGTCGAATGCGCTCGTTGCCGTTCTCCTCATCCTTCTTTTTCTTCTTTTTCCTCTTGGCTCCGTCGCCGAGTTCTTCGGCAAGGTGGGCGGCGATAGCCTCGCCTTCCCGGTCCGGGTCAGGCGCGAGATAGATCGTGTCTACGCCGCTGGCAAGCTTCTTCAGCTTGGCAACCACCTTTTCCTTGCCGGGAATGACGATGTACTCGGTTTCGAAATCGTTGTCGATGTCGACACCAAGAGTGCTCTTGGGCAGATCTTTAACATGGCCGAGCGAAGCTTCGACCGTGTAGCCTCTGCCCAAGTACTTCTGAATTGTTTTCGCCTTAGCGGGCGATTCGACGATGACTAAACCCTTTGCCAATGGATCCTCGGTTTCAGGTATTGCTTTTGAAGCTAGCACGAATGGGACAAAACTGTCAGCTCTCAGCTCCACTATGTCCGGTTCTCTAACCGCGGGGAACTAGTTTCGCTTGACCTCAACTAATCTCGGCGAAAAGCGAAGTCATGAGCCGCCTTAAGGCGAAGCGCGAGAGCCCATCATTACTCACGTTCGCGTCTGAGCCGTCTGCCTTCCTCGGGAACGTCAGCTATATTCGCCCTGCGGGATTGGGAGGGAATCAGCTCGGTTTCGCGATTCCCGGTGTCTCTTCGAGATTCTTGTCATTATTGATTTCCCGCGCACAGGGAGCGAATATTCCCCGAATAATGATGCAGTCAGGAAAGCTTGAGATTCATCTTGCCGAGACCCGGGCAGCGCAAGTTGTACACAGACAGGGAGTTCTTGTCCACAGGTTTTCTCCCGCCGGTGCTGCCTCGCGGGTGCCCGTGGCACTCCAAGTCACCGCGACTCCCGGCGATCCGGGGTTCAGAATTCCAACCAATGTTACGGCCGGGCGGGAGCTAGAAACGATGGAAATCGCCAGTTCGGGAGCATCCGTCACCGGATGTTAGAATTTTTTCTAAGCTCGAAGTCCGCGGCTTTTAGCTACCAGCAAACAAGGCACAACTCAATCGTTCCTGAGACGGACTTGTTTCGGCAACGGTCAGATTGTGTTTCCTTCGAATGGTAGATTGCTAGGACTTAAGAGCTAGAGGCTGGTTTCTATGCGCATATCGGCGATCTCCTACCTTAATACCGCGCCACTCATGTGGGATTTCGAACATGGACTTGCCAGCCCAGAGTTCGAGATTTCCTACACGGTCCCTTCTGAATGCGCTAGGGAGTTGGCCCGCGGGACAGCTGATATAGGCATCATTCCAGCCGCCGCCTATGCCACGATACCGAACCTAGTGATCGTTCCAGGAGTGGCGATCGCATCAAAGCAGCCGGTTCGCTCGATCCTGCTGGTTAGTCACAAGCCGCTCGGTGAGATTAAGACAATCGCACTCGACAACTCTTCGCTGACCTCCGCTGCCCTCACGCAGGTGCTGTTTGAAAAATTTTGGGGAGGGCAACGAATATTTACCTCATCTGCTCCGCGACTCGAGTTAATGCTGGCCAACAACGATGCTGCTCTCTTAATCGGCGATCCCGCCCTGCAGGTCGATCGGGCGAAATATCAGACGTGGGATCTCGCGGAAGA
>Ga0207677_10001887_pt1 | contig 11064 bp, 7 predicted proteins | sample KBSMisM42_FD_184311 | JGI IMG/M metagenome (GOLD analysis project Ga0207677, IMG submission 184311) | Miscanthus rhizosphere microbial communities from Kellogg Biological Station, Michigan, USA - KBS Miscanthus M4-2 (SPAdes) (version 2) | ecosystem: Host-associated > Plants > Roots > Rhizosphere...
ACCAGCGCATAGACGCTGCCGAGCGTGAGACCGTTGATGATCTGCTGCAGAAAGGTTTCCACGAAGCGAATCTCCCGTCGCGCCGCGGCGGCCCCCGGCTAGTGGCCGATTCTCCGCTGTGGCCAACGCCGCGGCAATCCCCCGGGCGCCGACGCCGGACGGTTGAAATGGAAACGGCGCCCCGAGGGACGCCGTTTCGGTGTTGCGACAGCGGACGAGCCGCGACGACTATTTCTTTGCCGGCGCTTCGGACTTCATCGCATCCGCCTTGGGTGCCTCGGACTTCATTGCATCGGCCTTGGGCGCCGCGGACTTCATCGCGTCCGGGGCCGGTGCTGCCGCCGCCGGCGCCGCCGCGAGCTTCTCGGTCTTGCCACCGACATTCATCGCCAACGGCACCAGCGCGCCGTCCTTGACCGTGTACAGCGTGATCGCGCCGTTCTTGGTGTCGCCGTGCTCGTCGAATTCGACCTTTGCCGTAATGCCGTCGTACGAGATCTTCGAAAGCTCAGGCAGATACTTCGCCGGATCGGTCGAGTTCGCCTTTTGCATCGCCGCGATCAGTGTGTTCGCTGCGTCGTACGAATACGGCGCGTAGACCTGGATCGGGCCGTACTTGGCGGTGAAGCGCGTGACGAAGTCCTTGGCGTTGGCCATCTTCTCCGGCGGAACGCCGGCTTGCGTGCAGTACTGGCCCTCGGCCGCGCCACCGGCGAGCTTCGGCCATTCGGCGGAGCACACGCCGTCGCCGGCGATGAACTTGGCCTTGATGCCGAGCTCCTTCATCTGCTTGACCATCGGGCCGCCTTGCGCGTCCATGCCGCCGTACATGATCAGGTCCGGGCCCTTGGCCTTGATCTTGGTCAGGATCGCCTTGAAGTCGGTAGCCTTGTCGTTGGTGAATTCGTGCGCAACGATCGTGGCGCCGGCCGCCTTGGCCGCCTTCTCGGTTTCTTCGGCAAGGCCCGCGCCATAGGCGGTCTTGTCGTCGATGATGGCAATCTTCTTCGCGCCCAGCGTGGAAACGGCTTCCTTGCCGATGACGCTGCCCTGCTGCACGTCGTTGGCCATCACGCGAAACGCGGTCTTGAAGCCCTGCAGCGTGTACTTGGGATTGGTTGCCGACGGCGAGATCTGCGGAATGCCGGCATCGCTGTAGAGCTTGGAGGCGGGGATCGTCGTGCCCGAGTTCAAATGACCGACGACACCGGCGACCTTCGCATCGACCAGCTTCTGCGCCACGATCACGCCCTGCTTCGGGTCGGCCTGGTCGTCTTCGGCGACGAGCTCGAACTTGACCTTCTTGCCATCGATCATGATGCCCTTGGCGTTGGCATCGTCGATCGCCATCCGGGCGCCATTTTCGTTATCCTTGCCCAGATGCGCCTGTGGTCCGGTCGTCGGGCCTACGTGGCCGATCTTGACGACCGCTTCAGGCGCGGCAGGCGCGGCGGACGTGGCTGCCGGGGCTTCCGCGGCCTTCTTCGGCTCTTCCTTGCCGCAGCCGTATGCGGTCATCAACGCTGCGGCGACGAGCGTCAGGCCGAGCGTGCGATTGAATCTCATGACTGTCCTCCACTAGGGGGGTGATCGGAAAAACGGGGAGCGCGAAATTATCGTCGGGCCGGCGTATGCTGTCAATCGCGTTCCAGCGCCGGGAAAGCCTCGCGCGCGGCCTTCCGCGCGCTTCATCGCCGCTTGCGGCGGCTGCCGCCCCGGTGCGGGCGTTTCGTCGGCTTTGCCTTGTGTCGACGGCTCGTGCGGGCCTAGACTCGCCCACATTTTGAATCCGGCCGTACCGGCCGGCGCATCCAATGGGCGGGACAAGGCGGCCAAAAGCCGCCGCTGCCGGCCGATCGGAACGAGGGGGAGAGATACTGCTCATGGCTAGATGGTTGACGCGGCGCCGCACGATCGGCGCCTTGCTTGCGATTGCAGTCGTCGGGGCGCTCGCCACCGCCATTGTCGTGCGGACGAGCAATCGCGCGACTGCGGCGACGGGAGACGCGCCGCCGGTCGTCCTGCAGTTCAACCAGGCCGACCTGGCCGCCGTCGAGGCGCACGCGCTTGCGCGCTGGCTGCCGGTGTCCGGCGCTCTGCAGCCGGTCAACCAGAGCACCGTCCGATCCAAGGTGTCCGGCGAGCTCCGCCAGGTCATGGTGCGCGAAGGCGAGACGGTCCACGCAGGACAGGCGATCGCCCGGTTCGACACGGCCGATCTGGAAGCGAGACTTACCGACCGCATGGGTGCGATGGAAGCCAGCCGTGCGCAGCTCGCACTCGCCGAAAAGACGCGAGCCCAGAACCTGACACTGCTCAAGCAGAATTTCATCTCGCAAACCGCGTACGACAGCGCGGAGAGCAACCTTTCGGTAACCCAGGGGACGCTCAAGTCCAACGAGGCGCAGGTCCAGCTCGCCCGGATTGCCTTGCGCGACGCCTCGGTGACGGCGCCTCTGTCAGGTGTCGTCGCCAAGCGGCACGTCCAGCCCGGCGAGAAAGTGCCCTTCGACGCTCCGCTCGTGACCATCGTGGACCTGACGCAGATGGAACTCCAGGCGATGGTCCCGGCCAACGATATTCCGGAGCTCAGCCTCGGCATGAAGGTCACGCTGGCGATCGACGGCTTCGGCGAACGCCGCTTCACCGGCACGATCGATCGCATCAATCCGACGACGGAAGCGGGCACGCGAGCCATCCTGGTGTTCGTCCACGTGCCCAACCCCGACGGCGCGCTGCGCGGCGGCATGTTCGTGACCGGCCGCGTCACTCTCGCGGCGGGGGCTCCTGTGCCTACCCTGCCGGCAGTCGCGGTCAGGACCGAAGCCGGACAGAACTTTGTCTGGACAATCGAGAACGGCAAGCTCGCACGCCGCATCATCACCGCCGGCCGCCGCGACGACAGCACCGGTCTCGTCGAGATCAAGACCAACCTCCCTTCGGGCATTCCGATCCTGGCCGCGCCCTTCGACAATCTGAAGATCGGATTGCCGGCGGCGGTTCGCGCGGCGACGGGAGCGCGAAGCGGCACCGCCGGCTGACGCCGGCGCACAAGCAAGGGAAACGCCCATGTTGATTACCCGCGTCTCGATCAAGAACCCCGTCTTTGCCACCATGGTGATGGTCGGGATCGTCGTGCTCGGCCTGTTTGCCTACGCGCGCCTGGGCGTCGAGCAGATGCCGGACGTCACGCTGCCCTTCTGCAACATCATCACCGTTTATCCGGGTGCTTCGCCGGAAGCGGTCGAAACCGACGTCAGCAAGCCGATCGAATACGCCGTCAACACGGTGTCGGGTGTCAAGCGTATCTATTCGAACTCGCGTGAGGCTCAAAGCCAGGTATTCGTCGAGTTCCGCCAGGGCACCGACATCACGCGGGCGATCCAGGACGCACGCGACAAGATCGCGCTCATCCGGTCGAACTTTCCCCGTGACGTCAAGGATCCGCAGGTCGTCCGCGTTGATGTCGAGGACAACCGGCCGACGGTTTCGCTGGCGGTCCTCTCCCCGACGGTCGATCTGCGCGAGCTCACTTCGCTCACTGATCAGACGATCGTCAAGGCGATCGAGAACATTCCGGGTGTGGCGCAGGTCGACGTCAACGGTCGCGTGACCCGGCAGATCCTCATCCAGATCAAGCCCTCGCAACTGGCGTCGCTCGGCGTCGGCGTCGACCAGGTGATGACGGCGGTTCAGAACGCCAACCAGGACGTGCCCGCCGGCCGCATCACGCGCGGCCAGAATGACTCGATCGTGCGGGTCGAGGGCAAGATCAAGGACCGACTCGATCGTGCGGGTCGAGGGCAAGATCAAGGACCCGGTCCAGTTCGGCCGGATCATCGTCGCGCAGCAGGGAGGCGGACCCGTCTACCTCTCCCAGGTCGCCGACGTGATCGACGGCGAGAAGGAGCTCGACTCGATCTCGCGCATCAACGGCCGGCCGTCGATCACGATCGATGTCCGCAAGGCGCAGGACGCGAACATCGTCGAGACCGGCCGCGGCGTCCGCGACGCGATCCAGGCGCTCAAGGCCCGCCTGCCGGCGGACGTCGAAGTAAGCATCGTGTACTCGCAGGCGGACCAGGTCGAAGCCAGCGTAAAGCGAGTCAAGGAGACGATCATCGAGGGCGCGCTCCTCACCGTGCTCATCGTGTTTCTGTTCCTGCACTCGTGGCGCAGCACGATCATCACCGGCCTCACGCTGCCGATCGCGGTCATCGCCACCTTCATCGCTCTCTACGCGTTCGGCTTCACCCTCAACATGATGACGCTGATGGCGCTGTCGCTCTGCATCGGGCTCCTGATCGACGATGCGATCGTCGTGCGCGAGAACATCGTGCGCCACCTCGGCATGGGCAAGACCCATCCGGCAGCGGCGCGCGAGGGGACCGACGAGATCGGGCTTGCCGTGATGGCCACGACGTTCGCGATCGTCGCGGTGTTCGTGCCGATCGCGTTCATGAAAGGCATCGTCGGCCAGTTCTTCTTCCAGTTCGGGCTGACCGTTGCGGTAGCGGTGCTGGTATCGCTGTTCGTGAGCTTCACGCTCGATCCGATGCTTTCATCTGTCTGGCACGATCCGCCGGGGTCGCGTTTTTCGCGCGTGCCGTGGCTTGGCCGGTTCATGGACCGCGTCGAGGACGTCGTGCAGTGGTTCCACGCCGTTTACGGGCGGCTGCTCGAATGGGCGATTTCCGAAAAGAGGCGCCGGCTGTTCATCCCGACGGTCGGGATCTTCGCCGCCCTGCGCACGAGGAGCTCGACGCCGCTCAGGCCCCGCTGGGTCACGATCACCAACCGCGGCATCGTGCTATGGACCGCGCTGCTGATATTCCTGGGCAGCTTCGGCCTGCTGCCGTTCATCGGCAAGGAGTTCTCGCCGCAGGTCGACGAGAGCTTCATCTCGCTGCGGCTTAACACGCCCGTCGGCACCAGCCTCGAATTCACCGACAAGAAGGTGCGCGAGGCCGAAGCCGTGTTGAAGCAGTTTCCCGAGATCCTGTTCGCGATGACGACCGTGGGCAACGCCTGGGATGGCCGCAACTACGCGCGGATCAATCTCAAGCTCACGGAGCGCGGCAAGCGCGCGCGCACGCAGAAGGATCTCGAGCGCGATATACGCAACGCGCTCAAACCCGTTCCGGGCATCGAGCTCGCCGTGGGCTACGATCGACCGATCTGGGTCAACCTGCTCGGGCCCGATCCCGAAACACTGACGAAATTGATCAACGAGTTCGCGGCGAAGGTGGCCAAGGTTCCGGGAATAGCGGACATGGAAACCTCGGAGAAGGCCCTGAACCCTGCCCTGTCGATCCGACTCAACAACGATGCGGCCGCCGATCTGGGCATCTCGGTACAACGGGTCGGCGCGACGGTGCGTCCGCTGCTCGCCGGCGAGACCGTCACGTATTGGCTCGGACCGGATGGTCAGAATTACGAGGTCAACGTGCAGCTGCCGAGAGAAGGGCGTCGGCTCGCCTCCGACCTCGGCAACCTGTATCTGTCGACCAACAAGCGCGGCCCCGACGGGGATCTGCGGATGGTGCCGCTGCGCCAGGTTGCCGACATCGTCGAGAGCACGAGCCCGCAGATCATCAAGCGACAGGATTTGCAGCGGCGCGTCGCGCTCTACGCCAACGCCGAGGGCCGTCCCTCGGGCAACGTTGGCGACGACGTCAAGAAGATCATCGACGCGACCGTCCTCCCGCCCGGATATCGCTTCGCCATTGCCGGCCAGCAGGAAGACACGCAGGAATCGATGTCGGCGCTGGTCGCGGCCCTGGGACTGGCGATTATCTTCATCTATCTGGTTCTCGCTTCGCAATTCGCGAGCTTCACCCAGCCCATCGCGATCATGGCCTCGCTGCCGTTCACGCTGATCGGGGTGTTGCTGGCGCTGTTGCTGACCGGAACGACGCTCAACATCCTGTCGATGATCGGCTTCGTGATGCTGATGGGTCTCGTCACCAAGAACGCCATCCTGCTCGTCGACTTCGCGAACCGCTCGCGTCGCGGCGGCGCATCGCTGCACGACGCGCTGCTCACTGCGGGACAGGTCCGCCTGCGGCCCATCATGATGACGACGGCGGCGATGATTTTCGGCATGCTGCCGCTGGCCATGGGCCTCGGCGAGAGCGGGGAAACGCAGGCTCCGATGGGTCGCGCGATCATCGGCGGGGTCATGACCTCGACGCTGCTCACGCTCGTTGTCGTGCCGGTCATCTACACTTACCTCGACCGGCTCACCGAATGGCGCCGCGCCCGGAAGACGCGGCACGGCGCGCGTATCGCCAGCGCGGACGCGCCTGCTCCGGGCGATTGACGTGCGATAATGCGCAGCGCCGCGAGGCCGACCGCGTGATGTGCGACCGGTAGTGGCCTTCATTGCGAGGAAACTGGATGGATTTCGAGCAAGCGCGGTTCAACATGGTCGAGCAGCAGATCCGGACCTGGGAAGTGCTCGACCAGCGTGTGCTGGACCTTCTGTTCGAAGTGCGGCGCGAGGATTTCGTGCCGGCCGCGTATCGCGCGCTCGCGTTCGCGGACCTCGAAATTCCGCTGGGGGAGGGCCAGCGCATGTGGCCGCCGAAACTCGAGGCACGCGTCGTACAGGAGCTCGAGCTCGATCGCAACGATGCAGTGCTGGAAGTCGGTACCGGCAGCGGCTATTTGACGGCGCTGCTCGCGCGCAGTGCTGCCACGGTGACCAGCGTGGAGATCATCGCGCAGTTTTCAGCCGATGCGGCCGGCAAGCTGGCCCGCGCGGGCATCGTCAATGCGCACCTGGAGGTCGGCGACTGCGCGCGCGGATCGGACAATCGGCAATACGACGCGATCGTGCTCACTGGTTCGACGCCGGTCCTGCCCGATTCGTGGCTGCAGCAGCTGAAGCCGGGTGGCCGGCTATTCGCCGTCGTCGGCGATCCTCCGGTGATGACCGCACGCCTGGTCCACTCGACGGCGCCGGGTGCATTTGCGACCGAGGACCTTTTCGAGACGGTGATCGCGCCTTTGCGCAATGCCGCGCAGCCGGCGCGCTTCGTATTTTGAATCCGTTCGGGCAGCAGCAGGGGTTCCCGCGCGAGCGGCGAGCCACGGCCCAACCTGATCCTCGACCGACTGACTGGACCGCTACGATGGTGAAAAGACTGCTTGCGATCGCGCTCGGCGCTGCCTGCAGCGGCGCGCTTTCTCCCGCCGCTGCGGACGACCTGCTGCAGGTCTATCGCGACGCGCTGACCAGCGATCCGGTGCTTGCGTCGGCGCGTGCCAACTGGGCGGCAATACAGGAAAACGTGCCGCAGGCGCGCGCGGGGCTGCTGCCGAACGTAGGTCTCGCCGCGAACGCGACTTACGAGGACTTCTACGAGAGAATCCACGTCGATCCTTCGCCAACGATCCGCGAAGGGTTTCCGCAGACCGGCTACACGGTGTCTGCCAGCCAGCCGCTGTATCGTCCGCAGAATTCGATCGCGCTCTCGCAGGCGAGGCAGCAGGTCGGACAGAGCGATTTCGTGCTGTCGTCGGCGCAACAGGACCTGATCGTCCGCGTCACGCAGGCCTATTTCGACGTGTTGCTGGCGCGGTTCAACATCGAGCTGACCGAGAGCCAGAAGGCCGCGGTCAGCGAAAACCTGGCGCAGGCCAAGCGAAATTTCGAGGTCGGCACCGCGACGATCACCGACACCAACGACGCGCAGGCGAAGTTCGACCAGATCGTCGCGCAGGAAATCGCCGCGCGCACGGATCTCGACAACAAGCTCGCAGCGCTGCGTGCGATCCTTGGGCACCTGCCCCGGGACCTCAAGCGCTTCGGCGGCAGATTCGACCCTCGTCTTCCCTCTCCGAACGCGCTCGAGCCGTGGATCGAGCAGGCGTTGAGCCAGAATCTCCAGGTGCGCATCGCGCAGGCCAACTTCGACATCGCGAGCCTCGAAGTGGATCGGCAACGCGCCGCGCACTACCCGACGGTCGACCTGGTAGCGAGTTTTAACCAGAGTTACGCCGGCGGGTCGGCGTCGACGCAGCTGAGTTCGTCGGCCGCGTTCGATTCGCGGTTGGCACAGATCGGTGTGCAGCTCAACGTGCCGCTCTACCAGGGAGGCGCAATCGATTCGCGCGTGCGGCAGGCGATCGCCAACCAGGACCGCGCCCGCCAGGATCTCGAAACGGCGCGACGCGGCGCGCAGCTGCTCGCGCAAACATCGTTCTCCGGGGTGACCAGCGGCGTCGCGCAGATCAAGGCGTTCGAGCAGGCGCTGGCTTCGGCGCAGGTCTCGTACGACTCCAACAAGCTCGGTCTCGAGGTGGGCGTGCGTGGGCGTGCGGACCAACCTCGACGTCCTCAATCAGCAGCAGCAGGTATTCCAGACCCGATTCAACCTCGCCCAGGCGTACTACAACTTCCTGATCAGCGAGCTCAAGCTCAAGCAGGCAGTCGGGACGCTGACCGAGGACGACGTGGCACGGATCAACCGCGACCTGAGCGGCTAGGCGCCGCATTCGCCGCCGTCTCGAGCTGTGGCGCAAGCCAGGCCCAGAGCCGCCCGGCGGCCCCTTGATGCGCCGCATGGAATGCGCGTGCCGCGGCGCCCATCGTCTCGCGCCGTCCGCGGTCCGACAGGATTGCCGCCGCGGCCGCGACCAGCGCGTCCGCATCGGCGACGACTTCGGCTGCTCCTGCCGCGACTGCGCCAGCGCTCGCTTCGGCGAAATTGAAAGTGTGCGGTCCGATCAGGACCGGAATGCCGACCGCCAGTGGCTCGATCAGGTTCTGGCCGCCGAGCGGCAGCAGGCTGCCGCCAACAAAGGCGAGATCCGACGCCGCGTAATACGCCACGAGCTCGCCCATCGAGTCGCCGAGGACGACGCGCACGTCGGCGGGTACCGGGCCGTTGTCGCTGCGTCGCATGAACGGGACGCCGCGCTCTCGCAACAGATCGGCGACGGCCGCAAAGCGCTGCGGATGCCGCGGCACGATGACGAGCAGCGTGTCCTTCGGCAGCGGCTTTCGCTCGAGCGCGTCGAGCAACAGCGCTTCCTCGCCTTCGCGGGTGCTCGCCGCGAGCCAGACCGGCCGGGACGGTCCGAATCGCTGCGCGAACTCGGCGCCGAGCGCACGGGCGGCCTCGGGGACCGTCATATCGAATTTGAGATTGCCGGTCACCACCGTCTTGCGCGCACCCAGTGCAGCCAGCCGTGCCTCGTCGGCGCCCGATTGCGCGGCGACGCCGGCAAGCCGCGCCAGCATTGGCCGGGTCAGCGCCGCATAGCGCCGGTATCCGGCGGCAGAACGCTCCGACAGGCGCGCGTTGACCAGGTAGACCGGGATATCCCGCCGGGTCAGCGCCGCATAGCGCCGGTATCCGGCGGCAGAACGCTCCGACAGGCGCGCGTTGACTAGGTAGACCGGGATATCCCGCGCGGCCGCGTGCGCGATCAGGTTCGGCCACAGCTCGGTCTCGAGCAGGAAGCCGGCAGCCGGACGAAAACGCGCGAGAAAAGCATCGACCGCGAACGGCAGGTCGTACGGCAGCCATGCCTGCGTGACGGTATTGCCGTAGAGTGCGCGCCCGGTGTCGCGGCCGGTTGCGGTCATGTGGGTCAGCACGATGGCGACCTCGGGGTAGGCGCGACGCAGATGGTTGAGCAGCGGCAACGCAGCCCGCGTTTCGCCGACCGACACCGCGTGCACCCACCAGACCGGAGACGACGGAGGCTCGCCGCAATAGCGACCGAAACGTTCGCCCCACGCATGCCGGTAACCGGGCTCGCGGCGTCCGCGCCACCACAGGCGCAGCGGCAACAGCGGCAGCAGCGTCGCGCCGGCAAGCGTGTACAGCGCGCGTGCGAAGTCCATCAGCAGTCCGGCAGTGTGCGCAGCAACGCGCCGACGGCGGCAATCACTTCGGACGGCTTGGGAACGATGCCCGTCCCGCCCAGGTCGCGGCAACGCGGACCGGCGCGCGCAACGCCGGCAAGCCCCGGATCGGTGGCGACGAACAGTGCTACCGTCGGCGCGCCCAACGCCGCGGCCAGATGTACCAGGCCGGTGTCGACGCCGCAGACGATTTCGGCGCGGGCCAGCAGCGCGGCGATCTCCGGCAGCTCGCGTCGCGCGCCAACGGCGGCGCCCGGGATGCCATCGGCAAGTCGGCCGCTGCGCTCGGCTTCTTCGCGGGTGCCCCACGGCAGCAGCACCGCGAGGCCCGCCTGCGTGAAATGCGCGATCAACGCGCGCCAGTGCGCCTCGGGCCAGAGCTTGTCGGCTCGACTGCTCGCGTGCACGAAGATCGCGTAGGGCGTCTCAGGCGGCGCGACCAGTGGCGGCGGCACCAGGTCGAAGTGCGGCGGTCCGTCGAGAGGGTAGCCGAACGCGGCCGCGGCGAGCTGCCGGCAGCGATCGATCAGATGCTGTGCCGGATCGATCCGGTGGCGGCGACGGTAGCTGAAGCTCGCCGCAGGCTCGCGGATGCTGGCGCGGTCGGGCCCATGCACCGGGCCGCGCGCGAGCCACGCCAGCAGCGCCCCCTTGACCTGCTCCTGCAGGTCGAGCACCAGATCGTAACGATCGCGAGTCAGCGCGACGCGGAAAGCCGCGGCCTCGCGCCAGGTCGCGCGGTCGAGCACCTGGTGGCGCCAGCGGCGCAGCGCAACCGGAATGACACGGTCGACACCGCGATGCATGGCAAGCAGCGTGACAAAGGCTTCCTCGGCGACCCAGTCGACCGCGATACCGGGACGATGTCGCCGGATGTCGTGCACGATCGGCAAGGCATGCACGATGTCGCCGAGCGACGAGGGCCTGATGATAAGCGCGCGACTCACCCGATACGCCTCACGAGGATCGCAGCAAGCAATGCCGCCGGTGCGTTGATTGTGGCAGGCCGGCGGATGACTTGCCGGTGCGTTGCACGTAGAATGGGCCGCGCCCTCCGCCGCATGTCGCATCGGAGACTCTTCTGCCCCGACGCCCGACGCGTTGTCCGATCTTTAGCCCCGCTTGCCCTTGCCTGAATTGAGCCTCGTGGTGATCACGCGCGACGCCGGTGCGCAGCTTGCTGC
>Ga0207677_10001891_pt1 | contig 11060 bp, 9 predicted proteins | sample KBSMisM42_FD_184311 | JGI IMG/M metagenome (GOLD analysis project Ga0207677, IMG submission 184311) | Miscanthus rhizosphere microbial communities from Kellogg Biological Station, Michigan, USA - KBS Miscanthus M4-2 (SPAdes) (version 2) | ecosystem: Host-associated > Plants > Roots > Rhizosphere...
CGGGGCGTGATGTCGAGAAAGACCCTCACTTCCCAATCGGCAGTCGATTTGTCCAGAAACCCTACGAAAACGGGCAAATCGCTTCGGTATTGCGAGAGGTTTTCACCGTACGAATGGTACATAAGTGAGGACCCTCTATGGTATATTGAATAATTCGATCCGCCTCCGATTAGAGGCCTTATTGACACAACCGGGCATGGCTTTCGCTCCGCGAGGCTCCGGTTTGAGAAAGGGGGTAGCATGGCTCCCCGACTGCCTACCGAAATAGCGCTCGACTTGGCGATGGTGGTGATCGCATCTTCAGATGCGCCACTTGTGCTTCTCGATGGCGGACTTTTGGTAATCGCCGCGAGCAGATCCTTCTGCAGCGCATTTCAGCTCGACCCAGCAAACGTGGCGGGGCGTCCGTTTATTGAGTTGGGAGGCGGCGAATGGAACGTGCCGCAGCTCGCATCGCTGCTTAAGGCAACGGCTGCTGGATATGCCGAAGTCAAGGGATATGAACTTGATCTTAGTCGGAAAGGGCGGGACAACCGCCAACTCGTGCTGAACGCTCACAAGCTCGATTATGAAGATGGAACCAATATTCGGCTTCTTCTGGCGGTGTCCGATGTCACCGACGCCCGGATCGCCGAGAAACTTAAAGATGACCTGGTGAAGGAAAAGGCGGTCTTACTTCAGGAACTGCAGCATCGAGTTGCGAACAGCCTTCAGATTATTGCCAGTGTGCTGATGCAAAGCGCGCGCAAGTCGTCTTCAGACGAGACGCGAAGTCACCTGTACGATGCGCAGCAGCGTGTCCTGTCGGTGGCTGCAGTCCAGAAACAACTTTCGATGTCAAGTATCACGGACGTTGAACTGCGCCCTTATTTCACGACCCTATGCGAGAGCATCGGTGCCTCGATGATCCAAGATCACGCCCAATCACTGGAGGTGAGAGCGGACGACTGCGTTACCAGTTCCGATACTTCTATAAGCCTGGGTTTGATAGTTACTGAACTTGTGATCAACGCACTCAAACATGCCTTCCCGAATAATCATGGTGGAAAAATAGTAGTCGATTACCACTCTGCGGGACCCGGTTGGACGTTATCGGTGAGTGACAACGGTGTCGGCATGCCTGAGAGCCCCGCAAACGCCAAGGCTGGCCTGGGTACCAGCATCGTTCAAGCGCTCGCGAGGCAACTACAGGCTCAGATCAAGGTCGCTGATGCAAAGCCGGGGACCACAGTTTCCATTATCCATGCACCGATTGCAGCCGCTGAGAGCGGCGCAAGAGTCATTCCACTGGTAAAAGCGGTTTAGGCTGTGGCGCGGCGAAACGGTATTACTTTGCCGCAAATTTTGCCGGGTAGTTTTCGAGGTTGCCGAAGTGGATCCCGGACTTAATCCTCTAACCTGGAAACGGCGGCATCTCGCCACCTGGGCCGTCCTGGTCCTCTTTGGCGGGGCGGTCGGGTTGGTTTTTGGATGGGTGGTATCCCCATTTTCCCGTGTTCAACACGGCGACCTGCAAGCCATGCTCGTCGCTTGGCTGCATTATCCTCAAGCCTATTGTCCTTATGTGGCAGCGGGCGCGGTCAGGGCCGGGCTTGCCTACTATGCAGCGGACCTTCTTACCGGTGCACGCTAGTCGCTGGAAGCCTTTCATGGCGAAGGCTTTTGTCCAAGCCGTTCATAAGGCGCTCATGCGGCAAGTCATGCGGCAGCAGAACGCTTCACGTATCTGATGTCGTCATCACACATTGTACCCCGCTGGCATGGTTGTAAGCGGTTGATTGCGGGATGAGTTTCAAGCGATGTTAGTGCAGCTCTATTGGAATTCGCAGTCGAATTGTCTAAACTTGCACGTTGGAAGGCGCGGCTTAGAATGCGCGTGAGCCGATGGCGAGCTCATTGGAGAGCCAGATTGGCAATACAGCAACCACCAGATTTCGACACGGCGACGTTCCTCGCCCAGCCCGCCAATGGACGAAGCATCGACAGGTATCGCAAAAACCAAGTGGTCTTCTCCCAGGGCGATCCCGCTGACGCCGTCTTCTATGTTCAGAAGGGCAAATTGAAGGTCACGGTCGTGTCCGACCGGGGCAAGGAAGCCGTTTCTGCAATCCTTAACCCGGACGAATTCTTCGGCGAAGCCTGCCTGACGGGCCAGGTACTGCGCTTGGTGACCGTTTCGGCCATGACGGATGTGGTCGTGGTACGGATCGAAAAGCCCACAATGGTTCGCCTGTTCCAGGAACAACCTGCCTTCTCGCAGATGTTCGTGACTCATATCCTCAACCGGACCATCCGGGTCGAGGCCGATCTGATCGACCAGCTGTTCAATTCCAGCGAGCGGCGGCTGGCGCGACTACTGCTCTTGCTGGCGAATTATGGCAATGAAGGCAAGCCGGAACCGATCCTCGCTCAGATAAGCCAGGAAACGCTGGCTGAGATGATAGGAACCACCCGTTCGCGCGTCAGCTTTTTCATGAACCGGTTCCGGAAGCTGGGTTTTATCAGCTATAACGGCCATATCGAGGTTCACAAATCATTGTTGAACCTCGTCCTTCATGAGCAACCCCACATCAAGACCTGAGCGTGCGAATGCCGCTGACTGCATCCCTCGCAGTGAGCAATTCAGCACAGTGCGCGTTTTCGGGGTCGAGTGTTAGACGTCCTTACCGCTTTCCTTTCGTCTTCGACTGGGCGCGGAGCGATCTCCTAAGACATGCCAATTTGCCTCCAAAGGCGAAAGGCCTTGCTCATCCGCCCACGCTTGAATCGCAAGAATTGGGCAGGGCTTCGAACCACAGCGCGCTGCGCAATTCAGCCGCAACTGCCTTTATTTGTCGCGGGGCAACTTATGGGCGTTGGTGACGTTCCTTTAAGTAAACCAAAAACAATTTTCGTGGGAGGAATGTATGTCCTTGCGCGATTTCAGCGGGCGACTACGGCTTCCAACATTCCGGCAATCCCGCAGGCTCCCGCCCGGGACCAGCAGAGCGCTACGCCAGCCACCCCTCAGCCGCCCGCCCAGTCGGCGGGTCAGGTCAATCAGTAGCGAAGTTGCGGTAAAAACGCCGCGCTCCGATTCGTAGCTGGGGCGGCGTTCTTTGTGTCGCCTGCTGCATCGCGATGCTCGCAACGTTCGATACCTCGCTGGCACCGCGCCGGTACCGTTTCCGACTGGACGCCCGTGCACTCTTCACTTTTGACCCACAGCGGACAGTTCAGCTGGCGCTCGGATCCCAAGAACGCATCTTTGGCGCACTCACCTGCCGCGCGGGTGTCCGGCTCCTGGTTGCATGCCTGTGATGCCCTCGCCGCTGCCATGCGGTCCTTGGTTTCCGGGGTTCGGATTTTGTTTGCCGGGGCCCGTCTGGTCTTTCAAGCCGCCTGGCTGCTCTTTGCCAGGCTGCAGTGCCACTTCGGTTTCTTTTGGGGAGTCGTGTCCTGAGGACTTGTCTTTCTGCATAATTTAAGAATCCTTCCAAGATAGCGCAAATACAACTGCTTAGAATGCCCATCCGATCCTTTGAATGAATGCATTTCTAACCGTTAGTGCGATTAATGCGAACGATCCGGCTATGGCTGCCGTGGCGGCGGGCGTCGCTGAGGTTGGTCTTTGCCGCGAGTTATTGCCGATCCTACTTCCACGGAAGGTAGGTCTCGCGACACTTCGCTGCATGTCCGCAAACCGGACGCATTTGTGCCCACTTGGCCCTTGAAATTGCCGCCTTTTTGCAACATATGGAGGATGCGGACGAGTACTGGAAGCCGTGAAGGTTCCTCGTCCCTGCCCAACCCAATCTATCGTGGTTTCGGCACGCCACTTGGCGCCAGGCCCAATCCTCACGAAATGACAATTCATAATGGCTTTAAACCAACGCAATCCCTCCTCCCGGCGGAGTGGCCCACGCGCGGCGAACACATGGCCGGTCCACGCCACCCCATCGCAGCCATCATCCAACCGCCTCGGCGAGTGGCGACAAAATTACGAACGCTACAAAAACCTGGCGGAAAGTGCGGGCAGAGACGATTCGGTCACGCGCGAGGGCTATTGGCAGCACGCCGAACATTTCATTCGCCTGATCAACGAGGCGGCAGCCACCCAGGCCGAGCTCTAGCCGCATGTTGTTGGTTCAGTGTTGGGCATGACACGACATCGATCTACTGACCTTGGCCGGACGTTAGCGGCCTCTACACAAGCTCCACTGACGCATGCCCCCGTTGGGTAGGTGCTCTAATGTCCGCTTTTGGCGCAAAGCGGACGTTGGCTGGACGGGGGTCGGATGACCGCTTTTGACCCAAAGCGGACATTAGCGCGAGTATATGAACGCGTACTTTTGATTGGTCTCAGCTGAATTGGAGATGAATGCTTGAGCTAAACTGTCCTGCTCAAGACGGCAGACTGGCCAACTAGAACAGGGATATCGACGGCGGACTGCCAACACGTACGCAAATGAGCCAAGGCATGATCAATATTAGACAGAAGTGTCTTTGTTGTGCGGTGCATGTTGATATGCGGTGAAGCCTGCCCAGTAAAAAATGCTTCCCGTAGTTAGCTATCCCGGCGGACGCCCTTCGCGGGGTTGGTTTTTGCGGTTTTTGCCCGAAGTTTCAATCGCAGGCTCTTCGTCAGTAGTGTTTTGTCGGCCCGACTTCAATTTCGGAGATAAATCCCGTGTCCGACATAGCCCGCACTGATCTGGAAACCCTGTCGCCGTGGTGGGGTCGGGCCGTTGCCTTGACATTCGTAATGGGTTTTGCGGTTCTCATTATGCTGACCTTCAAGGCGTACCAAAACGCACCGCCAGTTGCGGCACGCGTGGTCGATGCTACTGGTGACCTTGTTTACACAGGGGATGCCGTCCGCCACGGCCAAGAGGTTTTCCTCAAGCACGGCTTGATGGATAACGGGACCATCTGGGGCCATGGTGCCTATCTTGGCCCCGATTTCGGTGCAGCGGTGTTGCATGACTGGGCCGTCGATCTTGCGGGCCGCACAGCACGGAGCCGGTTCGCCAAGAACTACTCGGACCTGGAAACGAACGAACGCGCTGCCGTAGAAGGCGAAGTGGGCGCGCTACTCAAAGCCAACCGCTATGACGCCAAGACTGACACGCTCATCCTGCTTCCGGCAGCCGTCGACACATTTCATAACGAGATCGAAGTCTGGAAGAGGTATTTCGAGCATCCGGTCAACAATGGCGGTCTTCCCGTCCGCGTCGTCAGTGATCCGCAGGAACTGTATGACTTGACAGCCTTTTTCACCTGGGCGGCCTGGAGTTCAGTGGCACAGCGCCCCGGCACCACGCATTCTTATACCAACAATTTTCCCTACGACCCGCTGGCTGGAAACCACCCTAGCGGCGCGGCCTTGCTGTGGAGCGCGATCAGTCTCATAGCGCTTCTCGGCGGCACAGCGATTGTTCTGCTGGCCTTCGGAAAATTCGACTATCTCGGCTGGCACGGCATGCCTTCGTCGCGAGATCGCTGGATGCTGAGCACGGCGCAGTCCTCAACGCTCAAATTCATGGCGGTGGCGGTGCTCCTGTTTCTGACACAAACCCTGGTCGGGGGCGGGGTTGCGCATTATCGCGCCGAGCCCGGATCGTTCTACGGCATCGACCTGACACTGCTCTTCCCCAGCAACTTGCTGCGGGCCTGGCATCTGCAGACGGCGATATTCTGGATCGCGACGTCCTATGTCGCCGGTGCGCTGTTTGTCGCCGAATTGCTGGGCGGTGTCAGTCCGCGCTGGCAAGCCCTTGGCATTCATGTCCTGTTTGGGGCGATCCTGGTGGTCGCCGTGGGCAGCTTGGCGGGCGAATGGGCCAGCCTAATGGGCCTATTGCCCAAAAGCTGGTTTTGGGTTGGCGACCAAGGCTGGGAATATCTTGAGATTGGCCGTTTCTGGCAGATGCTGTTGGCAGCCGGATTGCTGTTCTGGTTCTTCCTGGTCTGGCGGGCCGTCGCGCCTGCACGGCGCGATCCGGTCAAGCGGGGGTTCGCCAATTTCTTCCTGATCGCAGCCTTCGCCATTCCCTTGTTCTATCTGCCGGCTCTCTTCTTTGGCGCCCGTACCAACTACACGATTGTCGACGCGTGGCGGTTCTGGATCATCCATCTCTGGGTGGAAGGTTTCTTCGAATTCTTTGTCACAGTCATCGTTGCCATCATTTTCTACGAGATGGGCCTGGTGAAGAGGATTTCGGCACTGCGCACCATCTACCTCGATGCCATCCTGTATTTCGGCGGTGGCCTGATTGGTACGGGTCATCACTGGTACTGGACGGGACAGACCGAGTTCAACCTTGCGGTCTCCGCGGTCTTCTCAGCACTCGAGGTCGTGCCCTTAACCCTGATCACGCTCGACGCCTGGGATTTCGTCAATGCGACCCGCGGCGATGAATCGATCGTCAAACGTCATCGCTGGACCTTCTTTTTCCTGATGGCCGTGGGTTTCTGGAACTTCCTGGGCGCGGGCGTCTTCGGGTTTCTCATCAATACCCCTATCGTCAGTTACTATGAGATCGGCACCATTCTCACACCAAATCACGGTCATGCTGCCATGATGGGCGTCTTCGGCATGCTGGGGGTGGCATTGATGCTGTTTGTCCTTCGCGAGGCCGTCACGGATGCGATATGGCCCAAATTAGAAAAATACGTCCGCGTATCGTTCTGGGGCCTGAACATCGGGCTGGCGATGATGGTGACCCTGAGCCTCTTTCCTGGCGGGCTCATGCAGGTCTACGACGTGATCAACAACGGATATTGGCACGCCCGTAGCCTAGCCTACACGGCCACGCCGCTGGCACGCACGCTGGAATGGATGCGGATGCCGGGTGATCTGGTGTTCATCTTCGCCGGTGCTATCCCGCTCGCGATTGCGGTGGTGTCAGGGTATCTCACGCTGTGGAGAAACGCGCCAGCGCCATAGCGCCCTCAGGGGCGCAAATGGGGTGAGCGAATATTTCGAGCCTTTTGCACTCACAAGGGAATGTCCGCTATTGGCGCAAAGCGGACATTGGGCTGACCGGGTTGAATGACCGCTTGACCCAAAGCGGACATTCGCGGTGAACATCTGTGAGGTGAAACGGACGCCCATAATTGGGGTCGCACCGCTGCCTAGACCCTGAAATAACGCAGCAATTGATGCCAATTGGTGCTCGCGTTGCCAGTAGGGTTCCCGTCTGGCTCAATGACCCTACAGAGCGGGCCGAGGGGCATCGATGACGCTTGCGCTGGGCGAACCAGGGGACAACAAGAGGGCGACATGGCCGAGACGTTACGACCAGCAACAGCAGCGGACGCAGTCGAATGCGGACGCATATGTTTCGAGGCCTTTGCGTCCATCTGCGATGCGCATAACTTTCCGCGTGACTTTCCCTCTCCTGAAATCGCTGCCGGACTTCTGGGCGGCCTGATCTCGCATTCCGGTTTTTACGGAGTCGTTGCCGAGCGGGATGGAAAGATCGTCGGTTCCAATTTCCTCGATGAACGTTCGGTCGTCGTTGGGATCGGTCCGGTCTCAATCGATCCCGCCTTGCAGAACAAAGGGGTCGGACGGGCGTTGATGCGGGATGTCATTGCTCGTGCTCGTTCACGCGGCGTGGCCGGCATAAGGCTTTTGCAGGCCACCTACCACAACCGGTCTTTGTCGCTCTACACGTCGCTCGGGTTTCAGGCACGCGAGCCTTTGTCTGTCCTGCAAGGCAAGCCGCTGAATCTCCGTTTTCCCGGATACGATGTCAGGCCCGCGACGGCAACGGACGCTGCCGCCTGCGACGCGCTGTGCCACGACGTGCACGGGTTCGATCGCGGGAAGGAACTGACGGACGCGATTGACCAGGGCTCCGCGATGGTGGTCGAGCATCAAGGACAGATTACCGGCTATACAACTGGCATCGCCTTTTTCGCGCATACCGTGTGCCGCACCAATCGCGATCTTCAGGCGTTGATTGGCGCGGCATCTGAATTCGGCGGTCCCGGCTTTTTGCTGCCGACCCGAAACCATGAGGTGTTCGCTTGGTGCTTGGCGAACGGCCTGCGCGTCGCGTATCCCATGACGTTGATGACCATTGGCCTTTACAACGAACCCGCGGGCGCTTGGATGCCTACCGTCCTCTATTGAACGTTCCCTTACGGCGTTCCGTCGCACCGCTTGTCAGCTTATGGCGTAAAGCGGACATTCCGGATTCGTGCCGCAACGCATCACCACAGTCACATGTCCGCATATCTGGCTAAGTCATAATCAGACCGCACGGCTGGCAGTCTTGGAATTGGTAGCTGACGACTCGCTGGGGGAGATACAGTGAGTCAGCGAAATGGGGCTAACCATGAGCACACCACCACGCTTACGACGGGCTGACCGTTTGATGCCAGAGTTCGACACTCTGGCAATGCTTCAACAGGGTTTTGCCGGTAGATTAGCAGTTATCGGCACCGACGGTTATCCGTATTGCGTTCCGTTGCTCTACCTATGGCTAGACGGAGAAGTGTGGCTTCATACGACACGAGCCCATGGTCATCTGCACAGCTGCATCAATGCTGAACCTAGAGCGTGCTTCGAGATTGATGAGCCTGAAGAGGTCTTTCCCTACGGACGTTTCGAGTGCGATACGGGACTTGCTTACCGCAGCGTGATTTTATTCGGCAGGATTCGAGCGGTGGAAGATAGACTCGCCAAACAACGCTTTTTTGAAGCACTTATGAGGAAGTATGCCAAGTCCAGCTGGCAGGAAAGGCCACGCGATTTTTTTCCTCGAATGGATCAGATCAGCATGTACGCCATCACTGTAGAGCGAATGACCGGAAAACGGACGCCGTTGCCCGATCTATCAAACCAATGGCCGGCGATTGACCGCACTATGACTCCGAACGCTGATCCAAATCAGAGCCGATGATCATGCTCTTCGATGGCGGTTTCCATTGTGGGAATCTCTAATTCGTCTTTGAGGCAAGCAAGGGCCTGGAGGGATTAGGTCTGCCGCCTTGGACTTCCGATCACTGGGATTCGGGAAAGGCGTTTACGGCTTGCTGCATGTCCGCTTTTGACCCAAGGCGGACTTGGGCCGGTAGGGGGCGAATGACTGCTTTTGACCCAAAGCGGACATTCGCGGGAAGCGTTTGGCCGATCAAATTGATAGCCCGAGACTGAGCTGAGCCGCCGACTAGTCCGCTGAAATCGTGGGGCTTTCGGTACGGAATGGCACCGCGGTTGCCAGAAAAGTTCCCATCTGGCTCAATGGTCTCAACTTAAGGCTGTGGGGCCGGGTGTCAGAGGAAACAACGGGGACGGAATCCGTCCCACAGGGTTCGCGCGCGGGTGTCGATCCGGTTGCGGTAGCGCTAGCCCTTGGCGGCGCAAGCCAAGAGCGGGCGGATGCCTTCCTGAAAAAGCAGGAAGCGTTGGTCGACGAACAACGCAATCTTGTTTCGCTTCAAGCGAAAGAACTCGCGCACGAACTGGATTTGCGCCACTGGTCGCTGTTGGTTCGCCATGTAAGCGGCGTCCTGAAGCTTACCTTGGAATTGAGCGTCGGTCTGCTGTTGCTCGCGATAATCGCCGGCATCGGCGTCATGGTGTGGAACGCCGTCCACAGCGATGGCGATGTCATCGAAAGTTTCGCCGTTCCGCCTGATATGGCGGGGCGCGGCCTGACCGGCGAAGTGGTAGCGGCACGCCTGCTGGACCGGCTGCAGGTGGTGCAGACACCGCCACCCTCCAGCGTCTCCGCGGCGCAGGCCGTGTCCACGAGTTCTTCCGACAATGTGAAGGTCGAAATTCCAGAGACCGGCATTTCCCTGGGTGAACTTTACCGCTTCCTGCGCCGGTGGCTGGGGCATGAAACTTATGTCAGCGGCGAAGTGGTGCGTCACGACAAGGACATCGCCGTGGCTGTCCGCGTCAATGGCGCGCATGGCGCCACGTTTCAAGGACCGGAATCCGATCTCGACGCCTTGCTGCAAAAGGCGGCGGAGCATGTCTTCGCCACGGTCCAACCCGTGCGCTATGGCACTTTCCTGCTGTCGCAGGTGCCAATGCGAAACGATGAAGCGATGGCCGTCTATCGGCGGCTGATCGCCGATAGCGGGACAAGGCCGGACTGGCGGGCAGGCGCCTGGAATGGCCTTGCGCTCTCCTTCGCGGGGACGGGCGATTTCCGCCAGTCGCTGCTGCTGTTGCGGCGGGCGCAGCAAGCCGATCCCACTTCCACCTTGGGCTTCACCAACGCGGTGGTTCAGGAAATGCAAATGAGTCATCCTGAAGCGGCGCTCGCCCAATTGCCGCAGGCTCGGGCGGTGTTCGAAAAGTACCACGATTATTTTTCAGCGGCCGCCGTCACAAGCACACGCAGTGATCTCAATGCCCGGGATGCGGAGCTGCATGGCGATTATGCCAAAGCCGCGGCCGAGAGAGAGGTGGCGGCGGCGGCACTCGGCGGCGACCGCCGCTATACCGAACTTCTCAACGTGGCGGCGGACCGGGCCCAGCTGCATGACGGTAGTGTTGTCGCCTGGCTGGCGGAGCAGCCCCGGCCCGCATCGATCGTGTTTAATCGTCTAGCGCCGGTTGTGCGGCCTCTCCATATCCAGATCGGTCTGCGCCACTGGCAACGGGTGGTTGCCGTTACGGCGGAAGCCGAAAAAGCCTATGAGCAATTGTCCCGCACAAGCGCGGCCGGGCGGGAATATGCTTTCACCGTCATGCTGCATCCGTGGGCAGCGCTGGCCAAGGCCAGGACCGGCGACATGGCGGCGGCGCAAAGCCTGATCGCTCCGGCGCCTGCCGATTGCTACGACTGCGTGCGCATCCGCGGCATGATCGCGTCCGAGGCCAGGCAATGGGCCCAGGCGGATGGCTGGTTTACCAAAGCGGCGCAGGATGCGCCTTCCATCCCCTTTGCGTTTGAAGACTGGGGCCGCTCGCTGCTGGAACGTAGCCAGCCGGATGCGGCCATCGAGAAGTTCACGCTTGCCAACAAAAAAGGGCCGCACTTCGCCGATGCGCTGGAAGGCTGGGGCGAGGCGCTGATAGCCAAGAGCCAGTCGCATCTGGCGCTGGCGAA
>Ga0207677_10001900_pt1 | contig 11028 bp, 11 predicted proteins | sample KBSMisM42_FD_184311 | JGI IMG/M metagenome (GOLD analysis project Ga0207677, IMG submission 184311) | Miscanthus rhizosphere microbial communities from Kellogg Biological Station, Michigan, USA - KBS Miscanthus M4-2 (SPAdes) (version 2) | ecosystem: Host-associated > Plants > Roots >...
TACCCGTGCGGCGATCACGTCGACGGCAGCGGCCCGCAGTGCGACGGCGCACACAAGACCGAGGCGTGCGACATGACGGGCTGGTGGATCGCACGTGAGAACGACGCCGTGCGCGACGACGTGCTCAACAACCCGCAGCCCGCGAGCACTTGGTACCTGTATCGAATGAGCCAGAGCGGCGGCGCGTTCCAGGTCGAACAAGCGCTCCACTGCGGCTTCCACGTCACCGGGAGCGCGACGGTCGACTGCACGCCGGCCACGCTCAAAGCGCTCCTCTATCGAAACGACCCGTCGGTGAACGGGAAGAACGGGCCGCGCAAGGGGACGTTCCAGTCGAACGGCAGCACGTGCTCGTTCACGTTCGATCGCTTCTATCGCGTGCGCGGCGGGATGGACTCGCTCCTGCCGGCGGACTTCTCGCAGAAGCCGCCGCTCTCGGCGCTCGCGCCGATGCCGTACGAGCCCGATCCGCTGAATCCGAAGGGCGAGCACCTCGAAGGCGTCGAGGACACGGACGGCGACGGCATCCCGGGCGCGTCGTTCCAGATCACGGGCCTCGCGAACGGCGTCCGCGAAGCCACGCAGCGCGACTTCAAAGAGTACGCGACGATCAACGGCGAGGTCGTCCCCGAGAATGCGATCCAGTTCACGGCGCACGGCGATTGGGAGCTTCAAGAGAGCGTCTTGTCCGTGAACACGTGCGGCGCGACGTGCCCGCTCATCAAGACGCCGGGGCACGTCGACAACGTGACGCTCGTCCCGCGAATCACGATGCGTTACCTCGGGTCGTCGCTCGCGAGCCCGCGCGTCGCGGCGGTCGTGGTGCGAAACCCCGGCGAAGATCCCGACGCCGATCTCCTCACGTGTGCGAACGTCCGCATCGCGCTGCCGCACGATCCGAGCTTCTGATGAAACGCCGCCTCCTCGTTCTCGGTGTGATGTTCGGGGCGACGACCGCGCGCGCTACGCCGCTGCTCGAGACGCTCGGCCCGGTGTCGAGCACGGGCGGCTTCAACCCGGTCGTGAGCGATCCGAGCTCGGCGTCGGCATATTTCAACCCGGCGATGCTCGAGGACGCGGAGGATCGCCTCGACGTGGGCTTCGCGCTGCTCAGCGAGCAGATCTCGATGACGCTCGACGGTCGCACCGCGTCGATGGACGTACCGGTGTCCGTCGGCGCGCGCGACGTCGTCTACAACGGCAAGACGCTCCTGCCGAACACGGTCGTGCCGACGCAGTGGCTTCCCGATCGGCAGCACGACGGCACGCAGCCCGACTCGGTGACGAGGCCGTACCTGATCATCGGCGGGCTCAAGCACCTCATTCACAACCGCTTCTCGATCGGCGCGTACGTCATGCTGCCGCTCGCGAACCTGACGACGGCGAACGCCTTCTTCAACGACGAGCGCGAGGCGATCTTCTCGAACAGCCTCCATCCCGAGCTCTATGGCGACCGTCTCACGGCGATGTCGATCGCGGTAGGCGGCAGCTTTCGCCTCTTGAAGCAGCTCTCGCTCGGCATCGGTACGACGCTCGGGCTCGCCAACACCGCGACGTCCGCGTCGTACGTTCCAGACGCGACGGATTACACGAAGCTCCTCGTGAACAACACGATCGGAGTCACCGCCGCGCTCGCGCCGCACGCGGGCGTGTACTGGACGCCGACGAATCGCGTGCGCGTCGGAGCCACCGTCCATGCGCCGAGCGCGTTCGTGATCGACACGACGATCACGGCGACGCTCCCGAACAACACGGTCGCGACGGGTACGCAGCACGAGGTGCACGACTACATGCCGTGGCGCGCGTCGCTCGGCGCGGAGTTCGACGTCATCAAGAGCGCGCACTACACGATGGGCGTCGGCGGCGAGGTCCGCTGGATGAACTGGTCGACCTACCAGGACCGCCACGGCGAAGCGCCCTCGCACGTGAACGGCAACAACCCCTCGTACGACTTCTCCGACACGTTCGTCTATTCGCTCGGCGTGCGTCACAAGTGGAAGAAGGTCCGCGGCTACATGGACTGGCAATGGGCGCCGACGCCCGTGAAGGATCAGATCGGCCGCTCGAGCTACGTCGACAGCGATCGCTTCGGCTTCGCCTTCGGCGGCGACTTCGAGGCCGTCGTCGGCGGTGTTCGCCTCCGTCCTGGTCTGCAGCTCACCGCGTATCGATTGGCGTGGCGCAACACCCTCAAGGATCCCAAGCAGATCCCCGACGAGCTCCCCGACGACTCGCGCTCGTCATCGACCGGCGACCCGATCGCGGGCGCCAAGGGTCTGCAGACGAACAATCCGGGTTATCCTGGCTTCGGCATGGATGGCTGGATTTACGGCGGAACGGTCTCCCTCGCCGTGCTCTTCTGATGGTAATCTTGACGGTGACAAGATGAGAAAAGCTTTACTCCTCAGCGCGCTCCTCTTTGCTTGTAGCAGCGACGACAACCAGAACGCCGACGGCGGCCAAGACGCGACGACGCAAGACGTCGCGAGCGAAGGCTCCGCGAAAGACGCCACGACGAACGACGCGAAAGCGGACGTCGCGATCGACGCGCCGAGCGAAGCCGCGAGCGACGCAGGCTCCGATGCGATCGTGGACGCTTCCGCAGACGCACCGATCGATGCGCCGCTCGACGTCGCGCTCGAGACGTCGACGGGCGGATGCGACGGAGGTTGCACGAAGTACTCGTTCGAGTGCTCCAACGCGAACCCCGCTTGTCAGTGTGTCGGCCTCGCCAGCGGCGAGAAGGCACCCGTCTGTGATGCAGCCGTCGCGAACTGCTTCGTCGACCCGTGCTTGACGAAGACGGTTCAGTGCATCAACGACAAGTGCATCATCCAGTAATTCACTTCACGCACACGCCCACCGGCGCGAGGCCGAGGGTCTGTGTGTCGCAGTGGCCGCCGGCGCAGTCGCCATCGTCGCAGCAGAACTTCGCGCACGTGCTCGGCTGATTCATCGTCACGCACGTCGAGCCAGGCTTGCACGCGACCGCGTTGTCGTCGCACGACTCGCACAGGCCCGCGGTGTTCGGAGGAGGCGCCGGGTAACACTGGAAACCGTTCGCCCCGACGTCGCACGCCTCGCCCGCGCCGCCGTCACACGGAGCGTTCGTGACGGGATTGCAATCGACGTTGGTGATGCACGCGCCACCGCTCGGCGCGCTCGTCGGCACGTTGCAGAGCGGGTCGAGCACGGTGGAAGACGTGGCGTCGAGCTTGGTCCCCGCGTCTTTTTTCTGTACGTCCGCCTTGGCGTCGGCGGATGCGTCCACGGCTTCGACGTCGATGCGCCCGCCACACGCCAACAGAACGGCGGCGGCGAGCGCGATACGCGTCACGTCACTTCACGCAGATGCCGGGCGCTTGGCCCAGGAACGTAATGTCGCACTTGCCGCCGGTGCAGTCCGTGTCGTCGCAGCACCAGCGCGCGCAGCCGAAACCGGCCGCCGTCGGCGCGCAGTGCATCGTCGGCTTGCAGAACGGACCGGCGCCGTTGTCGCAGTTGCCGCAAAGCGCGACGTCGTTCGGCGCGGGGAAGCACACGAACTGATTCTGGTCGCCGAGGTCGCACGTCTCACCGGCGCCGCCGTCACAGCCGCCGTTCGTCACCGGGTTGCACGTGAACGTCTGGCCGTCGATCGTCGAGCAGGTGCCATTCGTCGCTGCATCGACCGGAGCCGTGCAAAGCGGGTCGAACGTCGGGTTGGTGCCGCCGTCGTCGGCGTCGCTGCCGCCGCCCGAATCCTTGATGGCCGCGTCCTTCTTCGAGCCGTCCGTGCTGCCGTCGGCGCCGCCGTCCTTGTTGTCACCACCACCGCCGCATGCAGCGAGGAGGGAGCCGCCGGCGTAAGCCGAGGCAAGAAGGATGGTGAGCGCGCCAAGACGGAAAGAGATCTTCATGGGACCTGGTGTCTCGCGCAGTTCGTTGCAGAATGCAAACTGAAAAAAATTACAGTACGTTGCTCGGCGCAGTAATGGACTGGAAGCGGTCGCCCGCGCGAGCAGAGTTGCTTGCACTCTACAAGGAAGTCGACGAGCTGATCCGGCCGTTTTCCTGCCCCGCCAGCGGAGACTGCTGTCATTTCGCGCGCACGGGCCGCGAGCCATATCCGCACCGCGTCGAGCTCGAAGAGGTGGGGCATGCTGCCAAAGCGACGAACGCGCTGAAGAAGAAGAGACTCGTCGTGATGGAGGAGCGCACGTGTCCGCTGCTCGGTGACGATGGGCGATGCCGCATCTACGCCTCGCGTCCGTTCGGTTGCCGCACGTACTTCTGCGAAAAGATCGAAGGCCCCAAGAAGTGGCCTCGTGATCAGGTGAACGAGATCGGACGCCGCATCGCCGCCCTCTCCGCGAAGACGTATCCGGATCGCGACGCGGGGCCCCGCGCGATCTCGAAGGCGCTCGAGCCGTGATCGTCCGCCGGGGGCTGCACTTCCTGAAGAAGCTGGTCGCTGCGTGCGCACGCCCTTCGGTGCTCGGCGCGCTGTACATGCTCGTCCTCACGGTGCTCGCGTCGCGCGCGCCCATCGTCGAAGAAGGCGATCGCGCGCTCGGGGCGCAGGCGCGCGAGGTCGGCACGTTCGTGACGACGCGCTTCGGAAACGAGATCCACTCGCTCGCGCTCGCGATCGGCGCCGCGGCGATCGGCGTCGGGCTCGTCCTCGGAATGATTTCGGGCCTCCTCGTGCAGCTGCGGCGCGTGATCGCGCGTCGCGCACTCTTGCGCGGTCCTTCGCTCGGCATTCGCGCGCTCGGTGTGCTCGTCGTCTTGCACGCCTGGCTCGTCTTGCGTGCGATGGCGCGATCGCCCCAGCTCTACGCCGACACTTGGTACGCGCGCGGCGGGCTGCGACGCACCGTCCAAGTCATCGCCACGGACGTCCTCGGCTCGGGCGGCGCGCTCGTGCTCGGGATCGTGATGCTCGCGATCTATCTCGCGGGCCCGCCTTCGTCGTGGCGGACGTGGCCTTCGCGCATCGCTTCGCTCTTCGGCCGCGGCGACGTTCGGACGGCGACCGCGATCGTGGGACCGGTGATCGCGCTCGCCGCGCTCTGGCCCCAGAATCGCGTCGCGCGTGCTGCGACGAACGGCCGGCCGAACGTGATCATCCTCGCAGCGGATTCGTTTCGAAACGACAGGCTTACGACGAGCGTGGCTCCTCATCTCTCTGCGTTGGCCGCGAAGGGAACGCGCTTCGACGGCGCGTATGTCTCGCTCCCGCGCACGTTCCCCTCGTGGGTCACGATCCTCACGGGGCGCCACGCCCATCACCACGGCATCCGCACGATGTTCCCGCGATGGGAAGACCGCGCGAAGGACTTCGACGCGCTCCCCGAGCGCCTTCGCAAAGAAGGTTACGCGACCGCCGTCGTGAGCGATTACGCGGGAGACGTCTTCTCGCGGATCGATCTCGGCTTCGATCGCGTGATGGTGCCGACGTTCGACTTCAAGCAGCTCGTTCGCCAGCGCGCCGTCGAGCGGCAAACCCCTCTCCTTCCCATCCTGCACTCGCGCTTCGGTCGCTCGCTCTTTCCCGTCCTTCGCGAGATGAACGTCGCCGCAGATCCGCGGATGCTCGAAGACGACGCGGAGCGGGCGTTGGGCGACGTGTCACGCGGCGGCAAGCCGTTCTTCATGACGGTCTTCTTCTCGACCGCGCACTTCCCGTACGCCGCGCCCTCTCCTTATTACGCGCGCTACACGGACCCGAATTATCGAGGGCGCTTCAAGTATCACAAGCCCGTCGGGCTCGGAGGCGAGGCGGAGCTCGACGACGCGGACGTCGCGCAAGTGCGTGCGCTCTACGACGGCGCGATCACGAGCATCGACGACGCCGCAGATCGCCTTTTGCGTGCGCTGGATTCGCGCGGCCTTCGCGAGAACACGATCATCGTCGTCACGGCCGATCATGGTGAGACGCTCTTCGACAACGGTCACGGCCAAGGACACGGCGATCACCTGTTCGGCGATGAAGGCACGCACGTCCCGCTCGTCATCGTGGATCCTCGACATCCTGCTGGGCGACGTGATGGGCGCATCGTGCGCGACGTGGATCTCGCCGCCACGCTCTACGATCTGACCGGAACGAACGCGCCGCGCGATCTCGACGGCGCGTCGGTCGCGCCCGCGCTCGACGGAAAGCCCACGCCCGATCAACGAGCGTACGCCGAGACGGAGCTCTGGATGGGCGAGGTCCCCGCCCTGCCCGACGAATTGCGCCTTCCGTATCCGGCGCTCGCGCACCTCACGGAGGTCGACACGGATCACCACGACGAGCTCGTCCTCCGCAAAGACGTCGAAGCCGTCACCACCGTGGCGCGCCATCGAATGATCCGCGACTCGAAGTGGAAGCTCCTCTACGTGCCCGCGCGTAAAGGTGTAAAGTACATGCTTTACGACGTGCTCGCGGATCGCAGCGAGACGCGCGACGTCGCCGCCGATCACCAGGACGTGGTCAACGCGATGCGCGGCACGCTCTGGCAGTGGATGCTCGAGGACTCCCGCATGGTGGAGCGCGGTGGCTATCTCGTGACGCGTGATGCGCCCGACGCCGAGAACGTCGGGTCCAGCGCGCTCCGCATCCCTTAGTCGCTGCCGGCGTCGGCGCCCGCTGTTTGGCAGAGGATCGGCTTGCCGTCCGGGCAACCGTGGAACTGGCACGACTGCACGTTCGCGCCCTGGCAGAACTCCTTGATCACCATGGCTTCGCCGCTCACGCAGCCCTGCGACTTCGCGAACGAATCGCACTCCGCCGTGGTGAACGAGGTCTGGCAGTCGGCGCATGCCGCATCGCCCGCCGAGTCACATCCGAACAAACCCAACATCGAAACGAGAATCATCCAACGTGTCATTTCGCTACATTCTCACGGACTATACCGATACGTCTAGCGCTTTCGCCGCCGTGTTATGAAGCGGCCGTGCAGCTGGGGATCGACTTCGGAACGACGCGCACGGTGGTGGCGATGGCCGATCGCGGGAATTACCCCGTGGTCGATTTCGCCGATCATCATGGCGACGCGCAGTCCGCGATCCCTTCGATGGTCGCTGCCAAGGACGGCGAGCTGCGCTTCGGCTTCGACGCGATGGCCGTCGCGACGGATCCGGATTGGGCGGTTCTCCCCTCCTTCAAGCGTCTCTTCGCGACGGGCGCGGGCGCTTCGTACGCTGTGCGCGTCGGAGACACGACGATCGCGTTCGGCGATTTGCTCGAGCGGTTCTTCTCGCACTTGCTCCTGGCGGTGAAGAAGCGCGTTCGGTCGAAAGGGGCGACGATGCGCGCAGCCGTCGCGGTGCCTGCGAACGCGCTCGGAGCGCAGCGGCTCGTCACCCTCGACGCGTTTCGGCGCGCGGGCTTCGACGCGTTCGCGATGCTGAACGAGCCTTCGGCCGCGGGCTTCGAGTACACCCATCGTCATAGGAGCACGCTCTCGTCGCGGCGCGATCTCGTCGTCGTGTACGATCTCGGCGGCGGCACGTTCGACGCATCGGCCGTCCGCATGACGGGCACGACGCACGAGGTGCTCGCGACCGCGGGATTGCCGCGCCTGGGCGGAGACGACTTCGACGAGGTCTTGGCGAAGACAGCGCTCCTTCAAGTCGATCTCGATCTCGCGGAATTGCCTTCGCGCGCTCGTCGCATGCTGCTCGCGCAGTGTCGCGACTCGAAGGAAGCGCTCCACCCGAGCTCGCGGAAGATCGTCGTCGATCTCGACGCCGCGCTCGGAAAGATGGCGCCCAAGCCCGAGGTCGTCGTGCCGACCGCGGACTATTACGACGCGTGCCTTCCGCTCGTGGAACGGACGATCGCCGCGATGGAGCCTTTGCTCACGGCTGAAGAGCTCGCGGGCATCTACGTCGTGGGAGGCGCGAGCGAGCTCCCCGTCGTGTCGCGTGTCCTTCGCGAGCGATTCGGGCGGCGCGTGCATCGCTCGCCGTATCCGTCGGCAGCCGTCGCGATCGGCTTGGCGATCGCAGCAGACACCGACGCGGAGCTCACGCTCGTCGATCGCTACGCGCGCACGTTCGGCGTCTTTCGCGAAGCCGAGGCCGGCCGCGAGATCACGTTCGATGCGATCTTCGCGCCCGATACGGCGCTCCCCACGACTCGCGAGCCGCTCACGCGCACGCGGGAATATCGCGCGGCGCACAACGTCGGGCACTACCGATTCTTCGAGTGCAGCGCCCTCGACGCGCACGGCAAGCCGCGCGGCGACATGACGCTCTTCGGCGACATCCACTTCCCATTCGACGCGAACGTGGAGGCGGGCGCGGCGACGCCCGTCGAGCGTAGACGCTCCGAAGGCCCGCGCATCGAAGAGAGCTACTCGCTCGACGAGCGCGGCATCGTCGAGGTCGTCATTCGCAACCTCGATCAAGGCTACGAGCGCTCGTTCAAGCTCGGCGCGTGATCACGGGCAGTACGGCGCGTCGAAGCTTGCTTTGAGCTTCGTCGTACCGAAGTCGAGATCGTAGCTCCCGCTCACCGTCGCGCCGGCGTTCGTGAGGACCACGCTCCCGGAGACGGCGTCGTGCGTTCCTTGGGCGTCGTCGAACGTGGCTTCGACGACGTTGCCGCCTTGTCCGCAATCGGACGCGACGTCGTACGTGCCCGCGGCTTTGCTCGGAAGACGAAGCTGCAGGTACGGCTTCACGAGCTGCGTCGAGATCGGCGAGCCGCACGTGATCGCGTTCGCGGAGGTCGCGATGTAGAGGCCGCTCGAGTTGCACGCAGAGGAAGCCGAAGCCGCGATGTTGGCGTTCGATGCGTCCGTGCCGGCGTCGGTGCTGGTCTCGACGACGACATCGGCCGCGGAGCCATCGGCGCCGGAATCGATGCCCGAATCGACGCCGGAATCCGTACCGGCGTCATTGGGAGTGTTGGAGCTGCCGCACGCGAAAGCGAAGACGACGAGGATGAAGCGTTTCATGTCTCGGGATGTGGCCGCAGACCGCGGGATTGATCACGAGAGGAAGAATTTTCGCGCCAGGTCGTATGTGGTGCGATGAAGCTTGGGCTCATCACCTTTGGGTTTCTCGTTGCGTGCGGCGGCGCGGAGTCCTCGCTCTTCGATCCCGCCGCGACGGCGCCGTCGACCGATCCGGTCACGACGGACGACGCGAGCCCGCCGCCCGTGACGACGCTCCCGGAAATGGACGCGAGTGCGCAAGAGGACGTGGCTGCGCAAGAAGACGCCGCGCAAGCGTGCATCGGATACGCCGACCCGCAGACGAGCGGAAGCTGCCACGCGTGCACGGGGTCGAATTGTCAGGCGAACGGCTGCTTCGGCGGCTGGTACTGCAAGCTCGACACCGAGAAGTGCGTCATCAAGCCGGACGGCTGCTGAGCGTACAATCGGCCGCGTGAGCACGCTCGAACGCGTCGGCGAGGATCTCTGGATCGCCGACGGACCTCCGGTCTTCTTTTTCACGTTTCGTTTTCCGACGCGCATGGTCGTCGCGCGTCTCGCCGATGGCGGTCTCTGGCTGTGGTCGCCGATCGCGCTCGACGATCGCTTGAGGGACGACATCGCGAAGCTCGGCGAGCCACGCTTCGCCGTCGAGCCGAACGCGCTCCATCACCTGCCGCTCGCCGATTGGGTGAAGGCTTGGCCCGAGCTTCGGCTCTGGGCGCCGCCGGGCCTCGCGAAGAAGCGCACCGATCTCAGCTTCGAAGGCAAGCTCGGCGACGAGGCGCCCGCCGAGTGGCGCGACGTGATCGATCAGGTGAAGATCCGCGGGAGCTTCGCGCTCACCGAGCTCCTCTTCTTCCATCGCCCGTCTCGCACGTGCATCGTCGGCGACTTGATCCAGAAATTCGATCCGCGCGAAGTCTCGGGATGGCGCGGCGCGATGCTGAAGGCGAACTCGCTCGTCGGCCCGAACGGGAGCACGCCGCGAGAGTGGCGCGCGACCTTCTTGCGACGAGACGACGCGCGCGATTCCGTCCGACGAGCCCTCGCGTGGAAGCCCGATCAGCTCGTCATCGCCCACGGCATGCGCGTCACCGAGCGCGGCGAGGACGCCTTGCGTCACGCCCTCTCGTGGCTCTCGCCGTGAATCGCCTTCGGGCGAGCGCGGCGAGGCCGATGAGCGCCACCCACGAGAAGTCCGAACGCGACCCTGCCGCGTCGCAGCTACATCCGCCGCTCCCGCCACCGCTCGTGCCGCCGTCCGCGTCGTTGCCACCATCGCTCGACGCACCGGAGTCGTTCGTCGTGCCGCCGTCCCCGGTCCTGCCGCCGTCGGGAGCGCCGACGTTGCCGTATTCGTACGCGCCGATGTCGATCGCGCTGCCGGCGATGGCGCGCGACTCGGTATTTGCAGGATGCACGTAATCGTGGTCGGGCGCGAGCGACTGATTGTTCTGGCCCGTGCCCGGCGCGGTGCCCTTGTCGATGCACGGCGAGCCGGCTTTCAGGTGGTAATCGAACGCGGCCTCGTTCACGAGCATCGGGTCGCCCATCGAGTCGTCCCAGTTCGTCGTGCCGGCTGCCGGAAGATTTCCTTTTCCGCGAAAGACGTTGTTCTCGATTAGCGCGGTCGTCCCCGACGCGGTGTTCACGAACGTGCCGCTCCCGAGATCGTTCACCACCGTGTTGTTCACGAAATAGAAATGCTGATCCGGGTTCGACGTTCCCTCTTCGCCCGTCGTCACGATCTGCGGGTTCTGCGTCGTCGATGACTGCTCGATGATGTTGCCGATGACGTACGACGTGCCGCCGTTCGGGATGTCGATCTCGTAGCTCGCGGTCGTGCCCGTCTCGTCGGTGATTCGGTTGTACGTGATGAAGTTCGCCCACGCGCGCGTCTTCACGAGGTGCCCGACCTTCGCGCCGTGCGAGTACGAGTAGCGGAGCGTGAAGCTCGCGTAGTGGTTGATGTACATGTTGTGCGAGAGGCCATCGCCCGCGCCGTTGTTCGCGAACTCCGAGTACTCGATGAGCACCGCGCCCTGCCCGTCCGTGATGGGGTTCGCGAGGATGCCGTCCTGGTTGTCGTGGAAGTAGCAGTTGCGCACCGTGAGGC
>Ga0207677_10001903_pt1 | contig 11021 bp, 8 predicted proteins | sample KBSMisM42_FD_184311 | JGI IMG/M metagenome (GOLD analysis project Ga0207677, IMG submission 184311) | Miscanthus rhizosphere microbial communities from Kellogg Biological Station, Michigan, USA - KBS Miscanthus M4-2 (SPAdes) (version 2) | ecosystem: Host-associated > Plants > Roots > Rhizosphere...
GCCGCAGGCGATGAAGCCGGCCTTGGTGAGGTAGACCTCGCCGATGCGCGTGTCGCCGACGAACGTGCCGTTGCGCGACCCGAGATCGCGGACACGGACCCCTCGTTCGGTCGCGACCAGCTCCATGTGGACGGCGCTGACCTTCTTGTCGTCGAGGACGAGATCACACGCCTCGTTGCGCCCGACGACCTGCGTTTCGGGGCCTATTTCCAGCTCGTTTTTGTTGCCCGAGCCCTTGGCGATGCGGAGCTTGCCGCCACGGACCTCGAAACGGCCCTTGGAGGCGATGGTGGCGTCCACGATGTGTGCTTGTACCACGACACCCATGTCGTCTCGCAAGCTTTGGAAGCTGTGGAACGTTCAGCCTCGGTGGGACTCCATTGAACGCGAATCTTGTTGGATTCCAGCACTGCAGTATAAAGGGACTTTCGTTGAAACTTTGATCAGGAGGATAGAATGAAGTGGACTCAAGCGACTGGCTTGCTCGCGACCTTCGGGCTCATTGCAGCCGGCGGGGTGTGGGCTGGGTGCGGGGACAACAACACTGGGAACGACGGCGGCACCGATAGCGGCGGCAACGACGTTCAGCAGCAGGGAGACGGCGGCGGCAAGGACACGGGTACCGACTCGGCTCCGACCGACGGCGGTGCGGGCGTGGATGCGTCCGTCCTCGACTGCAACTACTACTGCGACAACATCATCACGGCCTGCGCCAGCTCGAACAACCAGTACAAGGACAAGGCGACGTGCATGTCCATGTGCGCGGCCATTCCGAACGACGCCGGCGCCGGCGCAACCTCGGGCAACTCGCTCGCTTGCCACATGTATCACCTCAGCGTCGCGGCGACGGGCGGCACCAACGCCGACACGCACTGCCCGCACGCGGGTCCGTACGGCTACGGCCAGTGCGGCGACATCTGCATAGACTTCTGCGCGCAGTACTTCGCCAGCCTCTGCAAGGGCGACACGGCGGCGTACGCGAACATCGACGCCTGCCACACGGCGTGCAACGCGCAGGCTGGATCGGACGCCTCCGCGGGCGCTCCGGGCAACTCGGCGAGCTCGCCGACGATGCTCTGCAAGGAGTACCACCTCGAGAACGCCATCCAGAACGGCGGCGACGGCGGCGGTCACTGCGATCACGCTGGTGCCGTCAGCACGATCTGCCCCTGAGCAGGTTCACAACCGAGAACGAAGGGTCGCGTCGAAAGGCGCGGCCCTTTTTTCTTTCCCATTCAACGTCCGGATTTCCGTCGAAGCGTTCGGAACCGAACGATCTGTACGATTTCTGGCGCGCTGGCCGCCCGTCCGAACGGCGTGCCACTCCGAGGAAAAAGCGACGGATCGTTCGGATCCGAACGATCCGTACGATTTTCGGTCGTTGAATCAGCGGCCGGAGAATGTGCCGTCGGTGAAGGTCTGGGCCGTGACTTCGGTGCGATCGCCTTCGGGCCATTCTTCACGGACGACGAGGTTCGTCGGGCGTGCCGAGGGCGCGCCGGCGTCGCCCATCGTGCTGCGGACTTTGCGCCAGGCTTCGAGGGCTTCTTTTCCGCTCGCGTAACGGCGCTCGCGATCGCGCGCCATCATGCGCTCGAGGAAGCGCTCGATCGACTGCGGCCATTCGTCGCCGGTCGTCGCAGCGAGTGAAGGCGGCTCGCGATCGAGCTTGAGCGCGATGAGCGTGAGCGCGTTCGTGCCTTCGAACGGAAGACGTCCCGTGAGCGCGCGGAACGCGACGGCGCCGAGCGCGTAGAGATCCGCTCGCTCGTCGACGCGCGCCGACCCGCGCACTTGCTCGGGTGCCATGTACGCGAAGCTGCCGAGCGTGGCGTCGAACGCCGTGAGCGAAGGCTCGCTCTTCGCCGAAGGCCGCGCGCTGCGACGGAGCTTCGAGATCCCGAAGTCGAGGATGCGCGTGCGCTCTTCGGCTTCGCCCGCCGCGACTTGCTTCGCCGTGAGCTGGCGCCGCTCGATGTACAAATTCGCCGGCTTGATGTCGCGGTGGATGACGCCCGCGCCGTGCGCCGCGGAGAGACCTTGCAACGAGTCGTCGAGGATCGGCGCGACGTCGCCGAACGACAGGTACTGCTCGCGACGAAGACGCTCGTCGAGCCCTTCGCCTTCGAGTCGCTCGAACGCGATCCACAAACGCCCGTTGCGATCTTTTCCTGCCCCGAGGATGCCCGCCACGTACGGCGACTTGATGTGCGCCGCGATCGCCGACTCGCGCTGGAACCGCGCGACGAGATCCGGATCCTTCGCTGCTCGCTCGTGCAGCACTTTCAAGGCGACCTTCTCGCCGCCTTTGCCGTCCGCCGCGTAAACCTCGCCCATTCCCCCGCTGCCGATCAGCCGCCGCACTCGATAAATGCCGCCGACCGTGGTTCCGATGAGAGGTGAGGCTTCAGCCATCCCTGGTCATGAAGGATACCACGGCTACCCCTACCCATGTGCTTTCCGCACGCTTATGTTGGCGCCATGCCTAGGTCGGTGAAGGACGTGGAAGCCTATCTGACGCAGCTGAATCGTCAGTTCCACGAGGTGGAAGAACCGGGGACGTACATCCTGCCGTCGAACGGCACGCAGATTGCGCTTCGGTGCGACCCGCCGCTCGTCGTCTTGCGGGTGCACATCGGCGATGTGAAGAAAGGTGACGCGGACTTGCCGCTCTTCCGGCGGCTCCTTCAGTTGAACGCGAAAGGCCTCGTTCACGCGAGCTACGGGCTCGACGACGATCGCATCGTCTTGTCGGCTGCGCTCGAGCTGGAAAATCTGGACTTCAACGAGCTCGAAGCCACGCTCGACGAAATCGACATCGCCCTCGCGCAGCAACTCCCCGAGCTCGCCGCTCTCTCATCGAACGCGAAGAAATAATCGAACATGGGAATCTTCAGCCGACTCGCCCAACTCATCCGCTCGAACATCAACGACCTGATCAGCAAATCCGAAGACCCGGAGAAGATGCTGAATCAAGTCGTCCTCGACATGAACAACCAGCTCGTCGAGGCGAAGAAGCAAGTCGCCGCGAGCATCGCCGACGAAAAACGACTGGCGAAGCAGGCCGAGCAGGAGCTCGCGAACTCCGCGGAGTGGGAGCGCCGCGCGATGATGGCGCTGCGCGCGGGCAACGAGGACCTCGCGAAGGAAGCGCTCAATCGCAAGAAGGAGCACGACCAGCTCGCGGCGACGTTCAAGGATCAGTGGCAGAAGCAGAAGCAAGCCGTCGAGAAATTGAAGACGGCGCTTCGCATGCTCAACGACAAGATCGAAGAGGCGAAGCGGAAGAAGAACGTCCTCATCGCGCGGAAGAAGCGCGCCGAGGCGCAGAAGGCGATCCAGGAGACGATGTCCGGTCTCAAGGATCAGAGCGCCTTCGAGACGTTCGATCGGATGTCGCAGAAGATCGACCAGATCGAGGCCGAGGCCGAAGCCGGCGAAGAGCTCGCGGAGGAGTACACGGGCGACGTGCTCGCGCACAAATTCTCCACCCTCGAGAAGACGGCAGGCGCAGACGACGAGCTCGCCGCGCTGAAGCGGAAGATGGGCCTGCTCCCTGCCGAAGAGAAGCCCGCAGCCACGACAGAAGAAGAAAAGAAGCGCGTCGAGGCGCCGCCTCCGTCGGTCAAGCAGGGCGCGAGCGAAGAAGATCAGCTCGCGGCCGCGCTCGAAGAGATGGAAGCGGAGCAGCAGCAAGAGCAGAAGAAGATGGGCCGGTGAGATTCTTCGTCCTCCTCCTCGCGCTGTGCGCGTGTGGAGCACGGACGGATCTCGGCGGAACGAAGTCCTCGTCGTCCGACGCCGGCTCGAACGAGACGTCGACGGGGTGTCACGACGAGATCATCGCGACGGATCCCAAAGGTGCGGGCCCGCTCGTCGTGGATGGTGACGTCGTCTTCTGGGGAACGCCCCTTGGCGTCTTGCAGATGCACGACGCGTCGGGAAACAAGACGCTCGCGAGCCCCGGCGACGCGATCGCGTCGATCGCGGTGGATGCGACCTATGTGTATTATGCAACTACCGGCTTCATCCGGCGCGTGCCTCGCGCGGGCGGGCCGTCGGAGGACTTGTTCACGAAGGCGGGGCTGCCGTTCGACATCGTGCTCGTCGGCGCCGACGTGTTCTGGCTGGATTATGGCCAAGGCATCGCGGCGGGCTCCGTGCGCAGGAACGGCACGCCGATCCTCTCGATGCTCGACACGCCAGGCGGTCTCGCGATCGACGGCGGTCACGTCTTCGTCGATTGCGCGCTCGCGCTCGTGAACCAGCAAGGCGTCCTGGGCCCGCTCTTGCGCGCGAACCTCGACGGCTCGGATCTCGAGACGCTCATCACCGATCTTCATCAACCGGGCTCGGTGAAGGCGTACGGCGGGCGCGTTTATTACATCGAGCAAGTCGACGGGACTTCGACGCTCCACGGCGGTGTGCGATCGATCGACGAAAACGGGGGCGCGCCGAAGATCGAGCTCACGACGGACGACTGGTTTCCGATCGATTTCGCCGCCGACTCGAGCGGCGTCTACGTCACTGCGCTCACGCAACCGACGACGAGCGAGCTCGTTCGAGGAAGCGTACAAATCGCGCAGACGACCGGCGTCGTCTACGAAGGTGTTCGAACGACCGCGGACGCCGTGTACTGGGCCATCGGTTGGACGAGCTCGAGCCCGCCACCCACGGACGGTGCGAGCGTCCGCAAGATCTGCAAGTAAAACTCGAAACCTGATACTCCTGCTTCGTGCCCGCTCCCGTCCCTGCTCACGCCGAAGCAGTCGACGCGCTGGTTGAACGGCTCGGCGCCGATACGAAGAACGGGCTGACGGGCGCAGAAGCGAACAAGCGCCTCGAAAAAGACGGCAAGAACGAGCTGCCGCCGCCGCCGAAGCCGAACTGGATCAAAAGGTTCTTCCTGCAGTTCGCGAACCCGATCGTCGGGACGCTGCTCGTCGCGGCGGTGATCGCGCTCATCGACGGCGCGCAGAACACGAGCGAGCCGATCCTCGTGCGCTTCGGCGACGCGACTGCGATCTTCATCATCGTCGCGCTGAACGCGGTGCTTGGCTTCTACCAGGAGCGCCGCGCGGAGGCCGCGCTCGACGCGCTCCAGAAGATGCAAGTGCCGAACGCGCGCGTGCGCCGCGACGGCAAGGTGCAGGTCGTTCCCGCGACGGAGCTTTGCGCGGGCGACTTGCTCGAGCTCGAGGCGGGCGACGCGATCCCGGCCGACGCGCGACTCTTGCAGACTGCAAACGTCGCGGCGGAGGAGTCCGCGCTGACGGGCGAGTCCGTGCCCGTCGGGAAAGAAGCCAACGCGCCGGTGGCGGACGACGCGACGATCGGCGACCGCGCGAACATGGTCTTCCTCGGCACGACGCTCGTCCGCGGGCGCGCGACAGCGATCGTCGCGGCTATCGGCCCGCGCACGGAGATCGGCAAGCTCAACACGCTGATCCAGAGCGCGGGACAAGAGCCGACGCCGCTCGAGAAGAAGCTCGAGTCGTTCGGCAAGAAGATCCTGTGGACGTGCCTCGCGCTCTCGGCGCTCCTCTTCATTCGCGGCTACATCGGGCACAAGCAGAAGCTGAACGTGCTGCTCCTCGAGGCGGTGAGCCTCGCGGTCGCTGCGATTCCGGAAGGTTTGCCGGCGATCACGACCATCACGCTCGCGCTCGGGATGCAGCGCATGGCCAAGCGCGGCGCGATCATCCGCAAGCTCGCGGCCGTCGAGACGCTCGGCGCGGCCACCGTGATCTGCACCGACAAGACCGGGACGCTCACGCAGAACGAAATGACCGTGCGCGAAGTGCACACGGTCGGCGTGACGTACGAGGTCACGGGCACGGGCTACGATCCGAAGGGCGAGATCCGGCATCCGACGGGCAAGGCGGTGACCGACACGCCGGACACGCTGCGGCAATTGCTCGCGACGGTCGCCCTCTGCAACAACGCGACGCTCGAGAAGAAAGACGGCAAGTGGAAGGTCGTGGGCGATCCGACCGAGGGCGCATTGCTCACGCTCGCTGCGAAGGGGAACTTGCCGCGCGAGTCGATCAGCGCGTCGATCTTGAAGGAGCTTCCGTTCGACAGCGATCGAAAGCGCATGACGATCCTCGCGCTCGACGAGAACGGGCGGCAGGTCGTGCACGCCAAGGGCAGCGCCGACGTGCTCTTGAAATTGTGCTCCACCTACGCGACCGACGAAGGCGACAAGGAGCTCACCGACGAAGCGCGCGATCTCTTCATCAAAGAGACGGAGCGCATGTCGACCGAGTCGCTGCGCGTGCTCGGCGTCGCGCGGCGCGTCTACAAAGAGCGCACGAGTCATCCGCCGGAGCCGGGGAAGGCGCTGCCTTCGACGATGGAGGACGGCGAGCTCGAAGAGGCGCTCACCTTCATCGGGCTCGTCGGCATGATCGATCCGCCGCGCGAGGGCGTGAAGGAAGCGGTCGCGAAATGCGCGGCGGCCCACGTGCGCGCCGTCATGATCACGGGCGATCACAAGCTGACGGCGATGGCGATCGCGAAGGAGCTCGGGCTCTGGGACGAGGGCGCGATCGCGCTGACGGGCAGCGAGCTCGAGAAGCTCTCGGACGAGCAGCTCGCCGACCGCGTCGATTCGGTGCGCGTCTTCGCGCGCGTGACGGCCGAGCAGAAGCTCCGCATCGTGAAGGCGTTCAAGTCGCGCGGGCACGTGGTCGCGATGACGGGCGATGGCGTGAACGACGCGCCGGCGCTTCGCGAGGCGCACATCGGCGTGGCGATGGGCAAGGACGGCACGGACGTCGCGCGCCAGGCGGCCGACATGGTGATCGCGGACGACAACTTCGCGACGATCGTCGAAGCGGTGCGCGAAGGCCGCGCCATCTATCGCAACATCCAGAAGTTCATCTTCTTCCTGCTCTCGTCGAACGCAGGCCTGCTCGTCGCCGTCTTCGTCGGGTCCTTCATTCCGGACGTGGTGCCGCTGACGCCGCTCATGATCCTGTGGATCAACCTCGTGACGAACGGCCTGCCGGCGCTCGCGCTCGGCGTCGACCCGCCCGACGACTCGCAGATGAGCGAGGCGCCGCGCAAGGCGAACACGGGCCTGCTCACGTCGCGCGAGTACCTCGGCATCTCCTTCGTCGGCGTGTGGATGGGGGCGTGCGCGATCGCTTGTTACCTCTGGCCGTGGCCGGTCGAAGCGGTGCCGGAAGGCGCAGTCGGCGCGCGATCGATCGCGTTCTCGCTCCTTGCAGTTTCCCCGCTTTTCCACGCGGGCAATTGCCGCTCGGGAACGGCGTCGGTCTTCACGCTGCGCCCGATGTTCCCTGCCCCGCTCGTCCTCGCGTGCTTGATCAGCCTCGGCATCCACCTCGTCGCGATCCTCGTGCCCGCGCTCCGGCCGGTGTTCCGCACGTATCCGATGGGGCTCTACGAGTGGGGCGTGCTCGTCGCGCTCTCGTTCTCGATCGTGCCGGGCATGGAGCTGCTCAAGTTCTTCCAGCGTAGAGGCATGTTCGCCGAGCGCCTCGGGCCGATGTCGCGGCGTCGCTAACGAACGACGACCCAGATGGCGCCGTGCATGGCGTCCGTGAAGTAGATCGCGTCGCTGTCGAGCGTGACGTACGCGGGACGGTAATTCGGCGCGGCGGCGTACGTCCTCTTCGTCGCGTCGCAGTTGGTCGGGTCGCAGCCGATGAGCCCGTCGTTCGTGATCCACACGAGGAGGCCGGCCCGCGCGACGGCGCCGGACGGCGTGTCTTGCTGGCCGACGAGCGTCTCCGGAGGGCCGCCGTCCGTCGCCACACGCGGCGCGCGCATGATCGACTTCGCGGGCCCGTTCGTGACGTAGACGCCGTTCGGATCGGCGGCGATCGACGTGAAGCCGCCGGCGTCGGTGGTCGCGAGACGCACGCCCGCGTCCTCTCCCGGGGCGATCGATTGGATCGAGCTCCCCGAGTAGAAGAAGATGCGGCCGTCCACGACGAGCATCCCGTCCGGCGCCAGGTTCGGCGCGAGCATCACGGGCTTGCCGGCCTCGATGACCTGAATGCAGCCCGCGCCGTTGCCGCCGCAAGGACCGTTGTGGATGTAGACGTAGTCTTGCGCCGTGTCGCGCCCGTACGCGCGGACGTCGGACGCCGAGAGGCTGTTCACGAGCACCGACGCGTCGCCGGGCTGGGTCTCGCTCGCGCCGAAGATCTCGAACGTGCCGCCGGCGACGAGCTGGCCGACGAGGCGGATGTCCGTCTTGGCGCTGAGGTACTGCGGGCTCGGCACCGTGGTGAGCGGCGTGACGCCCGCGTCGCTGGGAGCGGTGCTCGCGCGTTTGATCGTCGTGCCCTCGACCCAGTAGACGTTCGCGCCGTCGACGTCGATGAAGCTCGGGATCGACGATTGCGCCGCGGCCGCGAGGAGCGCGGGCTGGCATACGCCGCTCGTGCACGCGCCGCTGCGGCAGTCGTGGCCGCACCGCCCGCAGTTCGACGACGAAGACGTGGTGTCGCCGCAGCTCGCTTCGGGATTTCCGCCCTCGTTCGACGCGTCGGACGAGCCGCCGCCGAGATCGTCGAGCGAGACGACGAGTGCGCATCCCGCCGCGAGCGCGCATGCAGCGACGGTGCACCACGCGAGCTTCATGATCCCCACGTCATGGTACCACCGTGATCGAGACCCGATGGCCAAGAAACCGCTCTCGCTACAGGACCAGCTCGCGTGGGTGAAGACCGCGCCGAAGCTCTCGACCGCGGTCGATCCGAAGAAGCTCCCTGTGCTCGAGCCGCTCGATCTGGAGACGACGACGAACATCCTCCGCGCGCTCGCGTCGGCGAAGGCGGACGCGCAGCTCGCGGCCACGATTCGAAACGACGCGACCTCGGAGAGCCGTGACGCGCTCGGGCTCGCGCTGCTCGAGATCTGGAAAGGGAAAGAGTTCCACGGGCGCCTTTCGTGGATCATGGATGCGATCGCGGCGCTCGGCGGAGACCGCGCGACGGTGGCGCTCGCGTCGCACGTCGCGACGTGGCCGAAGGACGGCGACACGGGACGAAAGCGCGCCATCGCCGCGGCTGCCGTGCTCGCGAACGCAGGCACCGACACGTCGATCCTCGAGCTCATGAACCTGCGGCAGACGGCCGTCGTCCCGAGCGTGCTCGAGGCCACGATCGAAGCGCTCGATCGCGCCGTGCGATCGCGGAAGACTTCGCTGAGCGAGCTCTTCGACGTCGTGACGCCCACGCTCGGTCTCGATCAGAGCGGCACGCGCGCGTTCGAGCATGCGGGGCACACGTACACGGTCTCGTTCGACGATCACTTCGAGCCACGCCTGCGCGACGCCGAGGGCAAGCTCGGCGATCTCGACGAAGAGCCGGCGTGGACTGCGCTCGCCTCGAAGATGCGCGACGCGGTGAAGGTGCAGACGTTCCGTCTGGAGCAGGACATGATCGCGGGCCGTCGCTGGACGGTGGACGCATGGACGCGCCTCCTTCGCGATCATCCGCTGATGGTGAGCTTCACGCGGCGCCTCGTGTGGGGCGTGTACGACGAGAACACGCTCGTGACGGCGTTTCGTACGGCGGAAGATCGCACGCTCCTCACGAAGGACGGCGAGATGAAGCTCACCGGCGACGAACGCATCGGGCTCGTTCACCCGCTCCACTTGAGCGACGCCGATCGTGCGGCGTGGGGCGAGAGCCTCGCGGACTACGAGATCATCCAGCCGTTCCCGCAGATGGGCCGACCGATCCATCGCGCCGAGGACGCCGAGAAGGGCGAGGAGCACGTGAAGCGCTACGCCACGTCGCAGTTCAAGTCGGGCGTCTTGCGCGACGTCCTCGTGCGGGGCGGCTGGGAACGCGACTCGGCGTTCTTGCGACGGGAGTACACGCGCCATTTCGCGAGCTACGGCGTGTGGGCGATCGCGACGATGGATCCGGGCGTGCAAGCCGGCATGGCGACGTACGACGAATTCGATCAGACGATCTCGACGATCGAGTTCCGCGCGAAGAAGGGCGGCGGGATGTCACGCACCGCGATGAAGCTCGGCGAGGCGCCGCCCGTGCCGTTCAGCGAAGCCATCCGCGACATCGCGGAGGTGCTCGCTTCGCAGGATTAGAAGACCAGGAACACATCGAATGCGTCACGGATGTGGGAGAGGCGGCTGCATCGCGCCTCCGAAGACGTGGACGCGCGGCGTGATGACGAGCTCGTCGAGCGGCGGGTACTCGCGACGGAAGGTCTTTTCGAGCCACGCCGCGCACGCGCGCGATCCGTCGTCCGTGTACTGGTACTTCGCCGAATAATCGAGGCACGCCTTCGCCGCGCGCTTCGCGTCGACGTCGCGCAAGGCGATTCGCTCGGCGCGTTTCTTCACGGGCAAACGCGCGACGAGCTCGTCGGCGGCGCGCGCCCACATCGCGGACGTTCGGCCCGCGGCTGCGATGACCCAACGCGGCGGCGGCACGGGCTGCATCTCGGTGACCTTCATGTACTCGGCCTCGACCGCTCGGATCTGCGCGCTTCGTGCGGCGACCCACGCGTCGATCACCGTCGTCGTCGGATTCGCGACGAGCGGCGCCCACGTCGTGGAGTCGCGCTTTTCGTCCGCCGCGAAGACGAGCGCTTCGCCGTACGCGTCGAGGCCTCTCGCGAATCGTCGCATCTCCTGCGGATCGCCGTCGGCCGGCTGCTTGAGCTCGCGGCTCATGTCGCGGATGCGCGCGTACTCGCGTGACGCCTTCGCGTCGTGTGTCGCGGCTTGCGCCCGCGCGAGGACGGCGTGCGTCTGCATGCGAAGCCCGATCGGCCCGCGATCGACGATGCTCATTCGCCGAGCCGCTTCGCGAATGACGGCGGCCCAATCTTCTCGATCGCCGAAGTGGAGGATCACGGCCGCCGCGATCGTCGCCGCTTCCGCGTCCGTGCCGTAGAACCGCTGATACACATCGGCGTCCGCGAGCGCGCCCGCGTCGTCACCAAGGCCCATGCGAAGGAGCACGGCGTCGCGCAGGACGTCCTTCGACTTCGCGTCGTTCGGAAACTCG
>Ga0207677_10001904_pt1 | contig 11021 bp, 7 predicted proteins | sample KBSMisM42_FD_184311 | JGI IMG/M metagenome (GOLD analysis project Ga0207677, IMG submission 184311) | Miscanthus rhizosphere microbial communities from Kellogg Biological Station, Michigan, USA - KBS Miscanthus M4-2 (SPAdes) (version 2) | ecosystem: Host-associated > Plants > Roots > Rhizosphere...
CGCGGTCGGCGTCGCAGTCGACGGAGGCGGCGGGGTGCGCTCGACGGGCTTGAGCTCCGGCATCTTCACGAGCTCTTCGATGTTCGGGACGAGGACGATTTCGATGCGGCGGTTCTTCGAGCGACCTTTGTCGTCTTTGTTGCTCTGCACGGCGTCGAACTCGGCGTAGCCGGCGGCGCTGAGCTGATCGGCCTTCACGCCTTTTTCGACGAGGAGCTTCACGACGGCGACGGCGCGCGCGGTGGAGAGCTCCCAGTTCGAGGGGAACTCCTTGTTGTGGATCGGGAACGTGTCCGTGTGACCTGCGACTTGGAAGCGGCGGCCGCCGACGGCCTTGAGCGCGCTCGCGACCTCGCCGATCGCGGTCTTGCCCTCGGGCTTGATGTCCGTCTTGCCTTCGTCGAACAAAACGTCCGTCGCGAGCGCGAGGACGATCTGCCCGCGGCGCGTCGCGATGTCGAGCTTGCCCGCGTCGATCATCGACTTGAACTTCAGCACGAAGTCGTCGAAGAGCTTCGCGCGGCTCTCCGCTGCGGTCTTCTGCGCGCGTAGCTCGTCGAGCTCCTTCTTCGTTTGCTCGTCGAGCTGGCCGCTCTTGCCTTCGAGCTCGGTGATCTTCGCCTTGAGGTCCGCGATCTCCTTGTCGGACTCGGCCTTCTCTTGCTTCTCCTTGGCGTCGAGCGCGTCGTACTGCGATTTGGGAATGCCGCAGGCGACACCGCTCGCGAGCATCAGCACCAGCACGATCTTCTTCATGCGAGCGATGCTAGAGCGCCTTCACCCATGCCGTCCACGCAGGGTTCGCGCGCGCCGGCGCCATGCCCACGACGCGCTCGAACGTCTTCGCGCCCGTCGGATCGGCGTCGTACGAATCGCGCCACGCTCGATAAAACGGCCAGAGAAGCCCGCGCGCGTCGAGCCACTGGCAGACGTACCGAGCAGTTGCATAGTGCATCTTTTCGTCCGCGTCGCGGAAGGCTTCGTCGCTCATGCCGAAGAGCCCGTCGAGCTTCGCCGTCCCCGCGCCGAGGCCCGTCATGAGCTTTCCGTAGCGCCAGTTCTTCACGCCGTGGATTTCTCCTGGGCGAGGCATCACCGGCGCTTCGTAGAGCGACGCGATGCCTTCGTTGATCCAGATCGGCGCGCGCGGAAAATCCGTCTCGACGATCGGATGCACCAGCTCGTGGGTGAGCGTCCCGAGGCCCGGGCCTGCGTTCATCACGATGCGGCGAATGTTCGGATGATACATGCCGAACGGCGAGTCGCACGTCCCACCGAGCTTCGCGCGGCAGTAGTCCTGGTAGCTCTTCGCTTCCGGAAACAAGTACACGCCGATCGCTTTGTCGGGCTTCTTGTCGAAGCGACCGTTGAAGTACGCGTCGATCGCGTGCGTCGTGAGATCCACGCTCGACGCGAGAGCGCTCGCGTTCCAACCCGGTGCAGCGACGAGGACGAAGACGTCTTGTGCGGTTTGGATCGAGACGTCACCGAGCTCGGCGCGCGCGAGCGACTCGATGCGTTTGCGATCGGCGGCGAGATCGTACGCAGGAGGCGGAGTCGGAGTCGGAGCCTGAGTCCGAGTCTGAGTCTGAGTCTGAGTCCGAGATGGAGGCGGAGTCAGAGTCGGGGACGGAGTCGGAGTTTGCGTGGAACAGGCGGAAAATACGAAGAACGTCCACGCGAAACGCACCTGCATCGTGGTTGGACGCTGTGGACAACGGCATTCTTGGATCTGGTCCGGAACGTGCAAAGGTGTGGCACGTGGGCTCTCGTCTGCTGATCGTCGACGACGACCGTATTCTCGTCGATGCGTTGCGCGAGCTGCTGTTACGGCGGTTTCCCGCGGCGAACATCGAGACGTGCACGTCCGCCGAAAAATCGACGGCGCTCATCGCGCGCGAGGACTACGACGTCATCATCAGCGACGTCCGCATGCCCGGCACGGACGGCTTGCAGCTCCTCGAACGAGCGCACGAGCTCCGGCCGGAGACGCCGATTGTTCTCATCACGGGGCTCGGTGACTACGACCTCGCGGTGAAGGCGCTTCGTGGCGGCGCGTTCGATTTCATCACGAAGCCCGTCGACACGGATTATCTCGCGGCGTCCGTCGCGCGCGCGCTTCGTGTCCGCGAAGTGGCGCGCGAGCTCGACGCGCAGAAACAAGCGCTCGCCGAGCACGCCGCCGCGCTCGCGCACATCGTCGACGATCAGACGCGCGAGCTCCGCGAAGCGAACCGCATCAAGGACGAGTTCCTCGCGACGCTCTCGCACGAGCTCCGCACGCCGCTCACGGCGATGCTCGGTTGGGCTCGCCTCCTCCTTCGCAGCGAGCTCGACGACAAGACGCGAAACCAAGCGCTCGAGGCCATCGAACGAAACGCCGCGCACCAGGCGCGCCTCGTCGACGATCTCCTCGACGTGTCGCGCATCATGACCGGCAAGCTTCGCCTCTCGCCGCGCACCGTGCAGCTCGGGCGCGTCGTCGCGGGCGTCATCGACACGCTGGCGCAGTCTACGCGCGGTCGCGATATCGTCTTCGAGCGCGATCTCGACATGAACGACGCGGGCGTCCACGGCGACGCGGATCGCTTGCAGCAAGTCATCTCGAATTTGCTCTCGAACGCCCTCAAATTCACGCCGGACGGCGGGAAGATCACGACGCGCGTGCGGCGCGAAGGCGATCTGGTCACGCTCACCGTGAGCGACACGGGTGTCGGCGTTCTTCCGGATTTCTTGCCGAAGGTCTTCGAGCGATTCCGTCAGGCGGACGCTTCGCTCGCGCGCTCGCGCGGCGGCCTCGGCGTGGGTCTGGCGATCGTGAAGCACATCGTCGAGCTCCACGGCGGCTCGGTCTCCGTCGCGAGCGAAGGCAAAGATCACGGCACGACGTTCACCGTTCGATTGCCCGCGATCGAAGCCGCACGAGAAACCGCGCCGCAGCGCGAGGTGTCGCGCGAGAACTTGAACGGCATCTCGGTGCTCATCGTCGAGGACGACTCCGACGCGCGGAGCCTCCTGCGCTTCACGCTCGAGCAGAGCGGCGCGCGCGTCGTCGACGTCGATTCGGCGGCGGGAGCGATCGCGGAGCTCGACCGGGCGGTGCCCGATGTCATCTTGTGTGACATCAGCATGCCGCAAGAAGACGGTTACTCCCTCATTCGGCGCATTCGCGCGCGAAAGACGCAGGCGGGTGGGAACGTCCCGACGGCCGCAGTGACTGCGTATGCTCGTCCGGAGGACGTGCGGCATGCGCTCGCCGCGGGCTTCGACTTGCACCTCGCGAAACCGCTCGAGCCGCGAGATCTCATTGCGGCCGTCGTTCGTTTGGCCCACAAGAAACAACGTGTGCAGGCCGTGGTCTAAGGCCTCGTCGTAGCAAAATGCCCGTGGCAAATATGGCACTCTCCAAAATCCTCGTCGTCGATGACGAGCCCGACATCCTCCGCCTCGTCGAGGTCATCCTCGAGGGGTCGAGCGAATGGGCCGTGCTCACGGCGTCGGATGGAGAGGAGGCTTGCGCCCTCGCCAAACGCGAGCATCCAGTGGCAATTTTGCTCGATGGGCGCATGCCCGGGCCCGGCGGCAGCGGCTTCGACACCCTCGAACGATTGCGAAGCGATCCGGACACGAGCGCCACTCCGGTCATCCTCATGAGCGCGTTGGCACGCGGCTCGGATCCGTCGATTCCGCCCGGTTTTGCGGGTGTGATCTCGAAACCGTTCGACCCGCTCACCCTACCGAAACAGATTCGCGATATTTTGGGGCCGCTACCATGAATCAAGCGACATCGATGAATGGAGACGAAAAGTACGCGCAGCTCGTGACGCAATACGTGTCGTCGCTTCCCGAAAAGCTGGCGTCGCTGGAGCGAGCGCTGAGCGCCGGGCGCGCCGGTGACGCGTCGGGTCTGGCCGAGGCGCGAGAGATCGCCCACCGCATTCGCGGGACGGGCGGCTGCTACGGCCTGCGCGAATTGAGCGAAGCCGCCGCCGTTCTCGACGACGTGCTCACGCTGATGAAGCGCGGCAATGGCGGCTCGTGGCCGCAAGCTGACGAAGCCGCCACGCTCGTCCGCGCAGTCATCGAATCGGCGACGAAGAAGTAACGACTAGGCGCGCTTGACGTCGCCGTCCAGCGGAGGGCGATCCGACGGGCTCTTCGGCGCTTCGTCGCCCAGCGCCTGATAGCGCTCGAGCTTTCGGTACAGCGTCTTGCGATCGAGGCCGAGCACCTTCGACGCGAGCGTCTTGTTGCCGCCGACGGCGTCGAGCACGCGAAGGATGTAGCTGCGCTCGATGTCCTCGAGCGGCACGAGATCGACCGGGCCCGCGTCCGCGCCCGAGACGCCGATCTGCCCGCGCTGGTGATCGCGGATGCTGTCCGGCAAGTCGTCCACCGTGAGCTGCTCGTTGCGCGTCAGCGCGACCGCGCGCTCGATGCAGTTCGACAGCTCGCGCACGTTGCCCGGCCACGGATACGAAAGAAGCCTTTGCGCGGCTGATTTCGTGAGGCCCTTCACGTTGCGACCGGAGACCGCGGCGTAACGCTCGAGGAGCGTCTGCGCGATGAGCAGCACGTCATTGCCGCGCGCGCGGAGCGGCGGCAGGTGAATGCGCACGACGTTGATGCGGAAGTAGAGATCTTGGCGGAAGCTTCGCTCTTCGACGCTGCGCTCGAGATCGCGGTTCGTCGCCGTGATGATGCGCGCGTCGAACGGCACCTCTTCGTTCGCGCCGACGGGGCGATACATGCGCTCTTGAAGCGCGCGCAGCAGCTTCGGCTGGAGCGCCATCGACATGTCGCCGATCTCGTCGAGGAACAGCGTGCCGCCGGCCGCTTGAGACAAGAGACCCGAGCGCGCCGCGCGAGCGTCGGTGAACGCGCCCTTCACGTAGCCGAAGAGCTCGCTCTCGAGCAGGTGCTCCGGCATCGCCGCGCACGAGAGCGCGACGAACGGCCGCGCCGACCGCGGAGAGCGCCTGTGGAGCGCCTTCGCGACGAGCTCCTTGCCGGTGCCGCTCTCGCCCGTGATGAGGACGCTTGCCTCTGCGTCTGCCGCGCGCTCGATCAAATCGAAGACGCGCTTCATCGCCGCGCTCGCGCCGACGATCTCTTCGAACGCGACCGTCTCCTTGACGGCGCGGCGAAGGCGCATCACCTCGTCCTTCATCTTGCGGTGGCTCACCGCACGCTCGAGCGCGATGCGCAGCGCTTCAGGCTCCGGTGGCTTCGTGACGAAATCGTACGCACCGGCGCGAATTGCACCGACCGCCGTCTCCAGCGTGCCCTGCGCCGTCATCACCACGACGGGCAGGTTCTCCCAACGCTCGGCGATGCGCGCGCAGAGATCGATGCCGGATGTGTTGTTCAAGAACACGTCGACGAGCACCGCGTCGTAAGTCTCGGCAGCGAGCATCGCGAGCGCCTCGTCTGCACTTCCGCACGATTTCGTCTCGTACCCGAGACGGGACACGGCGAGCTCTGCAAATCGCCGGAAATCGGGGTCGTCATCGACGACGAGGACGCGGTCACTCATGGCCTTATCTCGAAAAGCATAATCCCTGATTGCACGTCGCACACCCGCCAAAGCTCCGCGCACGACCGATTACGCGGTGTTGTGGCAACACGCCACGCAGCGGCACCCGGATTGCTTACATGACGACCCCTTTTTCTTCCCGGCTGTGGGGTCTTGGAGGCGTTTCGAGATGATGCGAACGAACGGCAACGGCAACGGTAACGGACATCGCGAAACGGTCCGCGCCAAGAAGAAGTCGTCGGCGGCGTCACACGACGACGAGCTGCGCGCAATCCTCGAAGTCCTCGAAGCCGTGAAGCGCGGCGACTTCACCGCGCGCGCCGAGACTCGTCCCGGCACCGGCACGACACAGCAGATCGCGCGCGAGGTGAACGAGCTCATCGATCGTCTCCAAGGCGTCGGCTCCGAAATCATCCGCGTCGCGCGCGAGGTCGGCACCGAAGGCAAGCTCGGCGCGCAAGCCGAAGTGCGCGGCATGAGCGGCACGTGGAAAGATCTCACCGACAACGTGAACGGGCTCGCGGCGAACCTGACGAACCAGGTCCGCAACATCGCGCTCGTCACGACGGCGGTCGCGAACGGCGACCTCTCGCAGAAGATCACCGTCGAAGCGCGCGGCGAGATCCTCGAGCTCAAGAACACGATCAACAGGATGGTCGATCAGCTCCGCTCGTTCGCGAGCGAGGTCACGCGCGTGGCTCGCGACGTCGGCACCGAAGGAAAGCTCGGCGCTCTCGCCGAAGTGCAAGGCGTCGCTGGCACGTGGAAGGACCTCACGCACAACGTCAACGCGCTCGCGGGAAATCTCACCAATCAGGTGCGAAACATCGCGCTCGTCACGACGGCGGTCGCGAACGGCGACCTCTCGCAGAAGATCACCGTCGAAGCGCGCGGTGAGATCCTCGCGCTCAAAGAGACCGTGAACAGGATGGTCGATCAGCTCCGCTCGTTCGCGAGCGAGGTTTCGCGCGTCGCGCGCGAGGTGGGCAATGACGGGAAGCTCGGCGGGCAGGCGCAGGTTCCTGGCGTCGCCGGCACGTGGAAGGACCTCACCGACAACGTGAATCAGCTCGCCGGCAACCTGACGAACCAGGTGCGCAACATCGCGCTCGTCACGACGGCGGTCGCACGGGGCGACCTCTCGCAGAAGATCACGGTCGAAGCGCGCGGCGAGATCAGCGAGCTCAAGGACACGATCAACAGGATGGTCGATCAGCTCCGCTCGTTCGCAGCAGAAGTGACGCGCGTCGCGCGCGAGGTCGGCACGGACGGAAAGCTCGGCGGACAGGCGATGGTCCCCGACGTCGCCGGCACGTGGAAGGACCTCACCGACAACGTGAATCAGCTCGCCGGCAACCTGACGAACCAGGTGCGCAACATCGCGTGGGTCACGCAAGCGATCGAGCGCGGCGATCTCTCGCAGAAGATCACCGTCGAAGCGCGCGGTGAGATCAGCGAGCTCAAAGAGACGATCAACAGGATGGTCGACCAGCTCCGCGCGTTCGCCGCCGAAGTGACGCGCGTCGCGCGCGAGGTCGGCACCGAGGGAAAGCTCGGCGGACAGGCGCAGGTGCTCGGCGTCTCCGGTACGTGGAAGGACCTCACCGAGAACGTGAACGTGATGGCGTCGAACCTCACGTCGCAGGTGCGCGGCATCGCGAAGGTCGTCACCGCGGTCGCGCAGGGCGATCTGCGGCAGAAGCTCGCGCTCGAAGCCAAAGGCGAAATCGCGTCGCTCGCCGACACGATCAACGACATGACGAACACCCTCCGCGTCTTCGCCGAGCAGGTCACGACCGTAGCTCGAGAGGTCGGGATCGAGGGCCAGCTCGGCGGTCAGGCGAAGGTCCCGGGGGCCTCCGGCACGTGGCGTGATCTAACCGATGCCGTGAACCAACTCGCCTCGAACCTGACGACCCAGGTGCGCGCCATCGCCGAGGTCGCCACGGCCGTGACGGCCGGCGACCTCACGCGCGCGATCTCGGTCGAGGCGCAAGGTGAAGTGCTTCAGCTCAAAGACAACATCAACATGATGATCGCGAACCTTCGCGACACCACTCGAGCCAACACGGAGCAGGATTGGCTCAAGACGAACCTCGCGAAGTTCAGCGGCATGATGCAGGGCCAGCGCAGCATCGCTTCGCTCGCGCGGCTCGTCATGAGCGAGCTCACGCCGCTCGTCTCGGCTCAGCAGGGCCTTTTGTTCGTGCTCGAGAACGAAGAGGAGGTCCCCGTCCTCCAGCTCCTTTCGAGCTACGCGTTCGAGTCGCGCAAGCAGCTTTCGAATCGCTTCGCGCTCGGCGAAGGCCTCGTCGGCCAGTGCGCGCTCGAGAAGAAGACGATCCTCGTGACGGACGTGCCGAGCGACTACCTGTCGATCCGCTCGGGTCTCGGGAAGGCCGCGCCGACGAACGTCATCGTCCTGCCGATCCTCTTCGAGGGAAGCCTCAAGGCCGTGATCGAGCTCGCGTCGTTCCAGGAGTTCACGCCCATCCACATCACGTTCCTCGATCAGCTCGTGCAGTCGATCGGCGTCGTCTTCAACATGATCGGCGCGAGCATGCGCACCGAGGAGCTGTTGCAGGAGCTCCAGCGCTCGAACAGCGAGCTCGGCAACCGTTCTCGGGAGCTCGAAGAGAAGGCCTCCGAGCTCGAGATCAAGAACCGCGAAATCGCGCGCGCCTCGGCGTCTCTCGAAGAGAAGGCGCGCGAGCTCGCCCGCGCGTCGAAGTACAAGTCGGACTTCCTCGCGAACATGTCGCACGAGCTGCGCACGCCGCTCAACTCGCTGCTCATCTTGGCGAAGCTCCTCGCCGACAACGACGAGCACACGCTCACGTCGCAGCAGGTCGAGTACGCGCGTACGATCTGCTCGAGCGGGCACGATCTCCTCTCGCTCATCAACGAGATCCTCGATCTGTCGAAGGTCGAGGCCGGCAAGGTCGAGGTCAAGCCGCAGGACGTGCTCGTCTCGGATCTGCGCGAGTTCGTCTCGCGGAGCTTCGAGAAGGTCGCGGAGCAAAAGGGCCTCGGCTTCCAGATCCACATCGCCAAGGAGACGCCTTCGCTCATCCACACCGATCCTCTGCGCTTGCAACAGATCTTGAAGAACCTGCTGTCGAACGCGTTCAAGTTCACGTCGAACGGGCAGGTGCTCTTGACGATGCAACGCGTCTCGCCGGGCGACATCGCGTTCCAGAGCGAGACGCTGCAGCACGCCGACCAGATCATCTCGTTCGCCGTCATCGACACGGGCATCGGCATCCCCGAGGACAAGCAGCGCATCGTCTTCGAGGCGTTCCATCAAGCGGACGCTTCGACCTCGCGCACGTATGGCGGCACGGGTTTGGGCTTGGCGATCAGCCGCGAGCTCGCGCGCCTCCTCGGCGGCGAGATCACGCTCGAGAGCGAGACCGGTCACGGCAGCACGTTCACGCTCTACTTGCCGGCGCGCCTCGCGATTCCCGCGGGCCCGCTATCGTTCCGCCGCGATCGAGAGATCCCTTCCTCGAACGGCAAGCTGCAGGGCTCGCTCACGGGTCGCAAGGTGCTCGTCGTCGATGACGACGTTCGCAACGCCTACGCGATCCGCAGTTTGCTCGAGCGCCGAGGCGTGAACGTCCTCCTCGCGGAGGGCGCGCGCCAATCGCTCGACGCGCTCCAGAAGAACCCGGACGTCGATCTCGTCTTGATGGACATCATGATGCCGGAGATCGACGGCTACGACGCGACGCGGAACATCCGCGCGATGGAGAGCTTCAAGAAGCTGCCGATCATCGCGCTGACCTCGAAGGCGATGGTCGGCGATCGCGAAAAAGTGCTCGAAGCCGGCTGCACCGACTTCGTCCCCAAGCCGGTCGACAACGACCAGCTTCTTGCAGTGATGAATCGCTTGCTTTCAGGCGGAGGGAGCGAAAGGAAGAAATAGTCATGGAGCTCTTCGACGACGTCGATTCGATCTTGGATCACAAAGGACATCACGTCTGGTTCATCGGGCCGGAGGCAACCGTCTTCGACGCGATCCGCTGGATGTCGGAGAAGAACGTAGGCGCCTTGCTCGTCATCGAGAGCGGTGACTTGCTCGGCATCATCTCGGAGCGCGACTACACGCGGAAAGTCATCCTCATGGATCGCAGCTCGAAGCACACGAAGGTGCACGAGATCATGACGAAGGGCGTGACGACGATCACGTCCGACGCCACGGTCGAAGAAGCGATGCGCGTGATGACGAAGCACCGCGTACGTCACCTCCCGGTCGTCGATCGCGACGGCCACGTGACGGGCCTCGTGTCGATCGGCGATCTCGTCGAGCGCACGATCGCGACCCAGCGCTTGGTCCTCGAGCAGCTCGAGGGCTACATCGTCGGGCGCTACCCCGGATAGTTTCATGTAGGCTCTGGGGCCATGCGCCCTACCCTCTTGTTTTGTGCTCTCGCCGTCGTTGGCTGTCAGAAGTCGAACGAGAGCGGGACTCCCGCGCCGAGCGCTTCCGTGCAAGCGACGCAAACCGCTTCCGTCGCCGCGAGCGCTTCGGCCGCGCCGACTGCTGCAGGTCCGCACAAGGTCGCGGACGTCGGCGAGATCCCTGCTTGGTCGCCTGATCCGGCGGGCGCGGGGAAATGCACCGTGGACGCGGCGTCGAAGACGCTCATCCAGTCGCTCTCGAAGGGAATGGACAAGACGCTGAGCGACGGCAGCGCCGACGTCGCGGCGATGATCGCGAAGACGAACGCGGCGTCGTGTGCGCTCACGCGAAAGGAGCTCGCGAACGCGCTGAACGACGGCGGCTACGAGCGTTACAAGGCGAAGGCGTACACCGAGGCCGATCGCTGGTGGCGCGCTGCGCTCGTCGCGCGACCTTCGGCGATCACACCTCGCTACAACCTCGCGTGCGGGCTCGCGCTCGAAGGCAAACCGAAGGACGCGGTATGGACGATTCAAGAAATCGCGCGCGCCGCGACCGCGGGTGACGCCAGCGCGGTGAACTCGCTCGAGAAATCGAAGAGCGACGACGACTTGAAGACGCTCCGCGAGGACGCCGATTTCAAGGCTGCGCTCGCCGTCGCCAATACGGCCGCGGGCGTGCTCGCCGGTCCTCGCAAAGAGCCCGAGACGGCGGCGGCTGCCGTGAAGCTCCTGCCGGCCGAGTTCATGAAGGCGAAAGACCTCATCGGAGTCACGACCGATGGTTGGATCAAGTACGCACCCGCGTTCATCCACTTCTGGACGTGGCGCCCGGACGGCTCGACGGAGCTCATCGTCGGAACCGTCGTCGACGATCCCGCGAAGCTCGGCAAACCGAAGGGCGACATGAATCAGGACTACGGCGCGATCGCCGTCCTTCAGCGCGACGCCGGAAACTTGAAGCTCCTCTTCTCGCACAAGACGGGCGAGTCGCCGCCGAGCGTCGCCGCGAAGAACAAGGACGTCGCCTACTCGTTCGACACGATGTGCGGCACGATCAACGGCACGCTCGCGTGGAAGG
>Ga0207677_10001905_pt1 | contig 11020 bp, 10 predicted proteins | sample KBSMisM42_FD_184311 | JGI IMG/M metagenome (GOLD analysis project Ga0207677, IMG submission 184311) | Miscanthus rhizosphere microbial communities from Kellogg Biological Station, Michigan, USA - KBS Miscanthus M4-2 (SPAdes) (version 2) | ecosystem: Host-associated > Plants > Roots >...
CCTCGAGGCAATGCGCCAGCTCGGTCGCCTCGGTCTTCAGGAACTTGCGTCGCGCCGGCGTGCTGAAGAAGAGCTCGCGCACCTCGACCGTCGTGCCGACGCTGCGCGCCGTGGGCTGCAGCTCGCCGGTGCGGGCGTCGAGCCGGGTCGCGTGCGCGGCCTCAGCGGTGCGGCTGGTGATCGTCAGCTCGGCGACCGAGGCGATCGCCGCCAGCGCCTCGCCGCGAAAGCCGAGCGTGGCCACGCCTTCGAGCTCGGCGAGCGAGGCGATCTTGCTGGTGGCGTGGCGGCGCAGCGCCAGGGGCAGCTCGGCGGCGGCGATGCCGTCGCCGTCGTCCTCGACGCTGATCGCCCGCACCCCGCCGCCGACCAGGCGGACGATGATCTGCCGCGCACCGGCGTCGATGGCGTTGTCGAGCAGCTCGCGCACCACCGAGGCCGGCCGCTCGACGACCTCGCCGGCGGCGATCTGGCTGATCAGCTCTCCCGGCAATTCGCGGATCGGCCGGCGCATGCGGGCCTCGACGACGGCGTTCATCGTCGCATTGTAGGAAGCCGGTTCCTCACCCTCTCCGGCTCGCGGGAGAGGGCCGGGGTGCGGGGTCAGTCGAGCAGGCCCCGGCCGCCCAGCCACTCGCGGCAGACGCGCACCGCCTCGGCGAGCTGCGCCGGCTGGCCGGCGTAGTAGTGAGTGGCGCCCTCGATCACCCGCATCGTCTTGTCGCTGCTGGCGGCGGCGCGGAAGATCAGGCCGGTGTGCGGCTGCGGCACGGCATCGTCGGCGCCGTTCTCGATCGCCAGGAAGGGCACGGTCACGCGCGCGGCGCAGCGCTCGCCGTCGGCCTGGGTGTCGTCGATCGACCATTGCGAGAGCCAGGCACGCAGGGTCGAGAAGCGCGCCATGCCCGCCGGGGCGCTGTTCGCCAGGCGCGGCTCGCCGAGGTAGCTGCTGCCCGGCGCGCGGCCGTTGGGGTCGAGCGTGGCGTCGAGGAAGCGCGGCTCGGCCATCGTCCGATGGGTGACGAAGCCGCGCTCGGCACGGGCCTCGCCGCGCGCACGCATCGCCGCCAACGTCTCCTTGACCCACGCGGTTCGGCGGCGCAGCCGCGCGAGCTGGCGTTCGCGGAAGCGGGCGAGGTAGTCGGCACCGTAGGGCGGCTGGTTGGGATTGCGCGGGTCGTAGAGGTCGAGCTCGGGATCGCGCCGGTCGGGATCGTCCTCGTCGAGCACCGAAGGATCGATCCAGTCGGCGAGGAGCTGCGCGCGCGAGACGTGCGCCGCCTGGAAGATCATCGCGTCGGCGGCCACGAGCCCAGCGGCGGAGAGGTCGATCGGATCGCCCGCCGGCGTGGCCGTGATCGTCGGCCGCTCCGCCTCGGCCTGGTAGAGCAGGGCGAGCGCGCCGCCGCCCGACCAGCCGCAGAGCACGACCTTGTCATAGCCCCAGGCCTCGCGCGCATGGCGGATCCAGGCGCCGAGGTCGAGGACCACGTTCTCGAAGATCAGCGGCGTGTCGTTGCGCGCATAGCGACTGGCGGCGCACAGCACATGCAGGCCGCTCGCGGCCATGGCGCGCGGCATCGGCAGCAGCTGCAACGTGCTCGCCGGGTGCATGTAGATCAGCAGGACCCGGCTCGCCTTGCCCTCGGGCAGGAAGCGGATGCCTTCGACATTGACCGCGCCGGGGCTGCCGGCGAAGCCGTAGACCTCGCGCAGCGCGGAAGACTCGGAGTAGCTGACATGCGCCCACTCGGCGCGGATCTCGAACGTCGATTCCATGGCGCAGAGTGTCGTTGCGGAAACAGGCCGCGTCGAGAGCGCGGCAATCCGCCACAGAGTTGGCAGACGGCGGCATTCCGCGGCTCGGAAGGGGGCCGGTCGCGTGTTAGCTTCAGAGGATGAATGAAGTCGCCGCCGACGAGGCCGAGCCCTCGCCGGCCTTCCTGCAGGCGGTGGCCGACCTCGGCGCGACGCAGACCGTCACGACCTCGCAGGCGATCTTCAATGCCCAGGGCGTGAAGCTGCTCGAGGGCGGCGCCAAGGTCGACCAGGGCCTGTACGACCGGCTGGTCTCGCATCGACTGTCGCGACCGCTCGACGAATGCGTTCGTGCCGAGCCCAGCGTGGACGGCAAGCTGCTGCGCGAGGCAGCGCAGGCGGCGATGGAATGCTGGCCGTTCTTCGCCCAGCTCGCGCCGACGCCGGTGGCGCGCGAATCGCTGCTGCGCCTGGTCGCCTCGTTGCCGCTGCCGCGGCCGATCGCGCTGCACCTCGACCTGGCGCGCAACAGCCGGCCGGGCCTCTTCACGCACAGCGTCCTGATGGCGTTGCTCTGCGCCTGGCTCGCCGGCCAGAGCGAAGACTCGACCCGCGACGACGTCGCCGACGCCGCCGCCGCCGGCCTGCTGCACGACCTGGGCATGCTGCACATCGACCCGGCGCTGCTCGATGCCGACGAGCGGCTGAGCGGCAATCGCCTCAACCCGGTCTATGTGCATCCGCTCACCTCGTCGATGCTGGTCGAGCGCTTCGATGCCTTCCCGAAGGCGGTGGCCCGCGCCGTGGTCGAGCATCACGAGCGGCTCGACGGCTCCGGCTATCCGCGCGGGCTCGTCGGCGAGGCGATCAGCCCGCTCGGCCGGATCGTCGCCCTGGCGGAGGTGGTGACGGCGATGTTCGACGGCGAGCGGGCCCAGCCGGAGCAGCGGGTCTCGCTGCTGCTGCGCATCAACCCGCGCCGCTACGACGCGGCGCACGCTGCCGCCGTCCACCGCCTGCTCGCGGCGCTGCCGCCGGGCGAGGCCGACAGCAGCGACACGCCGGAGCAGTCGATCGCCCGGCTGCTGCGCCTGGCCGACGAGCTCGAGCGCTGGCGCCAGACCAGCGAGGCGATCGCCCCCGAGCTCGATGGGGCGCATGCGGCGCTGCTCGGCTCGATGGACGAGCAGCACGCGACCCTGCAGCGCATGCTCTACGACGCCGGCGTCACCCATGATCAGCTCGGCGCCCTCGGCGACGACATCGGGGCCGACACGGCGATGCGGATCGAGCTCTGGGCGCTCGCCGAGGAACTGCTGTGGCAGCTCCACTCCGCGGCGAACCAGCTCAAGCGGCGCTGGCAGGCGACCGAGCCGGCGCTCGCGCATCCGCCGGTGCTCGCGGCCTGGTTCGCCGGCGTGGCCTCGCTCGACGAACCGCCGGTCGCGAGCCCGTGAGCCCGTTCGGCGGTCGCGGGGCGGCGGACGGTCCTCGTCATAATCGCCGCCATGGAATTCCTCGGCGCCATCCTCGACTTCGTCCTGCACGTCGACGTGCACCTGACGACCTTCGTCCGCAACTACGGCGCCTGGGTGTATGCGCTGCTGTTCGCGATCATCTTCATCGAGACCGGCGTGGTCGTCATGCCTTTCCTGCCGGGCGACTCGCTGCTGTTCGTGGTCGGCGCGATGTGCGCGGTCGGGCTGATGAACCTGCCGCTGGTGCTGGCGCTGCTCTGGGCGGCGGCGGTGCTGGGCAACCAGAGCAACTACGCGATCGGCCGCAGGATCGGGCCGCGCGTGTTCCAGTGGGAGCACTCGCGCTGGTTCAACAAGAAGGCCTTCGACCAGGCGCATGCCTTCTACGAGCGCTACGGCGGCATCACCATCGTCGCTGCGCGCTTCATGCCGTTCCTGCGCACCTTCGCGCCCTTCGTTGCCGGGGTGGCGCAGATGACGCGGCGCAAGTTCACCTTCTACGACATCAGCGGCGGCGCACTCTGGGTCGGCAGCATCACCTTCGCCGGCTACCTGTTCGGCAACATCCCCTGGGTCAAGGAAAACCTCGACAAGATCATCTGGGGTGCGATCCTGATCCCCGGCGGGCTGGTCTTCCTCGGCGCCTGGCGGGCGCGGATGAAGCAACGCGTCAAGCCGGCCTGAGCCTTCGCTCCGGCAAGGGAACGGGCCTCGCGTCAGCGGACGGTGTAGCCGCGCCCTTCCATGCAAGCGAACGTGGCGCGCTGGAAGATCTGGGCATCGCTCATCGCCCCGGCCTGGGTGGTTGCCCAGCGGTTGCAGTCCTGGCGATCGACCTCCGTCTGGGCTTGCGACTGGCCGTTGCGCGGATAGAAGATCGGATCGGGCGCCGGCGCCGACGGCACCGGCTGTCCCGAGCGCACGGTCTGGTCGCCGGGCTGCGGCTGGCTGACGACGTATCCGGTCGCGGGCGCGGGGTAGGCCGGATAGCCGTAATAGCCGCCGTAGTAGCCGTAGTAAGGGTAGTAGGGCGCCGAGTAGCCAACGGCAGCGACGCCGAGGCCGACGCCCCAGTAGCCAGGCCAGTAGTAGCCAGGCCCCCAGTAGCCCCATCCACCATACCAGCCGTGGCCGCCGTAGTGGCCGCCGCCGCCATGCCGGCCGCCACCGCCACCGCCGTGGTTGTAGCCGCCTCCGCCGCCGGCTTCGGCGACGAGCGCCGCGGTCGACAGTGCAACCGCCGCCAGGGCGGCCACGAGCATCCGAATCTGCGTCTTCATCGCAATCTCCTCGGCGCAGCTGCGCCGCAAGACAGTCCTGGCGTCATTTTGCGCCCGCCGCGGCGGGCGAGCATCGCTATCCCGGCACCGCACTTGCCAAAAAAGGGACAGCCGGCACCTCATCACCCCCTGGAGACCTCATGAGTTCCTTGCGTTTTCCGCTCGCCCTGGGCGCCTTGTTACTTTCAACCGCACTGATGCAGCCCGCGGCCGCCGAGTCGGTCGGCCAGGCGGCGTCCAACGCCGCCACCGAGACCGGCCATGCGGTCGCCGAAACCGGCCGCGCCGTCGGGCACGGCGCCGCGGAAGCGGGCCGGGCGACCGGTCATGCGGCGGGACAAGCGGGCCGGACGACCGGCCACGCAGCCGCGGAAGCGGGCCGAGCCACTGGTCACGCGGCCGGGGAAGCCGGCCGGGCGACCGGCCATGCCGCGGCCGAAGCAGGGCGGACGACCGGCCATGCGGCGGCAGAAGCCGGCCGCACCACCGGCCATGCAGTTGCCGAGGCCGGCCGCAAGACCGGGAGCTCGGCCAAGGCCACCACGCAGAAACCCAAGTCGACGGCCCGGAGCGAACCGGCGCCGAGCTGAGGGCGGGGAGGGCGGACCGTAGTCGCTGCGGCGCGTCAGCGCTTCAGGGCGCGCGCCAGCTCCGCGGCGCACATCGCGACCGCGGTGTTCGCTTCGTCGAGCACCTTGCCCATGGTGATGAAGCCATGGATCTGGCGCTCGAAGCAGACGTAGGTGGCCTTGTTGCCGGCGGCGACCAGGGCGTTGGCGTAGTCCAGCCCTTCGTCGCGCAGGGGATCGAAGCCGGCGGTCAGCACCAGCGCCGGCGGCAGCTTCGCCAGGTCGGCGTGGAGAAGGGGCGACGCCCGCCAGTCGAGGTAGCGGGCCGCGTCGTCGATGTAGTTGCCGCGGTAGTAGACGATGGTGGGCGTCTCGAGCAGATAGCCGCGGCCGTTCGCGGCGTGCGAGGGATGGCCGCAGCGCATGTCGGTCGCCGGATAGACCAGCAGCTGGTAGGCGATCGGCAGATCGCCGGCGTCGCGGGCGAGCAGCGCGACGACGGCCGCGAGATTGCCGCCGGCGCTGTCGCCGCCGACCGCCAGGCGGCCCGGATCGAGGCCGAGGGTGTCGGCGTGGCGGCGGACCCAGTAGGTCGCGGCGAGGCAGTCGTCGACGGCGGCCGGAAAGCGATGCTCGGGTCCCATGCGGTAGTCGACCGACACCAGGGCGCAGCCCGAGGCGTTGGCGAGCTGACGGCAGAGCACGTCGTGGGTGTCGAGGTCGCCGATGGTCCAGCCGCCGCCATGGAAGTAGACCAGCACCGGCACCGTTGCCCGGTCGTCGCTGCGCCGCGTTGGCCGGTACAGGCGCAGGGGAATCGCCCCGTGCGGTCCCTCGGCCGACAGCTCCTTGATCTCGGCCACCGGCGGCGGCTCGGGCTGGGTGATCGCCCGGCGGTCGCGATAGAAGAGGCGCGCCTCGATCGGCGACAGCGATTGCATCGGCGGCAGGCCGCGCTCCTCGATCAGGTCGAGCAGGGCACGGGCTTGGGGATGGAGCATGCGTTCTCCTGGGGTTGACCCCGTTTATAGCTGTCGGCTGCGCGCCAGCGGCGGATTGCGCGCGAAATAGCGCTGAATGCCGTTCGAGAGCGCCTCCACCAGCTGGACGCGATATTCGGGATCGCGCAGCTTCGCTTCCTCGCCGGGATTCGAGATGAAGGCCGACTCGACCAGGATCGAGGGGATGTCGGGCGCCTTCAGCACCGCGAAGCTGGCCTGCTCGACGCTGCCCTTGTGCAGCTTGCCGACCTTGCCGATCTGCCCCAGGACCTCGCCGCCGAGCTTGAGGCTGTCCTTGATCTGGGCGGTGGTGCTCATGTCGAGCATCGCCCGCATCACGGTCTCGTCCTTGACTGCGGCATTGACGCCGCCCACCAGGTCGGCGGCGTTCTCGCGGTTGGCCATCCAGCGCGCGGCGCTGCTCGACGCGCCGCCCTGACTGAGCGCGAACACCGAGGCGCCGCGCGCCTCGGGGTTGAGGAAGGCGTCGGCGTGGATGGAAACGAACAGGTCGGCCTGGACCCGCCGCGCCTTCTTCACCCGCTCGTGCAGCGGCACGAAGAAATCGGCATCGCGGGTCAGCATCGCCCGCATCGACGGGTTGGCGTTGATCCGGTCGCGCAGCTGCATTGCGATCGCCAGGACCACGTCCTTCTCGCGCAGCCCGCTCGGGCCGATCGCGCCCGGGTCCTCGCCGCCGTGGCCGGGATCGAGGGCGATGACGACCAGCCGGTCGATCTTCGACTGCGCCAGCACCGGCGGCACGACCGGCGCCGGCAGCACGGGCAGCACCGGCGGCGCGCCCGGCGCGTGGGCCCCGGCCGTCGGCGGCGATGGTGCGGCCGACGAAGCCGCGGCGGCGGCCGAGTTCATGCGGCCGATGAACTCGCCGAGCGCATCCTGGACCGACTGCGCCGCCTTCGCCTCGGCCTGCTCCTTGTCGCGGATCAGGGCGAGCAGCGGATCCGGCTCCCGGACCGGATGCAGGTCGAAGACCAGCCGGTGGCGATAGGCCGCCACCGGCGCCAGGGTGAAGAGCTGCGGCGCGGTCGCCTGCTTCAGGTCGAGCACCAGTCGCACCACCCGCGGCTGGCTCTGGCCGACGCGCACGCCGGCGATGAACGGATCGTCGGGCTTGACCTTGCCGACCAGCTCGCGCAGCTGCGGGCTGAGCTCGAGTCCGTCGACGTCGATCACCAGGCGCGACGGGGTGTCGGCGAGGAAGTGCTTTTCCGACAGCGGCGCGTCCGACTCGATCGTCACCCGGGTGTACTCCTCGGCCGGCCAGACGCGGACCGCGACGATGGCGGCGCCGAATGCCAGCTCGCGCGTGCCCAGGCCCAGGGCGAGGGCGCCCATGGCGCGCAAGGCGTGGCGGCGCGAGGCCGAGGTCGTCATGCGATCAGCTCCTCGCCGCGGGGGCTCAGCGCTTCGATCCGCAGCTCGCGCGCCGCGCTGCGCTCATCGGGCACGAGGGTCAGGCGCAGGTCGCAGCGCGGCAGCAGCGCCTCGGCCTTCTCGGGCCACTCCACGAGCTTGAGGCCGGGCTCGGCGAAGACGTCGCGAAAGCCGGCGTCCTCCCATTCCTGGTCGTCGTCGAAGCGGTAGAAGTCGAAGTGCGCGATCGGGAAGCCGCCGTGGGCAGCGTCGCTGCGATACGGCTCCATCAGCGTGTAGGTCGGGCTCTTGACGCGGCCCTCGACGCCGAGAGCGGCGAGCAGGTAGCGAGCGAAGGTGGTCTTGCCGGAGCCCAGCGGCCCGTGCAGCTCGATGAAGGCATCGGCGAGGCCGGGGTGTCCGGCCAGGCGGGCGGCGCTCGCGGCGCACGCGGCCTCGTCGGGCCAGTGCACGAGCCGGGTTCCTAGAATCGAAGACTGCAATGCACGAATCCCACGTCCTGGATGGCGAGGCCCTGCTCGCGCAATTGCGAGGCTGGGGTCGCGAGCTCGGATTTTCCCAGATCGGCATCGCCGGCATCGACCTCGCCGCCGCGGAAGCCCCGTTGCTCGCATGGCTCGACAACGGTTTTCACGGTGCAATGGACTACATGGCGGCGCACGGCCTGAAGCGGGCCCGGCCGGCCGAGCTGGTGCCGGGCACGCTTTCGGTCGTGACCGCAAGGCTCGATTACCTGCCGCGCGACACGCCGGCCGACTGGCAGGCGCGCGAATGGCGGCGCCTCGGCCAGCCGGAGCAGGCCGCGGTCTCGATCTACGCCCGCGGCCGCGACTATCACAAGGTGTCGCGCCACCGCCTGCAGCAACTCGCCGATCGCCTGGCCGATGCGGTCGGCCCGTTCGGCCACCGCGTCTTCACCGATTCGGCGCCGGTGCTCGAGGTCGAGCTCGCGGCGCGCAGCGGCATCGGCTGGCGCGGCAAGCACACCCTGGCTCTCGATCGCCAGGCCGGCTCGATGTTCTTCCTCGGCGAGATCTACGTCGACCTGGCGCTGCCGCCGACGCCGCCGGTCGAGGCGCACTGCGGCAGCTGCACGGCCTGCATCGATGTCTGCCCGACCCGGGCGATCGTCGGCCCGTACCGGCTCGATGCGCGGCGCTGCATCTCCTACCTGACGATCGAGCTGAAGGAGGCGATTCCGGTGGAGTTCCGCGCCGCGATCGGCAACCGCATCTACGGCTGCGACGACTGCCAGCTGATCTGCCCCTGGAACAAGTACGCCCAGCGCAGCCCGCTCGCCGACTTCGACCCCCGGGCCGTCCTGGCCGCGCCGTCGCTGCTCGAGCTGTGGGCCTGGGACGAGGGCGAATTCCTGCGCCACAGCGAGGGCAGCGCGATCCGCCGCATCGGCTTTGAGCGCTGGCAGCGCAATCTCGCCGTCGGCCTCGGCAACGCCCTGCGCGCGAGCGGCGATGCGGCGATCGTCGCCGCCTTGCGCGCCCGTCGCGAGGCTGCGAGCGCCATGGTCCAGGAGCACATCGACTGGGCCCTCGCCCAGGCGACAACAGCGTCCTAGATCTCGGCTTCGGTCACGACACGAGGCCGAGCACGGACAGCCAGAGCGGAATGCTCACCATGCCGAGCACGGTCGAGACGGTCACCAGGCCGGCGACGAAGCTGCCGTCGCCGCCCATGCGCGCCGCCAGCACGTAGGCGCTCGAGGCGGTCGGCATGGCGCCGAACAGGACGACGATGCTGCGCTGCTCGGGCGGCAGGTGCAGCAGCAGCGCCAGGATGATCGCGACCGCCGGCAGGAGCGCGTGGCGGATCGAGAGCAGGCCCGTCGCCAGGCCGGGCGCCGCCTTCAGGCCGCCGAGGGTGAGGCCGGCGCCGACCGCCATCAGGCCGAGCGGCAGGGCGGCCAGTCCGATGCGCTGCAGCGTCGTCGTCACCGGCTCGGGCAGCACCAGGCCGAACGCATTGCCGGCCAGGCCGAGCACGGTGCTGATGATCAGCGGATTGCGCGCGATCTCGCGGCCGTAGGAATGGCCGCCATGGCGCGCCAGCGGCCAGACCGCGGCGACGTTGCAGATCGGGATCGAGAGCGCCATCAGCAGCGCCATCCAGGCCAGCCCTTGCGCACCGTAAAGACGCTCGGCCAGCGCCAGGGCGATGTACGAGTTGAAGCGGTACGCGACCTGCGCGCCGGAGGCATGGAGGCGCCGGTCGACCCCGGGCCAGCGGCCGATCGCCAGCGCCACCGCGATGCCGACCGCCAGCATGCCGACGCCGGCGAGGCCGAGGTCGAGCGCCTGCCCCGGCTTGAGCGGGCTCTTCAGGATCGAGTTGAAGAGCAGCACCGGGAAGAGCAGGAAGTAGACGAGGCGCTCGGCCGCGTCCCACACGCGGCGGTCGAGCGCGGTGCGCCGGCAGATGACGAAGCCGAGCAGGATCAGCAGGAAATCGGGCAGCAGGAGCAGGGGGTTCGCCACCGGGGCGAGTATGCCGACCGACTGCCGGGGCCATTGCCGCCAAGCGGCCCCGGGCTCATCGCCTAGACTCCCGCGTCACCGATATCCCGCCCGGAGTGTTGATGCCGAATCGCCGATCCCTGCTCGCCAGCGCCGCCCTCTTCGCCGCCGTGCCCGGCCTGGGCCGCGCCCAGGCGGGCTATCCGAACAAGCCGGTGCGGCTGATCGTTCCCTTCGCTCCGGGCGGCACCACCGACATCGTTGCCCGGGTCGTCGCCGAGAAGATCAGCGGGCCGCTCGGCCAGACGCTGATCGTGGACAACAAGGCGGGTGGCGGCGGCTCGGTCGGTGCCACCGAGATCGCCCGCTCGGCGCCGGACGGCTACACGCTCGGCATGGCGACGGTGTCCACCACCGCGGCCAACCCGGCGATCAACCCGAAGATCGCCTACAACCCGATCACCGACTTCACGCCGATCATCAACGTCGCGGCGACGCCGAACGTGATCGCGGTGCATCCGAGCTTTCCGGCACGCGACTACAAGGGCTTCCTCGCCGAGCTGAAGAAGAACCCGGGCAAGTATTCCTACGGCAGCTCCGGCACCGGCGGCATCGGCCACCTGCAGATGGAGCTGTTCAAGAGCCTCTCGGGCACCTTCGTCACCCACATCCCGTATCGCGGCGCCGGCCCGGCCCTCAACGACACCGTCGCCGGCCAGGTGCCGATGATCTTCGACAACCTGCCGTCGGCGCTGCCCTTCATCCAGCAGGGGCGGCTGATCGCCATCGTCGTCGCCGCGCCGCAGCGGCTGGCGGTGCTGCCGAACGTGCCGACCTTCAAGGAAGTCGGCCTCGAGCCGGTGAACCGGCCGGCCTACTACGGCATCCACGGTCCCAAGGGCATTCCCAAGGACGTGGTCGACAAGATCCACGACGCCGTCAGGAAGACGCTCGACGATCCGACGGTGAAGAAGCGGATCGAGGACACCGGTTCGATCATCATCGCCAACACACCAGCCCAGTTCGCGGCGCAGATCGCCGCCGAGTTCGAGGTCTACAAGAACG
>Ga0207677_10001910_pt1 | contig 11009 bp, 8 predicted proteins | sample KBSMisM42_FD_184311 | JGI IMG/M metagenome (GOLD analysis project Ga0207677, IMG submission 184311) | Miscanthus rhizosphere microbial communities from Kellogg Biological Station, Michigan, USA - KBS Miscanthus M4-2 (SPAdes) (version 2) | ecosystem: Host-associated > Plants > Roots > Rhizosphere...
TACCAAGCCCTCGCGGTCTACGACCAGGCGGCGGAGTGGTACGAGCGCTATGCGAAGGAAGACAAGACCGGCGAGAACGCCGACAACGCGCTCAAGGACGCCGTCCTTCTCCGCCTGGGAACGGGCGACGAAGTGAAGGCGATCGAGGACGCGGCGCTCTTCCAGCGAAACTACGGACAGTCGAAGCCGAAGACCGCGGGTCAAATCGCGTTCTCGATCGGCGCGCACTACGCCGACAAAGAGCAGTGGGAGTACTGCTCGAACTCGCTCAAGAACATCATGGGTCTGATCAGCAAGGCCGGCATCGACATCGAGGTGCAGGCCCACGCGACGCTCGGTCGCTGCTACCAGCACCAAAAGGGCGAGACGGGCGCGAAGGCCGAGTTCGCGAAGGTTCGCTCGCTCTGGGCGGATCAAGCGGCGGCGCAGAAGAAGCTGAACGACGCTTATCCGGACGAGGATCAGAACTCGAAGATCCGCCGCCTCGGCAAGGCGCTCGACGCGGTCGGCGAAGCGATCTTCTACGACGCCGACGAGCACAAGCGCGCCGACGTCGACGTCATCCGCTTCCCCGAGTACCACGGGTCGGGAAAGAAGGACGACGTCCTCAAGCACGTGCAAGGCAAGGTCGCCGACTGGATGAAGAAGAAGTCCACGGCGATCGTGAAGCTCGAGGCCGAGTACAAGAAGATCATCGATCTTCAGCCCGAGCCGCCGCCGCGCTGGGTCATCGCAGCCGGCTCGCGCGTCGGTCTCCTCTGGGGCGACTTCGTCGACGACTTCCGTCGCGCGCCGTACCCGAAGGACTGGGACAAGAAGGGTTGCGCGGTCGCGTGCGGAACGGCTGACGAGCTCAGCTGGCGCGACATCAAGCTCAACTACTTCAACAACCTCGACACCGCTTCGCAGCCGTTCAAGGACGGAAGCGCGACGCTCGACGGCAAGCGAGTCGGCGCGAAGCCCGCGCTCGTCGCGTGCCTCGACTACTCGGTGAAGTACCAGTACTTCGACGACTACTCTCGCGCGTGCGAGGTGTGGCTCGCGAAGAACTACAAGGCCGAGTACCACGTCGTCGACGAGCTCCGCGGAGCGCCGACGCTCTCGAACAGCGGTCTCGAAGATCGCCCACCGCCTCTCGTGATCGGCGGTTCCGTCTATCACGCGCCGGCGGCAGTCGAAGCGCAGAAGACGCCCGCGACGAACACGACGACCAACACCCCGCCCAACGGAGCGAAGAAATGAAGACGCATCTCCTCTTGGTCGGAGCCACGCTCGCCCTCGCTGCTGCCGCTTGCGGCGGTGGCGGTGGCGGCACCGGCACGGTGAACAACCCCGGCAAGCCCGGAGGCCCGACGACGGCCTCTGGCATCGCCGTCAACGAGAACGCGAAAGAGAAGTTCGAAGCTGCTCTCACTGCGTTCAACGCGCACGACAAAGCCGGCGACTGGAACGAGTCGGCGTGCGGCGAAGTCGCGGGCATGTTCGACAAGGCGGCGTCGTCTCAGGGCAAGTTCCCCGAGGCGACGTTCGACGCGGGCCTCGCGTGGCAGCGCTGCAAGAACGACAAGGAAGCCAAAGAGCACTTCCAGAAGGCGCTCGGCGACGACCCGAAGTTCCACTACGCGAAGGTCCAGCTCGCGCTCTATCAATTCAAAGCCGACAGCAACATCGACGTCGCCATCGGCTCGCTCCAGCAAGCCGTTCTCGACGCGCAGTTCCAGAACGTCCCTGCCCTCGTCAACCTCGCGCTGCTGCAGATGCAGCGTGACAATCCTTCCGGCGGCAACGACTGCAAGGACGACATGGAGTGCGCGAAGAAGAATCTTCAGCGCGCGCTCGCCATCGACGACGCGTACATGCCCGCGCTCAACCAGCTCTCGCTCTACTACTTCGCGCAAGCGAAAAAGCGCGCGGGCTACGTGCGCATCAAGGGCGGCCGCTCGATCGCGACGAACGCTTCGATGCAGAAGCGCGCGGACGTGCAGCAGCTCGAGCTCGCGGCGCTCGTCGCCTCGCAAGCGATGCAGAAGAACCCGGGCTACGCGCCGATCTACAACACCGCGGGTCTCGTGCAGAACGAGCTCGGCAAGATCAACCTCGCCGTGCAGTTCTTCCAGAAGGCCGCTGCGCTCGATCCGACGTTCTTCGAAGCACAGATGAACTACGGCGAGGTCAACCTGTCGTTCCGTGGCTTCCAGCCCGCGGAGGGTGCGTTCCGCAAAGCGCTCGCGATGCGCCCGAACGACTACGACGCTCACCTCGGTCTCGCGCTCGCGCTCCGCGGGCAGATCACCGACGTGAACTACGACACGCAGCTCGCTGCCGTTCAGGCAGAGCTCGACGCGTGCAAGAAGATCGAACCGCAGCGTCCGGACGCGTTCTACAACGAAGGCATCCTCACGCAGGAGTTCAAGGCGAAGGCGGGCGGCGGCAAGGAGCAGACGAAGGCCGCGCTCAAGCAAGCCATCACCATCCTCCAAGACTTCACGCAGCGCGCGTCCGGCAAAGCCGAGTACGACGGCGCGGTGAAGAAAGCGAAGGACCGCATCCAGGACGCGAACGACATCATCACGTTCTTGGATACGCCCGACGCGCTCCCCGAGCCGAACCAGCCGAAGCCGCAAGGTGGCGGCACGGACACGAACGCTCAGCCGCAGCCGCAAGGCACTGGCGGCCAGCCGGCTCAAGCTCAGCCGGCGCAGCCTGCAAAGAAGTGACGGTCAGGAACAATCGCGCGGTGACGGTGTCTCTCTCACCGTTCCACATTTGCGCCGCCGTTCCGGCGGCGACCCGCGCGATTTCCCTTTGACCGAGCAAAGTCTGTCGATACACTCTCACTGTAACGGAGTCCGACCCATGAAGAAGCTCGTTCTCTCGGTTCTCGTCGCGGGTGCCACGTTGCTCGTCACTTCCTCTGTGTTTGCACAGGAGAAGAGCGTGCAGACCACGGACACGAAAGAAGGCTACGGCTACAACTTCACCGACGACCCGCTCAGCGCGGGCGGCTTCGGTCCGAACGACGCGACGATTCGCGTTCGTCCCGGCCCGGTTCGGACGACGTTGATCCGACCGCGTACTTCCTTCGTGCCCGAGATGTTGAAGTCGGTCGAGAATCTCTAAAGCAACCTCCATTCGGAGACGAGGGACACGATGTCGAAGCTCGCACTCACGTTCGCGCTCTATCAGGGCGGTCAACTCCTGCGCAAAGAGACCATCGCGCAGGACATCGTGAAGGTCGGAAAAGATCCGCGCTCGCACTTGCGCGTCGATGACGAGCTCGCGTCGCGTATGCACGCGGTCATCGAGGTCGCAGGCGCGGAGGACATCACGCTGATCGATCTCGGCAACGAGCCGGGCACGATGGTGAACGGCCAACGCGTCAACAAGTGCAAGATCCGTGTGGGCGATCAAGTCCAGATCGGATCGACGGTCGTTGTCCTCGAAGGCACCGGTCCCGCGGACGCAGTTCCCGCGGTCGCTGCTCCCGCCGTCGCAACGCCGATGGCTCCTCCCGTCGCCGAGCCCGCTGCGCAAGCGAATCCGTTCGCGCAATCGGCAGCGGCTCCGGCCGGCGCGAATCCGTTCGCGAGCAACAACCCGTTCGCGGGCGCGGCTCCGGCGAATCCGTTCGCGGGCGCGAATCCGTTCGCGGGCGCTGCGGCTGCGGCTCCCGCTCATCACGGCGTCGCGATGCCGATGAGCGACGTCGATCCGAACGCGCCTCCGGGCAGCTACTCGTATCAAATGATCAAGAGCGGTCCGGACATCAACCCGGACGAGGTCGAGGTCCCGCACCTTCAGGTCATCGAAGTGATGGTCATGTGGGATCAGAACGTGCTCCACGTTCAGCACCTCGGCGGCGGCAAGGGCCCGATGAAGGGCTTCTACGTCGGCGAGGAGATGACGGCCAAAGGCGTCGGCTGCGACTACTTCGTGCCGAGTGAAATTCTCGGAACGACGCGCGCGCCGGTCGTCACGCAGAGCGGCTCGCTCGTCATCCTTCCGCGCGCAACGGGTTGGATCGAGATCCCTGGCCAAGGTCGCCGTCAGCTCCAAGATCTGATCTCGAGCGGCACGGCGCGTCCGTCCGCGGAGCTCTCCGGTGCGCACGAATACTCGATGCCGCCGGGCTCGAAGGCTCGCCAAGAGCTTCCGACGGGCGTCGCGTTCCAAGTCACCGTCGGCAACGCGGGTAAAGCTCCGCCGGTCGGCGCGTTCTCGAACTTCGAGCCGGGCTCGTATCTCTTCTCGGGCCTCTCGTTCCTCCTCCACGTCGGCATCCTCGCGTCGCTCGCGTTCTTCATGCCGTCGATGGGCGCGGACGACTCGGAAGCGATCGACCGCGATCAAATTCTGAAGATGCAGCACCTTCTTCAAGCGGCCGCGGAGCGCGAGCAAGAGCAGCGCGACACGCCCGAAGTGACGGAGGACAACGCCGACAACAAGGAAGGCGGCACCGGTCAGAAGGCGAAGGGTGAAGAGGGTTCGATGGGTAACCCCAACACCAACAAGACCGGCATGCGCTACGGCGTCCAAGGTCCGCAAGACAACCAGGACCCGCACATCGCGCGTCAGGCTGCTCTCCGTGAAGCTGCGGAGTTCGGCATGATCGGCCTCCTCAACGCGGGCGGCGGCGCGGATCCGAACGCGCCGACGGCGCCGTGGGGGCGTGAAGACTCGCTCGGCAACGACCCGATGAGCGCGCGCGGCAACATGTGGGGTGACGCCATCGGCGATTCGTTCGGCGCTGGCGGCCTCGGCCTGACGGGTACCGGCGAAGGCGGCGGTGGCCGCGGCGAAGGTATCGGTCTCGGTAACATCGGAACGATCGGACACGGCGCCGGCACCGGCACCGGCCAGGGCTTCGGCAACGGCCACGGTCGTCTCGGCGGCGCACACCAGGTCCGCACGCCGTCGCTCCGTCAGGGCACGACGACCGTCAACGGCCGTCTCCCGCCGGAGGTCATCCAGCGCATCGTTCGTCAGAACTTCGGTCGCTTCAAGCTTTGCTACACCGAAGGTCTGCGCAACAACCCGTCGCTCCAAGGACGCGTCGCGGTGAAGTTCGTCATCGGTCGCGACGGCTCCGTCCAGACGAGCGCGGACGGTGGCTCGGACATCCCGGATTCGAACGTCACCCAATGCGTCATCCGCGGCTTCGGAAACCTCTCGTTCCCGCAGCCGGAAGGCGGCATCGTCACCGTCGTCTACCCGCTGATCTTCAGCCCCGGCGATCAGTGAGATGCATCTGAGAGGAGCGCGGTCCTTCGGGATCGCGCTCTTTTTCATTTTGTCTTCGTGCAAAAAAACGGAGCCCGTTCAACAAGTGGCTCCGACGGAGACGGGTGTGATCGCCGTCGCGTCGTCTGCGCCGAGCGCGATCGCGAGCGCGAGCGCATCGGCGGAGCCCGAGCCGATCGCTTCAATCGCGCCGTCGGCGTCGGCGTCGGCATCGGCATCGGCATCGGCGGTGCCGAACGTATCGGCGACGAGCGGATTGACGGGGGCTGGACATGCGCCCGAGGACGGCATGTTCCGAAACGGGCGCGACCGATTGCCCGGCCGTCACCAGGTGGTGCCCGCGATTCGCGTCGGAACGATCACGGTGACGGGCAAGCTGCCGATGGAGGTCGTGCGCCGCATCGTGCGCCAGCACTTGTCGATGTTCCGCGCCTGCTACGAAGACGGCTTGAAGCGGAACCCGAGCGTGCAAGGTCGCATCACGACGAAGTACGTCATCGGACAAGACGGCGACGTCGTCACGGCACAAGACGGCGGCTCGGATCTGCCGGATGCGAACGTCGTCCAATGCGTCGTTAACCGATTCAAGACGTTCGCGTATCCGAAACCCGAAGGTGGTGGCGTCGTGCTCGTCAGTTTCCCGCTAGTCTTCTCTCCGAGCGACGAATGAGGCGCGCACTTCTTCTGATGATCTTCGCGATGGCTTCGTGCAAGAAGCATGAGGCGGTGCAGCAGGCCGCGCCCGGCGAGACGGCTCCAGCGACCGTCGCCGCGACCGCGCCAAGCGTGTCGGTCACTGCAGATCCGAGCGCGAGCGCGGCGCCGCACGAGCACACCGCCGCGGAGGTCGAAGCGGAGAAGCAGGCTGCGCGCGCCAAGGCGATCGAAGAGGCCGCCCAGTTCGGAATGATCGGCATGCTCGGCGCGCACGACGCAGGCTCGCCCTCGCTGTTCGAGCGCGACGACTTCGGCAGCAACGGCGGGCTCGGCTTGAGCGGCATCGGCGAGGGCGGGGGACACAGCGAAGGCATCGGCCTCGGCAACATCGGGACGATCGGTCGCCCGACTGCGTCCGATGGAGGGATACGAACGATGACGCGCCCGCCGTCGATCCGTCAGGGCGCCGTCACGGTGAACGGCAGGCTCCCGCCCGAGGTCATCCAGCGCATCGCGCGGCAGAATTTCGGGCGTTACCGTCTCTGTTACGAGAACGGGCTGCGATCGAATCCGTCGCTTCAAGGACGCGTCGTCGTGAAGTACACCATCGACCGAGACGGAAGCGTGAAGGGCGCGCCGACCGACGGCGGCTCCGACCTTCCCGATCAAGGCGTCGTTCAATGCGTCATCCGGGCGTTCCAGAGTCTTTCGTATCCGGAGCCGGAAGGCGGCATCGTGACCGTCACGTATCCGCTCATCATGTCGCCCAGCTCATGAAGCTCGAGGTGGTGCTCGTGTGCTTCGTGATCGGTGCCTGCGAAAAGCACGAGGCGGCGCAGCCCGTCGCGGCGATCGCGTCGAGCGCGCCAAGTGCGGAGCCGAAGATCGTCCAAGGCCAGGTGATTGTGAGCGGACGGCTCCCGCCCGAGGTCGTCCAGCGCGTCGTACGCGACGGCTTCGCTGGCATTCGTTCGTGTTGGGCGGACGCTTTTCGCAAAAACCCGACCCTCAAAGGTCGCGTCGCCGTGAAATACGTGATCGGTCGCGACGGCAGCGTGATGGACGCGCGAGACGATGCCTCCGACTTGCCCGACCCGGACGTGGTCACGTGCGTCGTCGGAGCGTTTCGAAAGTTTTCGTATCCACAACCGGAAGGTGGCATCGTCGTCGTGGAGTGGCCGATGTTCTTCAACACGCTTCCATGAGAATCGCGTTTGCCCTGTGCGCCTTCGCGCTGCTCGCCTGCAAACGCGAAGAAGATCCGCCGCAACAAACGACGGCGGCCACCGCGACTGCGACGACGACGAGCAGCGCGGCGATCTCGAACGGCCCGACGCAGCTCGTCGCGCTCACGCAGCCGACGGACTCGTCCGCACCCGCGGCGTCGCTCGCGCCATCGTTGGCACCGATGCAAGTCGCTGCGACGGCACCTGCGACCACGACTTCGGGCCCAACTGCGAACGCGCGCGCACCGTCGGTCACGGTCGGCACCGTGATGTCGAACGGCATCCCGCCCGAGAGCGTGCAGCGCGTGATGCGCCAAAACATCGCTCGCTACCGCCAGTGCTACGACGGCGGACTTCGCAGTAACCCGGCGCTGCACGGACGCGTGATGGTCCGCATGACGATCGACGCGAGCGGCTCGATCTCCAGCGCCGAGGACGCCGGCTCCGACCTGCAAGATTCCACCGTCGTGAACTGCGTCTTCGGAACGCTCGGAACCGTCACGTTTCCGCAGCCGGAAGCCGGTTCCGCGACCGCCACAGTGCCTATCGTTTTCAGTCCACCTCCGTGAAACTCGGCGGTATGCTCCGCGCACAAATGCGAAAGCCCATTCTGGTCGCTCTCACCGTCGCGTGCGTCGTCTCCACTGGCGCGTCGCAAGCCGCGTGCAGCCGCAACAACATCGAAGCGGTGAACCTCGCGAACGAGGCCGACAAGCAGCGCGAGTCGAACCCCGACGAGGCGATCTCGAAGTACGAGCAAGCCAAGACGATGGACCCGTCGAACTACCGCATCCTGTGGAAGCTCGCGAAGACGTACAAGAAGAAGGAAAACTGGGACAAGGTGAACGAGACGCTCGCCCCCGCGGTGAAGCTCGCTCCCGACCACGCCGACTTCTTCTGGTTGAAGGGCTACGCGCTCGAGCAAATCGCCGAGAAGAAGAACACGGGCTGGGCCGACGCGAAGGAGCCGCTCGAGACGGCCATCAAGCTCGACCCGAATTTCGCGGACCCGCACTTCGATCTCGCGAACGTGCTCTATCACCTCGACGACGAGAAGGGCGCGCTCGACCACTACACGAAGGCGATCGAGCTCAAGCCCGATTTGCTCGCGGCGTACGGCGAGCTCGGTGATCTCTACCGTCGTCTCGGTTTCATGGATCAGGCAGAGCAGGTCGCCAAAGAAGGCGTCGCGATGGACAAGGGCGACAAGACGGGATTCAACGTCCACACGCTCTACGGCTTCTTGCTCGAGCAGAAGGGCGACATCAAAGGCGCGATCAAGGAGTACGAGTCCGCGAAGAAAGCTTGCGGTCAGTGCAACGAGAAGGGGGAAAACATCATTTTCCTCAACCTCGGCGCCGCGTACGCCCACGACACGCCGCCCCGGAAGAGCGAGGCGAACGCCAACATCCTCTCCTTCCAAAAGACCATTTGCAAAGGCGGCGCTGCAGCTCGCTACGCAGACGAGTGCACGCAGGCCTCCGAGATTCAGAAGCTCGTCAGCGGCACGCAAGCGCCCTGACGAGATGGACAAGCCCTGAAACTCGCCCTGGCAACACGACAGGTCAGCCTCAAAAAAGACGTTAGCTCTGGCACAGATCCCGCTGTCAGTGCGCGTTCAACCTGATACCGTTGGCATTCGGCATCGGCCGAAGCTCCGGGTTCGCGCTTCGTCTGCGTAGCGGACCCGGTGTCATCGGCCCCATGACAGAGGATCCATGGAGCAAGCGGAGCGTCTTTCGTATCTCGAGAACGTCCGCGACTGGCAAACGCTAGTCGAGGAGCTCGAACGCGGCATTTCGGGGGCCGGTCAAAATGCGCAGAAGGCCGCGTTTCACCTGCAGCTCGGTCGCGTGCTCGAGAAGAAGTTTCTCGCGGGCGTCAAAGCCCTCAAGCACTTCCAAGATGCCTACAAGCTGAACCCGGCGCTCCTCGAAGCGCTCGCGGAGGCTCGCGGCATTTATTGGGATCTTGGCAAGTTGAACATGGTGCAGAAGCTCCTCGAGTTGGAGCTGAAGGCCGTTCAAGGCGCCGAAGCGTCGAAGCTCCTCGTCGAGCTTGGTGACGTGCTGTCGGACCTCGGAGACAACGACAAGGCGACGGCGACGTACGCACGCGCTCTCGCGGCGAGCGGCGGCGACAACAAAGAGGCGAGCGCTTGCCTCGAAGACGTGCAGGCCGAGAGCGGCTCGTGGGAGCAGCAAGTGGCTGCGCTCCTCCGCTCGGCGAACGACGCGGCGGGCAACGCGAAGGGTCGCTTGCTCGCGCGCGCGGCGCGCATCGCGCGTCGGTTCGCGCCGAACGAGATGACGGCGATGCTCTCGCGCGCGTACGCGGCGAACCCGCACTCGCGCGAGATCTCGGCGCTCTACGAAGGCGTGCTCGCGGAGAAGGGCGAGCTCGCGCGTCTCGAGCAAGAGCAGCAAGGGCTGCTGAAGGAAATCGACGATCGCATCACGCGCGCGCGGCTCGCGCTCGTCTTCGGCACGCGCTGGGTCTCGCGTCATCAGAACGCGGACGTGGGCGCGCGCTTCCTCGAAGAGGCGCTCAAGCTCGATCCGACGCAGGACGGCGCGTTCTTCTTCTTGCGTGAGGTCTACGGCAAGAAGGGCGGCGACTGGGATCGCGTGCTCACGCTCGCCGAAGAGGCGATGACGCACGCCGGCGAGAATGGCGACGCGACGTTCCTGCTCGCGCAAGCGGGCACGATCGCCTGGCGCGAGATGGGTAACTTGATCCGCGCGAAGAACGTCTTCGCTCGGCTCGCGTCTGCCCATCCGGATCACCCGCAGCTCCGCGCCTTCGAAGCGCAGATCGGTGAGAAGCTCGGCGATGGCGCCGGCGCTGCTTCTGCTGCACCGGCGACGCCGCGCGCGCCCGAAGTGCAGTCTTCCCGCGCGACTGCGCCGCCGCCGCCCGAGGCGGTCGCGGTGCAAGAGGTCGAAGTGAAAGTCTCCGAAGCCCCGCCCGCGGCCGCTCCCGAGCCCGTGCACGAAGCTCCGAAGGCCGCTCCCTCCACCGCCGACGAAGGCAAGATCGCGGAGCTCCGCGCGCTCGCCGACAAGCAAGAAGGCGCGAAGCGCTTCAACGAGTACGTGAAGACGCTCCTCCAGCTCGCGGCTGCCGTCGACGACAACCACGAGAAGGTCGAGCTCTACATGAAGGCCGCAGACCTTTATGTGACGAAGTTCGCGAACCAGGCCGAAGCCGTGAAGGCGTACGAGGCCGTGGTCGCGATCGACGCGGAGAACTCGACCGCGATCGAATACCTGCGCCAGATGTACGAGAAGCGTCGCGACTGGGAGAAGCTTCTCGGTCTGCAGCGTCGCGAAGCAGAAGGGCTCGCTCCAGGGCCGGAGCGCGCGCAGAAGTTCTTGGAGATGGCGAAGCTCGCCACCGAGCGCGTCAAGAAGCCGGACGTCTGCATCGAGCTCTGGAACGAAGTCATCCAGAGCGACGACCAGAACCCGGAAGCCCTCGCAGCTTTGTCCGTGCTCTACGAGCGCAACAAGGACTTCGAGAAGCTCGCCTCGGTGCTCGAGAAGCAAGCCGAGATCACCTACGACAACGCCGCCAAGATCCAGGTCCTCAACAAGCTCGGAACGATCTACGGCGATCGTCTGAACAACGACGAAGGCGCCGTCACAGCGTGGCGCACGCTCCTCACGCTCGATCCGAACGATCGCAAGGCGCAAGAAGCGATCAAGAAGAAGTACCTCGCGCTCGGTCGCTGGGACGACCTCGAGGTCTTCTACGCCGAGACGGGCAAGTGGGACGAGTTCATCCGCGTCCTCGAGCAGCAAGAGGCGAAGGAAGCGAACCCGCAAGCCAAGATCGGGATGCTCTTCAAGATCGCCGAGCTCTGGGCGGACAAGAAGCAGAAGG
>Ga0207677_10001915_pt1 | contig 10997 bp, 12 predicted proteins | sample KBSMisM42_FD_184311 | JGI IMG/M metagenome (GOLD analysis project Ga0207677, IMG submission 184311) | Miscanthus rhizosphere microbial communities from Kellogg Biological Station, Michigan, USA - KBS Miscanthus M4-2 (SPAdes) (version 2) | ecosystem: Host-associated > Plants > Roots >...
GGCTGGCTCGGCGCGTACGTATCGGCTTCGGCCGGCAAGGGTGAAGACGCGCGCGGAAAGACGGCGAGCCTCGAGCCGCCGCCGCCGGCCGCTCCGCTCGTCGCGCGCGAGATCGCGGCGATCCCCATGGGCGCGATGAAGGATCATCGCCGCGGCCCCGAGTACTTGAAGGAGCTCTACGCGAGCGGTGCGTTGAACCCGGACATGGCTGCCGCGGGCTTGGGCGTGGGCGTCAAAGCGCCGGACAGGCCCGTTCGCCACGAGCGATGAGCTCGTTCAGCGAATACTGGGATCTCGATCCCGAGATCGTGCATTTGAACCACGGCTCGTTCGGCGCCGCGCCCAAGCGCGTCCTCGCCGTGCAGAGCGAGCTTCGCGCGCGCATGGAACGGAACGCGATGCGCTTCTTCCTCGGCGACCTCGAAGGTTTGCTCGACGAAGCGCGCGCCGTGCTCGGTTCGTTCATCCGCGCCGAGCCGCACGATCTCGTCTTCGTGCCGAACGCGACCACGGGCGTGAACGCCGTCTTGCGATCGCTCGAGTTTCGCCAAGGCGACGAGCTCCTGACGACCGATCACGAATACAACGCGTGCAAGAACGTGCTCGATCACGCCGCCGCGAAGGCGGGCGCGTCGGTCGTCGTCGCGAAGGTGCCCTTCCCGCTCGCGAGCGAAGACCAAGTCGTCGAAGCGATCGTCTCGGCGACGACTGCGAAGACGCGCCTACTCCTCGTCGATCACATCACGAGCCCGACGGGCCTCGTCTTTCCGATCGCGCGCATCGCCGCGGAGATGGCCGCGCGCAACGTGCAGGTCGTCGTCGATGGAGCGCACGCGCCGGGGATGGTAGATCTGTCGCTCGAAGCGCTCTCGCCGCACGTCTCGTTCTACACGGCGAACTGCCACAAATGGCTCTGCTCGCCGAAAGGCGCGGCCTTCTTGTGGGTGCGGCGCGATCGTCAAAACGAAATCCGCCCGCACGTCATCAGCCACGGCGCGAACGTCCCGCGACAAGATCGCTCGCGCTTCGTGCTCGAGTTCGACTGGCCGGGCACGCTCGACTTCACGCCTGCCCTCTGCATCCCCGCCTCGATCGCGTTCCTTCGCGACGTGTGCCCGACGTGGCGTGAGCGGAACCGCGCGCTCGCGCTCGAGGCACGCAAGATCTTGTGTGACGCGCTCGGCGTGCCCGCGCCCGCGCCCGAGTCGATGATCGGCTCGCTCGCCGCGCTCCCGATCGCGGACGCGAAGAAGGCTCACCCGTTCAACCTCGCGTTCAACGACCCGATCCAGGAAGAGCTCTTCCGCGAGCACGGCTTCGAGGTCCCGATCTTCTCGTGGCCTGCGTCTCCGAAGCGCGTCCTTCGGGTGAGCGCCCAGCTCTACAACACGCGCGACGAGTACGTGCACCTCGCCTCGGTGCTACGCGAAAAGCTGAGTTGAGCTGGATCCGCGGTTGCTTGGCATCACGGCATGAAGACCGTGATCCTGCTGAGCCTCATGTCGCTGTTCGCCTGTACCGACCACAAGAAGGAGCCCGTCGACGATCAGACGCGGACGACCTCGGCCATCGTCGTCTCGCCGACGCTCCATGACAGCCACGCGGCCGAGCCGGGTGGCGTCGACCAGACGCCCGAAGAACAGAACGTCGATCAGGAGATGGACATGGACGTCGACGAAGCCGAGATGAGCGGCGCGCGCGACGCCGCCGTTGCTCCGAGCTACTGACCGCCCGCGTCGGCGCAAGGATCGACCACGCCCGGCGGCGGAGCGACCGCGCTGGGCGTCGCGATGCGCTTGGCGTGGAAGGCCATCGCGAACGAGATCGCCGTGCAAGCGGTGCCCGCTTTGTTCGTGCGATCGAGGAGGATGTCGACGGCGCGATAGAACGTGTCGTTGTCGGGCGGATCGCCCGTGCACTCCACGCGGAAGAACGTGCCCTGCACCGCCGCGGCGAGCTCGTCTGGATCGAGCGTGCCTGCGAGGACGCCATTGTCGACCTCGTCGTTCGACAGCACGTCGAACGTGACGAGCGCCGAGTGCACGCGCAGGTGGAGCGTCGCCGCTCCGATCGCGAGGTGCACCGGCACCGTCACGCTGCTGCGCGCGCCCGCGACGAACGTCCCATCCACGACGTACGCATCGGTGAATGTCGCGATCGGACCCGAGACGTCGCCTGCGTCGACCGAGTCCGTGCTCACCGGCCAATTCGTCGAAGGATCGAACGCCGGCGCACCACCGTCGATCGCGTCGCTCGCGAAGATCGCCGCCTGCAGCCCGCTCGCCGTTTGCTTCGGCGTGCCGTCGAGGCCGGTGACGCGCATCTGGATCGTCCACTTCCCCGCCTTCGCCGCTTGCGTCTCGTCGCTCGAAGGATTCGCGATCCCGAGCGCGCTCGCCACGACCGGCAAGAGCACCGCACCGAACGCGTTGTCGCGCCCTTGAACGCCGTCGTACGTGACCGTCACGGGCTCGCCGACCGCAGGATCGCAGCCCGCGCCGCCATCGGCTTGCGTCACGAGATCGTCGAGGTCGTACCCGATCATCGGCCACCCCGCGTCTCCCGCGCCGTCACCGAGCGTCACGGAGTCGACGGCGAACGTGACGACGTTCGTGCCGCCGGTCGTCGCGTCCGGATCCGGCGGCGGCTCCGCATGATCGGAGCTCGCGCTGTCGCACGCGGCCAAGACCACCAGCATCGCCCCCCATCGCATCTGTCACGCTAACATACACGATACATCAGCGGCGCTGCGGGGGGACGCCCATCGTGGCCGTCCCCTTCTCCATCATCATGCGGAGCTCGTCCGGCTCGAGCGAGCGCCCCATCGCCTCCTCGAGCGAGATGACGCGGCGCGCCCACAGCGAGAAGAGCGACTGATTCAGCGTCTGCATGCCGTGCTTCTCCTGCCCGACCTGCATCTGCGAATAGATCTGATGGATCTTGTCCTCGCGGATCAGATTTCGAATCGCGGGGTTCGGGATGAGCACTTCCATCGCGAGCGTTCGTCCCGGCGAGCCCATGCGCGGGATGAGCTGCTGGCTCACGACGCCCTGCAGGACGAACGACAGCTTCACGCGGACCTGCTGCTGCTGGTGCGGCGGAAAGACGTCGATGACGCGGTTGATCGTCGAGACGGCGCTGTTCGTGTGGAGCGTGGCGAACACCAAGTGACCCGTCTCGCTGATGGTGAGCGCCGCCTCGATCGTCTCGAGGTCTCGCATCTCACCGACGAGCACGACGTCCGGGTCCTGTCGCAAGACGTACTTGAGCGCGATCTTGAAGCTTTCGGTGTCGGTGCCCACTTCGCGCTGGTTCACGACGCTGAGCTTGTGCGGATGCAGGTACTCGATCGGATCTTCGATCGTGATGATGTGCATGCGCTGCTCGGCGTTGATCTTGTCGATCATCGACGCGAGCGTCGTCGACTTGCCGGAGCCCGTCGGCCCAGTGACGAGCACGAGCCCGCTCGGTTTGTTCGCGAGCTCCGGGACGATCGCCGGAAGACCGAGCTCCTCGAACGAGAGGATCTTGAACGGGATCGTACGGAACGCGCCGGCGACGTTGTCGCGCTGCATGAAGATGTTCGCGCGGAAACGCGACAGGCCTCGCACGCCGAACGCGAAGTCGAGCTCGTTGTTCTGCTCGAACTGGATCTTCTGCTCCTCGGTGAGGATCGTGTAGCAAAGCCGCTTCGTGTCGACGGGCTCGAGCTTCGGCAGCTTGAGCGGCACGATCGCTCCGTCGATGCGGAGCAACGGCGACTGACCCGTCGTGATGTGGAGGTCGCTCGCCCCCTTCTCGATCATCGCGCGAAGGAGCTGATGCAGCTGGATCTGCGACGCGTTCTCGCCCGCTTGTTGGGTCATGATGGCATCATATCAGCGCCTCGGCGATGCGTCGTACGCCTTCCACGACGTCGCTTTCGTCGTGATAAATCGCGAACCCGAAGCGCAACCGGTCGCCGCGCACGTCCGTCATCACGCCTCGCGCCGCGAGCGCGTCGTGGATCTTCTTCGCTTCCGCCGTCCGAAACACCAGAAACTGCCCGCGATTCGCCTCCGCGATCGGCACCACGAGATCACGCTCGCGGAGCGGCAGGTCCCCGTGCTTTCCGAGCTCCTCCACGAACATCGCCTGAAGCGTCTTCGCCCGCTCGTCGATTTCGAGCGTCGTGATCCCTTCGCGCTCGAGGAGCGACATCGCCGCGTCGAAGCGATAGAGCCCCGTCGGATCGAACGTCGCGCCCAAGAAGCGCGAAGCATCTTCGGCGTAGAGCACGCCGTCTTGTTTCTGCTGCATCGCGAAGAAGGCTGCGAACCATCCGGTGTCGACCGGGCGCGGGAACATCCCGTGGGGCGCGTGCAAGAAGCAGCACCCTTCGCCGCTCATCGCGTATTTGTATCCACCGCCGACGTAGAAGATCCGTTGGGCAATCTTCGAGAGGTCGACATCGATCGCGCAGAAGGCGTGGTACCCGTCGACGATCATCACGCCCTCGTTCGACAGGAGCGGCTCGAGATCGCGCAGCGCGTAGCCCGAGTCGAAGAACACCTGGCTCACGTAGACGAGATCGAACGCGCCGCTCCGAGCCTGCCGAAATCGCTCCGTGAACGTCGGCAGCGGCTCCGTCTTCACGCGCGTCACGTCGGCGCGCCCTTCTTCTTCGAGCCGCGAGAGCTGCCTGGCGAACGAATGAAACTCCCCGTCCGTCGTCAGCACTCGAATCTTCTCGGGCAAACACGAAAGAACGCGCATCACGAGCTCGTGCGTGTTCGGCGCGAACGCGATCGTGCTCGCGTCGGGCAGCTTCAAGACGCGAGCGACGTGTCGCTGCGCTCGCGGCCACAGCTTCCCGAAGAAGCGATCCCACTTGTCGTCTGCGAGCGTCGCCGCGTCCGTCCACGCCTTCACGTGCGCGTCGAACGTCACGTCCGGCCAGAAGTGATGCGAATGCGCCGCGAAGTGAACGCGCTTCGGATCCGCCGAAATGAACTTCTGAAAGTGCGCCTTGTACGACTTCACAGGCGCATCCTAACCGCGGCTCAGTCGACGCGAAGGACCACTTTGCCGAACGCGCCGCGTTTTTCGAGGAGCTCGTGCGCCGCGCGCGCTTCACGGAGAGGCATCACGCGATCGACGACCGGGCGCAATTTGCCCTGCTCCAGGAATTGCACGACTCGCAGCAAATCGGCTTTGCGGCCCATCGTGGAGCCGAGCACTTGGACTTGGCGGAAGAAGATTTGGCGCAAGTCGACGTCGGGGCGGAAGCCGGTGGTCGCGCCGCACGTGACGACGCGGCCGCCCCACGCCGTCGCGAGGATGCTCTTCGAGAAGACCTCGCCGCCGACGTGCTCGATGACGACGTCGACGCCGCGCTTGCCGGTGAGACGCTTGCACTCTGCAACGAAATCTTGCGTCGTGTAGTTGATGACCTCGTCGGCGCCGAGATCGCGCGCGCGCTTGGCTTTGTCGTCGGAGCCCGTCGTCGCGATGACGCGCGCCCCATGCAGCTTGCAGATTTGAATCGCGGCGCTCGAGACGCCGCTGCCGGCAGCTTGCACGAGCACGGTTTGTCCGGGCTTCACCTCGCCGCGCCGCACGACCATCTGCCACGCCGTGATGAAGACGAGCGGGATGGCCGCCGCGTCCTCGAACGACATCGAGTCGGCGATCGGAACGATGTTCGCGTCCGGGACGACGACGTGACGCGCGTAGCCGCCGTGCGTGTTCTCGCCGAGGATGCGGTACTTGGAGCAAAAGTTGTCGTCGCCGTCGAGGCATCGCGCGCACACGCCGCACGTGAGTCCTGGGTTGATCATCACGCGCTGACCGACGGTGACGCCGCGCGCGCCGGGGCCGAGCGCTTCGATCTCGCCGGCGATGTCCGAGCCGAGTCGGTGCGGGAATTCGTACTTCACGTTGGGCAAGCCGCGACGCGTCCAGATGTCGAGGTGATTCAGCGCGACGGCGCGCACGCGAACGAGCACCTCGCGCGGGCCAGGATCCGCGAGCTCGAAGGAGCCCCACTCGAGCACGTCGGCTTCGCCCGTGCGCGGCATCAGCATGCCTTCCGTCTTCATTGGGCCTTCGCTACGAGCTCGGCGAGACGCGGAGAAATGTTTTCGACGGCGCCCTCGCCCTTGATCGAGCCTTCCATCGCGTTGCTCGTCGCGTGTCCATCGTCTCCTGGAACGCCGAAGTACGGAACGTATCCGGGCGCGAACTGCGCGCGCCTGAGTCGCTGCCCGTCGTTGTCGAGATCGAACACGAGCAGCGTGAGGTTCGGAAACTTCGCGTCCAGCTGCCCGAGCTCGGCAGCGTGATGGAAGTGCTGACACGGCTCGCACCACACCGCGCCGATGTACACCATCAGCGCGCGATGCTTCTTCCGCGCCTCTACCCGCGCGCTCTTCACGATCGTCGCGACGTCACCTTGCGGCGCCGGGATCAGCTCTACACCGGTCGCCTTCGCACCGAAGGCATCGAGACCACCGCCGGTCACCGGAGCGACCACCGGCGCGGCCGATTTCTGCGGTGCCGGGTCCGACTCGATCGACTCGGAGGTCCGGCACGCGATCATCATCATCATCAACAAAGCGAAGAGGTGCGGCTTCATCGGTGCCAGAAGGCGTACGCCACGTAGAGCGCCATGACGAGGCACGTCAAGAACGCGCTCCAGAAGAGCCACGACGGCGTCTTCGTCGGACGCGGCGTCTTCATCGTGAGCATCATCTGCGTCGCCGCCGTCAGGATGGCGTCGATGCGCTTCTTCGCGAGCTCGCCTTTGTCCGGATCGTCCTTCAGCGCCTTGTAGCGGCCGGCGAGATCCGGCAGCTTTTTCTCGCGCAAAGCATGCTCGAGGCACGCAGCATGACGCTTCTCGTCGTCCCACGCCTCGAGCGTTTTTTGCCAAAGGGCTTCGAGCAACGGGTCTTTCTCTTCAGTCACGTGTCATGATTGTATCGCGCAACCCAGCTCGCGCGATCGGCATCTACGATGGTTGTTGGCCATGCTCAAAGTCGGTGACCCGCTCCCAGAATTCGAAGCGCGCACGACGGCGGGCTGCCCCATCCGCACGTCCGAGCTCCGCGGCAAGCCGACGGTCCTGTTCTTCTTCCCGAAGGCGTTCACGCCAGGCTGCGTCCGCGAGACGAAATCGTTCCGCGACGAGTATCCCGGGCTCGCGCGCCGCGGCGTTCAGATCGTCGGCATCTCGACCGACCCGCTCGACGCGCAGTGCAAGTTCGCCGAGTGGGCCGGCGTCCCTTTCCCGCTCGTGGCAGACGCCGAGCGTTGCATGTCGAAGCTCTTCGGCGTCCTTTGGCCCCTGGTCGGTGTCGCGAAGCGCGTCACGTTCGTGGCGGACGGCGAGGGCGTCATCCGCCACGTGTTCCATCACGAGCTCCGCGTCGATCGTCACGTCTGCGACGTGAAGGAAGCCGTCGAAGCGATGGGCGTGAGCGTCACGGCGCTCTAGCGAGCTCAGTGAACCTTCGTCGGCTTGTCGAGGGAGGCTTGCGCGTCGTGCCCTTCGAAGACCTCGCGCGCGGCGATCTCGCCCGGATGCATGTCGACCGGTAGCGGCGGCAGGATCTTCGCGATTTTCTCGGCGAAATCCTTCCCGATCGGCTCGGGCGCGGGCGGCCACGCCGAGACGTAATGCGCGCTCTCGCCGGGCCCGCTCGCGTCGATCCACGCGACGTGACCCGTGCCGGGGGCGCGAACATCCATGTGGATGAAGCTCGAGTTCGGGTAGTAGCCGCAGCCCGTGTCGTTCATGGTCTTGCAGAACGCGACGAGCTCTTCGTTGCGAACGCCGTCGACGCGGAAGTCGAGCGCCTGCGCCGTCGCGTGGAAGCTGCCGACGCTGTTCGGGCGATAACCCGAGATGATGTGCAACCCGCGACCCTTGAAGTGATCGGCGACGATCTGGAGGCGCTCGACGAGCCGAGCATCCATCCTTCGCATGCCCGCCGGCAGCGGCGCTCCGGCGCGCGGCTTCGCGATGCTGTCGGGCCGCGCGAGGACCGTGAGCTGATCGACCGCCTCGGGCGTCGCGCTCCCGTCGCAGCGCGTGAGCGAGAACTTCTCCTCGTCGGTGCCGCGACCGATCGAGACGGCCTCGTGCATGCACGGCTTGGCCTTCTCTTTCTCTTTCTTGATGGCCGCCTGAATCACGGCGCGCTGGCGAACACGCTGCTGGAGGACCTGCTGGTCCTTGTCCTCCGGCTCGGCTTCTTCTTTCTTGGTCTGCGAAGCGTCGCGGTGGTGGACCTGCGTCGTGTGCATCGCCGTCGTCGGGTGCGCGGCGGCGTGCTGCGAGTGGTGGACGGCGTGCTTCTTCGCGTGTCCCGCGAAGGCGCTGCCGGAGACGAGAACCAGGGCGATTGCCGTGAGCGATGTAGCCTTCATGCGCGTACACATGCCTACATCGGCACCACTGGGCCAAATTTGTTACTGTCGATTTCGTGAACAGGTCCGAATTCGAGTCTGCATTCCGCAAGTTGGTCAGCGCGCACGGGACGGGCACGGTCAGCTCCGGCTGCATCGGCTGCGACAAGTGCACAGGAGCGGTGGACTGCACGTTCTGTGTAGATTGCAAGCAAATCGCCCGGTGCCATTACTGCAAGCAGTGCGACGAGTGCACGGAGTGCTCGCACTGCGAACGATCGCGCGGGTGCCTGTCGTGCGCGCACTGCCACGACGCCGATCGCTGCGCGCAGAGCGCGTACCTCGAGCGATGCGCTTCGTGCACGCGATGCAACTATTGCTTTGGTTGCGTCGGCCTCTCGGGCAAGGACTTCCACATCTTGAACGAGCCCTACGAGCGGCAGACGTACTTCGAGACCGTGAAGCGATTGCGCCGCGAGCTCGGAATGAAAGAGCCATGAAGGCGGTCGTACAGCGCGTGTCGCGCGCGAAGGTCACCATCGACGGCGACGTCTCGGGCGCGATCGATCACGGGCTCCTCGTTTACCTCGGCGTCGGCAAGGGCGACGGCGAGCGCGAGCGCGACTGGATGCTCGACAAGATCACGACGCTGCGAATTTTCGGAAACGACGAAGGCAAGTTCGACAAGAGCGTCCTCGACATGGGCGGCAAGCTCCTCGTCGTGAGCCAGTTCACGCTCTACGGCGACGTGAGGAAAGGCCGCCGCCCGAGCTTCGACGGCGCGATGGCGCCTGGCGACGCAGAAAAAATGTACGACGCGTTCGTCACCCGCGCGCGCGCCGTCATCGGCGTCGAGACGGGGCGATTCGGCGCGCACATGATGGTCGACTCGGTCAACGACGGCCCGGTGACCATCCTCCTCGACACGCAAACAATCACTGATAAAACGGCGCCATGAAATTGCGTGCTTTGCTTTTCATGCCCTTCATCTCGCTCGCAGGCGCCGCGGCGTGCGGCCCGAGCGTGAGCGACGTCTGCTCGCAGTTCGCCCAAGTCTGGTGTCAGCAGCACTACACGTGCATCTCCGGTGCCGACTTGGACACGTTGAAAACGAAATACGGCGCCGACGTCGCGACGTGCGTGAAGGTCTTCGAGCAACAAGAGGGCTGCGGCAACACCAACCAACTGATCTGCCCAGCCGGCACCGGCTACGACACCGGCCGCGGCCAAGAGTGCACCGACGACTACGAAAAGCTCTCGTGCGCCGACATCCAAGCGAACACGTCACTCAGCCAGTGCGAGCTCACGACATACATCTGTCACTGAGCTGATCGTCACTCCACGGTGACGGTCTTCGCGAGGTTGCGCGGCTGGTCGACGTCCGTGCCCTTGAGATCTGCCATGTGATAGGCGAGGAGCTGGAGCGGGATGACCGTGATGAGCGGGAGGATTTCGGGCTCGGCTTCGGGAATGAGGAGGACGTCGTCTGCGAGGCGGATGGCTTCGTCGTCGCCGCGCGTGCAGACGGCGATGATCTGACCTTCGCGCGCGCGGACCTCTTGCACGTTGGAGAGCGTCTTTTCGCGGTGCGCGTCCCTCGGGCAGAGGACGGCGACGGGCATGTTCTCGTCGATGAGCGCGATGGGCCCGTGCTTCATCTCGCCGGCGGCGTAGCCCTCGGCGTGGATATACGAGATTTCTTTGAGCTTGAGCGCGCCCTCGAGGGCGATCGGGAAGCCCGTGCCGCGACCGAGGAAGAGGAAGTCCGTCTTGTGGACGTGCTTCTTCGCGATGGCGCGGGCCTGGTCGCTCGACTCGAGGACCTCGCGCATGAGCTGAGGTGAGCTCCAGAGCGCCTGAACGATGCGGCGCGCGTTGTCCTGATCGAGCGTGCCGCGACGGCGGCCGAGGTGAACGGCGAGCAAGAGGAGCGCGGCGAGCTGCGTCGTGAAGCACTTCGTGGACGCGACGCCGATCTCCGGGCCGGCGTGCGTGTAGAGCGACGCGTCCGACATGCGCGGGATCGCGCTGTCGAGGACGTTCGCGACGGCGAGGACGTGCGCGCCCGCGGCCTTGGCCGTCTTCACGGCGGCGAGCGTGTCGAGCGTCTCCCCGCTCTGGCTCACGGCGACGACGAGATCGTCCTTCGTGAAGACCGGATCGCGATAACGCACTTCGCTGCCGATCTCGACGACCGACGGGATGCGCGCGAGCTGCTCGACCCAGTAGCGGCCAGCCATCGCCGCGTGGGAGCTCGTGCCGCACGCGATGAAGTAGACGCGCTTGATGCGCTCGGCGAGCTCGTTCGAGATCCCGATTTCTTCGGGGACGATCTGCGCGCTCTCGAGATCGACGCGGCCGCGGAGCGTGTCTTCGATGGCGCGCGGCTGCTCGAAGATCTCCTTGAGCATGAAGTGCTTGTGACCGCCTTTTTCGGCCTGCGTCGGCGACCAGTCGATGCGCCGCGGCGCGCGCGTGATCGGCTTGCCTTCGATGGTCGTCAGCTCGGCGCCCTGCTTCGTGAGCACCGCCATCTCGCCTTCGTGCAGGAAGACCATGTCGCGCGTGTGCTCGAGGATCGCGGGGATGTCGCTCGCGGCCCACGT
>Ga0207677_10001923_pt1 | contig 10987 bp, 7 predicted proteins | sample KBSMisM42_FD_184311 | JGI IMG/M metagenome (GOLD analysis project Ga0207677, IMG submission 184311) | Miscanthus rhizosphere microbial communities from Kellogg Biological Station, Michigan, USA - KBS Miscanthus M4-2 (SPAdes) (version 2) | ecosystem: Host-associated > Plants > Roots > Rhizosphere...
TAAAGACTTTGTTAAACGAGCAGAAAAAGGAAATCTATAATTCGTTGAAGGAAGCGATTGATCAGCAGATTCCGAGCAACTGCAAGTAGCGTGAAACGTCAGGCGTCAGACGTCAGTCAGTTTCGCGGCAGGTCTCACGATTGACGTCTCACGCCTCACGACCCATTATTCTTTTTTCACGAGCACAATCCTTGCCCGATCGGCCTTGTACACCTGGTCCTGGAATTTTACCAGTTCTGGGTAATCGCTGGCGGGGAAACGGTTGCGTGATTTCTCTTCGAGCCGGTAGTATTCTATTTTGTTTCCCTCCACTTTTACAGAAGCTGTATATTTTCCGAACCGGCTTTCCAGTTGTACGTTCTGGGGCATAGCTTCCGGTGTAAATCCATCAGGGATTTTTATAGTGATAGAATCGATATCCCGGTAGGCCTCATTAAAAACAATATCATACTTCCTGATTGAGTCGGCAGAATATTTTGTAGAGGTTTTATTGAAAAGATTGGGAGCAATAAATAATCTCTTCCCCGTTACGCTGGCATAGGACGGCGATGTTATGTGCAAATATTCGTTTACCGCCGGAAGCTTGCCCTTTTCTTCGTCATACCTGCTTTTATCAACCTGGTAGGTCGGCAGATTAATAGCGCGGTTCAGGTATTTTTCACGCCAATCTTTGCTTACTTCGTAAATAAGCGCACGTGGCAACTGCTGCTGGATTCCCGTAAAATGTGTGTTCACCTGTGCGTCAAGATTACCGTCGGCGTCAATCGCTGCAGCGACCGATCGTGATTGCAGATTGTCCGCAACTGTATAACGCGGAGTGCTAACAATATGAGCGCCCTCTTCGTCGATCATTATTGCTTTTCTATCGCCGGTAAAATCGCCCATAAAGCCCGGCACTTCCGTCTGACTGGTGCATTCCAACCAAATTGTATCCTGCGCGAAAGGCACACAAGCGATAACATGATCTGATTGAAAACTCGGAAAATCCTCTATCATCTGCGGCGCGCCTTTTCCTGATCTGACTTCTACGTATTTTCCTTTGATACCGGCTTCCTTTAACAGCGACACCATATAGTTTGACAATGCCTTACAATCTCCATATTTTTTAGTAGCTACATATGTTGCATCAAAAGGTTGCAAGCCACCGATTCCCAGTTGTATACTGATGTAACGGGAATTTTTCTGCAGAAAATCATATAGTATATATACTTTTTGTCTATCGTCTTTGACGGCATCAGTAAGCTCATGTACTTTAGCTTTGATATTGTCCGGTAATATATCCCGACCTTTTATAAGCTGGTATAAAAATTTACCATAGTCTTGCCAGGTAGACATATTCCCTTTGTATCCCTCTGCCTCAAAATCAGACGGGGCAAACATGATATACGGAGTTATTTCGCGCCATGCCGGAGCATTGTTTTCCCTGCTGACAGCAGCCAGGTTTTTAACCTCCCAGGTATATGTTTTTTTTTCGCCATTTTCAATGACAGCAGGCTTTAGAGAATAATTTAATTGCCGGTACCTGACCTGGTAATTTTTCGGTGCCGTAATAACATACTTACTGTCCTGCACAGAAATAAATGGAGCCGGTATGGGCACCCAATCATCAAAGTCAAGAATCCCATCTATGTCATCTTCTTCATCAAAGTCAACAGTATAGGGATAGGACCTGTAATAAAAATCGTATTGTTTATACCTTGAGTCGACCATCAGGCTTGTTTGGTCACCACCACTTACATCCTGCATATCTTTCTTTTTAATGCGTTTAAGTTCTTTTCCAAACGCATCATACAAGGTGCAGGTAATATAATTTATTGAAGTAAATTTATCATACCGGCTCACATAATCTGCATATTTAGCGCCGGCCTCATTCATTATTGTATACGCGTGATGCTGCCTTACAACCGCCTTTCCCGGTGATTTTATCTCCATTAGCTGTTCATCAGCCCTGACTACCACATCAGCATTCTTTTTCAGTGAATCCGGGATCAGCAATACATTGTAGGATTGACCGTAAAAAACAGCCGGCACAATAAATAAAAACAAGCACAGGATATTCTTCATACAATCATTATTTCTTTTTCAGCACTATCTGCTCGTTTTCTTTTTTTACAATAAATCCAAAAAAATCTCTTAGTGAACTATAATCTTCGGGTGTAAACGTAGCCTTGTTTAACCGCACCCGTGCGCGGAACTGTATGTTATCTTCTGATTTCTGTACGAGGTACTCAAAGGCACCTTCATCTTCATTAAAAGCTACTTTTACTGATTTGGGAATTTCCTCCGCCACATAGCCTTTAGGGATTTCCATGTTCAGTACATAAGTCTCATCGAAAGCGTACGCCATTTCTACCGGGTATTGACGGTTGGCAGATTTGAAAGGATTTTCTTTATACCCTTCGGCCAGCATGGGATTGAAATAAATGATATTATCGTCAGCCGATGGTTTAAAGCTAAAATCGTAGTGTACAAGCGCAGGCATCTCGGGCATTTTTAAAGAATCGATGCCTGCCTCTGCAACCTTCAATTCAAAACTATTGCCCGATTTGATATCCTTAAGATATTCTTTTGCAGAGCCTTTTAATTTTTCCCGCAAATTGTGCGATTCATAATAGCCCAACTGCGATTTAAATGATCCTGCCATCCCCTCTTTTTCATCATTGCTGATAAAGACCGTCGTTGTTTTCCGCTCAATTAAAGAATCTGCTTCAAAATAAACAGGCATAGCCTCTTCTTTCGTAATAATTCTTGCATGGCCGTTGTAACAATAAACAGGCAGGTGATCAAAACCATTATAGGGATCACTTGCGTCGAGATTGTACGTTACCCCATCGATATCAGCCCGGCAGGTTACATAATTAAACCGGTCTATCAGGGGGTATATTTCATTGGTAAATCCATTTGACTTTGTACTAAGCAATACCGGATCAGCATTAATGCCTTCATGCCGAAGCATGGCAACCAACAGTAAATTAATATCAGCTACGGTACCACTGTGTTTGGCATAGGCCTCTTTCAGCGAACTTTCAATATAGCGGGCTGAATGCCCGGTACAGGTGGTATTGTCCCGAACATAGGCAAATATTTTTTGCGCTTTCTCCAGTTTGGTGCTGGTACCTGCAGTCACATTTTTCAGATCATTGTCGAGCCAGTTATTGTTTCTGGAAAGGCCAGAGCCAAAGCGATCTTCCTGCATCAGTTTTTCACTGAGCAGCTTCCAGTTACCCATCATGTCGTGACGTATACCACCCTCGAATTGGTAAGCCGCCAGTTGAAACTCAACTTTTGAAACATAATTTTCCAAACAAGAGGTATAGTTTTCCTTTCGCATTCCTGGAATGTTCTTTACTACCCAGCGGTTTGTATTCACGGTGCCATTCAATGTTTTCTGTTCATCCCGATCGGCGCCACCGGGTATGGTAACTCTGAAAGTGGAAGCATACGAATCGGATTTCGTATCAATTTTCATATAGCCCTGGTTCAGTGTTACATACTGGAAAAACTCTGGAATGTCTACCTGGTATTCGCTCCACAAACATGGATATTCACATTGAAAAGCCCAGGGTTGCAGGTTAAACAGAAAATCTGATTTGATGATATAGCTGTATTCAATAATAGAACCTTCCTTCACAGCAGGAAAAGTGAATTTTTTTACTGTTTTGTTTTTGCTGATTTTGTCTTTGAAAACCGATGAAGGTTCCAGTTTGGTTTCCACCACCTTTCCATTCTCCAGGTTATAGGTAACAGCTTTCAGGTCGTCCAGCTTTTCCTCCGCCGATCCATCTGTATACAATTCAATTTCTTCTTTGGCAGCATCAAAGCCATTTTTGTCGAGAATCTTCATGCGCCTGAAATGTTTGTATGAAAGCGAGAACCATCCCTTCGAATTTCCTTCAAAGACTGAATTGCCGATATCCGCAATTACCACGGCGCTGGCGCCGGAATCATAGGTTTGTTTGATCGTGAAATCGGCGGGAGATATTTTCCCGAATTTAACTGGCGATTTTTCCTGTGCGTGGACGCTGACAGCGCATAACAGTGCTGCAAAAAAGGGCAGATACGAGGGCTTCATCCGGGTTTAGAGGTTTAGTTTTATAATAAAAATACGTCCTGTTATGCCAGGCAACCTAAGCGTCGGGTTATAACGCCGAAATCAAATTATCATTTTGCCGGACAAAATAATAATTATTATTGAGCAAATACCTAATTGTTAACAAAAAAGGCTTTCTATTTTTTTCTTTTAAAAACAATTTGCTCGTTTTCTTTTTTCACAACAAATCCAAAAAACTCACGAAGGGAATTGTAGTCATCAGCATCAAAGTTTGCTTTTTTCAACTGCAGGCTGCAACGCAATTGCAGTGAATTCTCATTTTTCTGTACCAGGTATTCAAAAAAACCTTCTCCCCCATTGTAAGCAATCCGGGTCATTTTTGGCAGTTCCTCCACCTGAAATCCATCGGGGATTTCCATTGTCAGCGCATAAGTATTGTTAATGGGATAAGGCATTTCTACCGGGTACTTTCTTATCGCCGCCGCAAAAGGATTGCGGTCATAGCCAGCCCATAATATAGGGTTGAAATAAATGATATCTGTGTTATCGCCTGTCTTCAAAGTAAACTCGCTTTCCACTTTTAGGGGCTTTTCCGGATCTTTCAGTGAATCAATCCAGCTATTAAAAATATCAGCCTCGTTACGGGCGGCAGTCTTTATTTCTTCGAAATATTTTGTTTCGCCTTTTTCAGCAATGGCACTGCGGATTTCATACGATTCAAGCTGCCCGGGCTCACTTTGATAGCTGCCTGTCAGGATACCCTTTTTTTTCGGATCGTTGACGATATTAACCATAGTGAACTTACGTTCCTTGATCGAGTCGGCCATAAAATAAATAGAAGCCGAATCAGTACGGCTGATGATCCTGGCATGGCCGTTATAGCAATCTCCCGGCAGGTTACCAAAACCCAGGTTTGCATGCGAAGCATCCAGGAAATATACAGTTCCATCAATTTCTATCCGGCAGATTACATAGTTAAGCCGGTCCATCACCGGGTAACCCGGATAATTATATCCATAGTCGCGTGTACTCAATAGAACCGGTGAAGCGTTTATTCCCTTCCTGCGCAGCAGTGCCGTAAGCAGCAGGTTTACATCGCCCACCGTGCCACTGCGTTTTTTATAAACATCGCGCAGGCTGGTCGTCAGGGTTCTGTCGTAATGATTGGTACAGGTATAATTGCCAGCCACATAATAATAGATGTTTTTGGCCTGTTGCAACAGGCTTGTATTGTCTTTGGCAATCGTTGTCAGCAGATCATTCATCCAGAAATCATTTTCGTCTCCGTACATGAAATATCCGAAGTCTTCTCTTTTCAATAATTCTTCTGTCGCCTGTTTCCAGGTGGGCATTACGTCTTTTGTAGACTCGCCGTTGTATGTCTGGTGCAACTGAAAGGAAATTCTATCCAGGTAATTGATGGGTGAGGAAAGAAAATTTTCAACATAAAAAGCCGGTACATCTTTTATTACCCAACGGCGCTTAACGGTATTGGCGGTAACAGACAAGGACTGCTCCGGCCTGCCCAGGGCGCGATCATCTGGGGGCTGTACCACAGAATAGGCAGCATGCCCTTCATCCGCCTGGTCGACAGAGAACGGATGCACCCCATAATGATTGAATATGTATATGAGCAGGCTGGGAATGGTTACCTGATATTCACTCCACAAACAGGGATAATCAATATTCTGGAATTCCCAGGAAGGAATATTAAAATAAAAATCCGAGGTAATGGTATAGCTGTATTCGATAATGGAACCTTCTTTAACTGCAGGCATTGTAAATTTTTGCACGATATGATTCTTATCTTTTTTTATTGAAAACAGATCCGCTTTCCCGAGTTTTGTTTCCACTACCTGTCCTCCTTCAAGGTTAGAGGTAACCGCCATTACTTCGCTCAGTATTTCTTTATCATCGTCATTCACATACAACGGTATTTTAACCGTGGCCAGTTCAAATGCCTTTTTGTTGAGTATTTTAATCCTGGTCTTCCGTTTAAAAATATAGCTGAACCAACCTTTTCTATTGCCGGTAAAATCAGTAATGCCGAGATCAGAGATAATCACTGCATTGGTATTGCTGTCTATAACTGGAGAACTGGGTAAAACAAAATCCTGGGCTGAAACCTTGCCGGGTTTCATATTGATTTTTCCCTGGGCATGAGTAAGATTGGATAAACAGGCAGTCAGCATTACAAGGGTAACGAAAAACGGTTTCATTTCTACGATTTTAGGTGCGGCAAAATAACCGTTTTTATCTTAGATTGCTAACAAATAACAAAAAAACTGGATCGTTTTTACCATACCAAGCTCATCAAACAATTAACGGCGCAACTTGGATTTGATTATTGCGGCATTGCGCAGGCGGAGCGATTGGACGATGATGCAAAACGCCTGGAGGACTGGCTGAAAAAAGGCCATCATGGCAGCATGCAGTATATGGAAAACCATTTCGATCTACGCATCGATCCGACACGCCTGGTACCCGGCGCAAAATCAGTGATTACACTTCTGTTGAACTATTATCCTTCTCAAACGCAAACCGCCGGCATTCCCCGGATAGCAAAATATGCGTATGGAAAAGATTACCATGAAGTGATCAGGGCAAAGCTGAATGACCTGATGAAGCTGATTAAGATCAATATTGGTGATATTAACGGTCGCGGATTTGTTGACAGCGCACCTGTACTGGAAAGAACATGGGCCCAACGCGGCGGCTTGGGATGGATTGGCAAAAATGGTAATCTCATCAATAAACAAAGCGGGTCCTTTTTCTTTATCGCCACGCTGATTACCGATCTGGAACTGGATTATGATGCACCGGCCGCAAAAGATTATTGTGGCACCTGCACTAAATGTATAGATGCTTGTCCAACCGACGCAATTGCAGACGCTAAGGTTATTGACGGAAGCAAATGCATTTCTTATTTTACCATTGAACTAAAAGATCAACTGATACCGGCGGCTATGAAAGACAAGTTTGCCAACTGGATGTTTGGCTGCGATATCTGCCAGGATGTTTGTCCGTGGAACCGGTTCAGCACAGCTACCCGTGAGCCATCATTTCAACCATTGGCCGAAATACTCAGCTTCTCGCTAAAAGATTGGGAGGATCTCACTGAGGAATCTTTTAAAAAAGTGTTCCGGGATTCAGCGTTGAAAAGAAGCAAATTTTCAGGCATTAAAAGAAACCTCCGGTTCATTGCTCCCGGACAATAAAAGGAATCCACGAACATAGCGTTTCAAAACAACCAGCCCAATTGAAAAATGAGCCTGTTTAAATTATACCGGTAAGTTTCGGGAGATAATGTACAGGGCCCCATAAAAGGACAGGATGATATTTCTTGCTGCACATTAATAACTTTTTTGTGTGCATACCCCGCACTCAATGTGATACCCATCCCATTTTTTAACCCCGCTTTGAATCCAATGCCGGCCCCTCCATAAAAACCCGGATGGAAAGCTTCCCTAGTGCCATAGGATACCGTCCTTTCCTGCCATACATAATTTATGCCCGCATTGCCATATATATAAAACTGGTTTGGTGATCCGCCGAAATACTGCCGGTATTCCCCAAATAATGGGATGGATCGATAGCGGTAATAGTCTATCCCCGTGCCCAGGCCGCCAAAAAAATTTCTGCACCGAAACCCGTTTACCGACAGCAGGCTGGCCGCCGTATGGCCTTCTCCCTGCAACAATCCAAGCTGGTTGGAAGAATTGAATTTCCATTTTGACTCCGGGGTTTTGGCTTGGGCCGGCAGATCAATGCAGGTAAAAACAGCCAATATAAGTACTACAATCGCTTTTAACATGATGCGTTCGCGCTGAAGTTTTATTTAGTTAGTTTGCTCAGGAATGTAATATTAGCCACGTCGCTGTAGTCATATTGATAAAGGCCATCTTTTGCCACCAGATAGGCAATACCGTTATAGGCAATTACATCATAGGTTTCCATTCCGGAAAACTGTTTGATCAGCTTCAACGCCGCAACATTGCCGGCATCGAAAATTTTCAAACCGTCTTTGCCGTCGCAGATGAATAACAGGTTGCCATCTTTTGATAAACCCTGCGGATTTGTAAGCGGGTATGTTTTTAGCAGGGTGGGCGATTGCGATGAAGTATTCAGGTTATATATCTCCAACTGATTGACAACACTGTTACAAATATTAGCCGCGTGAAGTGTAACATACGCGTAATTGTCGTCTGCCACCACGGGGTCGCCGCTGCACCAATGACCGTTCCACGATAGTTGCTGCGGGTCTTCAGGGGTTTGAAGATCATATACGCTCATGCTGTTGCCGGCGCCCAGGTAAAGCTTGTTATTATAGGGGAAAATAGTTTCAATGTTCCAACCAATGCTTTTTCCTTTCACAAATAATGGATTACTGGCTTCATTAATGTTGATCACACTCAGCGTACTGGTGCTTACCGTGTACATATAATCATTTACCCCTGCAAAACGCGCCATGGAACCTGCAGCACCGGAGACTGACTTGCTTAAAGACGTAGCTGTATTTGACAGCATCATATTACCTCCTACCGGGTACACGCCTCCGTTACCCCCACAGGAAACAGTGGTGTCTTTGGTGATCCAGTTGGTGATGACGTTGATAGAATCAGGATTTGTGCTGGTGCTATAAGCGGCCTTGTCAGGGAAAATTTTTGTAAGGAATTTTTTAACTGAAATAGCGGACGGGTTGCTGATATCAATCGCTGCAAGATCACAATACATGTCTGCATAGAGAATATTTCCCCTGAGATACATGTCTGCGTTGCCGGGTATGTTTATAAAAGCCGTTTGTACCGGATGATTGGGATGGCTGTTATCAATGACATGAATACCCTTGCCCGGCTCATTAAGATAGATGTGGTTGCCGTCTACAAACAATTTGCCGGTGCTGTTGATTGATTGCGGCCCCTTTGACTGCACAGATGCCCTGAGAACAGACAATTTTGAATAGACAGGAACTGCTATTTTATAGGTATGCCGGCAATCATCCTTCAAACAGGAAGAAAACGCCAATAGAAAAGACAAAAAGCATAAAGACTTGAATGCGGTGCTTATATTTTTCATAACAGCAGTTATTTACAAACCTGACAAAGACCCGGAAACAATCGTTGCATTATTTTTTTCTTTCGCCAAAGAAAACAGTTGCCCGCAATCCTGCAAAAAACCAATGTCCATTGCCATAGACATCTTTATTGAAAGTATTGCCAAAATGATAATTCAGGAGGGGGCCGGTTTCTACCCGTACCTTTTTTTGCAGAATGCGGTAATTCAATCCTGCCAGCAAACTCCATTGCGTTTTATTGATGAGACTGTTATCGGTGTAGTAAAGATTTGTTTGCTGATCAAAATGAAGCTGGTTGCTGGCCGCCAATAGAGAAAAAGCCAGGCCGCCATTGATGGAAAACCGGGAGCGATGACCCAATTGCTTTTCTACTGTAAGCGGTAGTTCAATAAAATGAAACCGGTTGGTGTAAGTGCCGGAGCGTCCGTTCCTGTATACAGCTTTGTCCAGGCCGACGCTGTCAGTAACTTTTGAACCTAATGCTATACCCGTGGCATACATACTATAATTTATCCCGGAGTTTAGTCTCCAGGTTTTGCCGATTGATTTTCTCACCGTAATGCCAGCCGACCAGGAAAAATGGCTTTTAATGTCGGATGGACTTGTATAAGAGATATTGCCATTGTTTAAATTGCCTGAACTGCCAGGATTGCCCGGGCTGGCCGAATAGGCGCCGGTGTTAACCCGCTTTACAAAAAAACCGGGGAAGCCAGACGTAATCGTGGAAAAGCCCGCGTCAAGGTGGAGCCCCCATTCAATTTTTCCGCGTTTGCTTGGCGATGTTTGCTTTGCGGCGGTATGAGCGACACTGTCATGCAGTATATTTTTTATACTATCGATCCTACTACGCTTTGCGATATTAGTCGAATCGTTTGAAACTTGAGACTGAATGCCGGCCGCAATACCAGGCTCCGGTTTACCGGCCAGATCTTTTTCTTTGTTGTCTGTTGATGTTTTGATCGTATTATTCAATGTGGTTTCTGTGGTAACCGGATTTCCGTTTGCCTGAATGTTTTCTTTTTCCGGCTCACTATCTTTCTGCGCAATATTTATTTTATGAACAGGTTGCTTTCCGGCGCCTGCCACTTTTTGCAACCTGTATGCCGGCGCGGCAGCGGCTTCCCAATTTTTCAACGCCGCTTTTTTTCTTGTTATAGGGCGCAAATCGTTTTTGTTGAGAAAAATTTGGGGGCTGGTTAGATTGGTTGTGTTAGATTTTTCCCGGGGGGCAATAAGCTTCCTGCTTGCCGGATTGTTGCGTGAAATGCGATCGACGCTGGTGGATTCCTGTACCAGTGCATCTTTATTGTTTGTTTTGATACCGGTCTTCTCATTTTCGGTTGCAATACGCTTCTTCTCATCATTTACAGGAGTGGGTTTGGCTGCCAGATCATGTTCGTTTTGCGCTGTCTTTTGATTCATATAATAGTATCCAGCCGTTCCACCCAACAATAAAAGCAATAGCGGAAGCCATAGCAGGGCGCGCCTGCGTTTTTTCTTGCTGGCAATTTGTTTTTCCACTCTCTCCCATGCAGCGTCAGACGGAACGAATTTCAGTTCGTTCATCTTTTGCTGTACCTGTTTTTCAAATTCATTTTCCGGCATACTTAGTTTTTTTTTCAGCTACGGATTGTTTTTCGAGCCAATTGATCAGTAAAGCCCTGGCCCGGGAATATTGAGAACGGGAAGTGCCTTCGCTGATGCCCAGCATCTTCCCGATTTCCACATGCGAATAACCTTCCACCGCATGAAGGTTGAAAATGGTTTGGTAGCCCGGTGGCAACTGCCTTATCAAATCCGCGAGATCACGGGCATCCATTTTTACAGCGGGATTGTCGGCAGAAACGGGATGCATGCCGATG
>Ga0207677_10001924_pt1 | contig 10980 bp, 8 predicted proteins | sample KBSMisM42_FD_184311 | JGI IMG/M metagenome (GOLD analysis project Ga0207677, IMG submission 184311) | Miscanthus rhizosphere microbial communities from Kellogg Biological Station, Michigan, USA - KBS Miscanthus M4-2 (SPAdes) (version 2) | ecosystem: Host-associated > Plants > Roots > Rhizosphere...
TCACGATGGCGCGCGCCACCGCGGTCGTCGGCATCGCCGCGACGGGCACGACGATGGTCATCATCCTCGGCGGGATCGATCTCTCCGTCGGCTCGGCCGTCGCGCTCACCACGGTCGTCATCGCCCTCGCGCTCAAAGGGCACGGCGCGCTCGCCGCGATCGGCCTCGGCGTCGTCGTCGCGACGTGCGCGGGCGCGTTGAACGGCGGCCTCACGGTGGGCCTCGGCATCACGCCGTTCATCGTCACGCTCGGCACGATGGGCGTCCTGCGCGGCGTCGCCATCGGCCTCGCGAAGGAGCAGCGCGTCTACGTCGACCCGCACGGCATCGACGCGCTCGTCCTGCCCGCGCGCGGCATCTTGGGCGTCCCGCTCGCGGTGTGGCTCCTCGTCGTCGTCGCCGGCGCGGTCGCGTTCGTCTTGAACAACACGCGATTCGGCCGCCACGTCTTCGCGATCGGATCGAACGAGCGCACGGCTCTCCTCGCGGGCGTGCGCGTTAAGCCCACGAAAATGGCCACGTACGCGATCGCGACGGGTCTCGCGGGCATCGCCGGCGTCGTCGAGTTCGGTCGCCTCACCGTCGGCGATCCCACGGATTCGAACGGCCTCGAGCTCTCCGTCATCGCCGCGTCCGTCATCGGTGGCGCGTCCCTCTCGGGCGGCGAAGGCTCGGTTCTCGGCACGGTGTTCGGCGCGATGATGATGACCGTCATCCAGACTGGCTGCAGCTTCCTCGGCCTCGCGAGCTGGATTCAGATGATCGTCACGGGAGCGATCATCGTGAGCGCCGCCGGCCTCGATCGCTTGCGACAGCGCCGCTGATCAACAGCCGCTCGTCTTCGGGCTCTTCACGACGAGGTAGCCGAACGGCACCGTCTGAACGGCGCGAGCTTGGTTGTCGACGGCGTGAACGATGACCGTCGTCCCCGATGGGATCGCGGCGCTCGGACCGCCGACCCATTTCCCCCACTGATTCGTTAGCTGGACGGTCTGGCCGCCTTGCACCTCGAGGTACGCGCTCGTGATCGATCCGCTGATCGCGTACTCGACCCACCACGCGTTCGCGTTGCCTTGCGTCCACGTCGGATTGAACGCGCAGCTCGTTCCGCCGTCGTTCGTTCCGCTGTCGGACTTGCCGCCGTCGCTCGACGTTCCGCCGTCGCTCGTTGTTCCGCCATCGGTGGTGCCGCCGCACGCCGTCGTCGGGCTGGTCGTCACGAGATACGGAAACGGCTGCGTCTTCGCGGTCGCGTTCGACGTGCTCGTCGCGTGGAGGATCACTTGCGTGCCGCTCGGGATCTGCTGGTTCGGTCCACCCACCCATTTGCCGTACATCGACGAGAGCTGCGTCGTCGCGCCGCCGACGACCTCGAGCGACGCCGAGGCGACGCTGCCGCTGATCGCGTACTCGATCCACCACGTGTTCGCGTTGCCTTGCGTCCAGCTCGGGTCGAACCCGCCGCACGATCCGGCGTCGCCGCCGCCGCCCGCGTCCGGTGGATTTCCCGAGAGCGCCGCCGCGACATCGGCGACCTCGTCGACGCGGATGAACGTGTAGCCTTCCTGCTCGAGGATCGGCACGATGTACTTCACCATGTCGACGGTGTTGCCCTGACCGCTCGTCAGCGCGTGGTTCGAAGAGTCGCCGTAGTCTTGGTCGTGCATCAAGACGATGCCGCGGCCGACGTCGTGGATCTGCGTGAGGTACCGATCGCCGCACTGCTTCGTCGTCAGGACTCCGTAACCGTTTTGGTTCTCCCAGCAGTCCCAGTCGGCGGCGTACGTCGTGGTCATCTGACCGCCGATGTCCCAGCGCACGGGCCCGGCGTACTTCTTCATCGGCGAGCCTTCGAGCGCGTTGTAATCGGCCGCGCTCCAGTTGCCGTAGGGCGCGCGGAAGACGAAATGATTCTGGTCCACCCACGGCGCGATGATCGCGTCCGTCCGTGAGACCTCGTCGATCACCTGGTTGCCGCTGAGGGTCGTGAGGTCTTGGTGATCGAACGTGTGGTTGCCGATCAGGTGTCCGTCGCTCTCGATCTGCGCCATGAGCGGGCCGTTGCCCTGCGCGTACTCTCCGAGCTGGAAGAACGTCGCGTGGATGCCGCGCGCGGCGAGCCACGACGACAGCTCGCTCGTGCGCGTTCCGGGGCCGTCGTCGAACGTGAGAACGAGCTGTTTCGCGGCGAGCGGCGTTCCGTGATCGCACTCGGGGCTCGGATTGCTGCCGCAATACCCGCGGTTGTTGCCGCCGGAGAACGCCAAGCTCGACTGCACGGTCTTCGTCGGCTCAGGCGTGCCGCTGCTGCAACCTGCGACGAGACCGAGAGCGAGCACGATACGAAGCGCGACCGTCGTCATGACGACGGGCACGGTGCAACGCGCCTGCCAGGTTCACGGCTTCGGCGTGATCTGTGGCGTCGGCTGCGGCGAGCCTCCGTACGCCGACACGGACGTCGTGTTGCTCGCGCTCGGCGGCACGGTCGCCGCAGGTGACGCGCTCGGGGACGTGGTGGGGGGCGCCGCGTCGGCCGTGGGCGCGGGAGGCCCGCCGTACGCGTCCATTTGTGCGTGGCCGCACGCCACGGTGGCGAGCGCGAACATCGCCGCGCGTGACGTTCGTACGAGCGGTGACGCGGTCGTCTCGATCGCTCGCGCCCCGCAAAACGGACACGCCTCACCGGAGCGGACGTGACGATTGCACTCGAGACAAGGGACGAGCGTGCTCATGTCCCGAGACTATCGCGAGCTCTTACAGAGGTCTTACAAATGCGGGCGATAGATGGTGCGCGCACGTGGAGTAAGCTCCCCCACCATGAGCTTCATCGCGGAGGCATTTCTCGACCTTCCCGTCTCGCCGGAGGTCGCGTTCGACGCGCTCCGTGATCATCCATCGTGGAAGAAGTGGATGCCGCGATCGTTCGCGCCCGCGTCGGACCTCGGGCGACCGCTCGAAGAAGGCGACGTGATCCGCGTACGCGTCGCGGGTGCGCCGTTCGCGTCGAAGATCGAGGTCGTCGTCGTTGAGCGCGCGAAAGAGATCACGTGGGCGGGCGGCATTCGCGGCGTGCTCCACGGCCGTCATCGTTTCTTGTTCGAGCCGCGCGAAGGCGGAACGCGCGTGACTTCGGCGGAGACGTGGAGCGGCGTCCTGGCCACGCTCACGAAGCCCGCGCTTCTTCGCGCCGCATCGAAGGTCGGCATGCAGCAGCTTCGCGGTCTCGAGCGGGGTGTCGCGCGCTGACTATTTCGGCTTCGGAGATTTGTCGTCGCCGAAGAGCGAGAGCTGGTTGTCGGAGAGCGCTTTCTTCTTCGACCCTTTCGGAGCAGGCTTGGGCGCTTCGATCGGCTCTTCGCGGTGACCGCTCGCGATTTGCGCGAGGAAGAGCGCTTCGACCGTCTCGAGCGTGTCGCACTCGTCGATCGTCTTGTCGGTGCGGATCTTCAAAATGCGCGGGAAACGCAGCGCGAAGCCGCTCTCGTGGCGATCGGAGCGTTGAATCCCGTCGAATCCCACCTCGAGGATGATCTCGGGCCTGACGCGCCGCCACCCGCCGCGTTGCTCGATCGTCGTGTCGACGAAGTGGCGCGAGAGCGTGTCGATCTCCGCGTCGGTGAGCCCGCTGTAGGCTTTGCCGACGTCGACGAGCTTGTCGTCCTTCCACACGGCGAACGTGTAGTCGCTGATCACCTTGGCGCGCCCGCCGTGGCCTTGCTCCGCGGCCGTGACGACGACGTCGAGCGTCGCGGTGGCCTTCTTCACCTTGAGCCACGACTGACCGCGCTTGCCCGCTTCGTATGGAGCGTCGGTTCGCTTCAAGACGAGCCCTTCGTTGCCGGCCTTTCGCGCGCGATCGAACGCGGCATCGAGCGCTTCGGGACCATCGATGGTCGCGGCTTCTTTCACCGTGATCGATCCGTCGAGCCCTTTGACGATTTCTTCTAGAGCTGCACGGCGCTCGCGCCACGGCTTGTCGACGAGCGACTCGCTTCCGCGGACGAGGACGTCGAACGCGACGAACGCGACAGGCACGAGCGCGATGAGATCCGCGTCCGGATTCTTTCGATTGAGCCGCATCTGGAGCGCTTGAAACGGACGCGGGCGGCCATCGGGCTGAATCGCGAGGATTTCGCCGTCGAGGACGAGCTCGCCCTTCGCGTGCTTCATCGCGACTGCGACGTCGGGAAACGACTCGGTGACGCGCTCGAGGCCGCGCGCGAAGATCGTGACCTGGCCGGAGTGCACGTGGATCTGCGCGCGGACGCCGTCGAGCTTTTCTTCCGCGACGACCTGGGCCCATTCGATGGGCGTCTTCACCGTCTCGATGGGCGTCGCGAGCATGAACGCGAGCGGGCGGCCCGGCTTCACGGCGGCCTCCGTGATGCGCTTCTCGAACGCGAGCACGGCGACCTCGGCGAGATCGGCGAGCAGGCCATGCGCGCGCCGCACGTCCGCCTCGGGCGTCTCGAACGCCTTCGCGATCGCGAGCAGCACGACGCCGGGCGCCGCCCCGATGCGGAGCTCACCCGAAAGCGCCTTCACGAGAAACTTCACCTCGAGCGCGCTCGATCGCGTGAGCGCCGCGGTGATCAACGCCGCTCGTCTCGCGCGTGACGTCGCGCTCCGCAATTCATCCACCAGCTTTGCGACGTCTGCCAGCAAGAGAGGCTCGGTGTGCGCCTCTTCGTTCCGCTTCGCGATCAGCTCTTCGGCCGCGTCGCCGAGATCGCCGAGCCTTCGCGTGGCTTCGACGAGCGCCACGTCCGTCGTCTCACCCAAACGGGCCGCGATCGCGCCTGCAAGCGCACGCCAACCGACGCCGAGCCGCGAGAGATCGCCGAGCGACACGCGCACCGCCATCCGGAGCTCGAGCGTCCCTGCATTCGATGCTTCGGACAGGGCACCGGCGATCGCCGCGACCTTCGCGTTGCGCGAGCTCGTGCCCTTCGCGGTCTCGAGCGCTTCGCAGAGTCGGGCGAACTGCATCCGGGGAGAGAGCTTAAGCGATCGCGAGGATTTCGACTGTCTCGTTTCCGCGCGGCGTTCGCACCACGACCTCGTCTCCGACTTCGTGTCCGAGGAGCGCGCGCGCCATCGGTGACGTGAACGCGACGTCTCCTCGCGCGGGATTCGCCTCGTCGACGCCGACGATGCGGTACGTCTGCTCGCCGCCTTCGGCGCTCACCGTCACGCTCGCGCCGAACCGCACGACGTCTTTGGAGGTGCTCTCCACGAGCTGCGCGCTCGCGAGGCGTCCGTCGAGATCAGCGAGCCTCGTCCCGAGGATGTTCATCGCGGCCACGTCACCGGTGGCCTCGGCGCGGGCGCGCTTCGACGCGAGATCGGCGCGCTCTTCGCGAAGGAGCTCGAGCCCGCGCGGCGTGACGTAGTTCGGCGTGCCCTCCGGCAGAGGCGCGCGCGGCGCCACGACGAGGGCGACGTCCGTCTCTTCGCTCGTGAAGGCTTTGCTCATCGGCGATGTTGTAGACTGACACGATGTGGGTTCGCGGCATCGCTTGCGCTTTTCTTTTGTGTGCGTGCAGTGGCGATGACGCCTCGCAAACCGACGCGAGCTCCGACGCGTCACCGACGAGCGACGTGACGCAAGAGCCGGAGGCCGAGGCTGCGCCACCCAAGATCGACGCGGGTTACCCGGGACCGCATCCCGCCGCGCCACAAGTAGAGACGTTCGGCGGAGCCGTGCTCACCGCGCCGAACGTGGTGCCGATTTTCTTCCCGAACGATCCGGTGCAGACGGACGTCGAGACGTTCCTCGCGCAGCTCGCGAGCGGCACCTTCTGGGCTTCGGCGACGAGCGAATACGGCGTCGGCCCGCTCACGATCGCCAAATCGGTCGTCGTCACGGACACGGCTCCGACCACGATCACGTCCGGGCAGATCGAAGCGTTCCTCGACAACTATCTCGACGGCACCCACGTCGAGTTCCCTGCCATCGCGCCCAACAACATCTACGTCGTCTTCTATCCATCGGCGACGACGATCCAAGACAACATCGTCGGCACCGGCTGCATCAGCTACGGCGGCTATCACGACGAGTCGCAGAACGCTTCGAAGGAGAGCTTCGTCTACGCCGTCATGCCTCGATGCAGCACGTTCGGTTACTTGAACGGCCTCGACGCGCTCACCGGTCCGCTCTCGCACGAGATCGAAGAGGCCGCGACCGATCCGCATCCACAAACCGACACGGCGTACGCAGCTGCCGATCAAGATCACATGGTGTGGAACATCGCGCCGCTCGGCGAGCTCGGTGACATGTGCGCGTACGAGCCGCAGAGCTTCCAGAAGCTCGTCGGCAATTACATGGTGCAGCGCCTGTGGTCGAACACGTCCGCGAAGGCGGGCCACGATCCGTGCGTTCCCGTCTTGTCGGCTCCGTATTACAACGCGGCGCCCGTCTTGACCGAGTCGGTGATCGTCGACGTCTACGGTCAGAAGGTGCCGACGAAGGGTGTGCAGATCGGCGTCGGCAAGAACAAGACGGTCGACGTGCAGCTCTTCTCGGATGCGCCCACGAGCGATTGGTCCGTGAGCGCCGTCGACGCGACGTACGGCACGAATCAGCCCAAACAGCTCGACTTCTCGTGGGACGCACAAACCGGAAACAACGGCGACACGCTCCACATGACGATCACGCGCCTCGCAAACGGCCCGCACAACGGCACCGAATTCTACATTTACGCATCGCGTGATCAGAAAACCTGGAACATGTGGTTCGGGTTCGTGCAGAACTAGGTACCATCCGCGGCATGAAGCGTTTCGCCGCGGGCGTCGTGCTCTTCGTCGCGTGCAGCCCGTTCGAGCTTCACGAAGCGGTCCCCGGCGCGAAGACGCCGCGCGAAGCGGGCTACGTGATGGAGCTCGCGCATTTTCCGACGGAAGGCTTCGCGCGCCTCAGGCCCGGGCTCTACGTGCTCGACGACGCGACGGATTGGCCCGCGATCTTCCATGGCGTGACGCGCGACTTCGCGATGCCGCACGGGCCCGAGGTCGATTGGAAAGGCACGATGGGCTTCGTCGCGGTGGCGACCGATCCGAACGCGACGGCGATCACCGTCGAGCGCGTCGTGAAGGCGCCGAACGACGTGCTGCACGTCTACGTCGACGAAGAGCTGCGCGGCGATCGCTGCGAGCCGCCCACGCCGAAGAACGTGCTGCGCGCGGACGCGCACGAGCCGCCGATCGACGTCGTGACGTTCCCGAAGAAGTCGAAGCTGCCGATCGTCGTGCACGTCGACCGCGCGAAGGGCGCGAGCTGCGATCCGGTGCCGAAGGTCGACATGCGCTGCGCGATCTACGGAAAAGGCGAGAGCGAGATGTCGACGTCCCTCACGGCCTCGCCGGGCGACACGATCGTGTGCGACGGCGCGAAGGTCACGACGAAGATCGGATTCGTCGCGGAGCGGAACTGGTACTTCGAGCGCAAACCGAAGGACTCGTTCGCCGAGCTCTTGAGCGAAGCCCCGCGCATGAAGGCGAACTTCACGATCGACGCGTACGGCGAGTACCGCGTGCGCATGGAGGCGATCGACGATCGACACAAGAGCGGCGACAAGACCGTGGAGATCGACGTCGCGCCGCCCGAAGGTACGAGCGCGCTCCAGCTCGGTTGGATGCTCCACGACAAGTTCGACGCGGCGCAACTGCCGGGCATCACGCCGAAGCTCGTCGAGATGGGGACCGGCCGCGAGTGCACGGAGGCGAAGCCGCAAGCGCCGTGGTGCGAGGTGAAGACCTCGGGCACGACGAAGCAGCTCTTGCTCCACCCGCCGCGCGGCGCGCGTTACTTGCTGCGCGTGACGTACGACGCGGATCGCGAGCCGCAGATGCCGATGCTCTGCGCGCGTGCGTTTCAGAAGGGCGCCACGTACGCGCAGGAGACGTGCGACAGCAAAGAGCACTCCGCGAAGGACGTCTGGACGCCGGGCGTCTTCGATCCGGCGACGGGCGGCTTCACCAAGGAGTGATCACGCCGGGCGCACACGCGCCGTGAAGGCCTTCACGCCGTGCGCGTTGAGGACGTCCTTCGACGTCAGCCCCGCGCGCTGCGCCATCATCGTTCCACACCGGATGTTTCGAAGCTCCGGCGTGGAGTGGGCATCCACCGAGATCACGAACGGGATCCCGCGCGCGTGCGCCCGCTTCGCCCAGTGCGGCGCCATATCCATGCGAAACGGATCGCCGTTCAGCTCGATCGCGACGCGCGACTCGGCCGCCACGTCGAGGATCTTCTCGACGTCGCACTCGACCGGCGGGCGGTTCAAGAGGATGCGCCCGAGGGCGTGACCCCAAATCTTGAACATCGGATGGCGCAGCGCGGTCGTGATGCGCTTCGTCATCGCCGCCGAATCTTGCCGATATCGGTTGTGGATGCTCGCGATGATCACGTCGAGCTTCTCGAGGATCGCGTCTGGGTAATCCAGCGCGCCGTCTTGGAGGATGTCCGACTCCGTCCCGCGCAGGATGCGGATCTTCACGTTTTCCTGGGCACGCGCGATCGCGTCCCATTGCTTCTCGAGGCGATCGATCTCGACGCCGTGGGCGTAGTGCGCCGTCGGCGAGTGATCGGTGATCGTGATGAACTCCATCCCGAGATCCTCCGCGGCGCGCGCCATCGCTTCGATCGTGTCCGCGCCATCCGAGAACGTCGTATGGCAGTGCACCATCCCGCGGATGTCCGTCTCTTCGACGAGCTTCGGGATGCGATGCGCCCTCGCGAGCGCGATCTCGTCTTCGCCTTCGCGCATCGGAGGCGGGACCCATTGCAGGCCGGCGTTCGCGTACACCTCCTCTTCCGTCTTGCCACGCAGCTCTCCGAGCGCCGCGACGTGCGCCTCCGTTCCGGTCAGCTTCACGGAAGCCACGCCGCGCTCGCTCGGCGAAACGACGTGGAGTCGCACCGGCACGCCTTCTGCGGTGTGACCCGCCGCGAGCTTGCGGAACTTGTCGAAGCGCGCCCGCACGTCCGCGGACGTCGCGAGCAGATCGATCGCGTCGATCACCTCGAGCCCTCGCCGGAGCTCACCGACGATCTCCACGTCGTCTTTCAAATGCGCGACGAGATCCTCGGCAAGGACCATCGCGCGACGAAGCACCATGCGCCCGCGCCGCTCTTCCTTCTGCGCCGCTTCTTTCAGGATGCGCGCCTCGGTCTTCTCCGTGAAACCGGACAGCTCGCGGAGCGTGCCGTTCTTCGCCGCGGCGATCAGCGCGTTAACGTCACGAATGCCCGCCGCGCTCAGCGTCGCGATCGCCTTCTTGCTCAGCTTCGGCCCACGCGCGAGCGCGAGCGCACCTTCGGGAAGACCTTCGCGAAGATCATCGAGGAGCTTCGTCGTTCCGGTCGTTCGCACCTCTTCGATGATCGAGGCGATGCGCTCGCCCACGCCGGGGATCTCCGTCAATCGGCCTTCGTCGATGAACCTGTCGAGGTCGCCGCGAAACGCGAGCATCACATCGCCGGCGCGCTCGTACGCGGCGATGCGATAACGGCTCTCGCCGCGCAGCTGGAGCCCAGCCGCGATGTCGCGGAGCACCGTCGCGACCTTTTCATTCAGCCGAGACACAGCGGCGATCGAAGCACGAACCAGGCCTGCTAGAGTGCTGCGCCGTGCAACCGACGCCACTGAAGAGCCCGTTCGCCGAAGGCACGGAGACCGTGAAGTTCAGCGTGAAGCCGCGCGAGAATCGGCAGTTTCACACCTCTCTCGACGCGAGCGATCTCTTCACGTCGAAAGATCCGGCGACGATCACCTGGTCGCGCGATGGAGCCGGCGGCAAGCTCGACGTCCACATGCCCGTCGCGGCCGGCATCTTCGACGAGAGCTGCGTCTTCGACGGCTCGCCGTTTCGCCCCTCCAAGTTCGAGCGGTCGCTCAAGTCCGGCGATCGTGTCTTGCGATCGGAGAACGCCGATTTCTCTTCGGTCATCCCGAAGCTCCCAGACGCGGCGTATCCGGAGACGATGCTGCCGTTCCTCTTGCGCGGCCACCCGCTCGACGGCGAGCGCCGATCGCTCTACGCGTGGATCTGCGATCGCTTCGTCGCGAAGGTCTACTACGAGGTCCACAAGAAGCGCGTCGACGTTCGCGTGCCGGCGGGCAAGTTCGAAGCGACCGAGGTCGTGATGTATCCGGACATCAACGACTGGGTTCACCTCGGGTCGATCATCACGAAGATGATCAAGCCATTCTTGCCGAAGTACCACATGTGGTACGTGCAGCAGCCTGGAAGGCCGCACGATCTCGTGCGTTTCGAGGGCTCGTACGGCCCGCCTGGCGCGCCCGAAATCGTGCTCGAACGCGTGTAAGATAGGATGTGAGGGGGATGGAGAACGAAGCGCTCGCCGCGACGATGCCGATGTCGGCGCCGCCGCCGAGCGTCGACAAGTGGATCGGCAAGCGCGTCGATCACTTCAAGATCGAGTCGCTCCTCGGTCGCGGTGGCATGGGCGCGGTGTACCTCGCGCACGACACGTCGCTCGATCGCATGGTGGCCATCAAGATGATCCCCGACGAGCTCGCTGGACAAGCCGAGCTCGAAGAGCGATTCGTCCGCGAGGCGCGCGCGCAGGCGAAGCTGAGCTCGCCGAACGTCGTGCAGATTTATTACGTCGGTCACGCCGCGCACGGCGACAAACGCGTTTTGTATTTCGCGATGGAGCGCATCCCGGGCGAGTCGCTCGAGGGGCTCCTCGACCGCGGCGACAAGCTCGAGCCCGAGGACGCGCGCAAGCTGATGATCGAAGCCGCGCACGGCCTCCGCGACGCGCAAGGCGCAGGCATCGTGCATCGCGACGTGAAGCCGTCGAACCTCCTGCGCGTGGGCCCGATGGGGACGCTCAAGATCGCGGACTTCGGCTTGGCGAAACCGACGCGCGACATCGGGAAGAACAGCATCACGAAGAAGGGCGCGATGCTCGGTACGCCGCTCTACGTCTCGCCGGAGCAGGCGCAAGGG
>Ga0207677_10001928_pt1 | contig 10971 bp, 9 predicted proteins | sample KBSMisM42_FD_184311 | JGI IMG/M metagenome (GOLD analysis project Ga0207677, IMG submission 184311) | Miscanthus rhizosphere microbial communities from Kellogg Biological Station, Michigan, USA - KBS Miscanthus M4-2 (SPAdes) (version 2) | ecosystem: Host-associated > Plants > Roots > Rhizosphere...
CGCGCGCTTCCGTCGATTGGCTCGCGCACTAGCGCGTCAAAAAGGAGACGAACGGGGCTGAGCACCACACGGCCGATTCCAGCCGCGATATCTGCGCCGTCGACCGGATCCTCGCGCCCTCGGAAGTACGCGTGATCGCGCTTCTCTTTAGCGGGTTTTTCCGCCTGCGCGTGCGCGGAGCACGCCAAGCAGATCACCAACGCGAAAACGGAGACGAAGCGCGAACGCATCGATCACCTCTTCCGCACGAAGCGTGCCGGGCACGTGGATTGCTCCTTCAGCGGGCCATGCGAACCTCTCTCCTCTTTGGTGCACTCTTTCTCGTCACTGCATGCGGATCCAAGACGTCCGAAGGCACGCTCACGGTGGGCACGCACAGCGTCGAAGTCACGCGCGAGGGCGATCTGGTCGCCGGCGGCACGACGAACTTCGCCGTGAAGGTCGATGGCGGCACCACGGTCGACTCCGTGCAGGCGTGGTACGGCCTCGAGTCCGACACGCAGCGTACGTCGTGCGACTACGACAGCGCGGACGGCGACTACGATTGCGACGTCTCGATCGCGAACCCCATCCCGCCCGGCGCGCAGCTCTTCATCGTCGTCACGACGAACGGCTCACCGGCGACGGGCTCGATCAGCGTCAAGTGACTCACGCCGCGGTCTTGCGAACGAGATCGGAAGCGGCGACGACGCGCTGCTGGTGCTGATCAATCATCTTCTCGATGTAGCGGTGGCAGCCCCCGCAGTCGCCGCCCGCGCCGCACGCCTTTGTCACGTCCTCGCGCGTCGCCGCTCCACCCTCGATTGCATCCTGCACGCATTTCTGGGGAACGGCCTTGCACACGCAAACGTACATGGCAGTCAGTATATGAAAATGATTTTCAACTTCAAGTAGGCCGAGCCAGAAATCTCCTCAGCCGCGAATTTGCTGGGAAAGATAGTTCTGTTCGCCCACCTGCTGGACCAGCTCGAGCTGGGCTTCGAGCCAATCGACGTGGTGCTCCTCGGCGACGAGGATCTTCTGAAGGAGGTCCTCGGAGCCGTTGTCGCCCGCTTCGCGGCACGTCTTGATGCCGTCGTTCAAGAGCGGGATCGCCGTCATCTCGATCTGGAGATCGTTCTTCAAGATCTCGAGGACGGTCTGACCGATCATGACCTTCGACAGGCGCTGCACGTTCGGCAGACCTTCGAGGAAGAGGATTCGTTCGATGAGCTCGTCGGCGTGCTTCATCTCGTCGATCGACTCTTTGTAGATGTGCTCCGACAAGCGCGCGTAGCCCCAGTTCCGGCACATGCGCGAGTGGAGGAAATACTGGTTCACCGCGGTGAGCTCGCCCGTGAGGACGTCGTTCAACAGCGTGATGATCTTCGCGTCACCCTTCATGGCCGAAGAGAGGACCACAAAGTCGTGCGCATTTGCAGCTAGAATGAGCGCTGAGATGTCGCGCGCGCAGGTCATCCTCTTCGGGACGATGCTCGCGTGCACGAGCGCGGACGGAACGGTGCCCGACGCGGGGCCGCCGATGTTCATCGCGGTGCGGAGCGACTTCGAGCCGTACGCGTCGTGGGAGTCGTTCTACGTGGGGACGGTGCCGCCGATCGACGCGCCCGATCTCGCGGGGCCGCGCACCGTGTTCATCAATCGAATGCCGCCGTCCGGCGCGAAGGCGTTTCCGGTGGGGACGATCATCGTGAAGCGGATCGAAGTGCAGCCGGCGCCGCAGAGCTGGCAGATGTTCGCGATGGTGAAGCGCGGCGGCGATTTCGATCCGGTCGCGGCGGGCTGGGAGTGGTTCGGCCTGTCGATCGACGCGCAAAATAACGTGGCGATCGACTGGCGAGGTGAAGGGCCGCCGCCGGACGGTAGCTACGGCGGGCTCGTCGGCTCGCTAGGCTGCATCTTCTGTCACAAGAACGTGCAGGCGAACGACTTCGTTCAGACGCCCGCGCTGGCGCTCTGATTCCACACGCCGCCGCGGAGCGCGGAGAACATCGCGCGCGCCTCTTCGCGTGAAGGCATGCCGAGCTCGGCGTCGAACGCGCGTCGCGGTGCCGTCTCGAGGTGCTCGGCGAGCGCGTCGATCGCTCGTGCGCGAGCGGCCTCCACCTCGCGGCGCTCGTCCGCACCCAAGTGTGTCGCGAGCCACGCGTCGATCGCGAAGCTCAGCGAAGCGTGGCTCGACTCGTCTTCGGCGATCGTCGTCATCGCTTCGCGCACGTCCGAAGCGTTGGCGCGCGCGGCCTGGAACGTCGCGAGCGCGGCGCCGTACGTCTCGCGCACGCAGCCTTCGACGGCGTTCTCGATCGCGAACGCGCGCAGATCGCGCGAGCGCGGCGTGACGTGGCCCCTGACATGAAAGGGCGCGCGTGGTGACGAGCCGCGACGCACGGCGAGCGCACCGACGACGCGCGCGTGACGGCGCTCTTGTCGCGCTGCGACCCGTGCACGCGCGACGAGATCGGCCGGAGCGCCGAACGCCTCGAGCTCCTTCGCGACGATCTCGAACGCGTCGATCGAAGCGGCCTCGAGCCGCGCCGCGTCCGCGAGGAAATCGCCCGCGCTCTGCGAGAGAGACGCGCACGTGCTCGCTGCCTCGCTTCGCGCGCCGTCGTGGAGACGGCCGATGCAGCCCGCGCCGCACGTGAGGTAGTAACCCGCCTCCGGCAGCTCGTAGTAGTAGCAGTCGGGCTCGTCCCAGCTGCACAGCTGGTAGCAGAGGTTCGAGTCCTGCGTGCCGCCGTCCGCGTTCGGATCGACGAGGCATGCGTCCACCTCGTTGAGCGCTTCGGTGTAACCGCACGGCGCGAACCCGTCGGGCTTCCCTGTGAGGAAGCAACCCGGCGGAGGTTGGATGTCAGGGATCTGGAACGTGCTCGAGTCGTCGATGTCGTCGGCCGCGTCCGCAGCGTCGTTCGTCGCGACGTCGTTCGTCGTCGCGTCTTGCGCCTGCACGTCGGGGCCTGCGTCGTTGCCCGTGAGCTTGCCGTCGCCGCACGCGGTGGGAGCGAGGGCGAGCAAGGCCGCCCCGCGAATGAGATCCGAAATACGACTCCGCATCATCAGAACGTCAGATGAAGATACTCCACATCGGACGCGCCGCACGTGCTTCCAGGCGGAGAATGCACCGCGAGCGTCACGTCGATTGTCCCGTGCGGCAACGCGTCGGTCTGCGTCCATTCGAGCGCGAAATTTCCGTGCGGAATGACATCGGAGCCGGCCTGATAAGCACATCCTGCGTCACCGAGGCCCGTCACGATGGCGTCCCACGTGTCGACGGTTTGCGCCGAGAGCGAGCCTCCCGCAGGCGCGGCCGACACGTCGATGGAGACGCGCACGCGCCCGAGGTCCGCGGTGGTGGTGTCGACGACGAGCGAGGTGGTGCCCGCGTCGTCGGTCACGAGACTGGCGCACGTCGCGAGCTCGCTCGACGCGTCGAGATCACCCGACGTGACGATGTCGCACTTGGGCGCGATCGGCGGCGAGCTCGAAGAGCACGCACACGCGAAGACGACGAGCACGAGACGCTTCACAAAGACCTCAGGTACTGGACGAGCGCGGCCTTGTCGTCGGCCGAGATCCCTTCGGGGTGCGTCGCCGCGAGCATGCGATCGATCGCGTCCTCGATCGTCGGCGAGCTTCCATCATGCATGTACGGCGGGGTCGAGGCGACGCCGCTGAGCGACGGGGTGTCGAACGCGCACGCCGCGCGAGCATGCCCGTCGATGTCGTCGTGCGCCACGTCCGCGAACGGCGCGCTCACGCACGTGCCCACGTCGTGGAGGATCACGTCTCCGCCGAGATCGAGCGACGTGTTGCCCGAGCCCGAGTCGGTGAAGCGCGGCCCGCTATGACACGTCGCACAGCCGACCGACTTGAACACCGTCTCGCCGCGCGCCACGAGCGCCGGATCGGTCGTCGGGGGAATCGGCAGCGGGATGGCGTGGTCGACGTACGCCTCGATCGCGTCGAGGAGCGGCGCGAGCACCGGATCGTTCGGGTCGAAGCTCCCGCCTTGCTCGATGTTGATCGTGCGCCAGTAGTCCTGGATCCTGTTCCGGTCCGCCGTGCGGAAGAGGAAGCCCGTCCCGAGCAGCCCGCCCGCGTTCGTCGGCGTGTCGCGCGGGCCTTGCTCGAAGCGCCACGTCACGGCGTCGCTGCGGCCTTCCATGTGACACGTCGCACATGCAACCCAATGGTTGCGCGTGATCGGCGTCTGGTCGCTGTTCGCAGAGTAGAAGAGCTGCTGCCCGAGCCGGAGCTGGGCCGGCATCGGATCGCTCGTGAGCGTCGGAATGACGTTCGTCTCGACCGTGATCGTGTTGGCGATGCGATCGATCGCGAGCACCGCGACGTCGTTCGACGTGCGCTCCTGCACGAAGGCGAATTTGTCGTCGCCCGAGAGGACGATTCCTTCGGGGGTGTGACCCGGAAGCGGGCGGACGAGCGCGGCCTGCGTCTGCGTGCGCGTGTCGATGACGAGGACGTCCTCGCTGTTCTGATCGACCATGAACGCGAGCGCGCCGTCGTGGGTGAAGGCGAGCGCGTGCGGGCCCGAGACGATGTCGGCGAACGCGCCGTTGATGCCGGGCACGTCTTGCGCGTTGATCGAGAGCGTGGCCTGCCCGAGGATGGTCGCCGCGGGAAACGTGGTCGATTCGAAATCGAGATCGGGCTGCGCGGTGTCCGTCCCGAGGAGGGCGTGCGCGACCCATTTCTCGGTGGAGTCAGGTCGAGCCACGACGTCGTAGAGCCCGCGCGGCTGGCCGTGGGCGAGGCGCTTGTCCCCGCGTGGCGCCACGTCGGCGATCGTCGTCGTGCCGAGGACGGTCATCGAGTGCATGTTGATGCTCGTCACCGCCGCCCCGAGGAAGTGCGTGACGTGGAGCGTGAGCCCGTCCTGATCGAGCCCGAGCGCGAACGGCTCGCTCGGCACGGACGCCTTCGCGAGGACGTTCAACGTCGCGCTCGACAGGCGGAGCACGGTGTCGTCTTGCGAGCACGCGACGAAGAGCTGCGCGCCGTCCGGCGACGTCACGAGGCCGACGGGCTCGCTGCACACATGCGCAACCGTTTGGTTGCCTGTCGCGAGATCGATCGCGTACACGGAGCTCGACCGCTCGCCCGTCGCGTAGAGCACGTCGCCTTCCGGCGAGAGCGCGACCGATCGCGGCATCACCTTCGGCGTGAAGTTGCCCGAAGCGTCCACCGCGGGATGATCACCGGCGAGCATGATCTCGCGCGAGAGCTTCCGACCCGCCACGTCGATGACGGCGATCGAGTCGGCGTCCGGATTCACCACGTAGAGCGTCGTCCCGTCGGGCGAGAGCGCCATCGACGACGAGTGCGCCGGATAGTCGAGGGTCGTGTCCGGGACGGACCACTCGCAAGCGAGGAGAAAAGCGAACAGCAGCTTCTTCACCTAAGGCCTCGTGACGTGGAGTGTGATCTTCGACGCGAGCGCAGCCGGCAGGTGCGCGTCGTCGACCTCGGGGACACAGTCTTGCTCGCGATCGGAGGTAACCGTGCGCTTCGAGCCTAGCCCGAACTGCTCTTCGAGGCTGCCGCTCTCCCCGGTCAGCGTGCGCTCGCCCATCTGCAGTCCGCCGCGCGGCAAGCTCGAGACGACGTTCATGCACTCGTCTGGCCAATCGACGAGGCGGTTCTCGTTGCGATCATCCCAGCCGTTCAAGACGAGCTTGTTCAAGCGGCCCATGCGCGACTCGATCATGGGCGCGATCGACTCGCCGCCGGGACGGGACGCGACGAGCTCGTACATGTCGCGCATCGCGCTCTGTAGAAGCGCGAAACGGACGGGGGTGTACTCCACGTCCGTCGCCGGTCCGGGCGTCGCCGTGTAGACGCGCGCGGAGGCGTCGTAGAACGTCGCGTTCAGCCGAGACCATACGGCGAGGGCGCGCGCGCGATATTTCACGTCGCCCGTCGCGAGGTACGTCGTGAAGAGACCGCGGATCGCCGCGGCGTGCGCGTCGAGCGAGTCGCTCTGATCGATCGGCGCCGACTTCGAGACGTCCCAACCCGACAGCGCGCGACCCGTCGCGTCCGTGAGGTGATCGTAGAGGAGATCGCCCTGGATCTTCAGGAGCGCCTTCGTGCGCGCCGAGAAGGTCGACTTGTCCGGCGCGTTCGTCGGGAGCGTGTCGAGCACCGTCGTCGCGAGCGCCGTGTCGGGCGTGTTGTTCGAGTAGAGCTCGAGCTGCGACGCGAGCGTGCGGATCGCGGCGCGGAGCGCGAGCATCGAGTACACGAGCGTCGGCGTCGTGACGGTCGCGCCGCGCGAAGGCGTGGAGCCCTGGAACGTCACGTCGTCGACGAAGACGCCGCTCGTCGGATCGGCGTGCAAGCGATCCATGTCGATGATCGCGACGCGGATCATCGCGAGCGCTCGGTCATGGAGGGTCGCTTCACCGTCGGCGACTTGATTGTCCGCCGCGAAGGGATCGCCGTCGAAGACACTGACGGCCGTCTGCGCGCCGCCGACGTTTTTGTTCTTGGTGTCCGTGAGCGCGTAAAACGTCGAGTAGCCGAGCACGAGGCCCGCCCAATCGAGGAGGCTCGTGCTCGCGGATTTCAGCGTATACGCGGGCGCAGGGAAGGGTGTTCCGTCATCCGACTCCGTCACGCCGATCGCGGAAGGAAACCATCGGAGCGGCGAGTCGTACGCGTACGCGAGCGCGTCCTTCAGCGTCGCGAATCCCGAGAGCGTCGCGCCGTCGCTCGTCGAAAGGTGCATCAGCCAGTCTTCGGCGCGGTTGTCGACCTCGGCGATGAACATCTGCGCCTGGAAGCCTTCGATGTTGCTCGAGCCGAGGAAGGTGCCCGCCGCCGTCGGCTGGCCCGTGTCGTCCGCCCCCACGACGCCGTTCTTCGGTACGCCGACGCTCGAGAGATCCGAAGTAGCGACCGTGCTCACGCCCGCTTCGGTGGAGTCGTGCATCACCTGCAAGTAGTTCAGCACCCAGAGGCCGTACTTCCACGCGCTGAAGCCGTCCGCCCCCGGTCCGATCGTCGGATCGATCTGCGTCGCGTGGTCTTTCAAGTGGAGCGAGGTGTAGTCGCACTCGTAGTCCGCGCACTCGAGCGCGCCGGTCGTGCCGGGATCGTCGTCCGAGCTGATCGCGCAGAAGAGGTCGATCTTGCTCGACGGATCGATCGCCGGATCGAAGCTCGTGTACGGATGGAGCGTCGGCCAGAGACCAGGCCATCCGAGCGGATTCATCGCGGGCGTGCCCTTGCCCGTGGGGTTCGGGTTGCCGCTCCCGCGCGTGCCGAGGAGCGCCTGCGGATTCGCGGGATACGTGTCGGCGGGGAAGACGAAGAGGCCGAACGCGTTCGACCCTTGCGCGAAGTGCTGAACCATCGCGGCGAGCTGCGCCTTGCCGCCGACGAGCGGAGCGTCCGAGAACGAGGTGCCCGCCCCCGACTCGAGCGCGACCATGTTCATCGGCTGCTTCGAGTACTCGTACGATTCCACGGCCGTCGAGAAGCCAGGCAGATCGATCCACGGCGCCTGCGCGTTCGGTGAAGGATCGAAGTAGACGTTCGTCGGCAGGTGATCGCGGCTGTAGCCCGCGAGATCACGCTCCATCGTCTCGGCGAGCGGCTCGCCGCTGATCTGCATCTCCGCGCTCGCGAGGAAATGCTCCCGCACGACGAAGCGCGTGCTCTCGACCGTCAGCGTGACCTTCGCGGTTTGAAGCGGCTCGGTCGGCGGCGGTTGATACGGCGCGTCCGGCCCGGCGTCGCTCTGCGACGAGCCACCATCACCACACGCGTAGATGCCGGCGAACGCGAGCGCGGCGAGGGATACGACGGCCTTCCTCATGTTCGGAGGTCGCAACCTTAGTGAAAGTGAAAACCAATTTCAAGAAGCTCCTCTTAACAGGGAGCCCGGTGACCTCCACGAGGGCGTTCGGGGGCGATGGCTCCGTTGCGAGCTCGCGGGCCAGCTCGGCGAGGGCTGCATCACGCGCGAGCGAGACGCGGGCGCGCGCATCATCGGGGAGGATCGAATCGAAGAATCGAGCGGCGTCGTGCGCGAGCTCGGCGTGGCGTGTCTCGTCGCGCGCGATGCGTGCATAGGCGGCGCGCACGATCGGATCGCGCGCGTGACCTGCTTGCCAGTGCGCGACGAGCGCGGCGAACGTCTCGCGCACGCAGCCTTCGGTCGCGTTCTCGATCGCGATGGCTTCGATCGATCGACGGCGTGATCGCTTCACGCGAGGCGCGACGGGTCGTGCGCCGAATCTCCGCGCGAGCGAAGAGACGACGCGCGCGTGACGTCGCTCGTCGCCGATGGCTCGCGTCGTACGCATGACGAGACCACTCGGTGCGCCGAGCGCGCGAAGCTCGTCGCGCATGCGCGCGAACGCATGGATCGACGCAGCCTCGAGGTGAGCGGCGTGCGCGAAGAACGCTCCGACTTCGGACGTCGCGCGCGCGTCGCACGGAACCAGGCCTTCGGGCCGCCTCCCCGCAGATCCTTGGCAAGCGCAAACGATGAACACGGCGCCCGCGTCGAGCGTGCCGGCCGTCCCCGAGTCGATGAGCCCCGCGTCGAGCAGCACATCGGTGAACCACGGTGGGAGCTGGGCGCACAGATCGTCCGTCGCGCCGATGCAGATTTGATCGCAGCGGTTGATCGTGCCGGCGTCGTCGACGGTGAGCCCGGAAGGAAGACCGCACGGCACGTCGTAGTAGAGCGCGCAGCTCGCGTCGGCGAGGAGGAGCGGCGGTCCGGCTTCGCACCACGCGACATACGAATCGATCGGAGCGTCGACCACGTCGCTGTTTGGTGCTGCGTCCGAAATGCTCGCGTCCGAGATCGTCGCGTCCGTCGCGACGTCCGCGCTGGAGTCGGCAAGTGGAGTGACCACGCGGTCTTCGTCGCAAGACACGCTCCACGCGATCGCAGGAAGAAGTAGCGAGAGCCTCCGCATGCCTGAAAACGAGGGTACCATGACGGTTTGTCGTTTCTCCCGATGCATCCGGGCGAAGTGATCGCGGACCGCTTCGAGCTCGACCGACTCGCGGCCGAGGGCGCGATGGGCACCGTCTGGCGCGCGCGCGATCGACGCGATGGCGGGTTCATCGCCCTCAAGATGGAGCGCGGCGTCGAGAGCGAGCGCGTGGTGCGGGAGGCGCAGGTCCTGGCGGAGGTGAGGCACGACGCCATCATCAAGCTCGTCGCATACGGGACCGATCCGCGCTTCGGGACGTGGCTCGCGATGGAGTGGATCGAAGGCCACGATTTGATGAAGGAGCTCGAGAAGGGGCCGCTCGCGCTCGTCTCGGCGCTCGCTCTCGCGCGGAGGATCGCGGCCGCGCTCGCCTCGCTCCACGGGCGTGGCGTCCTCCATCGCGACGTCAAGCCGACGAACATCATGTTGCCGGGCGGTCGCAGCGAGGACGCGAAGCTCCTCGACCTCGGCCTCGCGCGTATTCAGAGCGCGCCGCGCACCACGCAAGTCGGGCAGACGCTCGGGACGCCGGGCTACATGGCGCCCGAGCAGGCGCGCGGGCTCGTTCAGATCGACGCGCGCGCCGACGTCTTCTCGCTCGGCTGCGTGCTCTTCGAGTGCATCTCCGGCGCGCCGGTGTTCGAAGGCGATCACTACGTCGCCATCCTCGCGAAGGTCCTGATGCAGGAGATCCCGCGCCTGTCGGACGTGGTGAGCGACGTACCGGCGGAGATCGACGAGCTCCTCGCGCGGATGCTCGCGAAAGATCCCGCGATGCGTCCGGAGAACGGCGCGGCCGCGCTCCGCGAGATCGAGGTCGCGCTCGAGCAGGTCGCTCCGTCGGCGAGAGACGTCGCGCTTCGCCGTGTCGACAGCGGACCGCCGGCCGCGCTGAGCGAATCGGAGGCGTACATCGCGAGCGTCGTCCTCGCGTCATCAGGCGTCGCGCCTCCGGGAGCGATCGAGCGCGTTCGAAGCTTCGCGACGGAGGTCGGTGCGTCGCTGGAGGCGTTGCCCGACGGATCGCTCTTCGCGCTCCTCGCGCGTCGCGGACAGGCACGCGAGCAAGCGGCCGCTGCGGCGAAGCTCGCGTTGCTCATGCGATGGGCGATGCCGAACCGCGCCTGCGTGCTCGCGACCGGTCGCACCGCGCTCGGCGCGCGCTACCTCGTCGGCGAAGCCATCGATCGCGCGTCTGCGCTCCTCGCGGCGCCGCCCGCGAACGGCGTCCGTCTCGACGAGGTCACGGCCGGCTTGCTCGGCTCGAGGTTCGTGGTCGAGGGATCCGTGCTCACGGCGGAGCGGGAGATCACGGATGATCCGCGCGCGGTGCTCGGAAAAGCGGTGCCGTGCGTCGGTCGCGAGCGCGAGCTCGCCACGCTCGAAGGTCTCTACGAGGAGAGCGTGCAGGGCGGAGGCGCGCGTGTCGTCCTCGTCACGGGCGCGGCCGGCGTCGGGAAGTCGCGCGTCCTCCACGAGCTCGTCCAGCGCTTGCGCCGTCGCGTCATCGCGCCTTCCGTGTGGGTCGGGCGCGGCGATCCGATGAGCGCGGGCTCTCCGCTCGCGATCCTCGCCGACGCGCTCCGGCGCGCGCTCGGGATTCACGCCGCGGAGCCGCTCGAGGCGAGGCAGGCGAAGATCCGCGCGTACGGGAGCGAGCGCGTCGCGTGGTTCCTCGGCGAGCTCGTCGGCGCACCGTTCGACGCGAACGTGAGCGTCGAGATCGCGTCCGCGCGAAGAGATCCGCAGCTCATGGCGGACCAGATGCGGCAAGCCTTCGAAGAGGTCTCGCTCGCCGAGCTCACGCGCCGCCCGCTCGTCCTCGTCCTCGAAGATCTCCACTGGGGTGACGCCGCGCTCGTCAGCTTCGTCGACTCGCTCTTGCGCGTGGCGGAGCATCATTCGCTCCTCGTCGTGGCGACGGGGCGCGGCGATCTCCACGAGCGGTTCCCGATGCTCTGGGAGCGAAGGCACCCGACGCAGATCAAGCTCG
>Ga0207677_10001930_pt1 | contig 10970 bp, 10 predicted proteins | sample KBSMisM42_FD_184311 | JGI IMG/M metagenome (GOLD analysis project Ga0207677, IMG submission 184311) | Miscanthus rhizosphere microbial communities from Kellogg Biological Station, Michigan, USA - KBS Miscanthus M4-2 (SPAdes) (version 2) | ecosystem: Host-associated > Plants > Roots >...
GCCGCCGCGGCGGCGGGACGCAGCCACAGGCGGCGTTTCGGCAGGTCGCGGATGGTGCGTGCTTCCAGCGGGATGACGCGTGCGTCGATCCGTTCAGCGAGAAGCACGTCGTCGGCACTTCCGCGTCGGTGACGTGCTCCACGTGCGGCACCTCGTGCTCGATCGGCACCCAAAACTGCACCGGCCACCTCACGCTTTACGAAGACACCGCGTGCACGGTCGGAAGTCAGAGCGCGTCGAGCTGCAGCACCACAGGCGCCAGCGGAATGACCGTGAAGTCATACGACTACACGATGACCGCGACGGGCGGCTGCACCACGACGGAGACCTCGACTCCGTCCACGTCGCTCGCGGAACAGCAGACGATCTGCTGCCGCCCTTGATCAAGGTCGCGCTGCGACGAGGCGCGCGCGCTCGGCGCTGGAGCTGAAATTCGGAAACGGGCGGTCGCTCGATTTCACCGTCGCAGGTTTTCCGTACAGCTCCACGAGACACTCGCGCGCGCGATAGTCCACGCCCGTCGTCGCGGGGCTGATGCGCTTCTGCTCGTACGCTTCTTGGGTGTCGAGATCTCCGAAGAGCGTTTGCTCGATCCCGTCGCGTGTGGCGTCGTCGATCGCGAACACCTTGAACGCCTTCGCACGGTCGGCCGAAGACTTCGCGTACAGCGAGCGCGCGAACGGGAAGACCTTGTCGATGTCGTACGTGGGCTTCGCAACTTCGGCGTCGAAGAGCGCCTTCGCTTCGTCGTGCGCGTAGTACCCGAGACGAACGAGCGCGCCCTCTCGACGCATCTCGTGATCGGGCTCTCGAAAATCACGCTGCAGCGATTGGATCAGCGACGCGCGCGTGATCGATTTCCACTCCGCGTTCGCGGCGTCGCGAAGCGCTTGCGACGTCACCGGCGAGCTGATGACGAGCCCGCCCGACGGCTGGTAACGAACCGCTGCGTAGGATCGATTCACGATCTGCCCGAGCGCGACGAAGCAGAGATCTCCGACCTTCACGAAATAATCGGCCGGCGCTTCGGGCGTCGCCTTCGCGCGTTTCGCGTCCGTCACGACCTTCGTCGTTCGGCGATTCACGTCGTACTCGTCGCTCGTCTCTTGCCACTCCATCGCGCGCATCGGCGGGAGCTTCGTTCGCTGCGCGTCGCCGAGGTGACGAAGTAGCGCAGGCACCGCGTCCGCGCCTGCTTCGACGAGACGCATGAGCGCCGTCGATGGCTTCGGTGGAGCGTGACCGAGCAGCATCACACCTTGTTGATGACCGCGCGGATCGGGCAAGAACTCCGCGCCTCCCATCGTGGGCGAATACCCGACGCCGTCCTCGGCGACGTCGGCGAGCGCCGCGATCTCGTCGTCGAAGCTCCGCGCTGACGTCGTCTTCGCGATGCTCGCAGACGGTGACGGCGGAAGGTTCGTCGCCACCGTGGTGGAAGGCTGCGCGCCGCACGCCGCGAGGATCACGAGCGAGAGCCACTTCATCACTTCGAGTGTACGATCCACGCCATGACTTCTTCCTCTTGGCTTGCCTTGGTGATGCTCACCGTCGCGTGCGGCGGACAGATCACGACGACCGACGGAGGCACGCAGCCCGACGCGAGCGACGGCGGCAAGTGCGTCGACATCGACCCGACCGCGTTCGACACCGCGTGCAACATCACGTCGGACTGCGTCCAGATCGCCGCGGGCACCTTCTGCGCAGGCTACAACTGCAGCTGCCCGAGCGCGGCGATCAGCGCGTCGTCGCAAGACGCGTATCAAGCGCTGATCTCGAGCGTCCCGCACGGCCCGGGGATCTGCTCGTGTCCGCTCCTCGGATCGCCGAAATGCATCACCGCGCACTGCGTCTTCTGCCCGAACCCCGCGACGAAGCCTTCGACGTTCCCTCCCGGATGTCCGACGAGCGAATGCGAGCAAGCCGGCGGAACGTGCAAGCCCGTCAGCGGCAATCAATGCATGGGCGGCGGCGCGCCGATCGGAACGTACGACTGCCCGAGCGGGCAAGGCTGTTGCAACTGAAGCGGCCGATGAGATCGCTCGCGTGCAGTTTCGTGCTGTTGGTGGGTTGCGGGAGCGGGCCGACCGGCACGCCTGATGGTGGTGCGATCCAGGATGGGTCCGTCCTCGACCACGCCACGTCTCCCGATGGAGACGCCAACGCAGTCATCGATTCGGCGAGCGACGCATCGGTGCCGACTGGATTGATCGTTCCGCTCTACACGTACCCGACGGATGGAACGTGGACGGCGATCATCCAGGCGAAGACTGCGCACCCGACGGTTCCGATCGTCGCGGTGATCAATCCGAACAGCGGCCCCGGCACGTCGAAGAGCACCGACTACGCGACGGGCATCACGAACCTTCAAGGCGCGGGCGTCACGGTGATCGGCTACGTGCCCACCGGTTACGGCACCGCATCGTACTCGCCGCTGCCGAACGTCGAGAAACAGATCGACGACTACGTGACTTGGTACCCCACCATCGAAGGCATCTTCTTCGACGAGATGAGCGGCGACGCGGGTGAAGCGAGCTACTACCAGTCGCTCGCGACGTACGTCGGGGCGAAAGGCGCTTCGAAGATCACCGTCGGCAATCCAGGTGCGAACGTGCCCGACGCGCTGCTCGGAATTTTCACGAACCTCGTCATCTACGAGAGCGGCGGCATGCCCACCGCGTCGAAGATCGACGCGTACTACTCCAAACATGGAAGCCAACCGTTCTCGTTCATCGCGTACGGCGTCGCTTCGTTGCCTTCATTGCAATCGCTCTCGACGTACGTGCGATGGCTATACGTGACCGATCTCGACGGCTCGAATCCGTACGGCGCGCTGCCTTCGTACTTCGACGCAGAGGTTGCGGCGCTCGGACCGTGATGTTGCATCGTCTCTACACGATGTTGCATTGACGCAAATGATCGTGTCGCAGATGCAACGAGAAGGCTCGAAAACGGCGGAATTTCGGTGTGGGAGGTTGTGGTACGAACCCTGCTGATGGGACGGGCATGAAGCTCGCGTTCCTCGCCTTCGCATCGCTTTTCGCCGCTGGTTGCGCCATGGACGCGACCGACTCCGCGTCGTCTTCGGCGACGAGCATCTCGCAGTCGGACGCGCTGAAGATCCTCGAATTCGTGAACTACCCGACGACGACCGAGGCCGTCCTCGATGGGAACGTGAAGCTCGACTCGCGCGCGGCGAAGGCGATCGTCGCGAAGCGCAACGGCAAGGATGGCATCTATCCGTCGGCCGACGACGCGCCGTTCGCGACGCTCGCGGACCTCGACGCGATCGCGTACGTGGGCGACTCGGCGCTGACGAAGCTCCAGTCGTACTCGCTGATGAACCCGGTGCCGGCCCCCGAGTCCGTCGAGGGCGTGGCGTTCAACGGCTGGCAGTCCGTCGCGGTCGTTTATGGAGTGAACCACGCGAGCGTGACGGAGCTCGACGCGTTCCTCGACGCGCGCGCGGCCAAGGCGCTCGTCGCCGGTGCTCCTTACAAGAGCGTGACGCAGATGGGACCGATCGCGTACGTCGGCTCGGCGGCGCTGAACGCGCTCAAGATGCACGCGCAAGGTTGGTGGACGGACTCGCAAGGAACGCAGACGGGCTGCATCGCGTCGTTCAGCGCGCTCGTCACGCCGCACCTCGGCGATCTCCTCTTCTTGAGCGAGAGCGATCGCCCGTTCGACGTCGTGAGCTTCCCGGGCGCGGGCGCGTTCAACCCGACGCCGGACGAGATCATCGCGCTGACGAAGGCCGAGGCCGGCAGCACCGGTGGCATCCGCCCGACGGACAACTACTACACGGACCTCGAGCCCTCGAGCTCGACGGCCGATCCGAACGCCGCCGCAGCCGTCCAAGCCGCGTTCGGCACGCTCACGGACGTCACGTACATCTACGTGCAGAAGCCGTCGAGCGACCCGTACCACGCCGAAGTCGACGTGTACCTCGTCGGCCGCACGTCCTGCGGCGACCTCGTCGGCATCCACTCCATCTCCGTCGAGACCTGATCGACCTCAGCGCACCACGCGCAGGACGTGGAACTGCTCGTTCGTGTCTGCGAAGAGCAGGCCTCCGCAGTAATCGCTCGAATATGCGGCGTCGAGAACACCGACGGGCTTCGCTGTCACTGCGATCGTGATGGATGCGCCGCCGTCTTGCCCGGCGATTGGAGCGGTGGAGAGGCGATGCATCAGGTCGGCGTCGCCTTCGCGGCCGACACAGGCTTGGAGTGAGATCGCGCGCCCATCGATCGTGCCGGAGCAGTGCTCGCCGTAGCCGACGGGCAAGCACGTCTCGATGACGACGGTCATCGCGCGCTCGTCCGTCTTCGCGGAGGCGACGGGCGCGGGAGTAGGTGTGGGAGCCGGCTTGTTCGTGCACGCGACGACGAGCACGAGGCAGGCGATCGATCTCATCAGCGCATCATGTCGTCGGCGTTCGTCGCCGTCGAGCCTGCGACGCTGCCGTCTACCAAATCGACGACGTCGAGGCGGTTTCGGTAGTGAGCGACGATCGCGCCGTCGTCGATCCATTCGAAGCCGACGAGATCGGCCGAAGGGCCGACGAGCGGTTTGTTGTCCACGACCAAGAAAACAGAGTGGACGTGCGCGGCGTACGAGGAAGCGAGCCACGCGACGTGCTTTCCGGAGCGGCTCGCGGCTGGCCACAGATATGTCGCGTAAGGTGCCGGCGGGGCGACCGCCGTCTCTTTCCACGTGGAGAGATCGAGCGCGACGACCTCGTTTTGCTTCGTCGTGTCGTTCCAGCCTGCGGACAGGAGGCGATGCGCGTCGATCGAGAAACCCGAGTGTCGATACGGGCTCCTCGCGCTCGGCGTCGTCTTTTTCGAGATCGGATCGAAGCGTTCGAGCGCGCCGTCGTCGTTCGAGAAGACGATCTCGCCTGAATCGAGGAGCGCGGCGATCTCTTCCGTGTCGCCGAGAGTCAGATCGACCGGCGTCGTCTTGGCATCATCACGATCGTAAACGCGATGGGATTTCGGTCCCGTCTGCATGCAGCCGTGAATGCCGCGTATGCAGTTGGGGACCTCGGACGAGCTCCGCGTCGCGTAGAGGAGCTTGCGACCGTTCGGCGACCAGGCCACGACTTGGAGCTCTTTGCCCTTCACGAACGGCTCGATGACCGTCTTGTCGCCCTTCGAGAGATCGCGAATCACGAGCGGGCCGAACGACGATCCACCTTCGACGTAGGCGACCTCGCGACCGTCGGGAGAGACGTGGAGCGTGTCGATGTTCGAGAGCTTCGCCCACGGAAACGCGATCGGCTCGATGCGACCATCGTTGTGCGGACGCCACAACGCGATGGCTCCATACGGCGCGCTCGTCACGACGACCGTGACTGCCGGTGCGCGCGGCGTCGTCACCGGCGCGGCAGAAGCCGAGGCCGTCGCGAGCGGTTGAATCGACACCGCATTCGACGCCGGCGCACCACAAGCCATGCTCAGGAAGAAGACGAGGGAGAAACGCATCGAGCACGCTGACCGGCGCGCTCGTGGAAAGTTCCCGATCTCAGTACGCGCCGATGTCGGGAGGCGTCGCGGGGCACTGACCATCGAACGTACCTTGTACGTCGGCGATGGTGATTCCTGCCCCTTTTGCGGGCGATCCGGAGGCGAGCGAGACGTCCGTCGGCGGCGAAGCGAGCTTTGGATCCTGGTTGTACTGGGACGTCGGCTCGTTCGTGAAAGGCATGTCGCTGAAGAGCTTCGTGACGTCGTCGCCACTCGCGAACCACGAGTTGTGATCGAAGACGACGTTCTTCGGATCTTCGTCGGTGGGAATGACGTCGATGCTCGTCTTCTGCCAAGCGAAGACGTTGTTCGCGATGCGCACGTTCGCGTTGTGGAGTGGAACGTCGCACGTGGAGCTGCCGCTCGAAGCGAACGCGTCGTGGAGGACGCGCAGGATCGCCTTGGGTGCGGCCGAGTAGTACGTGTTGTTGGCGACGGTGCAGTCGTGGCATCCGACGATGCGGAACGCGAAGCCGTTCGCATTCGTGATCACGTTGGACCAGACGACGAGGTTCTCGGCTTCGAAGTCGGCGTTCGTGTCGACGAGGTACTGCTGGCCCGTGCAGTCGCCGCCGACGAGGATGCCGCCGCCCGCCGCGGTCATGTCGTGGACTTTGTTCTTCGCGATGATGCCGCCGTGCGCGCCGCCTTTCACCTCGTCGAACGCGTCGGAGTCGTGCGCGTCGTTGCCCACGATGACCGGCATGTCCGTCGCGACGAATTCGACGCACTGCCGGCCGGCTGCGCACTTCGAGAACTCGTTGCCGATGACGTAGACGCGCTGCGACTGCGCGACCTTGATGCCGGCGAGCTGCGTGTCGTGGACGTAGCCGTTCATGAGCGCGAAGTCGGAGCTCAGATCTTTCGTCGCGAAGCCGCTCCCGCTGTCGAGCTGGACGCCGTGGCCTGCAGTGTTTCCGATCTCGAGCCCGTCGAGGACGATCGCGCGCACGTGCGAGAAGAAGAAATCGCCGGTGCCGCCGCAATCGAACTTCGCGGTGCGCGGGCCATCCACCGCGCGAATGACGATCGGCGATGACGTCGTCGCGAGCTTGTCCTGGACGATCGGCGGGCATGCATAGGTGCCCGTCTTGAAGTTGATTCGCACGCCCGGCGCGATCGCGGCGAACGCCTTCGCGGGCGTCTTGAACGGCGCGCCCGAGCTTCCGTCGTTCGTGTCGTCGCCGTTCGGATCGACGTAGACCTCTTTCGTGAACGTCGCGCTCGTGATCCACGAGGGGATGAACGACGCCACGGATCCGCACGCGTTCTGCGACGCATCGCTTCCATCCGCGCTCTGCACGACGTCGTTCGTCGATGCATCACCCGTCGACGCATCCGGCGTGCTTCCAGAATTGCCACACGCGACGAAGAGCACAGCGAAGGCGAGACGCTTGCCGTCCATGGCGCTCATCGAATCCCGATTTCTTTACACGCGCCACACTTCTTTACGGGCTCGCGAGGATACGAACGCATGAGCCCACCTGTTTACCGTGCGATGCAAACCTCAATCTTGGTCGGTTTCCTATTCGCATTACCTGGTGTGCCCGTGACGTACGACGGGCCTGACGCCGTGCACGTTCATGTCGAGAACGAAGACGGCGGCGGCGGCACGCTCTACATGGAGTCGCGCTCCGGCTGGGTGGAAGCGTGCACGATGCCGTGCACGACGTCGCTCGATCCGAAGGTGCAATACAAGCTCCACGGCTCGGATCCGTTCGTGTTTCCGCAAAAGCACGATTTGGATCTGGTGGCGGACTTCTCGAAGCGCCGCGCGTTTCACACTGCGGGAGCGTGGTTGCTCGGAACGGGCCTCCTCGCGGCCGTTGCGGGGCCGATGGTGATGGGCATCGGCGCGGGCATCAACGCCCAGGACGCGCTCGGGCCGGTCTCGAAGCAAGGCGGCGGTCAAACCGCGGTCGATGTCGGCGCAGTGATCACGGGCGTGGGCGTGACGTTCACCATCCTCGGCATCGTCTTCCTCGCGACGCACTGGTCGCCGACACTTTCCACACGGTCGGGTGAGACGATCGTGTCGAAGCATCGCTCGCCGATCACGATCACGCCGTCGGGCTTCACGTTCTGACATTGGTGGTATCGTCGCGCCGTGACGACGCAGCTCGATTTTTGTTACGCGCACGAACGAGAGCACCCCGATCGCGTGTGGCTCACGCAGCCGCTCGGCGGGGGCGCAGTGCGCGATTTCACGTGGGGACAGGTGATGGACGAAGCGCGTCGCGTGGCGACGTACCTTCGCGCGCGCGGATACCCGCCGAAGAGCCAGATCGCGCTGTGGTCCAAGAACAGCGCGTGGTGGATCATCGCCGACCTCGCGATCTGGATGGCGGGCCACGTCACCGTGCCGCTCTACCCGACGCTCACGCCGGAGACGATTCGCCAGATCATCGATCACAGCGAGGCGAAGCTCGTCTTCGTCGGCAAGCTCGACGGGTTCGATCGCATGAAGGACGGCATCCCGAGCGGCATGCCCATCGTGACGACGCCGCTCGCGCCGAGCGTCGATGGCGCGACGAAGTGGGAAGACATCCTTCGTGACAACGAGCCGTTGAAAGAGAACACGAAGCGCGAAGAGAGCGAGCTCGCGACGATCGTCTACACGTCGGGCTCGACGGGCGTCCCGAAGGGCGTGATGCACTCGTTCAAGACGATGTGCTCGGCGACGATGTTCCTGAAGCTCATCGATCTGCGCGAGGGCGATCGCATTCTTTCGTACTTGCCGCTCGCGCACGTGATGGAGCGCGCCGCGGTGGAAATTCCTGCGATGAAGGTCGGCACGCACATCTTCTTCGCCGAGTCGCTCGACACGTTCCTCGACGATCTCCGCCGCGCGCGCCCGACGATGTTCATGAGCGTCCCGCGCCTCTGGTCGAAATTCCAGCAAGGCATCTATTCGAAGATCGAGCCGAAGAAGCTCGCGCGGCTCCTGTCGATTCCGATCGTGAAGAGCTTCATTCGCAAGCGCATCCTCGGAGGGCTCGGGCTCGATCAGGTGCGTTACTCGGCATCGGGATCGGCACCCCTGCCCGTAGAGCTGTGGAGCTTTTGGGGATCTCTCGGGCTCGAATTGCTCGAGGGCTACGGCATGACGGAGAACTTCGCCATTTCGCATGCCACGCGACCGGGCGAGGCGCGCATCGGTTACATCGGCCGCCCGCATGACGGCGTGGAGCAGCGCATCACCGAGCAAGGCGAGATTTGGGTGAAGAGCCCGGGCACGATGCTCGGTTACTTCAAGGCGCCCGATCTCACGAAGGAGATCCTCGACGACGAAGGCTTCCTTCACACCGGCGATCGCGGAGTGCTCGACGAAAAGAATCGTCTGAAGGTGACCGGCCGCGTGAAGGAGCTCTTCAAGACGAGCAAGGGCAAGTACGTCGCGCCCGCGCCGATCGAGAACGTCTTGATGGAGCATCACGACGTGGAGCAGGCGATGGTCGCGGGCGCGGGGATGCCGCAACCGTTCGGGATGGTCGTGCTCTCGGAGGCCGCTCGCAAACGCGCACGTGAAGAGCTCGTGACGAGCCTCGCGGAGCACCTCGAGAAGACGAACAAGGGGCTCGACCCGCACGAGCACCTCGAGAAGCTCGTCGTCTTGAGCGAGTCGTGGACGATCGAGAACGGCCTCCTCACGCCGACGATGAAGGTGAAGCGCGACGCGATCGAGAAGCGCTACGAAAGCAAGATCGCGCGCTGGTACGAAGACGAGCCGACCGTCCTCTGGGAATAGATGCTCCATCTCGCGCCGCGTGAAGTGAAATCGCGTCGCGTGGGTGACGCGTGGTACCTCGAGTCACCCATCGCGTTGCGCGAGCACCCAGAGACGCTCGGCGAGCTCTTCGTTCGAGCTGCGGCTCGTTTTCCAGACCGCGATTTCTTGATCGAGCGGCGCGCCGGCTCGTTGCATCACGTGACGTACGCGGAGGCGCTCGCAGCGGCCGAAGGCGTGGCCGATTTCGTCGCCGATCGCTCATCCGTGATGGCGCTCTCCGGAAACAGCGTGAATCACGCGCTCGTGATGCTCGGGTGCTTCCTCGCGGGCGTGCCGTTCGTGCCCGTGTCGCCGGCGTATTCGCTCGTGAGCCAAGATCTCGCGAAGCTCCGCGCCGTCGTCGATCGCGTGAAGCCTTCGCTCGTCTACGTGGAGTCACGAGCACCGTTCGAGCGAGCGCTCGCCGTCACTTCTTCGGAGATCATCGACGCGAGCGAGGTGTCTTCGCTGTCGGGGCGCGGCAAGCACGCCGACGTTCGCGGCGACGACGTCGCGAAGATCCTCTTCACGTCGGGCTCGACCGGATTCCCGAAAGGCGTTCCGAACACGCACCGCATGCTCTGCGCGAATCAGCAGATGATCGCGCAGCTCTGGCCGTTCCTCGAGGAAGGCGAGCCGCCGGTGCTCGTGGATTGGCTTCCGTGGAGTCACACGTTCGGCGGCAATCACAATTTCAACATGGTGCTCGCGCACGGCGGGACGCTCCTCGTCGACGAAGGGAAGCCTGCGCCCCAGCTCATCGGAGCGTCGCTGAAGAACCTGATGGAGGTGCCACCGACGCTCTACTTCAACGTGCCCGCTGGTTATGGCGCGCTCGTGCCGCACCTCGAGAAGGACGACGCGCTGCGAAAGGCATTCTTCTCTCGTCTGCAAGTGATGTTCTACGCCGCCGCGGCGCTTCCGCCGGATCTGTGGACGCGTCTCGTCGCGCTCGCAAAGAAGACGACGGATCGTGATGTCTTCATGACGACGGCGTGGGGATCGACCGAGACGTCGCCGCTCGCGACGTCGGCGCACTGGGCGCTCGAAGCGGCGGGAAACATCGGGCTGCCTGCGCCGGGCGTGACGCTGAAGCTCGTGCCGAACGGACGAAAGCTCGAGGTGCGCGTGAAGGGGCCGAACGTGATGAGCGGCTACTTGGACGAGCCGGAGCTCACGAAGCAGGCGTTCGACGAAGAAGGTTTTTACAAAATTGGCGATGCCGTTCGATTCGTCGATCAGCAAGATCCTTCGGCGGGGCTCGCCTTCGACGGGCGCGTGGCGGAGGACTTCAAGCTCTCGAGCGGGACTTGGGTGAGCGTCACGAACGTGCGAACGGGCGTCGTCGCGCAGTGCGGCGGGCTCGTGAGCGACGTCGTCGTGTGCGGACAAGATCGCGACGCGATCGCGATCCTCGCGTGGCCTACCGCGAACGCTTCACGCGAGGCCGTTCTAGAAGCCATTCGCGCGTGGAACGCGAAGAACGGCGCGAGCTCGACGCGCGTGTCGCGATGCATTCTCTTGTCGGAGCCGCCGAGCATCGACGCCGGCGAGATCACCGACAAGGGCTACGTGAATCAGCGCGCCACGATCGAACGACGAAGCATTGACGTCGCCCGTCTCTACGCCGAACGACCGGACGAAGGCGTCATCGACTGCACGTAGAA
>Ga0207677_10001933_pt1 | contig 10964 bp, 6 predicted proteins | sample KBSMisM42_FD_184311 | JGI IMG/M metagenome (GOLD analysis project Ga0207677, IMG submission 184311) | Miscanthus rhizosphere microbial communities from Kellogg Biological Station, Michigan, USA - KBS Miscanthus M4-2 (SPAdes) (version 2) | ecosystem: Host-associated > Plants > Roots > Rhizosphere...
CCAAGCGCCTCTATCACGGTGGCACCGGCGAGCTGCTGGACGCCTTCGTCTTCGGTCGCATCGACCTCGGCGATGTGCCGGTGCAGGCCAAGCTCGGCCGCCACACCGTGTACTGGGGCGAGTCGGTGCTGCTCGGCGGCAACCTGCACGGCATCGCCTATTCGCAGAACCCGCTCGACCTGCAGAAGGGCTTCGCCACTCCCGGCACCGAGGCCAAGGAACTGTTCCGGCCGCTGAACCAGCTGTCGGTGCAGGCGCAGCTGACCGACACGCTGTCGATCGCCGGGCAGGCGATGTTCGAGTGGGAGGCGGCGCGCTATCCCGAGGGCGGCACCTACCTCGGTCCGGTCGACTTCGTCTTCAACGGCCCGGACCGCCAGTTCCTCTCGCCCGGCCTCGGCTTCGCCACCCGCGGCGCCGCTTCCGAGCCGAAGAACACCGGCGAATGGGGTCTGTCGGCCCGCTGGGCCCCCGAATGGCTCGACGGCACGATGGGCCTGTACTACCGCAAGTTCGCCGACAAGCTGCCGCAGGTGCTGCTGACCCAAGCCTGCGCCGCGGGATCGACGACGGCCACGCCGGCCTGCGCCGATCCCACGCTCGGCAGCCGCTACAACCTGGTCTACGCCGACAACATCGACCTGATTGGCGTGAGCCTGGGCAAGAACATCGCCGGCGTCAGCGTCGGCGCCGAGTTCTCGTATCGCCACAACACGCCGCTGTTCAGCCAGGTGCTGGGCGTGGCTCCCGGCCTGCCGGCCGAGGGCGACACCAAGGGCGCGCGCGGCAACACCATCCACGGCGTCGTCAACGCCCTGGGCACCGTGGCGAAGACGCCGGTGTTCGACCAGGCGGTCTGGCTGGCCGAGCTCACCTACGCGCACTGGACCAACGTGACCAGCGGCGCCAACCTGTTCAACGCCGTCGGCTATGCGCCCTGCAAGGCCAACGGCACCAGCCGCACCCGCGACTTCGACAAGTGGGACGGCTGCGTCACCCGGGACTACGTCGGCACGGGTGTCGGCTTCACGCCGACCTGGTTCCAGGTCTTCCCGGGCGTCGACCTGTCGGCGCCCCTCACCTACGCGGTTGGCCTCTATGGCAACTCGCCGACGGTGTTCGGCGGCAACCAGGGCCTGGGCAACTACACGCTCGGCGTCTCCGCCGACTGGCTGCAGAAGTATCGCTTCGACCTCAAGTACATCGACTTCGTCGGCCACACCCGCGACAACGGCACCTCGGTCACGTCGCAGAACGGCCTCACCGCCTTCCTGAAGGATCGGGGCTTCGTCAGCCTGACCTTCCGCACCACCTTCTGATCGGAACACTGACATGCACGCTCAATACAAGCTGCTGGCGGCCATGACGGCCGTCGCGATGGCGATGCCGGCGCTCGCCGGGATCACCGCCGAAGAAGCCAAGACCCTTGGCGGTACGCTCACGCCGATCGGCGCCGAGAAGGCCGCCAACAAGGACGGCACCATTCCCGCCTACACCGGCGGCCTGACCACGCCGCCCGCCGGCTTCAAGGCGGGCGACGGCATTCGCCCGAACCCCTACGCGAGCGAGAAGCCGCGCCTCTCGGTCGACGCCAAGAACATGGCCCAGTACGCCGGCAACCTCACCGAGGGCACCAAGGCGCTGATGCAGAAGTACCCGTCGTTCCGCGTCGACGTGTATCCGACGCACCGCAGCGTCGCCTTCCCGAAGTGGATCGCCGACAACACCGCGAAGAATGCGCTGACGGCCAAGACGCTCAACGACGGTCGCTCCATCGAAGGCGCGCACGCCGGCTTCCCGTTCCCGATTCCCAAGACCGGCTACGAGGCGATGTGGAACCACCTGGTCCGCTTCAACGGCCAAGCCTACGAGGCCAAGTACCGCAACCTGAACGTCGATGCCAGCGGCCGCACCAACCTGGCGACCGAGGGCCTGAGCAACCAGGAATATCCGTTCTGGGATAACACCAAGACCTCGGCTGACACGTTCTGGCGCATCAAGCTCACGTACACCGGCCCGGCGCGCCGCGCCGGTGAGGCGCTGATGCTGATCGACCCGCTCGACATCGGCACCAAGGATCGCCGCGCCTGGAGCTACCTGCCCGGCCAGCGCCGGACCAAGGTCGCCCCGGACCTCAGCCATGACACGCCCAACCCCGGCACCGCCGGTGCGACGACCTTCGACGACACCTTCATCTTCAACGGCTCGATGGAGCGCTTCGACTTCAAGCTGGTCGGCAAGAAGGAAATGCTGATCCCGTACAACGCCTACGCGGCTGTGTACCAGGCCAAGCAGGACGACCTGCTGAAGCCGAATCACCTGAACCCCGACCTGGTTCGCTGGGAACTGCACCGGGTGTGGATCGTCGAAGCGACGCTGAAGGAAGGCAAGCGCCACGTCTACAGCAAGCGCACCTTCTATCTGGACGAGGACTCCTGGGCGGCGGTGGCGAGCGACGAGTACGACGCCCGCGGCCAGCTCTATCGCGTCGGCTTCGCCTACATGGCGCCGAGCTACGACCTGCCCGCACCGTACACCGACATGTTCGGCCACTACGACCTGGTTGCCAACCTCTATTCGCTGACCGGCTTCATCGCCGAGACCGGCGGCCTGAAGCTGACCAAGCCGCTCCCCGAGCGCGAGTGGACGGCTGACGCCCTGGCCGGCGCCGGCGTCCGCTGACCGCAACAGGCACGGGAGACTCGCATGCAACGCCGCACCCTTCTCAAGGCGCTCGCCGCGGGTGGCATGCTGCCGCTCGCCGTCGGTGCCGCCGCTCCGGCGGAGCCGACACCCTGGCGGGACGTGCTCGACACGCCCGCGCAGAAGAGCTCGCTCGCGGCACGCGGCCTGCTCACCGGCCTGACCCGTGCCGGCAAGCGCCTGGTGGCCGTCGGCCAGCGCGGCCACGTGCTGCTGAGCGACGACTCCGCCAAGACCTGGCAACAGGCCGACGTGCCGGTCAGCGCCGACCTGGTGGCGGTGTGCTTCCCGAACGCCGAGACCGGCTGGGTCGTGGGCCATGACGGCGTGGTGCTGAAGAGCACCGACGCCGGCCGGACCTGGGCCCGCCAGCTCGACGGCCGCGGCCTCGGCGAGGTTCTCGTCGCCTACTACACCCGCAGCGGCGACGCCAAGTGGCTCGCCGAGGCACAGCGGTTCGCGGCGCAGGCCGCCGAGAACCCGTTCCTCGACGTCTGGTTCGACGACGACAAGTCCGGCTTCGTCGTCGGCGCCTTCGGCCTGGTGCTGCGCACCGCCGACGGCGGCAAGAGCTGGGAGCCGCTGATGCATGCGGCCGACAACCCGAAGAGCCTGCACCTGTACGCCGTGCGCCGCATCGGCGGCGAACTGTTCGCCGTCGGCGAGCAGGGTCTGGCGCTGCGGCTCGATCGCGACAGCAGCCGCCTCGCGGCGATGACCCTTCCGTACGCCGGCACCCTGTTCGGGCTGGTCGGCAAGGGCCGGATCGTGGTCGGCCACGGACTGCGCGGCAACGTCGTTCGCAGCACCGATGCCGGTGCCACCTGGCAGAGCGTCGCCACCGGCGTGGGCGTGGGCCTGACGGCCAGCACCATCGACGAGCGCGGCCGGATCGTCATCGTCAGCCAGGCCGGGCACGTGCTCGCCAGCAGCGACGACGGCGCCAGCTTCGCCCCCCTGAAGATCGAGCGGCCGATCCCGGCCGCCGCGGTTGCGAGCGCCGGCCCGGGCCTGCTCGCGCTGGCGGGCCCGCGCGGCGTGCAGACCGTGACCTGGGCTTGACCGAAGGAACATCATGCACGCAGGCACCTCCGCGCCCATCGCCCCGCTGACGCTGGAACAGTTCGACCCGGCGAGCGGCTCGCCGCTCGAACGCGCGGTCTTCAACAACCGCAAGATGGTGATGCTGGCTTGCGCCATCGTCACCGTGCTGCTGGCCGCGCTGGCCGTGGCGAAGCTCTCGCTCAGCGCGAGCTTCGACAAGATGATTCCGCGCAGCCATCCCTACATCCAGAACTATCTGGAGAACCGGGTCGAGCTGCGCGGCCTGGGCAATGCGCTGCGCATCGTCGTCGAGAACCCGAAGGGCGACATCTACGACCCGGCCTATCAGGCGACGCTGCGCAAGATCCACGACGAGATCTTCCTCACCCCCGGCGTCGACCGGGCCTGGGTCAAGTCGCTCTGGGCTCCGGGCGTGCGCTGGACCGAGGTGACCGAAGAGGGCTTCCGCGGCGGCCCGGTGATGCCGGACAACTACGATGGCAGCGCCAAGGCCACCGAGCAGTTGCGCGCCAACATCGCCCGCTCCGGCATCGTCGGCAGCCTGGTCGGCAACGACTTCAAGTCGAGCATGCTGGTGGTGCCGCTGCTCGACAGCGCTTCCAAGGACAAGGCCGGCGCCGAAAAGCGCATCGACTACCGCGAGCTCTCGAGCGCGATCGAGAAGATCCGCACCCGGGTCGAGGCCGACGGCAGCGTCAAGCTGCACGTGATCGGCTTCGCCAAGCTGGTGGGCGACCTGATCGACGGCCTGCTGCAGGTGTCGTTGTACTTCGGCCTGGCGGCGCTGATCGCCGCCGCGATCATCTGGCTCTACACCCGCTGCGTGCGCTCGACCGCGCTGGTGATGGCCTGCTCCCTGGTCGCCGTGGTCTGGCTGCTGGGCCTGGTGGCGGCCTTCGGCTTCGAGCTCGATCCCTATTCGATCCTGGTGCCCTTCCTCGTCTTCGCCATCGGCGTGAGCCACGGCGCGCAGAAGATGAACGGCATCATGCAGGACATCGCCCGCGGCGCGCACCGCCTGGTCGCCGCGCGCTACACGTTCCGCCGCCTGTTCCTGGCCGGGCTCACGGCGCTGCTCGCCGATGCGGTCGGCTTCGCGGTGCTGATGGTGATCGACATCGACGTCATCCAGGACCTGGCGCTCACCGCCAGCCTCGGCGTGGCCGTGCTGATCTTCACCAACCTGATCCTCCTGCCGGTGCTCTTGAGCTACGTCGGCGTGAGCGACGGCGCGGCCGCCCGGACGCTGAAGGCCGAAAGCGACAGCCACCAGAACCGCGGCTTCAACCGCCTGTTCAACCTGCTCGGCCACCTGGTCGAGCGGCGCTGGGCGACCTTGGCGGTGGCGGCCGCGGCGGTCCTCCTCGGCGCCGGCTATCTGGCGAGCACGCACCTCAAGATCGGCGACCTGGACCCGGGCGCGCCCGAGCTCCGGGCCGATTCCCGCTACAACCGCGACAACGCCTACATCACCGCCAACTACTCGCTCTCGAGCGACACCTTCGCGGTGATCATCAAGACCGCCAAGGAAGGCTGCCTGAAGTACCAGACGCTGATCGAGACCGACCGCCTCGCCTGGGCGTTGCAGCAGGTGCCGGGGGTGCAGACCACGGCGGCGCTGACCAACGCGGTCCGCAACATCACCGCCGGCAGCAACGAGGGCGCGCCCAAGTGGCTGACGATCGCCCGCAACCAGGACGTGCTGAACTACGGCGCGCAGCAGGCGAGCGTCAACAACCCGGATCTGTTCAACACCGATTGCTCGGTGATGCCGGTGATCGCCTATCTCTCCGACCATCGCGCCGAGACCCTCGACCGCGTGGTCCAGGTCAGCGGCGACTTCGCCCAGGCGCACAGCAGCCGGAGCGCAAGTTCCTGCTCGCCGCCGGCAGCGCCGGGATCGAGGCTGCGACCAACATCGTCGTCCGCAAGGCCTGGGTGCAGATGCTGCTCCTGGTCTACGGCGCGGTGATCGTGCTCTGCTTCATCACCTTCCGCAGCTGGCGGGCGGTGGTGGTCGCGGTCGTGCCGCTGGTCATCACCTCGGTGCTCTGCGAGGCGCTGATGGTCGCGCTCGGCATCGGCGTCAAGGTGGCGACGCTGCCGGTGGTCGCCCTAGGCGTCGGCATCGGCATCGACTACGCGCTGTATCTGCTTTCGGTGCAGCTCGCGCAACAGCGCGCCGGCGCGACGCTGGGCGAGGCCTATCGCAGCGCCCTGCAGTTCACCGGCAAGGTGGTGGTGCTGGTCGGCGTCACGTTGGCCGCCGGCGTCGCCACCTGGGCGCTGTCGCCGATCAAGTTCCAGGCCGACATGGGCATCCTGCTCGCCTTCATGTTCCTCTGGAACATGGTTGGCGCGGTGGTCCTGATCCCGGCCCTGTCGCACTTCCTGCTGCCGACGGGACGCGCCCGGTCGAAATTCGTGGAGGCGGTGCCGGCCTGAAGCGGCACCGGCGCCGAGACGCAGGATCAGCTCAGGGCTTGCAGCAAGCGCATTCCGTCCACCAGGTCGGGTGAGCTGAATCCTTCGCTAAGCGCCGAGTAATTGCGACGCAGCAGTTCACGCGCCTCGTCCCCGCGACCGACTTCCGGATACAGGCGCGCCAGCGCCATCGTCGCGCGCCACTCGAGCGCGAGCGCGCCCCGCTGCCTGGCCGCCGAGGCCGCTGTGCCGTTGCCTGCCAAGTCCTTCGCCGATCAACTTGAGTCCGAATTCGCTTTCGCCCGCAAGCGCCCGGCAGGCGCCGCAAGTCACCATGCCCCGCCCATATAGGCAGGGGCTGTGCCGGTCGGCAATCTGCAGCAACATCTCGGCACGCTCCCTCGCCCGCGCGTAGTCGTGCGCTGCAAGCCGCCAGCGTCGCCCACGTGAAGGCGATGGACTGGCTGAAAGGGTGTTCGATCTCCTCGCCGATGGAAACCGCCTGGTCCGCGAGTTTCGCGGCGTTGTCGGCGTATCCGGTCAACCACGCCGCGTTGGCACAGGTGCCACAGGCGCAGACCCCGGGATCGTGGCCGCCGTAGCGTACCGCCCGCCACGGACTCAAGGCGGCCTACTGAATCACTTCATCTGCACGCAGCAGTACCGTTTGCGGGATCGTCACCCCGAGCAATTTGGCGGTCTTCATGTTGATGACCAGCTCGAACTGGGTTGGCTGTTCGATAGGTATGACCGCCGGATTCACCCCCTTCGCGATTCGATCCACGAAGGTGGCAGCTCGACGATAGAGATCCGCAAGGTCAGCCCCGTACGACATGAGGCCGCCTTGATCCGCGAAGCGCCGCAGCGCGTACACGGCGACCAGCCCGTTGGCGGTGGCAGCCTGAGTGACCTGCAGTGAATTCTCGAACAGAACGGCACCACTCGCGACGAGCAGCAACCTGGCCCCTGCTGCCTTGACTCTCGCGCATGCAGGTTCGATGCCCTGGCGGTTCAGTATCTTGGATGGCAGGAGCTGCCATCCTCGCGCTTCGGCAGCGGACTGAGCCGCCGTCCACGATCCGACGCTCGATTCCTCCCACAAGACCCCGATCGGTCCAGGCCCAGGGGTGATCTCCTTCAGAAGTTCCAGACGCTTTCCGACGAGATCGACTTGTTGGAGAGTGAGTCCGGTGATGTTGCCGCCGGGGGCGGCGAGCGATGTGACGACCTTCGCCTCGACCGGGTCGAATGCACCGCCCACCATGACGATGGGAATCCTGCTGGTTGCGCGACTCACTGCGTCGACGGTGGGGCCCGCGGCGACGATCACATCGACGTTTGCGTTGACGAGTTCGCCTGCGATGGCAGCGTAGCGGTCCGGTCGACCCTCGCCGCCGCGGCCTTCGAGGATGACGTCCGATCCGTAGCGGTAGCCGAGTTCGCGCAGGCCCTTCAGGAGAGCGCCGGCCGATGGATTCGTCGGCTCAGGTCCTTTGAAGTCCGCATTCACGCCGCCCGTCGAAAAGAACCCGACCCTCAGCGGCCGTCGCAACGCCTGTGCTCCGACGCTCGCACTGCCGAGAGCAGCCAGTGAAATCGGCAAGGCAATCAGGAGCCGTCGTCGATCCATCGTCTGGTGAAGCCCGAGTTTGGCGACGCCGCCATTATCGTTCGACGACCGAAGCCTATTTCGCTCCGTTCGGATAAGCCAAGGCGTCGGAGCTAGCGGATGTCATCAACGCTCACACCGATTCGCGCAGCGTAGAGGGCGAGCGTCCGCTGCCAGGCCGGGCGGGCCATGCAGCGCTCGTAGTACGCCTTCACCCTTGGAAAGGGGTCCATCAGATCGGTCTTGCGAATACCGCGCAGGACGCACGCCATCATGATGTCCGCCACCGTGAAATCGGCGCAGGCGATCCACTCGCGGCCTTCCAGACGCCGCTCGACGTCGCCGAGCCAGCGGCCGGCAATCTTGCGCACCTCCGTCTTGACCTTGTGGGTGGCATTGCCGCGGTCGAATATCTCGATGAGGTCGAGGCACACCAGGGTCGGCTCGACGGTGCTGACCGCGGCGAAGCACCACTGGACGACGCGGGTGCGGCCCTGGACGTCCTCCGGGATCAGCTTTCCCGCCTTCTCCGCCAGATAGAGCACCACGGCAGCCGACTCGGCAACCACGAAGCCGTCGTCGTCGATGACCGGCACCTGGCGAAACGGGCTGATTCGACGGTAGGCGTCGTCGTCGAGCTCGCCGCCGGTGTGGTCGAGCGCGTGGACCCGGTACGGCAGGCCGACCTCCTCGAGCGCCCACTGCGCCCGGAGGTCCTTCGTCTCGCCGCGCCCCGCGGGAAAGATGTTTCCGAAGCCGTAGAGCGTGATCAAGTCGTCCTCCGCCGGCGACCCGGTACGCCGCCCCGCGCCGGAGCGTACACGCCGCGGAGAGCGGCTCGCCGCTGCCGCTGGGAGGCGGCGGTCAGTGCTGCGGCCCGTCGCCGTCGCCATGCGTGACGGTGGTCACGGGCGTCGAGCCGCCATCGGCTCCTTCGAAGAAGAAGGGTTGACGCGGCCTCGGGCGCAGGCCGACTTCGTCGAGCCGCGGCAGCGCATAGAGGCGACCGTTGAGCATGACCTGCGACACCGTGTCGGACTGCCGGATGTCGGCCAGCGGATTGCCATCCAGGATGACCAGGTCGGCGAGCTTGCCCGGCTCCAGCGAGCCGACATCGCGTTCCATGCCCAGGTAGCGCGCGCCGTTGATCGTGGCCGCGCGCAGTGCCTCCAGCGGCGTCATGCCACCCAGCACCATCGTCCACATCTCCCAGTGCGCACCCAGGCCCTCGCGCTGGCCGTGCGCGCCCATGTTGACGGCCACGCCCGCGCGCTGCAGCGCGGTCGCCGCCCGTGCGACGCCGATCACGTTGTAGTCCTCGTCCGGTGCGATCTCGCGGCGCACGGCGCGCGCCTCGAGCACGGTCCGGGGCACGAAGTTCTTCAGAATCGGGTGCTGCCAGACGTCGGTGTGGGCGTACCAGTAGTGCTCGCCGTCGAGGCCGCCGTAGGCGACGTTGAAGGTCGGCGTGTAGCCGACCTGCGTCTGCGACCAGAGCTGGTGCACGTCGTCGTAGATCGCGCCCACGGGGAGCGCATGCTCGATGCCGGTGTGGCCGTCGACGATCATCGACATGTCCATCTCGAACAACGAGCCGCCCTCGGGAACGACCATCATCCCGGTCGCGCGCGCGGCCTCCAGCACCTGCTGGCGCTGGTCGCGGCGCGGCTGCATGTAGCTCTTGACGCTGATCGCGCCGCTGGCCTTCTGGCGCCTCAGGTGCGCGAGCGCGTCGTCGAGGCTGTCCACCGGCGCGGCGAAATCCCACTTCGCACCGTAGAGGATGGTGCCGGTGGAGAAGATGCGCGGCGCCACGACGAGGCCGGCGCGCTGCAGCTCGGAGTGCAGGAAGATCGTCGCCGAATCGTTCGACGGATCGTGCAGCGTCGTCACGCCCAGCGCGAGCGAGGCGTAGTCGATCCAGCTCTGCTGCGGGATCAGGCCGCCTTCGCCCATGCCGCCGTGCCAGTGCACGTCCACCAGGCCGGGGATGATCGTCTTGCCGCGCGCATCGACACGCAACGCGCCGGCGGGCACCGGCACGTCGTCCGCACGGCCGATCGCCCGGATGCGGTTGCCGTCGACGACGAGGGTGCCGTCGTCGATCACTTCGTCGCCCTTCATCGTGACGAGGCGTGCGCCGGTGATTGCCACGACGCCCGTCGGGATATCGGTGCGCTGGCTGAAGCCGATCTTCAGACCGGTCGCTTCCGGCTTGGGCAAGTCCTGCGGCGCGCCCGGCACGAAGGCGAAGGCGTTCTTCAGTTCGCCCGCCAGGAGCTCGTCGCCGAGGCCGAACCACAGCCGCGTGCTGTCGCCCGACCAGTGAATGTCGTGGCCCGCGACGACGTCGAGCCGGCGCACCGGCAGCGTGTCCATCTTCGTGCCGATCGCGACCGGCTTGCCTGCTGCCGGCAGCGGCGCGACGAACGCGTGGAATCGCTCGACGAAGCCCAGCCAGCGACCGTCGGGCGAGACGGCGAATTCGGTGGCGACCTCGCTCTTGGCCACTTCGACTTCGCGGAAGTGGTCGGCGAGGTCGATCCGCACGAGCTTGCTGTAGAGCTCGACTTCCTTGTCGACGCCGCTGCGCGTCACATACACCGCGTCGTTGCCGACGCCGAATTGCGGCGCCCTGCCTTCACGGGTCAGGCGCTCGGGCACGCCCTTGCCGTCGGCTGCGACGCGGTACACGCCCGTGTCCAACCCGTTCCACGGCGAGGTCAGGTAGCCGCCGCGGCCCTTCTCGTAGACCACGGTGCGGCCGTCGGGCGAGAACGCGGGCGCGCGGTACTTGCCCGGTGCAGGCGTGAGCACGATCTCCCGGTCGCCGGCCACGTCGATCTTGCGCACGCGGCCCTGGTAGGCGTCGCTCCAGCTCACGAACACGATCTCGCGGCCATCGCGCGAGAAGCGCGGGTAGAACTCGAAGTGGTCGGACTGCGTTGTCAGGCGGCGTGGCACGCCGGCGGGCAGGTCCTTGACGTAGAGATGCCCGAGCGCCGAATAGACGACCTTGTCGCCTCGCGGCGCGACGTTCACCGAATGAAGCTGCTTGACGTCGAATTGCGCCGGGGCGACGTCGACGCGAAAGCGGATCGCCGCGCGCATCTCGCGCGTGTCCGTCACGTGGAACGGGATCTCGACCGCGGCATGCCGGAAC
>Ga0207677_10001935_pt1 | contig 10960 bp, 8 predicted proteins | sample KBSMisM42_FD_184311 | JGI IMG/M metagenome (GOLD analysis project Ga0207677, IMG submission 184311) | Miscanthus rhizosphere microbial communities from Kellogg Biological Station, Michigan, USA - KBS Miscanthus M4-2 (SPAdes) (version 2) | ecosystem: Host-associated > Plants > Roots > Rhizosphere...
GCGAGATGCCGATCAACGCGCAAGCGAAGCTCCTCCGGTTCCTCGAGAACCGCCGCTTCATGCGCGTCGGCGGCAGCAAGAAGATCTCCGTCGACGCACGTCTCGTGTGCGCCACGCTCCACTCGCTCGAAGCCGAAGTGAAGGCGGGCCGCTTCCGCGCGGACCTCTTCTATCGCATCCAGGGCATCTCGCTGACGGTGCCGCCGCTTCGCGATCGACGCGCGGACATCATCCCGCTCGTACGCGCCTTCGTCGCCGATTTCGCCGATCGTCACGACGTGAAGCCTCCACGCGTGGGTCGCGCCGCGGCCGCCGCTCTCCGCAGCTACGACTGGCCGGGCAACGTGCGCGAGCTTCGCAACGTGGTCGAGATGTTCACGCTGCTACGCGAAGGACGCGTCGTGCGCGCCGCCGATTTGCCGGACGCCGTCCGCTCCGCGGAGCACGCACCGTCGTCGTCAGTCACGGGTGAAGCGATGGAGGTCCGCCTCGATCGCCCTCTCGACGCGACGATCGACGACATCGTCGCACGCGCCCTCGAGCTCGAAGACGGCAACCGCTCTCGCGCCGCGCGAAGGCTCGGCATCTCGCTGCGCACGATCCAGCGCTATGCCCACCGCCTCCGCGTCGCGGTGCACTGAGCGCGTTTACTTCTTCTGCGTCTTCTGGGCGTCGGCTTGTTCTTCGACGGCCTTCAGGCGTGACTTGAGGGCGTCGACCGTGAGCGGGTCGGTGATGGCCGCGTCGACGATCTTGCGGCCTTCGGGGCCGCCGAACGCGAGGAGCGCCTGACCGGAGCTCACGACCGCTGCGGCGACGCCTTCCGAGTCCGGATAGGCGCGATACAGCTTGAAGAATTGCTTGAGCGCGGGGAGCTCGGCAGGGCCGCCGAGATCGACGAGCGCGGCCGCGGCTTGCTTCACGTCCTCGTCCGTGTCGGCGGGATCGAGGAGGTGCGAAGCGAGGAGCGGCGCCGCGGATTTCTCCTTCATCGCGGCGAGGGCTTGCGCCATCGGGCCGACCGGCGGCGACAAGAGCACGTCGTGCAAGAAGTCGTAGTGCTTCGCGAGCGCGGCGAGCATGTGATTCGCGCCGGTGCGACGCGCGGCGAGCGCGGTGCGCGAGTCGGCGATCAAGAGCGGAGCGGTGAGCGGATTCGAGGCGAGCTCGACGAGCGTCTTCGTGACGGTCTCGTCTTCGAGCGTGGCGAGCTCGCGCAAGAGAAGGCGCTGGCCGGTGACCATCTCGGAGTCGCGGTTCAAGAGCGCCGCGCTGATCTGCTGCGAGAGCGGAGGCGGAGGCTGCGGCGTCGACGCCGCGAGCCCGTCGTCTTGAACGGTGCAGCTCTTGATGGGGCCGCCGAGCGAGAGCTCGCGCTCCACGCCGCCCGTCGCCGCGTCGAGGACGACGACCTTGCCGGACTCGTCGCACAGGGCGAACGTGCTGGGACCTGCCGCGCCGCCGACGATGTCGACGGGCGAGTTGTAGACCCACGCGAGCTTCGTCGTGCCCGAGTCGAACGCCATCGCCATGCGGAAATACGTCCCGTAGAAGCGCGAAGCGTCGAAGCCGATCGGATCGGCGCCGTTCGGATGTGCGTACATGCGCGTCTTGTCGAGCGCCATCGCGACGGGGCCGAGCTTGTCCTCGCCGGGCGCCATGAGCGACGGCGTGCCGGGCAATTCACGCTGCGGGAGCGCGAGGCGCGTGGCCTGGTTGCGCGACGCGTTCTTGATCTTGTCGTCGAAGCGGAAAATCTCGTTCTCGCCGAAGAAGAGCGAGCCCGAGGCGGCGAACGCGTGGCTCACCTTTCCGCGGAGCAAGACGCGACCGGCTTCTTCGCCGTTCGTGAGATCGACCACGGAGACGTATTGGTTCGACCACGGCACGAACGCGAAGCCGCCGAGGATCGCGGGCACGCCGAGGGCTTTGTCCGTCTCGATCTGCCGCGCGACGTTGCCTTCGCGATCGATCGCGAGGAGCACCGAGCCGCGGCCGCCGCTGTCGAGCGACACGACGGTGATCTTCCCGTCGTCGCCTGCGCCGCGCATCGTCTGAGGTCCGACCTGGCGCGCCCACAATTTCTTGCCGCTCGCCGCGTCGAGCGCGAAGAGCTCACCGCCGCCTTCGGCCACGACCACGCTGCCCGCGATCGTCGGGCGAACGTCGACGCCGTGCGCGAACGTCCACGGATTGCCACCCGCGAGAGGAACGCCGACGACCTTGTCGCTGTTGCCAGCCACGCCGACGGCGACGTCTGCTCCGGCCGGAGGCTTCGTCGCGCCGATGCGCGCGAGGACGGCGGAGATCGATTTCCCGCCGTCGTCCTCCCAATCCGTCGCGAACATGTTCGGGTGCGTTTGCCCGCCGCCGCATGCCCAAGAAAACGATGCGACGAGCGCAACGAGGAAGAGCTTCTTCATGACCCACCTCCCGTCGCCTGCACCGCTTGATCGAGCGCTTGCTTCACGCGCGCCGAGCCCGTCGCCGGCCATTTCTTGAACCACTCTTTGAGCGCGCCGTTCGCCTCTTTCGTGCCGAGCTCGCGGACGCGTCCGATGAGCTTGATCTTCGTGTCGTCCGCGATGTCCGCGCGGAAGAGCGCCTGCTCGAGACCGCCCGCGATCACGTCCAACGGAAACTTGCCGATGCGCGTCGCCAGCTGCTCGCACTCCTGCGCGCCGCAGATCATCCCGATCGAGATCCCCGCTTCGGTGACACGATGGTCGAGCGCGAGGAACAGGTCGTTCACCGCCGGCTTCGCCTTCAGCTGACCGAGGCCGTTCGCGCTCACGCCGCGCACCATCCCGTCTTGATCCGAGAGGCCCTTCACGAGCGCCTTCACCGCGGCCTGCCCCTTCGTCTTCACGAGGGCCTTCGCCGCGGCCTGACGCACGCGGGGCGAACGGTGTTGCATGTATTCTGCAATCGCCGGGCTCGAGCTCTCCGACTCGAGATCGCCGAGCGTGTCGATCGCCGCTTCCGCGAGCTGGACCGTCACGCCTTTCTGGAGGAGCTCCACGATCTGCGGAGCGAACGGCGTCCCCGTTCCTTTGCCTGCCATGCGGATCTCGTCGAGCGCCGCTTTGATCTTGGTCGTATCGCCCGACTTCAGATCGGCGCCTGCCGTCGCAGAGACCTTCACTTGTGGAGTGTTCGTCGTCGCGCCGCCACCCGTCCTCGTTTGTGCGCTCGCGCCTTGTGCGACGAGCAACGTCGCGAGGATCACGACATGCCTTTTCATGCCGCGGAAAAAACCATTTTTCGCGCGGCTTGGTAAGGGGGGACGTGGTAAATCCGCGGCATGGCCGAGACCCGCCAAGCAGCACGCCGGCCTTGGTATCTCGTCCTGGCCCTCTTGATTTGCTCCGGCATCGGGGCGTGCGAGTCGACCGAAGGGTGGACGACGATCGAGCTCTATCGCGGGCACATCGACGACCGGTCGCACGAGATGACGCGGGAGGACGACTCGAAGGCCGTCGCGACGACCTTCCAAAAGATGCTCTCGGCCCTCGACGAAGAGCGGCCGCGCGAGTTCCCGCTCGCCGTCGCGGAGCTCGTGCTCGGCATCGCGGTGTTCGTGTTCGCTGCCGCGGCGATGACCGGGCGAGGCGGCGCGCGCCGGGCGCTCGTCCAGCTGATGGTGGCGCAGACGCTCGTCGTGCTCGCGATCTTCTTCGTCACGCCGAAGTACCGTGCCGCGCAGACCGAGTGGCTCGTCGCGCAACAGAGCGGCCAAATGCTCGAAAAAGGACAGGCCGAGGCGGACGTGCGCCTTCAGATGACCGCGCTGCGCGTCTTTCGTCACGGCCTGTCGGTCGCTCTCCTCGTCCTTCGCGCGGGCGTGGGTGGGCTCGTCATCCTCGCGCTGACGCGCCAGCGCGCGCGCGCGTATTACGACGCACAAGGCGAGCGCGAAGCGGAGGGTTGAGCGGTGGGGAAAATCCGGCGGCTCGAGTCCGACCTGGTCAACCAGATCGCCGCGGGCGAGGTGGTGGAGCGGCCGGCGAGCATCGTGAAGGAGCTCGTCGAGAACGCGCTCGACGCCGGTGCGACCAGGGTGCGCGTCGACATCGAGCAGGGCGGCCTCCAGCTCGTGCGCGTCACGGACGACGGCGAAGGGATGACGCGCGAGGACGCGGAGCTCGCGCTCGAGCGGCACGCCACCTCGAAGATCGCGGCGTTCGACGATCTCGCGAAGCTCCTGACGTTCGGCTTCCGCGGTGAGGCGCTGCCGAGCATCGCGTCGGTCTCGAAGCTCACGCTGACGACGCGGACGAAAGATTCGGACGAAGCGACGGAGATCACCGTCGAAGAAGGCGTCGCCAAGCTGAAGACGGCGGCGCGCGCACCGGGGACGACCGTGGAGGTGCGCGAGCTCTTCTTCAACGTGCCCGCGCGGCGGAAGTTCCTGAAGGCGGCGCCGACGGAAGCGGCGCACGTCGGTGAAGCGTTGCTGCATGCGGCGCTCTCGCGTCCGGACGTGACGTTCGTTCTGGCGCGCGACGGGAAAGTGGCGCGCGAGTGGCTCCGCGCGACGTCGCGTCGCGAGCGAGCGCTCGCGGCCTTGGGTGAGCCGCGCCTCGTCGCGTGCAAGGGCGCGCGCGGGCCGCTCTCGATCGAGGCGCACCTGGGCCCTCCCGAGCGGGCGCGTGCCGGCGCCGGAGCGCTTCACCTCCTCGTGAACGGTCGCCCCGTCCGCGATCGCCCGCTCTCGCGCGCCGTCTCGCAATCGTACGGCTCGGTGCTCGAGCCCGGGCGTTACCCGATCGGTGTGGTTTACATCGATCTGCCGCCGAACCTCGTCGACGTCAACGTCCATCCGCAGAAGTCGGAGGTGCGCTTCGAGGACGCGCGCGCGCTCTTCGACGCGATGACGCGCGAGCTCTTCGACGGCCTCGCCAAGGTCTTTGCGATCCCCGCGCTCGGTCCTTCTTCGCGCCCATGGCTCCCTCCGCCTTCGTCGCAGCGTTCGTACGCGATGCCGCCCAGCAGCGGAGCACCGCCTTCGTTCGGTGTCGCAGAGCAGACGACGACGCGCGGCGTGACGCCGAACGATCTCGCGGCGCTCATTCCTCCGCCTTCTTCTGGGCAACAACAACCGCAGACGGCGTCGTCGATGGACGATCCGGTCCTCTTCTCGACGCGCGGCTTCTACTCGAAGCTCCGCTTCGTCGCGCAAATCCGCGGGACGTTCCTCGTGTGCGAAGGCGAAGACGCGCTCTACGTCATCGATCAGCACGCCGCCGATGAGCGCCGCAACTTCGACCGACTGCGCAGCTCGTTCCAGACGCGCGCGGTGGCGGTGCAGAAGCTCCTCGTCCCCGAGGTCGTCGAGATCACGCCGCAAGAAGCCGCGACGCTCTCCGAGCACGAAGAGATCGCGATGCGCCTCGGCGTCGAGGTCCGCTCCACGGGCCCGACGACCGTCGCCGTACACGGCGTGCCGGCGTTGCTCATCCGCGCGCGTCCCGAGCGCATGCTCCGCGATCTGCTCTCGGAGCTGTCGCGCGGCGCGGACATGACGCGACCTTTCTCCGGCGCGGTCGATCTCGTCCTCGCGACGATGGCATGCCACGGCTCGATCCGCGCAGGCGACGCGCTGCAACCCGAGCAAGCGCAGGCCCTCATCGCCTCGCTCGACGGCGTCGACTTCAGCGGCCACTGCCCCCACGGCCGCCCGGTTCTCTTGCGCATCCCGTTCAGCGAGCTCGAACGCCGCGTGGGTCGATGACCTCGCGCGGCATCACGTCCGCGAAACCCTCCACTTCAGCTTTCGTCCCGGTGTCGAGCATCGTGACGGTCGCTTCCCCGAGCAGCGTGTCGATGCGCGGCATGAATCGCTTGATGACGAACCAATATTCGCGCTCGATCCATTTCATCTGAATCGTTCGCCCGATGAGCGATCGGTTCGTGCGACGACCAGCTCTCAACCAGCGGTCGTCGATGCCGAGCCAAGCGATCTTCAGCGAACGACCGTTCATGTCGGGTGCGTCCAGCGCGCCGCTGCGAAGGGCGCCGAAGACATGCACGCCGTGCGGATCGGCATCGCCGATGAAGCCGAGCGGAGCTCGAAGACGCCGCGCATGATCGGCGATGAGCTCCATGTCGAGCGGAAACGGGGCAAACGGAACGGTCGCGGCCGCGGTGTCCATCTGCTTCGTCAAGCGCCACGTCGCCCCCATGAAGTCATGCATCACGTGCTGTTTCTCGAAGAGGACGAGACGACGGGCGTTCTTCTTCGTCACGAGGACATGGCTCGAGACATCGTCTTTTTCGCTTTGCCAGAACGGTGCGTCCCCGTCTTCGAGCGCGCGCTTGCGGGCATTCCGCTGGAGCCAACGCGAGAAGCGGAGCCAGCCTTCGCGCGCCGTCGGCGCATCGCGCCACGTACGCGCCGCGCGCAAGTCGGCGGCTGTGGGATTCATGGCTGAATGATAGGGTGCACTTCGCCGTGGCCGACGAGAAGAAACAGAGCCGATTTCGCGCGTGGCGGACGAAGATGTCCGAGCGGCTGGCGCGGTCGTCGCGCGTGTTCTTGCTGGGTGTCATCGTCGCGTGCGGGATCGAGGTGCTGACGGACTGGAGCTCGACGCTCACCGAGATCAACAACATCCGCGCGAACATCCGGCACAAGGGCGAGAACTACGTGGGCATCCTCGGAAAGCCTTCGCAGACTGCGCTCGGCGCGCGCGACAACGCGGAGCTCGCGCGGCTCTCGGATGGCCTTTGGGGCGACGATGACGCGGCGGCGCTTCGGTACTACGACTTGCACGGCAACCTGGTGTACGAGCACTTCTCGCCGAAGTACGCGCCGATCTGGAATGCACACAAGGCGACGTACGACCACCTGATGGACCGCGACGTCGCAGGGATGCTGAGCAATCATGCAGCCTACAAAGCGCGCGTCGCCGGGAGCCGTTATCGCGACTTCGCGCAAACGTGGACGGATACGATGCAGCGGCTTGCCGCGATGGTGTCGACGCCGGCGCCACCTCCGCCGCAGCTCGACGCCGTGCTCTGGCAAGATCGGTTGCGTGACGAGAACCACGGGCGCGACGACAAGACGACGTGGGCGATCGGTGTCCTCGACGACGGCGCGGTGGTCGTGGCGTTCGACATGCGCGCGACGAACGACGCGATTCGCGGGAAATACTTGAAGGGCCTCGGCATCGTCGCGTTCTTCGTCGGGTTGATCGTGGTGCAGAACATCCTCGCGCGGCGCGACAAGCTCCGCCTCCTCGATCTGCAGACGCGATACGCGGGCGCGAAGAAGGCGCTGCGCGAAGCGTTGCCGCACGCACCGCTCGAGCGTGACGGGTTTCGAATTGCCGGAGCGCTCGAACAAGCCGAAGGCCCCGTCGATGGAATGGCGTGGTCGGTCGCAGAAGCCGGCAAGCGCGCGATCGTGATGGTCGTCGATCCGGACGGCGACGGAATCGACGCAGCCGCGGTCGGCCTTCACATGGTGAAGACGTTCAAGGCGCGCGCGGAGGCAGGCATCGCGTCGCTCGACGAAGAGGTCGCGGCGCTCGGCGCAGCCACGGCGGACATTCCGCTCACGCGTCCGATCGGGATCGCGATCGCGTCGATCGATCTCGAGACGGGCGCATGGGAAGCGCGCCTCACCGCGTTCGGCCAGATCCGCGCGCTCGGAGCGACCTCGCCGTCCCCTGCCCCGTCGAAAGAGATCCCCGATGGGATCGTCGGGCCAGTCGCGTCGTGCTCGGGCACGCTCGAGCGCGGCACGTCGTTGCTCGTCTTCTGCGCCGGGCTCGGTGAGAAAGAGGCTTCGCTCGAGGCCGACGCGCTCGCCAAGTACCTCGAACGCGCCCACGCGTCGGCGACGCCCCTTCCGGTCACCGACGCTGCGACGTGGGCTCGAGGTCGTACGCCGGCGCTCGCGGAGAACGACATCGTCGTCGTGGCGATCTCGCGAAGGTCGGCATGAAGAAGGCGCTCTTCGCGCTCCTCATGGCGTCAGCATGCGGCGCCAGGACCGAGCTCGGCGCGCCGGAGCTCGCTGCCGATGGTGCGGCGTCGAGCGACTCCGGAGACTCCGGAAAAGATGGGCAGCCGCCTTCACCGTGCGTCGCGACGCAGCCCACCCTCCTCGCGAGCGGTGGAAAAGAAATCCAATTCATGGCGCTCGATCACTACGACGTCTACTGGAGTGACTTCGCGACCGGCAACGTCTCCGCCGTACCGAAGGCGGGCGGCTCGGTTCGCCTCATCGCGCCGGGACGCGACAACCCGTCGGGTCTCGTCGTCGTCGGACCGACGCTCTACTGGACGGAGTTCGGCGCGGGCGACGTGATGAGCACGGATTCGGCCGGCGGCGGACCATTCGACACGATCGCGTCCAAGCAAGACGGCGCGTTCGACATCACGGCCGCGAGCGACGCGATTTACTGGACCACGGTCCAGAGCTGCTCGGTCGCCCGCTCCGACGACGGCGGCAAGTACCACGTCCTCGTCCACGCCAAGCAGCCCTTCACGGCGATCACGAGCGCCGACGATCACGTCTTCTGGGTCTCCATCGAGGACAAGATCATCGCGCGCTACGACGTCGGGAGCGGAAACGTCTCGACGCTCCTGTCCGTCGACGCGCTCGATCTTCCGGCCACCCTCGCGACCGACGGCAAGAACGTCTACTACGGCGGCATCTCGCCGAAAGAGCTCGTAGTGAGCGCGATCCCCGTCGTGGGCGGCGATCCCGTCGCGCTCTTCACCGAAGACTGCGGCGACTCGGGCGCCACGCGCTGCATCGGCGACGTCGCGACGGACGGCGACTTCGTCTACTTCACGTCGCGGACCGGTGACGTGCGCAAGGTCCCCACGTCGGGCGGGCCGCCGATCACGATCGCGACGGGACAGGCGCGTCCGTTCGCCGTCACGGTCGACGATCGCTGCGTCTACTGGAGCAACCTCGGCGACGGCACGGTCTGGGCCGCACCCGTGAAGTGAGGGCGATGGGGGGCTGGCTCCTCTTCGACGTTCTCACGATGCTCGCGGTAGCCGACGCGATCGGCGTCGCGATGCTCGTCACGTCCGCGCGCGTCGAGCGCTTCGTCGTGGGTACGGCCGTCTTCTTCGGGCTCATCGCCGCGCCGTCGCTCGCCCTCGGTTACCTCGAAGTCCTCTATCCAGCGAGCCTCGCGATCGTCTCGGCCATCGTCTTCGCGGCGGTCGCGTTCGCCGTGACGCGCAAAATCTCGCCGCGCGAGGTGCTGTTCGCCGCGCGAGAGATCGCGATGCTCCCGCTCGAAGGCCTTCGCGAGTGTGTGCGCGCGCGGAGCATCGTCGTGGTGCCGCTCGCGTGGGCCTTCGCGCTCGGCGTGTACGCGTTCTTCGAAGCGTGGCGTGTGCCGAACGTCGACTGGGACGCGCTCATCTACCACGAGCCGATCGTCGGCTTCGCGCTCCAGAACCACGGCTTCGCGATGGTTCACCTGCCGCCGAACGCGTCGATTCAAGCGGTGAACGCCTATCCGAAGCTCTGCGAGATGACGTCGCTCTGGTTCGTCGCGTTCACGGATCGCACGCTGATGGAGCTGCCGAACGTGATCTCGTACCCCGCGCTCGCGGCGGCCGGCTACCTCGTCTTCCGGCGATTCTGCGATCGCGTCCCGGCGATGGGCCTCGCCGCCGTGCTCGCGTTCATGCCGCAAATTTGGTCGCAGCTGTGCATGATGGCGATCGACGTCGAGGTCGCGTTCTTCGCCGTCTTCGGCCTCCACGTGGCGACACGCGAACGGATGCGCGTGCGCGACGTGGCGTGCGCGTTCCTCGCAGCTGCGCTCCTCGTCGCGTCGAAAGGCTCCGGTCTCGCCATCTCGGCATCGATCACGTGCGTCGCGATCGTGCGTGCGTTCGTCGCGCTCCCCGGCGAACGGCGAAGGCTCGCGATCGTCAGCAGCGCATGCGCGCTCGGGGTCGTCGGGATCGGCGTCGTGCCGTACGTTCGCGACTGGCGCGCGTTCGGCAACCCGCTCTGGCCCGTCACCTTCCGCGCCTTCGGGCACGACTTCGCGGGGCTCCTCACGCTCCGCGAAATCGTCGTCGATCAACCACTGTCGGCGACGTTCGGAAGCTTCTTCGAGCTCCCGGGCGAAGGCCTCGTCGACATCGTGAAGCACGGCTTCGGGTTCGCCATCCCGTGGATCATCTTCCCGATCGCGATCCTCGCGCTCCCCGTCGCGGCATTTCGGCGATTCGAAGGCGCGCGCGGCCTCGTGTGGATCGTCGTCCTCGGCGTCGCGTTCACGCTCACCACGCCGACGCTCGGGCGCAACTCCCGTTACAACATCCACATCCTCGTGTGCGTGATGGCGCTCGCCGCGTGGGTCATCGGCCGCGCGCCACGCGTCGCTCGCGAGCTCGTCTTCGCTCTATGCGCGTTCTTGTCGGTGGTGCCGCTCTTCAAATTGAACGGCTGGCTCTGGTCGTACAACGCCGCGAAGGACACGACGTTCCTGGCGCACCCTTTCGGATCACGATCGCAGATCGACAATCCTCGCTTCGAGCTCCTCGCCGGCGCGAGAGACGCCGAGCTCGGAAAGGGCGACGTCGCGGCCGAAGACTGGTCCACGCTCTTCATCGGTGAGCTCTGGACGTTCGACTTCTCGAACCGCGTCGAGGTCGTCGAGTGCAACGGCGACACGTGCCTCTCGGGCTTCGACGCGGTGAACGCAAAATGGGCCGCGGCCACCGCGCGCGCCACGCAACACGCGCTCGACGAAAGCCCGCTTTGGGAGCGAGTCGGTAGGATGACGTCCGAAGACGGCGCGATCGTCTACCGCCGCCGCAAGCGCTGAGCGATCAGCACGGGCCTCCGCCAGGGCCGCCGCCCCACCACTCCCAGTGCCAGATCTCGCTCGGCACCGTTCGCTTGAAGCCGAACGACGCGGCGTGGTTCTGCAGCCAGCTGTAGACACCGGGCGCGCTCGTGTTGAGGTCG
>Ga0207677_10001952_pt1 | contig 10914 bp, 4 predicted proteins | sample KBSMisM42_FD_184311 | JGI IMG/M metagenome (GOLD analysis project Ga0207677, IMG submission 184311) | Miscanthus rhizosphere microbial communities from Kellogg Biological Station, Michigan, USA - KBS Miscanthus M4-2 (SPAdes) (version 2) | ecosystem: Host-associated > Plants > Roots > Rhizosphere...
CGGCTGCTACGCCAAAACCATCGACCTGAGCGAAGAAAAAGAACCCGATATCTTCAATGCCATTCGTCCGGGAGCACTTGTAGAAAACACGCCGTTTTTCCCCGGCACTAACAAAATTGATTTCAGCAACAGGGCCATTACAGAAAACACGCGCGTATCATACCCGCTGGATTTTATCCGCAATGCGGCCCAACCGGCCATCGGAAATATTCCTGATCATATCTTCTTTTTGACCTGTGATGCGTATGGCGTTTTACCGCCGATTTCCAAACTCAGCAAGGCGCAGGCCATGTACCAGTTTATTTCGGGTTATACTGCAAAGGTTGCGGGCACAGAAGCAGGTATCAACGAGCCCAAATCTACTTTTAGTGCCTGCTTTGGTGCGCCCTTTTTACCCCTGCACCCCGGCAAGTATGCTGCCATGCTGGGCGATAAAATAGAAAAACACCAGGTACAGGTATGGATGATAAACACCGGATGGAGCGGAGGAGCTTACGGCACCGGCCACCGCATAAAACTGGCCTATACCAGGGCGATGATCAGCGCAGTACTGGAAGGGAAACTGGACGGTATCACTTTCGATACGCATCCTGTTTTTAATATGCAAATGCCTGTTAGTTGCCCGGGCGTACCCGACAGTATACTGAACCCTGCCGCCGCCTGGACAGATAAGACAGCTTACGACGCAGCAGCCAACAGATTAGCAGAACAATTTATCAACAATTTTGAAAAATATGCAGCCGGGGTTTCATCTGAAATTCTTGCTGCCGCACCGGTAATGAATACACAATAAGCGTAGAACACGCATCGGCCTCAACGACAACGCCTGCCAAAACAACTCCTTCACTACTATGGTGAGGGAGTTTTTTATTTAAAAGTTAAGCCGGGTTGGGTTATGCATTTTCACATTCCCACATTTACACATTTCCACATTTTCAATATCCCCATTTCAACAGCGTGGCACCCCAGGTAAATCCGCCACCAAAAGCGGCCATCACAATATTATCTCCTTTGTGCAATTGGTCTTCCCAATCCCATAAACACAAAGGAATGGTAGCTGCGGTCGTATTACCATAGCGCTGGATATTCACCATCACTTTTTCTTTTGAAAGGCCGATCCGGTTGGCCGTAGCATCAATGATGCGCATATTGGCCTGGTGCGGCGCCAGCCAGGCAATATCGTCGCCGGTAAGATGATTGCGTTGTAATAATTCAGCGGTAACATCAGCCATTCCTTTTACTGCAAATTTGAAAACAGCCTGACCCTCCTGGTAGGCAAAATGTTCTTTTTTTGTAACAGTTTCAATACTGGCCGGTTTTAAAGAGCCACCTGCTTTCATATGCAGGTAACTTCGACCGCTACCATCGCTTTTTAGCAGGCTGTCCAGTATGCCATAACCCCCGGTATTCGGCTCCAGTAGAATGGCACCGGCACCGTCCCCGAAAAGTATACAGGTATTTCGATCAGAATAGTCTACAATCGCGCTCATCTTATCAGCACCTACTACCACCACTTTTTTGTACCGGCCGCTTTCAATAAAACTGGCGCCAGTGGTAACAGCGTATAGAAAACCCGAACAGGCAGCACCCATATCAAACCCCCATGCATTGATTGCCCCCGTTTTATCGCAAATAATATTCGCTGTCGCCGGAAAAACCATATCCGGCGTTACGGTGGCCACTATCATACAATCAATCTCAGCGGGCGTTATACCCCGTTTTTTGCAAAGTTCCAGCACCGCGGGTACCGCCAGGTCGGAAGTTGCCTTCCCCTCGCCTTTTAAAATCCTTCTTTCTGTGATCCCGGTGCGGGTGCGTATCCATTCATCGCTGGTATCTACCATTTTTTCCAGGTCTGCATTCGTAAGTTTATCTTCTGGTACATATCCTCCTATTGCCGTAATGGCAGCGGTGATGGTTTGATTCATGTGTTGGCTTCTAAATTTCGGGTAAAAGTAGGAAATACAATAATGTGAAAATGTGATAAATATTGAAATGTGAAAATGGACTCGCTTCTGCATAAATCAGCATGCAAAAAATTGTTATGGCGAAAGCAATTTATCACATTTGCATATTTCCATATTACCACATTGCATTTCACCTTATTTTCGCCGTCATGATTGCATTTGTAAGAGGCAGTTTTGTTCAAAAAACGCCCGCTGTTGTGCATGTTGATGTAAACGGGGTGGGATATGAAGTGCAGATAAGTTTGAATACTTATTCCAGCATTGAGCACCTGCAACAGGGCTTGCTGCATACCTACCTGCATATCAGGGAAGATGCACAGGTGCTGTATGGTTTTTTTGATGTGAAGGAAAAAGAACTGTTTGTTCAACTGATTGCAGTAAATGGCATTGGCGCCGCCACGGCCAGGGTGATGCTGTCGTCCATGAAACCAACCGAGATCAGCCGCGCTATCGTACAGGGAAACGTGAAATTATTGGAAAGCATCAAAGGAATTGGTAAAAAGACCGCCGAACGGGTAGTTCTGGAGCTTCGAGATAAACTCAGCAAACAGGTAAATGACCTAAATATTGCTGCATTGGCAGGCAATACTTTAGAGCAGGATGCGTTAAATGCTCTCCTGGCATTGGGTATTGGAAGACAAGCTGCCGAACAGGCAGTAAAAAAAGTATTGACTGCTTCTCCTGCCAGCGAAAAAGTAGAGGATATCATCAAACAAGCATTAAAAATTTTATAGGCCTATTGATACGACGTATACCTAACTAACTTTTCCGACAAAGATTTGGTTGTTTATTTTCGTTCAATACTACAGAAACCGCTAACCACACTTGCTGCTTTGCTAATGCTTATGCTATGCAGTAACCTGCCTGCTTTTGCACAAAACAAACCCGGCGATTCATTAAAATATCCCATCCAGGACAGAAGGGGCGATAAACTTTCCAACCCCGGCAGAGCATCACTTGATTTAAAAGACCCCGCCAATATCAGGGATTCCATTGAATATGATCCCAAAACCAGGCGCTATTATATTGTTGAAAAAATTGGTAATACCTATTACCGTAAGCCTACTTACCTCACTTTTGATGAATACATGCGCATCCGCGGCAAACAGGATGAAGACGATTACTTCAAGAAGCGCTCCGATGTGTTAAGCGGCCTCAATAAGAAATTGCTTCGGCCCAAAATGAGTGTGGGCGATAACCTGTTCAACCGCATTTTTGGGAATGGTAAAGTAGAAATTAAACCGCAGGGTAGTGTAGATATCATTGCTGGCTACCAGGGGCAGAATATAAAAAATCCCACCCTGCCTGAAAGTGCGCGTAAAAGCGGCGGTTTCGATTTTAATATGGATGCCAATCTCAGCGTGATTGCCAATATTGGCGATAAGATGCGGCTTCCCATTAGCTATAACACACAGGCTACCTTCGATTTTGAGAACCAGTTGAAGCTGGACTATTCCGGTACCAGTGATGAAATCATAAAGCGCATTGAAGCAGGCAACGTATCATTCTCCACCAAGGGTACATTGATACAGGGTGCCCAGCAACTGTTCGGCATCAAAACACAATTGCAATTTGGTAAACTGAATATCACAGCCGTTTTGGCCAACCAGCGTTCTCAGCGCCAATCACTCGGCCTGCAAGGCGGCTCTGCTTCCAATCTTTTTGAATTTAAAGCAGATGATTACGAAGAAAACCGCCACTTTTTATTGGCGCAATATTTCAGGAATAATTACAACAAGGTACTTGCCAGCCTGCCCGCGGTAGTATCGCAGGTGCAGATCCTGCAAATGGAAGTTTGGGTTACTAACCGCAATGGATCTACTACCGATACAAGAGATATTGTTGGTTTGATGGATTTGGGCGAGGACTCCGCCTTCAATTCAAATGTTCATCCCTATCTCCCCATGCCGAACCGCTTGCCATCAAACGATGTAAATACGCTTTACCGCAGCATCGTAAATGACCCTGCCAGCCGCAATTCTGCATTTGTTACATCCAAATTAAGTGCGTTAGGTTTATCGCCGGTGCAGGACTTTGAAAAAACATTTGCCCGCAAACTTACATCCGCTGATTATTACTATGATCCACAAGTCGGTTATCTTTCGCTAACGCAACCTTTGCAGTCGGATGAAGTACTGGCTGTTGCTTTCCGTTACAGTTATAACGGAAAAATATACAGCGTGGGCGAATTTTCACAGGATATTCCGCCCGATACCACGGCCGCGAAATCAGGCACCCAAAAAGTATTGTTCCTGAAATTGCTGAAAGCTACATCGCAACGTCCCAACCTGCCTATCTGGGACCTGATGATGAAAAATATTTATGTACTGAAAACAAAAGACGGCAGCTATCTCAGTGGCGTACAGCCCACCGATTTCCAGTTAAACATTTTATACGAACAACCCAGCCTGGGTACCAAACGCTATTTGCCTGAAGGTCCGCGTACAGGTGTACCGCTTCTGCAGATTTTACGGTTGGATACGCTGAACACCCGTAACGACCCGCAACCGGATGGCATATTCGACTACATAGAACAACGCACCATTTTTTCGCAACAGGCAAGAATTGTGTTTCCGTTACTGGAACCTTTTGGCCGCGACCTGCAGCAGAGAGCGTTTAATGGCAGTCCGCAAAGTACTATCGACCAGTATGTGTACTATCCATTGTACGATACGATTAAAGAGATCGCAAAAACATATGCCAACCTCGACCGCTTTATCATCAGCGGACGCGCCAAAGGAAATTCTGCTTCAGAAATACAACTCGGTGCTTTTAACGTTCCGCAGGGGTCCGTTAGCGTTAGTGCCGGCGGAACTGTTTTAAAAGAGGGCATCGACTATGCAGTTGATTATGGACTGGGCACGGTAAAAATCCTTAACCAGGCGATCGTAAACTCAGGTGTACCGGTAAATGTGCAGTTTGAAAACAATGCAGGATTTGGGTTGCAGCAACGAAACTATTTAGGTTTGCGGCTTGATTATCTTGCAAAGAGTACCGCCAAAGAATCACTCACCATTGGCGGAACCATGGTGCGCATGGGAGAACGGCCCTATTTCAGCAAAGTAAGCACCAGCGATGGCGATCCCATCCGCAATACCATGTACGGTGTGGATTTTAATTATCGATCAGAATTTCCAAAATTGACGCGTTGGCTGGATAAATTACCCGGGTACCACACCACGGAAATGAGTACTATCCAGGCTTATGGAGAAGCTGCTGCATTAAAACCCGGCCACCCGCCACAGATAGGCAAGGGCACCAGCGGTTCCATCTATATAGACGATTTTGAAGGTGCCACCAGTAATATTGATTTGCGCTTTCCTTTGATTAGCTGGACGCTAGCCTCCACCCCTCAAAACAACGGATTGTTTCCCGAAGCAAGCCTGAGCAATGATCTATCGTATGGGTATAACCGCGCAAAACTGGCCTGGTACAATATCGAGCCGAATTTACAGGATGCAAAAGGAAGCAATAACCCGGTAAAAGGCTACCAGGATTTTTCTGATCCCCGCATCCGCGCCATTAACCAGCAGGAAATTTATCCAACCAAATCAGTCGATTATGGCCAGGCGCAATTAGTAACATTCGATATGGCTTTTTACCCGCAGGAAAGAGGCCCATACAATTTTGACGCTCGGACGGGAAGTGTAGGTCCTAACGGGAAGTTGCTGAATCCTAAAACCCGCTGGGGCGGTATCATGCGTGCCATTGATCAAACTGATTTTGAAACCAGCAATGTTGAGTATATAGAATTCTGGATGCAGGATCCGTTTTTAAATAAACCTTCCAGCTCCGGCGGACAGTTTTATATCAACCTTGGAAATATTTCTGAAGACCTGCTGCGCGATGGAAGAAGGCAATTTGAAAATGGGTTGCCGGGTGCCAACGGCCAGGCCGTAGTAGATAATTCATCTGTATGGGGCAGTGTGCCGGCCAATCCTATCCAGGTAACAACTGCTTTTAGTAATGACCCGGCAGACCGGCCCTTCCAGGATGTCGGCTTCGATGGTTTGGGCGATGCGGGAGAACAGGCAAAATTCAACACTTATCTCAGTCAACTGGGTAATATCACCGGCGTGGGTTCACCGGCCTACCAGACCGCGCTGCAGGATCCTGCCAACGACAATTTCAAAAACTACCGCGATGCATCGTACGATAATGCACAAGCGAATATCCTTGCCCGTTACAAACAAATCAACAATCCCCAGGGCAATTCACCCATTGCAGAAACCAATTCAACCATAACCACCGCGGCCACACTTTACCCCGACCAGGAAGATCTTAACCGCGACAATACGCTGAATGAGCTGGAAGAATACTTTCAGTATAAGATAAACCTGGTGCCCGGACAGTTCACCGTTGGACAGAATTTTATCACCGACAAACGTTCTTTTACACCCAACATACCCAATGGAAAACCGGAAAGCTGGTACCTGTTCCGCGTGCCGGTAGATCAGTATGAAAAAAAGATAGGCAATATCCCGGATTTCAAATCCATCCGTTTTATCCGTATGTTCCTTACGGGTTTCGATGATTCATTGGTTTGTCGTTTTGCACAACTGCAGTTGGTACGCAACCAATGGCGTAATTTCAGTTTCAATGTAGACACTACCGGCAATTATACCAATATACCCGCCAATACCAGCACGGAGTTCAATGTACTGGCAGTTAATATCGAAGAGAACAGTAAACGTACACCCGTTCCGTATGTAACCCCTCCGGGTGTGGAACGGCAGCAATTGCTGAGCAATAACAATGTAAACCTCTTCCAGAACGAGCAAAGCATGAGCCTGCAGATTTGCAACCTGGCACCCAGGGATGCACGGGGGGTGTTCAAAACTTTTAACCTGGATCTGCGCCAGTACGGTAATCTGTCTATGTTCATCCACGCAGAAGGAAGAGGCGCAGTAGATCCCCTGCAACCGCGCTCACTGGTAGCCGTTATACGATTGGGTAATGACTTTGTGAGCAATTACTACGAAATAAAAATCCCTTTAACCAAGACTGATTATAATACCAGCGTGGCGGAAAAAATATGGCCGGTTGAAAATGAACTGGCACTTAGCCTGCAGCGCCTGATACAACTTAAAATACGCCGCAACAATGCCGGTCAACCCAATACGTATTTCAAAGAAACAGACGCCGATGGAAAAAGCTATGCTATTCTGGGTAATCCCAACCTCGGTGAAGTGCGTGGCATGTTCCTGGGTGTCCAGAACGTAGGGCCCGCGCCCACCTGTACCGAAGTATGGTTTAATGAACTTCGCTTGTCAGATCTGAATGAAAAAGGTGGATGGGCCGCATTAGGCCGGGTAGATGTTAAACTGGCCGACCTGGGAACATTAACGCTTTCGGGCAGCTATAAAGGAATTGGATTTGGCAATATCGATCAGCGGGTAAATGAACGCGCGAGAGATGATCTTTCTCAATTTGATGTGGCCACCAATCTTGAAATGGGTAAATTCTTTCCGCAAAAAGCAGGCATCTCCATACCGGTATACGCCAGCTATTCGCAAACGCTCAGTACGCCGCAATATGATCCATACGACCTGGATATTACGCTGCATGATAAATTAAAATCGTCAGGAGCCAAAAAAGACTCTATCAGGGAAGATGCCGTAGAGTTAACCACCATCCGTACCATCAATTTCACCAATGTAAAAAAGAATAATACTACCGGTAAAAAACAAAAACTATGGAGTATCGAAAACATCGATCTCAGTTATTCCTATACCCGGCAGGAGCACCACAATCCACTTATTGAAAGCGACCAATTAATAGTTCACCGGGGCGGACTGGGTTATAATTATTCTACTACTCCTAAATACATTGAACCGTTTAAAAATTTCATCCGATCAAAAAGCCCCTGGTTTAAATTTCTGAAAGAATTTAATTTCAGTCCGATGCCCTCCATACTCAGTTTCCGCGGAGATGCCAAACGTCAATTTGGTGCCTTCCGGCCACGCAATGTGGGCGGACCGAAGGGTGTATTGCCTGAAACCTATAATAAATATTTTACGTTCGATCGCTTTTATACGTTGCGCTGGGATTTTACAAAATCCTTCAACCTGGATTTCACCGCTACCAACAATGCCAGAGTGGATGAAGCGCCGGGCCGCTTGACCGCCTATGAGAGAAGCCGGATGTGGAATAATTTTCTGAAAGGCGGAAGAAATGTTGCTTACCAGCAGCAGGCCACTTTCAGCTATGTACTACCCACCAATAAAATACCGTTACTCGATTGGACAACTATACGTGCGGGTTATATCGCCAAATACGGATGGCTGGCATCATCGCTGGATTCTGTTGCAAAAAGCCTGGGTAATTTTTTAAACAATGCACAGGATAAAAACGTAACCGCCGAACTTGATTTTACTAAGTTATACCAGAAAAGCCGCTTTCTGCGGGCATTGGATTGGGACGCACCCAAAGCAGCGCCCAAGCCTCCACCTGTGCCCGGTGCCAAAGCTGACTCAACTAAAGGCAAAAAAAGCAAGGTTAAAGATCTGAATGCTTTGCCCGAACTAAGTACCGTGGTAAAAGTTGTTGGAAGATTACTCACTTCGCTTAAACGTGCGAGCATTACTTATAATTCCACCGGCACTACCAGTCTGGCAGGTTACACCGACAGCACGAAAATTTTGGGTATGAACTGGAGAACCATGGCGCCCGGTTTTGATTTCATTATGGGACGCCAGCCGGATACCAACTATATCAACAACTTTGCAAAAAAAGGTTTCTTTACACATAACCCACTCTTGAATAATCTTAACCGGCAGGATTATAACCAGAGTTTAAAAATCAATGCCCAGTTAATACCGGTCCGCGATCTTACCATTGATTTGAATGTCGACAAGACTTTTGGTAAAACTTATTCGGAGTTATACAAGGATACTACGGGCACATCGGGTTTCAGTCGCCTGAGCCCCTATTCTTCCGGCAGCTTCAGCGTAAGCTATATTTCGTTTCAAACCTTGTTTACTAAAGTAAAACCAGACGAAGTTTCATCTACATTTTTAAAGTTCCAGGATTATCGCGCTATTTTATCGGGCCGGCTGGCAAAACTGAATCCGTATTCCAAAGATGCTACCGGCGCCCCTATACAAAACGCCAATGGATATTATAAGGGTTATGATAAGTATGCGCAGGATGTGCTGATACCTGCCTTCCTGGCTGCTTACACCGGAAAAGATCCCAATACCATTGCGCTGATGAAGCAGGATAATCCGAACATCAGTTCAAATCCATTCAGCGGTATTAAGGCATTGCCCAACTGGCGGATATCTTACAATGGTTTAACCAGGATACCCGGCATGGAAAAAATCTTCAGCAATTTTACGGTGAGTCATGCCTATAACAGCACGCTCAGCATGAACAGCTTTACATCCGCGCTCCTCTACCAGGATCCATTGGCACACAATTATCCCGGCTTTATTGATACATCAGCGGGTGGGAACGGTAGTTTTGTGCCTTATTTCCTGGTGCCGAATATTACTATTTCGGAAGCCTTCGCACCGTTTATAGATTTGGATATGCAGTTTACCAATCAACTGGGTGCAAGATTCGAATATAAAAAATCGCGGCAGCTAAGCCTAAGTCTGATCGACTTCCAGTTGAGTGAATCCCGATCTACTGAATTTACTTTTGGTGGAAGATGGAGAAAGAAAGGTTTTCCTTTACCATTCAAAGTTCCTTTCAGCAAAAAAGATACAAAGAAGCTGGACAATGATATTACGTTCACACTCGACTTCAGCATACGCGACGATATCACTTCCAATAGTCGTCTTGACCAGCTTACGGCCTTACCCACTGCCGGGCAAAAAGTGATCACCATTTCACCCAGTATTGATTATGTGCTGAACAACCGCATCAAAGTGATACTATATTTTGATCAGCGAAGAACAGAACCGAAAATTTCCACTTCGGCGCCCATCACCAATACAAAAGGTGGTGTGAAAATTAATATCTCACTGGCCCAGTAACGGTTATTCTGCATTCTATTTCCACGTATTAAATTTTTCCCCGGCCAAAATTATTTTTTAAAATATTTGGACGGAATACAAAAGCATTGTACTTTCGAAGTGTACAACATAACTAATACACTAATGATCGCTATAGAAAATTTGTCTTTTGGCTATCGGCCTAAAAAATTATTGTACAAAAATCTTCACCTCTCTTTGCCTTCCGGTGCTATTTATGGCTTATTGGGAAAAAACGGAGCCGGAAAATCGACCTTACTTAAAAACATGATTGGGTTGCTCTTCCCAACAGCCGGCAAGGTGTTGATAAATGGGTTTGTTCCGGCTAAGCGACTGCCATCATTTCTTGAAACCATCTATTTTATTCCTGAAGAAGTATATGTTCCCGCATTAACCGTTGAACAGTACCTGAACTTGTTTGCGCCTTTTTATCCCTTGTTCGACAAAGAACAACTATACAGGTACCTGGGTGACCTGGACGTTCAAACTCAACCAAAGCTGAATACCCTCTCCTTCGGGCAGCAAAAAAAATTCATCATTGCTTTTGCCCTGGCCTGCAAAACAAAAATCCTGCTGATGGATGAGCCCACCAATGGTCTTGACATTCCATCTAAAAAAAGGTTCCGGAAACTAATTGCATCGGTGATGGATGAGGATCGAACCATTTTTATTTCAACCCACCAGATACGCGACCTGGAAAACCTGATCGACCAGGTTATCATCGTTGATGATGGAGATTTGTTACTACACGCATCGCTGGACACTATTGCAGAGAAACTATGTTTTAAAACGGTAGATGAAATTCCCGCCGGCACTACTGTCCTGTACGAAGAAGATGTATTAAAAGGGAAAGCGATCGTGATTGAAAATACACAACAGCAATATACCAAAGTAAACCTGGAACATCTTTTTAATGCGGTGACCGAAAATCCAGCCATTGCAAAATCCCTCTTTAACCATTAGAACAA